>Ga0180434_10008522_pt1 | contig 11300 bp, 10 predicted proteins | sample SS_ome_7_FD_132453 | JGI IMG/M metagenome (GOLD analysis project Ga0180434, IMG submission 132453) | Hypersaline lake sediment archaeal communities from the Salton Sea, California, USA - SS_1_D_2 metaG | ecosystem: Environmental > Aquatic > Non-marine Saline and Alkaline > Hypersaline >... | reverse complement strand
GCCACAGAAGGCACGGATGGCAGGGGAGGGCCGCAGATGGCAGGGCGGGCAGGGGAGGGCCACAGATGGCACGGATCGCGGGGAAGGGCTACAGATGGCACGGATGACAGGGAAGGGCCACAGATGGCACGGATGGCAGGGGAGGGCTACAGATGGCACGGATGGCAGGGGAGGGCTACAGATGGCACGGATGACAGGGAAGGGCTACAGATGGCACGGATGACAGGGAAGGGGAGGGGAGGATCCATCGCAGGATTCCGCGGGGGGCGCGTATTCCAGATGGAGGACGGTCTACTCGTAGGGCGTCCCCGCCTCCTCCCGTTGCCGTTTCAGGGCGGAGACGTACCAGTCGAACTCGTCGAGGAAGCCATCGGCCGTCCGGATGTCCCCCCCGAGCCGCTCCATGGCTTCCGGCGCCTCGCCCTTCGCGTATTCCTTGTACATCCTGTCGAGCAGCCCGAAGTCGAAGTCCTTCGGATCCACGAGCCGGGCGTCGTATCCCCGGTCCGCAAGCTTCCTGACGAAGAACCTCGCGGCCTTGATGCCCTGGCGCTCCGTTCTCACCGATCCGTAGAACACCCGGATCTTCCCGCTCATGGACACCTCCGTCTCGAAGGAAGGGCTACGCGGAACCGGGAACTCCCCCTCCGCCTTCCGGGGTCCTCTCGTAGGCTTCCCGGCCGTACACCCTCGCATACGCCCGGCACCAGGGGCAGATGCGGGATTCGACGTGCTTGACGAGCCAGAAGAAGAGGCCTCGCTGTTTCCGGCGCGCGCGGCGGCAGACCGGGCACCAGGCGCAGAACCGGGCCCGGCGGCGGTCCTTGCCGGTGATTTCGCGTTCCGTCATGCCGTGGTTGCCCCTCGTTGGCCGCGCGGATCAATCCGCTTCCGGATCATCGCAAAACAGAACTCGAACCGACTGCATCGCCGACCTGCATGCCTCGATCTTCTCCTGGACGAGGTCGTGCGGGAATTCGGTGAACACAATGTAATCGGCCTCGCCTCTCATCTCTCTCGCGGTCATAGTCGGATTCCCGAGGTGTTGACATCCCTGTGGATCGAGAGAAGAGAGAACCCCTCGCTTTCCCACTGCTCCGCGGGGACGACGAGTGCGCTGAAGGCCGTGTCTTGCTCCAGATTGATTTCGAAATGGCCTCTCTTTCGATCTGCACTTCAGCATAGCAGCAAACAAGCCGGCTCACAACACGAAGGCGCGAAGGCACGAAGGCACGAAGAGAGAAGGATGTGGGAATACCATGTGCTTCTCATGTCTTGTCTTCCTCGGGGGGAGAAAGGAGGAAAAGGGGGAAATGCGAAAACCGGAGCCGTCCCTGGGCATTGCATCATGGAAGGAGTGCAACCGTTCGTCGTGAGCCCGCGCTCCCGACCGCGGCTGTTGCTGAACGCCCATCTCCAATCGAAAATGCAGAGAGGGTTTCATGGCGTCCTCGTCAATCGTGGGTGAAGCGCCAGTTGGAGACCGGTTCCGTGCCGATGTAGGGGGAGCTCGTGGGCCCGTCGTAGGCGAGCGTGCCCGAGGCGTCTTCGATCCCGATCGTGGCCTGCACCGTCGTGCCCCAGCCCGCCGTGTCGTAGCACAGCTCCACCGTGTCCAGAGCCTCGTAGAGCTTGATCTGCCCGTAGAGGTACGAGGACGTGTCGAAGGCCGGGCTCACCGAGCGGTACTCCACCGTCAGCACGCGCGAGCCCGGCGCGCCGTCGATCCGGTAGAAGACCTCGTCGGTGATGCCGTGGTCGCCCACCACGAGGTCGTCCCAGAAGAGCGCGATGACGTTGTCGGGGAGGTTCGCGTCCGGCAGGGGGTCGTTCGAGGCGTCGGTGCCGTCCGACCCGAAGGTCAGGTAGCCGTTGGTGCTCACCCGGCAGGAGGTGTAGGTCTGCCCGAAGAACTTGAAGGAGAAGCCGAAATAGACGATCGCGTCGGCGTCGTAGTAGGTGCCCAGCGAACCGTCGAAAAGCAGGGTGGCGCCCGATCGCACGCTCGTCATCCCCTTGGGGAAGGTGGTCACCGTGTAGGTGGGGGAGGTGATCGTCAGCTGCGTTGCCGTCTTGTAGGCCGTGTTGTTGTTCTCGTCCGTCTCCACCACGTGGTTCGCCCCGTCGATGATCCACCCCACCCAGTACGCCCCCTCGGGAATGCCCGCCGTCGAGGCGCCGACAAGGTCGCAGTCCGCGTACGATCCCGCGGAGATGCTCCCCAGGTCAACCGTGCCGAGATAGTAGTCCGCCGTCGTGATGACGGTGTTCGTGGAGGCGTAGACGTCCACGTCGAAGGCCCCCGACGCCGCCGTGCCCCCGTTCCGGATGTCGCAGGAGACGTGGACGAGGCCGCCCTGGACCACCGTGGACGGCGAGAGGCTCCGGTACGCCTCCCCGTCGTCATAGAGATCCACCGTGGGAGGCGCCGTCACCGTGAGCTGATAGCCCTGCTTGTATGCCGTGTTGTTCGACTCGTCCGTCTCGCTCACCGCGCCGTCGGCGTCGAGGATCCAGCCCACCCAGTACGTGCCCGGGGGCACGGAGGACGTCCAGCCGGATGCGAGGTCGCAGTCCGTCCAGCCGCCGCCGTCCAGCGACGACAGGTTCAACGATCCGATCTCGTGGTCCGAGGCGCTGATCGTCGTGTTCACGGAGGCGTAGAACCTCACGGTGAAGGCGCCGGAGGGGCTGGTCCCGCCGTTGCGGACGTCGCAGGAGACGCTGATCGGGGAGCCCTGGGTGACCGTGGTCGGGGAGAAGCTGCGATAACTTTCCCCGTCGTCATGCAGGTCCACATCGGGGGCGAACACCGTGAGCGTCTGGCCGGTCTTGCAGGCCGTGTTGTTTCCCTCCTCGACTTCCCTCACCTCCCCCAGCGGGTCGATGATCCAGCCGATCCACCAGGTGCCCCCGCCGAGCCCCGTCGTGTCGCCGTCGAGAAGATCGCAGCTCTCCCTGTCCCCCCCGCCGAGGGGATCCATGGCCACCGTCCCCAGCCAGGGGTCCGCCGTGGTGATCGTCGTGTTGTCCGAGGCGTAGAACCTCACCACGAAGGAACCGGATCGTTCGCTTCCCGCATTCCAGATCATGCACGAAACGGACAGCGTCTGGCCGGCGGACAGCGCCGACGGGCTGAAACTGCGAAAGGATTCCCCTGCATCCAGAAGATCGGTGTCCGGCGGCGGCGCAGGGGGGGGCGGCGAGCTGCTTTCCATGAGGCAGGACCCGAGACCGAGGACGAGAACCGGGAGGGCCAGGAGGAAAGGCGCGCGTGTCCGTTTCATCACGTTCTTCTCCATTGCCCGGGTCCATCCCCGGGACCGCTTCCACCCTCACCGTAGCATGGTCCCCGGAACCCGGCAAGCCGAAGCGCAGCAAGTCGCGCAGACGGCAGAACCACGCGCTGCTGCGTTCGACCGTTCGACCCGGCTCGCGGTCGGTCCTGCCCACGGACCCGTGATCATTGACTACGGACCCATGACCCATATCCCCCTTTCCCGTCGGATCACCACCCCTTGCGACCGTCGCGCCCCGGGCGATCGTCCTGCCCCCCTTCGGGTCGCGGGGGTTCGAGCTTCAGGGTCTTGACGATCTTCATGCCGGTCGGGTCGATCTTGTAGACGATCGGCCCCGACGCCACGAAGAGATGGTTGCCCACCGAGGTCATCGCGGCCGTGCCCCCCATGCGGGCCGCCCGCGGGAACCGTCCCTGTCCGGGCCTGTCGCCGCCGCCGAAGGGACCCCCCTGGGCGAGGAGATCGGATCCCTGCAGGAACGCGAAACCCAGGGCCGCGACAGCCAGGATCGAAAGACCCACGATCAACGTCTTGTTCATGTCGCCTCCTGAAAAATGCGGATGGCAGATGCTACACCGGCGAAAGCCCGGAAAGGAACTCGCCGAGCGTCTCGAAATAGTCCTTCTCGTTGACGAGGTGGATGTCGTTGTGTCCCCCCCGGGGAAAGATGCGGCTTCGGGTCCTCGACGGATCGCCCCAGGAGGCGAGCAGGCGACCGTGCTCCACCGGCACGATCTCGTCATCGGGGGCATGCATCACCAGCGCCGGCCCCGGGAACGCCCCCATCTTCGCCTCCTGGTCGAACGCGTCGCGAAGGGCCCCCTCGAGCCGGGCCATGTCGATCCCCGCCGCCTCGATCAGCGGGCGCATCCGGCCGACCCAGTCGTCGAAGCGGGCGATGCCGCTCTCGAGCACGAGGCCCAGCGCGTCCCGTCCCGGTCCGGAAGCGGCCTCGAGGGCCGCCAGCGATCCCAGCGACCGGCCCATGATCACGATCTTGCCCGGGGGAAGGCCCATCGCCTCCGTCGCGTGCGCCCAGGCCGCGCGGGCGTCCTGGAGGAGGTTCGAAAGCGAAGGGCTCCCCGTGGAGAGCCCGTACCCCCGGTAGTCCACGACCAGGAAGTTCGCCCCCAGCGAAGCGATCCTCTCGTGGAAGTCGAAGAGGAAGTAGTCGGTCATCACCTCTCCGTTGCCGTGGAAGAACAGGACGGTGAGGCCCTCCGGATGGGGGAACCGCCCCATCGCGCCGAGCGTGTCGTCCCCCGCGGGGATCTCGAAGGTCTTCCCGTCGGGAAACGCCGGCACGCTCGATGCCGCGATCCGGCGCGGGAAGAACAGCGTTCCCGTCACGGCGGGATGGTCGATCGTCTCCTCGAAGCGGTACGTGGCCATCGGTCGTCACCTCCCCTTGCCTAGAACCCCCTGGATTTTTTCACAGCCTCTCGGTCGAACCCCCTCGGTCGAGCCGCTCGCCATCCAAAACGCTTGTCCGCAATCGACCTTCGACCTTGGACGTTCGACTTCCAACCCATCCATGAATCCGCGACATGCATCGAGCGGATCACACGCTGATCGGCTCGTCGCGGTCGATGCGGCCCAGCGTGTCCAGCAGATCCTTGCCTCCTCCCGGATAGACGGTCTCGGCCAGGCGGGAGAGCTTCGCGTGGTCCGCCTCCGCGTGGGCCTTGTAGATCCGGATGAAGTCGGAAGCGTCCAGGTATCGGTCTGCCCGGGAACGGTACGGGCTCGCCATGGAGGCGAACTTCAGGCCCATCATGGTCTCCAGATCCGGGATATATGCCTTCTGACCTCGGAGGTCGACCTCGACACGCGAAGCCAGGGCTTCCTGGAAGATCTTCTCGGATCGGGGGCGGATGATGTCCACTGCTTCCTGCCCCTTGAAGTGGAGACGGATCCGCACCGGCTTCTCGTCCTGCTGAAGGCCCGGATAGGCTTTCTGGATGGCCTGCGCGGCTGCCTTTGGATCCGACGCGATCACGTCGACGTCCAGGGTCGCTCTCGGTTTGCCCGAGTAGCTCCCCACGACATGGCCTCCCACGAGAACGTAGGAAAGACCGGCTTCGCCCAGGATCCTCGCCACCTCCCGGGGCGTGACGGGAGAGGCGTGGGGTTCGGAGAGGAACATGGACTGGAAGACGGCGTCGCCGTACCGTGCGGACGGCTCGTTCACGCCCGGCGGTTTCTTCCCGTCTTCCGGGCCGCTCATCGCCTCTCCTCTTCCCGCTTCTCCAGGGCCTTCTCGATCTTCGCGATCGCCGTGGTGATCGCCCTGAAGACGTTCCGGTCCTCGAGGTCGAGCGCGTCGTTCAGATCGTCCAGCGCCCTCTCCGCGGTCGCCCCGAGCTCGCCGAGCGCCGTGGCCGCCGCGATCCGGACCCGGGCATCCTCGTCGTTCAGGTTCGCGCAAAGCCCGCGCACCGCGCTGCGCGCCTCGCGGCCGAACGCCCCCAGCGCCAGGGCGGTCTTCACGCGCACCTCGGCGTGGCGGTCGTGAAGCCTCCCCAGAAGCGCCGGCACGACCTTGCGGCCCTGCAGGCCGATCCGGCCGAGGGCCTCCGCGGCCGCCGCACGCACCGCCGGCACGCGATCCCTCAGCGTTCCCGTGAGCTGCGTGACGGCTTCTTCGGCTTCCTCGCCGATTCCCCCCAGGGCGAGCGCCGCCCCTTCCCGTACATGCGCGTTGTGGTCGCGCAGCTCGTCCGCGATCTCTCCGGCCCGTGCCGCCCCCACCTCGCCAAGCGCCTCGACGGCGGACGCGCGCGTCGCCTCGCTCCCGTCGCGAAGCGCCTCGATCAACGCGGGGACGGCCTCCTCCGCGCCGGGTCCGAGCTGCCGGACGGCGCGGATCGCCTCGCGCCTCAAGGCCTGGTCCTCGCTTTCGAGCATCGTAAGAAGCGTGGGCAGGGCGGGCAGGGCGTCGGGGCCGATCCGCCCGAGAACGCTCACCGCGAGCAGGCGGAGATCCGGGTCGGCCTTGTCGAGCGCCTCGACCACGGCGGGAACGGCCGGCTTCCCGATGCGGACCAGGGCGTCCGCCGCGCCCCCCTGGAGGGTCCAGTCGTCGCTCTCGAGCGCCTCGATCAGCGCGGGCACGGCGGGGGCGCCCATCGCGCCCAGCGCCTTCACGGCGAGGGGGGGGATGACCCGGTCATCCTCGGCCATCGCCTTCACGAGCAACGGAGCGGCTTCCGCCGCCCCGGGACCGATCTCGCCCAGCGCCTGCACTGCGCCCGCCCGTACGTTCTGCTCGTCTCGTTTCGCGGCCTCGATCAGCGCCGGCACCGCTTCCGCCCCCAGCTTCCCCAGCGCGCCCGTCGCCTCGCGGCGGACCTCGGGATAGGGGGATTCCAGCAGCGCGATCAGCTCCGGCGCCGCCTTCGACGCGTCCGGCCCGATGCGGCCGAGCGCGTCCGCCGCCCCGCTGTAGAGGAATTCCTTGCCGGAGCGAAGCGCACGGATGAGGGGATCCACGGCCGGGGCGCCGAGCTGCGCGAGGGCGGAGGCGGCGCGGTCCCGCACGTCGGCGTCGGCGTCGCCCAGCGCTTCGATCAGCGCGGGGACGGCCGGCTCCTCGCCGGGGGGCGCCTGGGCGACGGCGATCCCGGCGGCGAAGAGGGAGACGAGCAGGAGGGGGCCCAGGGATCGTTGGACGCGGGGCACGGCTCCTCTTCTCCAATCGTTCATCGGTTCCCGGCCGGGTTCATCCCGGATACCCTTCCTCTTCCCGGTCATTGTAACCCTTTCAGGCGTCCTTGTCTTTTTCGAGAAGCGCCGGCGTGAGAGGTGCAGGGTGTACGGACACCGACGATGTCTCAGAGCCTGTGAAAGAATTCGCCGGTTTCATTCGCCTCGGCTGACCGTCCTTTTTCTCGAAACACTTCAGGGGAGGCTGGGGGGGACAGCGCCCCCCCCAGAGGTAGAGGATGTGGAAAAATCGGTGGTGTCTGAGATTCGCTCACGTCAACAGGAATGGGGTCAGTCCTTGGTTATTGGTCCTTCGTTGCGAGAGGAAACCCGTCCTCGCGAAGAGAACAAGGACTAAAAACCAAGGACTGACCCCTTCCCGCAGGAGTACTTTGCTTGAAAAACCATGCACCCCTGCCGCAGCATGGAGGGGTCTTCTGTTTTCGGAGGCTCCATACGGGACGAGGTGCGCGGACAGGATGTCCCTGTCTGCCGTCGCTGACGGCGACAGGCAGGCGCGATCCGGCTTGAAGTGCTGCCGGCTGGAAGCCGGCGGTCCGTGCAAGCGTTGCACCGCGAATGGCCCGTGTGGGATCCGGTGCCGATGGAGGCGGGGCAGCGGGTATGATGTGGTATCGATATTTTCCGGATCCCGATATAAAATGACCGGCTGGTCATTGTTCGGGCCGCGCCGAGGGGCTATGCTGACGCGGTCGAAACGAGAAGAAGAAGGTTCATTCGAGATCGAGGAGACAGGTCATGACGGGCCACGCGTCGAATTTCGTGTCGAGAGCGTGGCGAGAGGGGGGGTATCCGGGGCCGAAGGAGATGGAATACCTGTACCGGACGGCGCTGGATTTCGTGGGATTCCCGCCGGAAGGCGACATCCACCAGTACATTGCTGACCGGATGCAGGAGATCCTGGGCGGCGTGTTCGTGGCGGTGACGACCTTCGACGCGTCGTCGAAGGCGTTCCAGGTCCGCGCCTTCGGCGATTTGGGTGGGAGGGGAGAGAGGCTGAAGGCGATCGTGGGAGTGGACCTTTCGGCCTTTCGCATGCCCGCCTGGCCGGACGTGATGGACGATCTGTCCCAGGGGGAGTTGATCCGCGTTCCCGGCGGTTTTCACGATCTGACCTTCGGTTCCATTCCGCGCACGGCGTGCGCGGAGATCGAGGGGCTTTTCTCGATCGAGGAGAATTTCGTGCTGGGGATCGCGCGTGGCGGGACGGTGTACGGATCGGCGGCCATCGGGGCGCCGGCGGGTCGCGTCCGTTCCTGCTGGGGGATTCTCGAGACGTTTCTGCACCAGGCTTCGCTCGCGGTGCAGAGGAAGCACGCGGAGGAGGCAGCGCAGCGTGCTCGCGGGGAGATCGCGGAGTGGGAGCGTGCGGAGGAGGAGCGGCGGAAGTTCGAGGGGAAGATGCTTCAGATCCAGAAGTGGGAGAGTCTGGGCGTGCTTGCGGGGGGGCTGGCGCACGACTTCAACAATCTTCTGACGGGCGTTCTGGGGAACCTGGAGGTGGCGAAGCTGGATCTTCCCTCCGGTTCGCGCGTGGCGTCGTTTTTGGAAGATGCGGGGAAGGCGGCAAGGCGTCTGGCGGATCTCACGGAGCGGATGCAATCCTTTGCAGGGAAGGGTCGCGTAGACAAGCGTCCTCTTTCGTTATCGGAGGCGGTGCGAGAGGCGGGTTCCCTGGCGGAGGTGACGGTCGGCCTGGAGGCGGATCTGGATTTTCGCCTGGAAGACGGCTTGCCGCCGATCCGAGGCGACGCGGCGCAGGTGAAGCAGGTCGTGATGAACCTGGTGCAGAACGGGGTCGAGGCGCTTTTGGAGGGGGGGGGGAAGGTGACGGTATCGACGGGGCGGATCGAGGCGGACCGGGATCTTCTGTCGGCGATGCACCTTTCCGAGACGCTTGCGGAGGGGCTGTATGTCTTTCTGGAGGTTTCGGACGACGGTTGCGGGATGGACCGGGAGACGGAGGCGCGGATCTTCGATCCTTTTTTCTCGACGAAGTTCGCGGGCCGGGGGCTGGGGCTGGCGGCGGTGCTGGGGATCGTGCGGAGCCACGGCGGCGCGATCGGGGTCCGTTCCCATCCGGGAGGGGGGAGCACTTTTCGCGTTTTCTTCCCTCCCTGCCCCGAGGCGGTTTCCGCTGACGGGGAGGCGTCCCCTGGCGTCTGCCGCGGGGGGGAGGGTCACAGCATCCTTTTGATCGACGAGGAGGAGGTGGTCCGGTCCGTGGGGCGGGCCGTGCTGGAGAGGGCGGGACACGCGGTTCTGACGGCGAGAAGCGAGCGCGAGGGATTGGCGCTGTTCGAGGCCCATGCAGGCGAGATCAAGGCGGTGGTGCTGGGCCTTCCGCCGTCCGACATGGACGGCCGGGAGGTGTTCGAGGCGATCCGGGACGTCCGGGCGGGGACGCCGGTGATTCTGTCGGGCGGTCATCCGTTGAGCGAGATCCGGCGTCGGGTTCCCTGGGACGCGTGCGTGTCGTATCTCCGCAAGCCCTACGACGGCGAAGCGCTCTGCCGCACGATCGCGAAGTACACCCGGTCGTGAAGGGGGCATCCCCTCTCAGAGGATGTGGAAAATTCCGCTCGCGCAGGGAACCAGGGATGTTTTCACAGCCTCTCAGGCGAAGGGTCCGCCCAGCGGGATGAGCTTGGGTTTCTTCTTGAAGAGTTTGAGGACGGACGCGGGCACGTACTTCTTGTGCGCGAGGACGGTGAACACGTACTCGTCGAACCATCCGTCCGACATCATGAAGATGCCCTCCTTGCCGAACTGCTTCCCCCAGCTGTTCTCGATCTTCCACTTCACGGGCTTTCCCTTGACGAGGTCGACGCCGATGAAGAGCTGGAGATGGTTGCACTGGGTGTCGAAGTAGGCGACCCGCTGGCCCTTGTCCATGGGGAAGGACATGTTCAAGAGGTTCTCGTAGTCGAACAGGGCGTGGTGGTAGTAGCCGGCCTTGGTGTCGCGGCCGGGCCCGGCGTCGGAGGCGTAGAGGATGGGGTCTCCGGCCTTGATGGACTTGATGGCGGCGTCCTTGAGGACGGGCATGTCCATGTTCAAGAAGACCATGTCCGAGGCGCCCACGGTGTTCTGGCCGAGCTCGACGATGTAGGTCTGCTTGAAGTCGTAGCCCTCGGCCGGGAGGTTCAAAAGCGTCACGTAGTCGTCGGGATTCAGTTTCAGGAAGCGGTCGGTGAACGCGCGGGGCGTCATGTCGGTGAAGCGGTGGAATTTCTTTCCGTCCTTTTTGCTTCCTTTCTTCTTCGACGCCTTCTTGCCCCCCTTCTTCTTCTTGTCGGGCCCGTCGTCCCAGTACGCCCAGGAGAATTTGGTGGGAGGCAGGCCCAGGAACATGCCGAGGAGGTTGTAGATCTCGGCCAGGAATTCCTCCTTGGCCTTCCGGAGCTGGGCCACCGTCTTCCCCTGCTTGGCCATCTCCCGGATGGTCATGGCCCCCTGGCGGCACTTGTAGGCCAGCTGCTTGTTCATCCAGCGCGTGTTCTTCAGGTTGAACGTGTCCGGCATCACCGACTGGGGGACCAGGCCGTACTTCTTGATGCAGTTGACCGTGTAGAGCCAGTCGCCCCCGTCGGAGACGGGGTTCTTGAGCAGTTGCACGAGATGGCGGTCCAGCAGGTCCCGTTTCCGGTACTCGATCATCTTCTCCAAGAAGTAGTTCGCCTTCTCCAGCTTGTCGAAGAACTCGTGAAAGTTCTGGGAAAACGTGAATGTCTTGCAGTTCAACTTCCGGGCCACGTGCCACCGGATCCAGTTCACGTCCGCGAACAGCCAGCAGGTTCCCGCGCGTTCCTGGTCCTGCGGGGGACCGCCGACCTCGATCTCGTTCGAGAACACGAAATCGAAGTCGTTCAGCACGTCGCGGTCCTGGGCGACCTGCTCGATGTTGGTCCGGGTCAGGGCGTTCATCGCCACGCGGTTGCGGGCGTCGCTCACGAAGTGCTTGCGAAAACGGTCGACCATCGCCGACGTGATCGCGCCGGGAACCTTGTTCGAGACCTTCAACATATCGTCACCTCGCAACAGAAACAGGCTACACGCGAACCTTGCCCTCCGCCGTTCCATGCAGGGCGGAAAAGGCCGGAAAACCCGATCTTTTATCACGGAATGAGCGATGTGTCAAGCTGCGTCGAAGACGAGCGTTTCGCGGTGTACGTAGGTCATGTCCCTCCCTTCCTTTTCGTAGCTCACCTTCATGGAAATACCCCAGGGTGACCATCGAATTTCAAGTCCTCAGGGGGGTGCACGGGTTTTTTC
>Ga0180434_10008520_pt1 | contig 11305 bp, 9 predicted proteins | sample SS_ome_7_FD_132453 | JGI IMG/M metagenome (GOLD analysis project Ga0180434, IMG submission 132453) | Hypersaline lake sediment archaeal communities from the Salton Sea, California, USA - SS_1_D_2 metaG | ecosystem: Environmental > Aquatic > Non-marine Saline and Alkaline > Hypersaline > Sediment... | reverse complement strand
GTAAAGTCGAAAACTGGATTTTTCGAGTGAGTTGCGACTTTTTGATAGGGAAGTTACTATAGATTTTTTTCGAAATCAGCGGTGGCGATTTTTTTTTCGAGTTGGGAAAAAATAAAAAAAATTTTTGGACGGTGGACGCGTAAAGTCGAAAACTGACAAAAAGCGACTTTTTGTATAGGGACTCCCTGTCAAAAAATACGCCACTTGTCGGTTGCGAGTTGAAATCGCGAAATTTTATTTTTGAATAAACGCGCAATCTCTACTGGAAAACAACATTACACGCTCCGCGTAGAGAGTGCGCGGAGCACAGCATCGATGTCCACACGCGCCCGCTTTCGCTTTGTGCCGCGGCCGGTCCACTCGACAAGCAACCTGTGATTCGCATCCGAGTCCAGTCTCTCGCGGTGCAATTCGTACAGATAGATCTCCACGAGTACGTGCAGAATGTCCAGATCGTCTGTGGATGCACCGATATTCTCGCGCAGCCAGTCCCACAGCTTGTACAGCCGCTCCGGGTTCAGGCGCGCAGTGTCGCTCCAGAAGTACACCTTGGCCGCCGTCTTCCCGGCATCCACGAAGCGGCGCGACTCGTCATCTGGCTCTGCCTCGTCGAGCGCTGCACACATTCTCAGCAAGTCGCGCACGTCGCTGTCGACGGCACTCTCGATCCACGTCGCCATGCTGACCGCGTCCAGTGCGCCAATGTAGATGATCACGAGGCACGTCTGCGCGGCGAGTTTGGTGGGGGCTGGCACCGGCCAGCCCGCGCCCATGTTCAGGCTGCCCGATGCCGCAGCTGCAGCCGACTCGAGTGCACGGCGGAACAGTGCACTTCTCGAGTAGAGTATGTCTGCGTGCGCCATTACATCGCCGCTTGGGTCCATTGTCGGTATCCGGTGTGCTGCAAACTGGCCACTGTGCAGCAGTTCGATGCGCTTGCGATCCTCGTCCGTCCAGCCCGACTTGAGCAGCGACTTGACAAGCTGCCGCATCATTGCATCGTCGGGGCTGCGCGAGATGTCCACAGTCGTGGGGTGGAATGCACACACGAGATGTGCACTGTGAATCACATTGCTGTCAGCACTGACCGCCCCGAGGAACTGCTGGGCATTCATTTCGGTCTGGTTGATCAATGCGTGGCAGTCTTCGAGGAGCGCTTCGTCTGGACGGTGCTGGTGGTCGACGGCGGGATTGCTCTCGTGAAAGTCGTAGCGACCCGGTATAGATCGCACTGCATCGACCACGTTGGTGGCCCTGTCGCTGAACCGCACGACGCGGTGTATACCGACGGTGCGCCCCGGCTGTCGGACGGGCGCGTCTGACGGCGAGCACACTTTGCGTGTGACGACGTTGTAGCTTTCCTCAAACTCGGCGAGGCGCCCGCACTTGGACACAGCTGCTGCGCCGACGTGCCAGTCACTGCCATGGTCGGTGAGCGCGCCAATGAGCATCAGGTCGAACCCGTCGATGTTCGCGATGTACATCGACCTCGGTTCGCGCCGATCCTCGCTGGGGTAAAATGCACTGGTCGGGAGGCTCAGCACAGCGAACACCGTATCCTCCGAGTAGCCCCACGAATACTTGTTCAGGCGGCGCACCGTTTCCGCGATGTCCATGTCGCCCGCCCCCGCAACAGGGTGCGGTTGTCCATGCGGCGCAAGGACTATGGCCCGCTGGAACGGCGTGAGCTTGCGGCCCTCGCCAACTGTAAATCCAGTGCCCGCGACAAGCACCTTGAAATCCTGCGCGGACGCCATGGTTCCACTGTCGGAGTGCGATTGGCGTGTAAAAATGGTCAGAGTAGATGTACAATTTTTTTGTTCAAACACTGCCCCTTTTTTCTGGCGGTGCAACTGCGACTTCAAATCACATTTGCGCGTTATTTCGGGGGTGGGTGAAATTGTGAGAGGGATCAAGTAAAATGAAGGGAATTCTATTCAAAAAATGACCAATTAGAAACAAAATGTCAACTCGGGGTTTTGTCAGCAAAAAAAAACAATGCAGATAGCCCAATCACGGTGTTGTCGGTCACGCCAGCAATGCGTCTTTGTTCGCGTCCCACCATCCCTGGATGTCGAGTCCCTCTGGAACATGCCTGAGGTTCGAACCTGCGACTGGTGCCCATTGTGAGAGCTCGAACGGCGGTGTGCAGATGCAGACCATGCGCAAGGCCTGGTCAGTGTTGTTGATGATGCCCATTTTGCAGCGTGTCGGGATTATGGCAAACGAGCCACGGTCGACATCGTGGATCTTGCCGTCGATGTACACCTGGCCTTTGCCAAAGAAGAGGTAGTACTCGTGCACTCCAATGTCGTGCTCTGTCGTGCGGACACCCGGCATCGTGAAGTTCTCGGCAAAGCTGATCTCGCCAGGGAATATCTGCGTGGTGACGCCCTCGGTGATGATGATGGCCTCTGATTCGAACAGGCAGAGATGGGGTCGTTTGAAGTGCGTGAGGGGGTGCTCTGTCTTGGCGGCCAGCCACTTGACATCAAAGAAGCGGAAGAAGTACTTGCTGGCCACTCCGGGTTCATCGCAGTCCATGAAGTGCATTTTGTATGTGCCAGGTGGGACATATGTCAGGTGGCCCCGCGACATTTCGAGCAAGTCCCACTGCTGTCGATGAGCTTGGCATTCCCGTCTGGCACAATGAACGTGTTCGAAGCGACTATAAAGTCCGCGATTTCAGTGTCCGACATGCGGATACTGTAGACGAGGCCAATCTCCTCGCTCGTCTGGCCAATGCTCGCTGGGTACACAATTGGCTTCCAGTTACTGTATTCGACAACACCGCTGCGCTTGATGCGTTCGTCAATGGAAAGAGCCATGTCGTTGTTCAAGCACAAGAATAGATGAAATGGTGGCAAATTTTATGTGGTGCACGAAATGAAGAAAAAAATGGCCACAAAAAACACGTCGATTCAACTCTTATCCGAATAAAAATTGTTTGTGACTGTATTGCGAGAAATAACTACGTATGTCGAATAAATCACATTTTACTACGTAATACACTTTGCGCAAAAAACCAATGTCCGAATCCGACCGCGCGCAGTTGAGGGCGCTCTTGGATAGCGTTGTGGGCCAGTACTGGGACAAGGAAACGGTGCTCGAGGACAGCCAAATCCATGTGACGCTGCGATGGAGCCGCGGCCCGCGCGTGATGCCACTCGGCGACAAGATGCGCACGCTGGACATTGTACAGATTGGGTGGGCGCCGCATGTGTTTGGCGGGATGCCCCTCTCGGAGAAGCCGAAGCGCTCCGCGACGTTCGTGTGGGAAATGGTGGAGCAGTTTGCATTTGACAGAGACCGCGCTGTACGTGTAGAGGCCATTCACTCAGATGAGTTGTACGAATTCCTGAAGAAGGAGCGCGGATACATGGAAGTGCAGCATGATCCACAATCACTTGTGAAGCCACCGCCATATGTCCCTGAGTGCGACAGCTGCGACGCTGCGATCAGTCGCAACGGTGTCGAGAGTTGCCTCTGTTCCGGGTGCTACGAGGCGATTTACTGCAACGACAACTGCGCGCGCGACCACTGGACGCGACAGCACTCGCGAGTCTGTGCGCGACTAGACACGGGGGATGTTTCCAGTGACGACAGCGAGAGTGGGAGTGGCGATGAGATGCTTGTCGAGGGCAGGGGACGGCGGTCGAGGAGCCGCTCGCGCAGTCGCAGCCGGAGTCGGAGCAGGCGGCGTGCTCGCCAGGCGCGACGGAAGAGTCGGATCAGCAAGAGCAAGGCGCGGGAGATCCTGCGCCACGGCAGTGTCCGCGGACGCAAGCTCACGCCAAAGCAGAGGCGCTATTTTGGGTGGCTTGGATATTCGTGAAGCATTTTTTTCTCTTTCAATTGGTATTGTGCAATATTTTCTTGTAATTAAATCTCATTTCCCGCCAACCGTCTCGAGAAGAACATGGAACCAGACGAAACGCGTGTTTGCAAGTGCCACGGTTTCCCGTGGCTGATTGACAAATGTCCCGCGAGCGAGCACATCACAGCAACCGAAATACACGAGAAGTACTATGGATCAAACCAACGACCCCGATATTTCGACAGCGGCAACGATGCCGGTATCGACTCGTTCGAGGCCATGGTACTTGCACAACTATCGCGAATCACTGGGTCCGTGGGACAGCCGGCGGCGAAGCGAACTGTACACTACAGCGACACGGAGATGAAAATCTTGCACCTGCTGATGGATTGCAAGTCCCGTTCGGAAGCCGAGATTGCCGCTGCTGTGAATGAATCCCAAGTTGGTCCGTCGATGCACACGTTGGAGTGTCAATGGGTCATCGAACACCCTGTGGCGCCCATGAGTGAATGGGCCACTTCGATGCGTACGTGGCGCATCTCGCTCGAGGGGATCAATGTGTATGCCGCCATGATGCGTAAACGTCGTGCGGATATCGAGCACGAAGAACGCGTGAAGTGTGGATGCGTGATTCCCAAAGAACCGCCGACGAAAAAACAAAAGCGTTGAACCACTGTTTTGATTTTTTTATTTGAAGAAAAGAAGAATATCAATCTGTTTTGCTGGTGACCGTTTCCAGTGTGAAATACATTCGAATTGTTTCAAAAAATAGACAGATTCCGCCAACGGTCATCAACACCGCAACCGTGCACACGACCATGAGGAACTCGAGCGACTGTTGGGGCAATGTCGCGAAAAACTGCCCGATCTCGCGAAAATGCGTGCACAGAATCCACGCTTCGACTCCGCACATGGCAATGACAATGATGAACGATGCCGCGATCAGCAGTCTATTCTGAAACATGATGGCGTGCATCAGCCAAATAAGTGCAATCCATGGCAGTAAGTAAACAATGTTCACAAGGATGAACACCTCCATTTTGCGTGTGTCTTATCCGAATAAAAATTGTTTTTGACCGCGTCACTTTTTGCTCACTCCGGAAGACCTGGAACACAGCGACCGTGCCACGATGTCCAAGCGAAAGCACACGGACGACAGCACTGCTGCCAAAGAGCCGCCGACAAAGACACCTCGCGCTGACACGGCGAAGTGGGAGTGCCCGGTGTGCCTCGAAACGCGGTTCTCCCTCTCCGGCGCGTGTGGACACAGTATCTGCGAGTTCTGCTTTGACAGTGTCACACAATGTCCAGAGTGTCGGAAGGAGCGATGTTTCCTGCGCGAACAGCCCAATTGGCCGCTGGCACAGTTGTGTGGCGTCGAACGGGACCCGAACAGGAATGCTCTCGGATTCGCGGTGAGGCGTTCAAGTCTGGTGCGCACCAGAGACGTGCTTGACAGATTCCTGGGACTGGTCTGTGAGACAAGGGGCGAGGCCAGCACCGAGCAAGTGGTCGAAATGACTACCACACTGAAGAGGCTGTGGGACACCTTCCACGGGGACATTGCCACCGTGTACGCCCAGTCGATCATGACTGGGTACCGGAGGACGCTGAAGTACCCTTTCAAGGTCGATCTCACCGACTGCGCATTCACTGGCAGCTACATGTCAAAGCACATTGAGGAGCACAATCCAGATGTCAACTGCCACCCCCGCAAAATCAACGACAGGACGGTGCTTTATCTGAAACCAAGGGCGCATTTCGTGTGATTGTCGCAAATGTCAAACCCTGTACTATGCAATATTAAAAGAGCCCACGTATTTTCCTGTTAGTAGCAAGGTCCTGTTTACTCGCAGAAAGAAAATAATGGAGGGCGCCACGATCAAATTTGTCGTGACTGGCGACCCCGAATGCGGGAAGAAGACACTCGTAAGTCGCATCCGCCGTGTCAAGAATCCGGAATCGGAGCCCGGAGTTACGCACTTGATCGATCGGCGCATCGGCGGGAACAAGGTGAACGCCACGATCACCGATCTCGACGGGACAGAGCGATTCCGTGCCGCGACCTCGTCGACGTACCGCGGCGCCGACGTGGTACTGGTGATGTTCGACGCCTCCGAGCGGCTCGACACGCACAAAATCGGCGAATGGGTGGGCAGTGCGGAACGCTATGCGCCGAATGACGCGTGTATTGCACTCGTTGGAAACAAGAGCGACAAGGTGGTGTCTGGATTAGGAGCAGATGCAGAAGTTGTGAAGGAGATTGCTGGAAACCACAACATTACACACCACTACTATCTGAGTGCGCTGAATGGCGCAGAAGCCACTGAGTGCATGTTTTTCGAGCTGCTGCGCAGTGCGCACCAATTAAAACAGGGGAAGCTGGCATCATCGACGCGTAAAGCCAACGGGCAGACAACGGACAGCAAGAAGAAGTGTTGTGTTGTGATGTAATTGTTAATATTCATTCGCAATTCGAACAAAAAAATACACATTATTCACAGCACTGTACATCAATAATATGTTCTTTGCGCGAATTCATTGGTCGCGCTTCTGGCGACGCTTCTGGATATCAATGACCGTATCGAACATCCCAACGCGGCTGCGTGTCGACGCAATCAATGCTGGCAACACTTCGGTGGCGGTGCCACGCAGCCAGATGTCGCTGCATTCAAATTCCTTCCTCGCCGGGTTGACTTCGATGATCTTTGCCCCATTCATCTCCTTGGCGTACCCAGGCAACAGCGACGCCGGCTGCACGCAACCAGAGGTGCCCACAATCACGACGCAGTTTGCGTCCTTGCACAGACTTTTGGCGCGCTCGAGCGAGAGTATCGGCAGCGACTCGCCAAACAGCACCACGTCCGGGCGCATGATACCTTTGCACTTGGCGCAGCGCGGTAGACACTGGCCCGTGATTGCGCGCCACACCACCCAGCCGTCCTTCATCAGTTCGCGAGTCTCCTCGACAAGCTCGGCTTTGGTGAACTTGCGCTCAGTGAGACACCACAGGCACGACCAGTTCAACAGTGACCCGTGCAGTTCGATGACCCGCTCGGGACTCGAACCGGCTTCCTGATGAAGGTCGTCCACGTTCTGCGTCACGACCGTGATGGTCTTCATGCCGGCGTTTTGCTGGAAGTCGGCAATTGCGCGGTGGCAATGATTTGGTTGTGCGCCCACGAAGCTCCCGACAATCTCGCGCAGGAACGCGGCCAGTTTCCACGGCGTCACCGCAGCAACCCATGCGAGCCCTCGCAGTGTTCCGTATGTTTCTGGCGGAAACCGTTGCCACAGACCGCTGTTGCCACGGAACGTCTGGATGCCGCTCTCGGCACTCGCGCCTGCACCGGTGAAGAACACAATGTTCTGGCCGGTGGTCATAAACGCAGCAGCGCGCCCGATTGCTGCATCGAGCGACTGCTGCTCCTCGGTGTAGGCCATCCCGTCGTTGGCCATTGTTCGGTTTTCATCGAGTCCATGCGCGACATTTATGCACCCTCACAGGGCCATTCGTCGTCGGCGCCGCAAGTGCAACCGATGGGAATAAAAGCGGCGGGCTTACGTTGGTCTAATTATCACGAGTCTGAGACGTCGCAAGAGGCCTCGCCATGCCCGCGTACAGAGACCGCTGCGTGTCGCTCGACCTGGGCAAGAAGAACATGGGCATGTTTGTCGGCAACATGCGCCACCGTTCAATCGACCGTTGGCGCAAGATCGACCTGATGTCCAGCGAGTACGCCGGCAAAAACCCCAATGCGGTGCTCCCGCGCATCGAGAAGTTTGTAGAGAAAATGCCGCGTGCGCGCGTCGTGCTGATCGAGAAGCAGTTCCACCGGAATCGGATAGCGTGCAACCTCCAGAAGCAGCTCAAGCGCTGTCTGCGGCGATGCCCAGGAGTGACCGTGAAGGTCATCGACCCGAGCGCCGTCCGGAAGTGGTTCAACCTGACAAAGGGGAAGCGTGCCAAGAAGCTGTCAGCAGTCGACGTGGCGGCGGACATTTTGACAGAGGGGAGCCGGCTCACGTACACCTCGCCGCAGGCAACGGCAGACGTGGCCGCCTTTCTCGCATGCAAGAAGCGCGACGACTACGCCGACTCGCTGCTGCAGTGGTTGTATGCACTGGAAACGGGACTGATCACGGCTCCCCCGCCGAGCTCCGAGACGGTGTCCAGCAAGTGTAATGTAATAACAATCGACGATTAAAACCACGTTTTATTTTTTTGTCGATCTCGCTCGCGCCAGTGAGTGCTCGCATACAATCACAAAACTGTTCAAAAGTAGTTTGGTACTGCAGCTGGTAGACAATTCTGCGACACTGTACATACAGTTGAGCGCACGTTTTTTGGTGTGCATGCGACAATGGCTGATCCGCAGCCACAGTATGTCACAGTGCACTATGGCGGTGACCAAGAGCCACAGAGGAGTCTACGGGAGAACCGCCCCCGTGGCGACACATTCACACTGCGGATGCAGATACCCAGTGCGATGGTGAACTACCTGATGAACGAGGGATTTCAATGGGTCGTGTGGGTTCACCGCGACTCGGCCATCTCCACAACGCCAACAAGAATATTCGGCGATGAGCAGGTGATGCTTGTGCGTGACGCCGACTTTACAATACCCCGCCAGATCGAGCAGTTTGACAAGGCTGCGACCGGGTTCTACGTCACAGTTGCTGGTCAAGGCGACGGGGCAGTCGAAAATCAAATGGTCCTCACGACAATATCACTCAACATCAATCCGGATTCCGAGCACGTCTGTGTTGCACTCGGAAGTTCGCTGACTCTGGACGCGCCACGAGAGTTGGATCGGGACGGCATGCCTGTTGGCGACGACATGCGATGGCTGCACCTGCGAGTGCCGACACTCGACAGCCGCAGGGTGTCGCTGCGCTACGTCAACCGAGCCATGCGATGCGGTGTGTGGAGACAGACTCTCGAGGAGCCCGAGGAGTTTCTACGCAACACGGTCCTGCTGGACACATTTGGAGACCGCGAGACTGCTTACGAGTCGTGGGACGAAGTGTACCAGCGTGCCCAGGGGATCAGACAAGTCGGGCGCCCGGTCGGCATTCGATTATTCTGGGAGTTGTTCATGGCTGCCAACAAGCGGTGCATGGAGCCGGGCACTGAGGAAGTGCGAGTCATTGACACTGTGGACGACCGCCGACCACTCCTGATTAGCACGGCTGTTGGCATGCACGACGCCGGCGTGTATGTGCTACAGCGACACCTCGGCACCGACTGGAACAACATCTGGGCGTTCCATGTGGAGGTCGTCCCACTGGAGAACACGGTCCGTGTCACTGTTCCGGCAAAAGCGCTCGTCATTCCCACTCCCCACGCCGGCTTCGTCATCCCAACGGACATTTACGACGTGCGTGTGTTGGTCGACAAGCACTCCAGCGCCACTGAGAAGCTCCCCGCGGTTGTCTGCAACGCACGGGAAATGACAGCGACGGACCGACTGACCCTGTACGCACCACTGAAGGCGCATTCAGGGGTGTATGCTCTGCGGATCAGCGCCAAGGCGGATTCGCTTTTCCGTCTCACCGCGGCGACATATCACAGCGGCGACTCTGACCAGTGGGAGGCCACGGTCCCGACGGAGATCAACGCTGTCACCAAGCTCGTGGTGACGGAGCCGGTCGTGGACATTGCCGAGGAGAAGAACCGGCGACTGGTCATCCAAGCAGCCGACTATGCCCCGAGGAACGTCCGTTGGACCGAGTACGTCTGGACAAGAATAACGCCGTCGCGTGAAGTTCTGACGGACGGGACAGCGATTCACACCATTCCTGCAATGCGGGACGAGAACGTTGGACGGTACCGCGTTGACATGACCGGGGCCGCCGGCGAGCGGTTGACAGTGACATTCAATGTCGACCGGCGGCGATTTTGCGCGCGCTGCGACACGTGGTACCTCGAGTCGCAGAACGGCCCCGCGATGTGTCGGTGGCACAACCAGCTATCGGATCCACCTGACGCATTTGACATGCAGAAGGTCCTGCTTCTACCCTCGGAGACTGGCAAGCAGTACCGGAGTGCGGACGGCAAGATGCGATGGGGCTGTTGTCGGTCGCTTGCACACGAACGCGGTTGCTGGGTCGACTACCACTCCGAGCACCTCGAGGAGCCCGGCATCTCCGATATCCTCGGATGGCCTCTGCCGCGAATTGGATCGGCATGGGTGTTCAGTCAGTTCTCGTCCGAGTGTGCACGTGCGTTGATCACGGAGAAATTCGTCGCTGGTCAATACGAGGTCGCGCTCATCATGGAGCACATCTTCAACGGGATGCGCGGTGGCCGACTCCGCAATCTCCGCGACGTGGCTGGACCCGATAACATCAAGTTGGTCGATGCATTGCTGGCGACGGAGGCGTATTCGACAGAGGAAGAAGCAGCTGCCAGAGCGCTTGCCGCCCGACTCGACAATGTGCGATTTTGGGTCAGTGGATCGCGGGCTGCGTACGTGCGACGAGAGGAACCCGTCGGCGGGAAATTGTGTCCAAACGTCCAGCATGTGGAGGCGGGTCTGATGGCCCAGCTCGACAAGATCCACAAGTACGCCCTACTGCGCCAGGAGATTGACCGGAAAGAAGGCGAAGACATGACACGCGAAAGTCGTCTCAAGTGGTTGGAGGATCACAGCAAGGTCCAGCGCGGACTCGAAGAAGCCGAAGCTGTTCCGAGAATCCCGGTGAAACTCGAGCCGGTCCGTCCAGTGCCCCCGGTGACTCCGCCCACTCCACGTCTGCCTGTTGCACCGACTCCACGACGACCCGTCGCTCCACGGCCGCCTGTTGCCCCCCGTCCCACTCAACCCAGAGTGACACCGCCTGCGCCGGTTGTCCGGAGAGCACTCGAAGTGGGCAGTCTGAACGATGCTTCTGCTCGTCTAAACGAAGCGATCACCAAGTACCAGCAATACGTGACGCCGTCTTCCGATGCAATGCGCGGGGCAGGCGCTCTGCTCATGGAGGCTGACACATTCCTTAGAGAGTTCGAGACTGTCACTACCGAGATCACGTCGCTCATCGGCAGGGATCTTGATCCAGAGGAACACCGACGAAAGACAGCCGAGATGGAGCAACTCAAACGGCGTCTCAATGCGGCGACAAGGAACGTCCAAAGCAAGAACGCGTTCCTGAAGAACAAGCTCCTTGAAACCATGGGCAATTTCAAGATCAGGGTCTTCCGCGAGTCGTTGAGCAAGTACAAGGGAAACGAAGACTGTGTGCGGTTGATGGCAGACTTCATTCGAGCGTACGAAGCGATCGACACACGGGATGCCATCGGCGACGCGATTATCCGAAGCGACCTTACACCGGAAGAACGCGACATTGGTGTCATCAGGAGCAGACTTGCCTTCAACAGGAACACGAAGAAGAAGGTCGATATCATGGTCGAGGACGCCTACACGAGAGTCGACGGCGACAAACTCGTCGAAGACATGATTCGGAAGCAGTATGCCAGTTTGGACG
>Ga0180434_10008519_pt1 | contig 11306 bp, 25 predicted proteins | sample SS_ome_7_FD_132453 | JGI IMG/M metagenome (GOLD analysis project Ga0180434, IMG submission 132453) | Hypersaline lake sediment archaeal communities from the Salton Sea, California, USA - SS_1_D_2 metaG | ecosystem: Environmental > Aquatic > Non-marine Saline and Alkaline > Hypersaline >... | reverse complement strand
TTGGATTAGAGAAGGACATTCATTCCATAAGAAAAATAATAATAATACTCGGATGATGAATTACTATAAATGGCTTACCCGTTATCATATGAACGAATCTTTACATAGACGGGTTTTAAAGCTGTTTAAGCTGAACTAATATAAACACATTCGATTGAAAAGATAATGGCTTAGCGTGGTTATATGAGGCTTTTAAATGGAAATAATTAAGCATATATTGAAATTTATCTTATACATCGGTTTATTAATTGGAGTAATGACATTAACATATTTTTCAGTTGTGGAACGATATTGGGTATGTGTTTTTCTCTTAGCAATCATTGATGGGGTTATTGCCATAATGACGTTTATATATTTTATAGAAAACTTTATATTGTAAGCTGAATTAAAATAAAGGTGAAATAAACATGAATGACTATGAAAAAATAAAAAACGTATTAAGCAGGAATTATACGAAAGTTCTTAAAAAATACCCTAAAGTAGGAAGCTATGCTAGAACATTTAATGATTATCTAGTGGTACATAAAAATGAATTAATTACTAATGAACGTGGAGATTTGGATTCATTTAGAATTATCTATTCATTTGATAAGGATGGTAACTTAACAGGCATAGATAGCTTCGCATATTATTAAATAAAATAAAGAAGTTGGAAATATGAAAATTGTAGGACAAGTATCAAGTAAAGCAGAGGCTAAACAAATAGAGAGTATTGCTAAAGTATCCTTGGTAGGACAACGGACAAAGTATTTATCAATGCACTATAAGCAATTGAATCATCTAAAGACATTGATAAACGAGGATGCTAATATTGATACTATAATAGATAAAGCAGAAGAAATACTAACAGAGTAAATAAATTTGGAACGATATAATGAAGATAGATAAAGTTGATTTGGAACTATGGCAACAGGAGAATAATGTACCATCCATTAACTTATTAAAAGAAAAGGTAAAGCAATTTAAATATGCTATGGATTGGTATCATAAATCTGGGAGTTACATTAGAGAGATATTTGGCTCTGAATCAGATTTATTTATTGACCTTCTGCCTATCACCTCACAAAGAAACTCTGTTAAGAATAATGTCATCTGTGCTTTACATGCATTCTATTCTATTAGACATAGTAAACCACTTATAAAAAAATATGGAATTGCAGATAAATGGATAAAGAGAAATATAAATTTGCTTTTAAATAACAAAGATTACTCTGGCTTCAAGATAACTGCATTTGCAGAAGCGTTAAAAGGTAACATGGATTCGATAGTGTTAGATGTTTGGATGATGAAAGCCTTTAATATAAACAGGCAATCCCCAACTGAGAGAGATAGAAAATATATTTCTTATATAATTAAAAAACTATCCAAAAAATTGCATATGAAACCTGCTGAGATACAGGCTTGTATATGGACATATGCTAAAGATGAATTAAATAATACTGCATTCGGGGAATCATACGACTTCTCGTATTACCTTAAAGATTACAATAAAAGAATTAAAGATAATATAATACAAGTACAAACAAAATTATTTTAGGAGAAATAAAAATGTGGAAAGAAATATATAAATGGGCTTTTATGATTGGTATAAGTCTAAGTACAATTGTAAGGCTATACAATATAAGTAAAGGAAAATATACAGAAGAAAAAACTCCATTCAAAAATGCTATTTCAATGATTGAAGGTATGATATGGGGATATGGATTCTATGTACTTTTCTGGTAAAGTAATAACAAAAAAAGAATTGGATAATATATCGGAGGATATAATCAATGAATGAAGATATTAAAACGTTAAATAAATTGGAGGCTGAACGTAAAGAATTATTAGTTGAACAGAAGAGTTTACAACTTGCATATACTAAGGCTGTTGGAGATAAAAATTTAGTTGAACAATCTAATCTTAAAGATAAATGGGAAGAACTTTGTCATAACATTAAATCAGTTAACAAACGAATAACCTTACTAAAAAACCAATCGCCTTATATTTAAATCGATTTAAAGGTGTTCATCATGGACAATGACAGTGATTTATTAAATGACCTAGTGAAACTATCAGAAATATTTAAAAGTGGTTTTACAGTTGTTTGGGATGGTTATAAGCTAAATCAATATATGTATAATACATCATCGTATATTGTTGCTTATGATACAGTTGTGACTATTCATACAGGGCATTTTAAAAAGTATCATAATAATAATATACCGCTATCCAATAAATATATATTTGGTGGATGGTATGATATTGATGATGATATATACTATATAGAAATCTGCAAGTCATTCTCATCATTGAATCGAGCAATGGAATTTGTTAGAAATAAGAATCAGAAATATGTCTTTGATATGAAAACAAATAAGAATATAAAAGTGACCTAGTATGGAAGAAGTAGAAAGGATAATGCTTATCTGCTTTGGAATGATATTTGCAGTAATAATTTATGGATTTATAATAGCAATAAAATATAGGAGATATTAAAAATGTTTAGATGTCCTTATTGTAGAGAAAAATTAGTTATGCTAAATAAATGGAGAAGGTATGAAACTTTATTAGAACATGGATTTGACCCAAATGCAACACCAACAGAGAAGCCTTGTTATATATGTCCTAATGGATGCCATCATGGATTCTATGGAATATTTGGAGGATATTATGGTTATGATATACAAACAGGTAAACCTATTTATCCATTTGATAATACTCTTCCACCGATTGGAAGTTCTGATTGGGATAGTAAATATAACTCAACTTGGGATATAAGTCTATCATATGCAACTAGAGAAGTAAATAAATCATTCAAAGAATTTATGCATTATATAGATATAATAATTGATTTATCGTATATTAGAATAAGAACTGAATTGAATTTAATACGAATAGCAAAAAATCATATGGTTATGAATGATTGTAATTTGCCACTATATAAAGAACTCTGGTATTGGCTAAAAGATAAACTAGGGATTGGATATAACTGGAGGTAAAAAAATAATGACTAAGATTGGACAAGTTTTAATTAAATTATTAAATGATAATTATAATATAATGGAGAAAACAAAATCAGGATGCAAAATTATTATACGGGAAATAGAAAAAGCCAATTCAAAATTTGAAATAGAAATATCTAAACAGTTGATGTCTACTGAGTATGTTAAATTTATATTTACTTTGGATATTTCATATAATGAGTTTGATGATATATTAATAAAGTATGTTAAGATTCATGGATTGCAAGAGATAATGCCAAATCAATGTATAATAGATTCTACTGAAATCACTAAAAAAGAACATGAAGAAATTAATTTTCTACTTGGTATGATATATAATAGATATTATGAATTTAAAGAATTAAAGAAAAAAGAATATAATCGTAAGGAACTAGATAAAATACTGGAACGTATGGAGAATACGCAATGATGAATAGGCAGAAGCGTAAAGATATTCAAGCAGAATACTTAATAGATGATTACATTAATTTATACATACCTAAAAAAGGAGAGAAATAATGAGGGATGCACTTAAGAAAGTTCTTAAAACAATTAGGGATAACAAAGGAGAAGCCTACCTAGTTGGTGGATGTGTTAGGGATATTATCTTAAACAGAGAACCTAATGATTATGATATAGCTACAAATCTAATGCCAGAGGAGATAATGAAAATATTTCCTAAAGTAATCCCAACTGGAATTAAACATTTAACTGTTACAGTTATGCAGGATGGTTATACTTTTGAAGTTACAACGTATAGAAAAGATGTTAAGTATTCAGATGGTAGACATCCAGATGAAGTTATCCCTGCTGATTCATTAAGAGAAGATTTGTCTCGAAGGGATTTTACAATGAACTCTCTAGCATCTTATGATATTGATTGCTATAACATTATAGATTATTTTAATGGGGTAGAACATATAAAATCTAAACTTATAAAGTGTGTTGGTAATGCACATGATAGATTCAAAGAGGATAAGTTAAGAATATTAAGAGCAATCAGATTCTCAGCACAATTAAATTTTGAATTGGATATTAATATTAAAACTGAAATGTATAGAACATCACTTAAGCAAATATCAAATGAACGGATTAGGGATGAACTAATTAAGATACTAAAATCTGACAATCCTTGCAAGGGAATAGATATTATAGTATCAAATCAAATATTAAAAAATGAAGTCATTCCTGAATTACTACCAATGATATTTATGGATGGGGGAAATCATCATGATGAGCCAGTGTATAATCACTCATTAGATGCACTTAAATATTCTGTAGCACTTACTAAAAAATGGGAATTAAGATTAGCTATTTTACTACATGATATAGGTAAACCAACAGCACTTACTAACGATGAAAATGGAAATCATTTTATTAAACATGAATTATATGGATGTGATGTTGCAGATAAAATCTTACGAAGGCTAAAATTTAGTAATGAGACCAGAAGATATATTAAAACTTTAATTAAATATCACATGTCAACATACAGAAAAATAGGATGTGTGAAGTTATCTAAAAGGCAAATCAAAAAAGCAGTTCGGAATGTAGGAGAGGAAAACCTTTGGGATATGATGATTCTTAATTACTGTGATGATAAAGCTAATAGGGCACATCATACCACTAGATTTGAAAAATTCCTAGCAGATAGAACTATTTGGTATGATTGGCAAGAAATTAAAAAAAGAGATTCAGCTTTGAAGGTAACAGATTTAGCAGTTAATGGACATGATATTATGAAGCTAGGATATAAAGGAAAAGAAGTTGGGGATATCCTAAATGAATTACTGGATATGGTTGATAGGGATGCATTGAAAAATGATTATGAAAGTTTAATTGGTTATGCAAGAGGAGATATGAATGATAAACTTGAAAAAAGTGAGGAAGATAATTAGTAAAATCCCAGACATCCATAGAGGAGGATGTGCTATAAGTGCAATTGCTATGTATCGATGGTTAAAGATGCATAATCCTAATGCCGATGTAGAATTCGTATATATATATAATAACTTACATACATATAAAAATAATAATTCATATTTATTTGGCAATGAAAGGTTACAATCACCATTAAAATTTTATCCACCATTCCATTGTTGTTTATTATATAATGGAAAAATTATAGATGCGTATGGAGAAGTTGATATAAGGCAATGGGGAAAATTTATACATATAATTCCATATGAGGGTTTAGTCTTAAAAAATATAAATGAATCTGCTTGGAGTAGAATATTTGAAAGAAAGAATATTGAAAGGATAGAAAATAAATTAAAAATTGATTTATCAGATATAAATAAAATAACTAGAGTAATTCCAGATGATGTACATGAGGGAGATATTATTAACGGTTACTGGTTCGATAATAAAATCCATAGTGGACAGGTAATATTATCTAATAGTAATGAGAAAGGAATAATAATTGATGGTCATGGATTTGCACCATTAAAATTCTCAGCACACTGGATTGAACTAATAAAGAAGGTTGATTAAATGAGAATATATAAACGTAAAGCATCACAAAGGGAGGCAGAAATAAATCTTTTAAAAGTAATTGATGGGGAATTAGAAGAGGACTTACGTTTCATATATAAAAATATGCAAATAATGATTAAGAAGTTAAACAAAGAGGAATCTAAATGAGTGAAGGAATATGTCAATTATGTAATAAGTATAAAGATAACATAGAAATGCATCATCAAAATCCAGAAAATAGGAGAATTAAAGGTGTTAATGTATTATATATATGTCATGAATGTCATATGAAAGAACATAAGGTAGATAACAATGAGTAAAGAAAAAGTATTTTGTTATTTTCATAATGATGATAATGACGGATGGGCTTCATCAGCAGTAGTTAAAATGAAATATCCACAAGCAGAGTTCTATGGTTATAACTATGAACCAGACTTACCTTTGGTTGAAGGATATGATAAAGTATTTATGGTTGATTGCTCAACTACATTGGACAATATAAAATATCTACAAAAACACAATAAACAATTTATATTAATAGACCACCATGCAAGAAAAGTTAAAGCATTGTATGAATCAGGAATTAAGATTGAAGGATTACGTGACATGAATCTTAGATATTGCGGTTGCGTTCTTACATGGAAATATATATATCCAGAGGATGAAATACCAGAATTATTATTATATGTACAGGATATGGACTTATGGAAATGGGAATTAGAATTCACAGATGAGATTAATACTGCTTTGTTTTGTCTTCATAAAAATAGAGATGAGATAATTATGATATTGAAGAGTACAGGATGGAAACCTTCATTACTTGGGGAAGGAACTTTATTAATAAAGCAAAGGACTAATGAGGTTAACTTCCTAGCATCCACGCTTAGAAAGAAAATGTTTCATGGATACAAGACTGCTATTGTAAACAGTCCAGTTAATACGAGCTTTGTTGGTCATAAAGTCCTTGAAGATAATCCAGATGTTGATATTGCTCTAATATGGTATGCAACAAAAGATTTAATTAAAGTCTCATTAAGAAGCAGAGAGGTTGATGTCTCTGCCATAGCTAAACAGTATGATGGTGGAGGTCACAAACTGGCATCAGGATTTAATATGGTAATTGGAGCAGATAAGTTTTATATTGATAAAATAATTATGGATGATTAAAATGAAAACAAAAGTAGTTAACATTAGGTCTCCTAGAATTAAATATAGTGATATAATTGGTAATCCAGATTATGTTTATATTGGTAGAGCTAATAAATATTATGACTTGAAGGAATCTAAGTGGCACAATCCCTTTAGGATTGGCATAGATGGAGATAGAGAGCAAGTAATTAAAAAGTATAAGGAATATATCCTAAATAAACCAGAGCTACTAGACAGCCTTACAGAGCTTGTAGGGAAAACGTTAATATGCTACTGCAAACCGAAACCATGTCATGGTGATGTACTTGTAAAACTAATAAATGAATTAATGCCATGCTTTGGCAAATATAGTAATCTCAATACAGATTGTTCAGTATGTATATATAGACATAAATGTTCTGAGTTTGCTCTATGCTGTTTCTGTAATAAGCTAATTAAAAAATCCGCATGTAAAAATAAAACAGATGATTATTCACCTTTGTACTGGTGTGATAAGTGTAATGATGATGAAAGATATTTAAATGTATAGGTGATACATAATGAAAGAAGAATTATCAGAAAGATGCAAATCAAAAATAATGGCTAACCGAATTAAGAATTTTTTAAATGAAAGGGTACAATCAACTGTAGGAGGGCATACAACATATAGTCATTGTCGTAAGGAAGAGACTACGAGATTTATGTTTCATGCGAATGTACTTGTTGATGATAATGGAGATTTCTTAATATGCGAAGTTCCATACATGGCAAAGTTAACAAGAATAGAATATTCAAAATGGTTTAAAAGTAAAATCATAAACACAACATCAAATCCTTGGCACTATATTAATGATGAGGTAACTTTTAACAATTACAGAACAAAACCAATTGCATGTATTAATAAAGAACAAAAAATAATAACTATATATAATAAAAGATATTACAATGCATTGAAAGAATGGGGAGATAAACACAAATATAAAAAGCTAGTTAAGGATTGGTGTTGATAAATTATTAAGTATACAATTTGTAAGTTAATATCTTCTATTGGTTTTGGTATTAGTTATTTTAAAGAACAGAAAGCAATTGCGTTTTTGATATATAAATGCGTAATAAAAGTATATTGGAAAGTTGATTAAATATGGGAAGTCTCGGAGATAGAATGAAAAACTATGAGGCTAATTCAGAAACTACTTTACAATGTAATATGCCTATTATATTACGATTAGATGGTAGAGCTTTTCATACATTAACTAGGAAATTAAATAAACCATTTGATATTGAATTTATGCAGATGATGAATTTTATAGCATTAGATTTATGTGGTAATGAAATTCAAAATGTTAAACTTGCATATATTCAATCAGATGAAATATCATTATTAATATATGCTAATAAAGAACAATCTGATTGGTTTAACAATAGAGTACAAAAAATGTGTTCTATATCTGCATCACGAGCATCATCATATGCTACACGTTACAATATGACTGAAAGGGTATTTGATAATAACTCATTGATTATGTTTGATGCAAGAGCATTTATTATTCCTAGAGTAGATGTAGTTAACTATTTTATTTGGAGACAATTAGATTGGACTCGAAACTCTATCCAGATGTTAGCTAGGTCTTTATATAGTCATAGAGAACTGCACAGAAAATCACAATCAGAAATGCAGGAAATGATTTTCCAGAAAGGACAAAACTGGAATGACTTACCAGATTATTTAAAAAGAGGAAGATGTATAATCCAACAACAAATCACAGATTATATTAGTAATAGTATGCCAGCACAACGAAATGTATGGACAGTGGATAACAATATTCCTATCTTTACTAAAAATAGATATTACATTAATAGGTATTTAAACGTAGGAGATAATGTAAAATGAGGTTATTAGCTAAAACAATTGTAGGCTCTGATATATGGAAGATGAATACTAAAGACTCAGATAAGGATTACTTTGAGATATATTTAGATTCAACTAGAAATATCTTTAGAGGAACTCCTGAAAAACTAAAGAAGTTTTCAAATACTCCAGAAGCAGATACTCATAGGCATGAGTTACAAAAAGTAATAGAGCAATTACTAAACGGTAATATTAATTTTCTTATTGCAGTTACGTCACCAATTGTTATAGAATCAACTAAAGTATTTGAGGAGCTAAGAGAAATAACTTTTCGTAATATATCTAAGAACTCATTTGATTCTATTAGAGGTATGGCTAAACATAATTATATTAGATATATATTAAATAACGATGATACATCAGAGAAGAGATGTAATAAAATACTTAGACAGTTGCAATTTGGAATTACTCTATTGAAATATAGAAAGCTAGAATATAAACCATTTACTGATGGAACTCCAGATTTAATTAAGAAAAAATTTATAGAGTTACAATGGGAGTACACTCAGTCAACTATCCCAGAGAAACCAGATGAAGAGGAGTTTAGGGCTTTCCTTTGTAGAGTTCGAAGAAGTGATTGGTGGAATCAGGTATGGTAATAAAAAGCCCGTTTAAAGGTTATTGGTATTGTGATAAATGCGTTTGTCACTATCCAGCAGAACAATTAAAAAAAGAAGGAGATAAAATAATTTGTGAACATAAAGAATATTTTAGAAGGGAATCAAAATGAAAGAAGAGATATTAAACTTTATAACTGGAGACTTAGGAATGGAAGTCGATACATACCATAATGATAATGGTCAGCTTGAAGTACAACTTAGAACGCATGAGAAAGTATCGGGTTCAGATATAGAAGCAATGATTAGCTTCCTATCCAATATATCCTATACTGTATCTGTCTACGCAATAGATAAATATAAGATGGCACTAATGTTTTGTCCAATATAAATAGGAGAGATATAATGTATATACAAAAGTTAATCAATAAAAATCCGAAAGTAATAAAAATAAAATATAATGAAGTTCAACAATTATTATTGAATGGTAAATTTAAACGTGATGGATTTATATATAAACTAGATTGTGATGAGGATGTTCATAGGTGTTGGCTGTGTGGTTCTAAAAAAGTAACTAAGCATCATTCGATTCCTAAGAAGTTCAATCCATTATTTAATATAAACATTCCTCTATGTAGGGGGTGTCATGATTTAGTTCATGATTCATTAAATAGTAAAAAAGGGTTGATGGCTCTTATCCAGAAACGTGCTCATCTATTAGCAGATAGGATGGCAAAGCAAGATATTAAATATAATAATGTTCTTAATCATAATAAGTCATTGCAGAGTACACTTAATAAGACAAGGTTAAGTCTTGATGAGGCAAAAGAAATACTGACAGAACTTAGAATGGAGAATAGATTACTGAAAGAGTTTAATTGTTTATGAGGATTGCCAGAAACGAGGCATAAATCAATTTAATTATTAATCAGGTCTATTAATATTCATTAGAATAAATACAGTCAGTTTTGATTTGTGATGGTTTTGAATGAAGGAGATATTGATGATATAATTATAGGATTAAAAATATAAAGGTGAAATAAAATGATAGTAGTAATGACAAAGTGTGCATTTAATAAAATGTCACTGATAGCAAAAAAGGCAATTGAAGAGCAGAATGCAACATTTGAATTAAAAGATATTCATTGTGGATGTAAAGACTGTCAGCGTAGAGCAATGGAAGCATTTAAGAAATCGAAAGGACAACGTAATATAAAGATTGGTCAGACATTCTAGGATGATGTAATGAAGTGCTTAGAGAAAGACTGTAATAGTGATGCAGTTATTAAGATACATGGTAAGGTTTTCTGCTGTAAATGCTTTGAGAATTATTTTAATAGGATAGAAGTAAAGGTAGGGGATTGGAACTGGAAACTTGTTGATGACTATAAGGGCGGAGTTAAGAAGGATTACTAGGTATTAATATGAACAGAATAGAATTAACCTGTGATGAGGGGAGTAATAAATACGCACATATATATAATTACACAGATAATTTAAAAAATAAATATGTTCTAGTTTATGACTCGGTATATAAAGCATATATAATAGGAAAAATTAATGATGTAGAAAGTTATATACCATTAAAGGTAATTAATAAAAATACTCAACATAAAGTTGTACTTGATAAAACTTTAATTTTATATATTGATGATGAAGTATATTTACTAGATGAAGATGAAATTGTTGGATACAATTTATGAGGAATAATATGAAACAAATATCACAAAAGAGGAATTTGAAATAATAAAAGTAGGTATGTTAATATGACATCAGTAACATTAACGATATTATGTAATAAGTGTGGTAAGACTTATAAGCTGATTACAGATGATTGCAAAAAAATAGACCAGTGTGTTCACTGTGGATTTGTTCATGAAGATATAGTTATACTAGGCAAGGAATACGCTATGACTACAGTAGATAATGAAGGAGTTCCAGAGCATCTTAGATTATATACAAATGATAGGAAGCATTGGTGTATGGGAACATCTGAGAAGTCGGCAAGAAAATGGGATAAAAAAATAGAGGCAAGGATAGCTGAGAAAAAACGAAAGGAAAGATTGAAGAAGGAATATATTAAAGAACAAGAAGATTGGTAATTTAAATGACAAAGATAAAAGTTATGTCTATACAAGAGCTATTATGTATCAAACATCTTAGAAGTTCATACAAAACTGCAATTGTATTTGTAACACATAAATCTTGTTATTACGACTTTGGCACAACATGGTTTACGCACCTAGATATTAA
>Ga0180434_10008518_pt1 | contig 11307 bp, 11 predicted proteins | sample SS_ome_7_FD_132453 | JGI IMG/M metagenome (GOLD analysis project Ga0180434, IMG submission 132453) | Hypersaline lake sediment archaeal communities from the Salton Sea, California, USA - SS_1_D_2 metaG | ecosystem: Environmental > Aquatic > Non-marine Saline and Alkaline > Hypersaline >... | reverse complement strand
CTGGTATCCATTTCACGACGCAATTGATCAAAGAGGCTCCAGGGTTCATAACGTACCAGGCTCATGATTACACCTCCTTTGCTACGACGATTCACGGACAGGGAAGAGTCTCAGCTCCCCCTGTCACTCTATAAAATGTGGGCTTTTGTCGATTGTTCAATATTTAGTTTGTTGAGGTGGGTCAAGTTTTGGTGTTGAGATAACACTCGGAATCTTTAATAAACTGGCAAAACCCAGATAAATCACTAAAATTACCCACCCTTTAAAGATTTTGAGAAAACCGAGTGTCCCCAAAGCTGCACATTAAAACCTTCGGCTGCCAGATGAACGAGTATGATTCACAGAAAATGCTCGACGTTCTGCATGATGCCCAGGGGTTCGAACTGACTGATGATGCTGAACAGGCAGATGTACTGTTGCTCAATACCTGCTCTATCAGGGAAAAGGCCCAGGAAAAGGTCTTTCACCAGTTAGGTCGCTGGCGTCCGTTGAAGGAAAAAAATCCCGGTGTGATGATTGGTGTGGGTGGCTGTGTTGCCAGTCAGGAAGGTGACGCGATTCGCCAGCGTGCACCTTTCGTGGATGTAGTGTTTGGTCCGCAGACATTGCACCGTTTGCCAGAAATGCTGCAACAGGCCAAAAAAGAGCAAGCGGCCGTAGTTGACGTTTCATTTCCCGAGATTGAAAAATTCGATCGTTTGCCTGAACCACGTGCAGAAGGCCCCACGGCATTTGTTTCTGTTATGGAAGGCTGTTCCAAATACTGTACTTTCTGCGTTGTACCTTACACGCGCGGAACTGAAATCAGCCGTCCTTTTGATGATGTGATTGCCGAGGTCGCGGAACTGGCACTTCAGGGGGTACGTGAGATCAACTTGCTGGGGCAGAACGTCAACGCCTATCGTGGCCAGATGCACGATGGTGAACTCGCCGATCTGGCATTGCTGATCCGCTACGTGGCTGCGATAGACGGCATTGACCGTATTCGTTTTACGACTTCCCATCCGGTGGAATTTTCTGATTCCTTAATTGAAGCTTACCGGGATGTGCCACAACTGGTGAGTTTTGTGCATTTGCCGGTACAGTCTGGCTCAGACAGTATTCTGTTGCAGATGAAGCGTGGTCATTCAGCGTGGGAATACAAGCAGAAAATCAAAAAATTACGCGAGGCACGTCCTGATATTACGATTTCTTCTGACTTTATCATTGGCTTTCCGGGTGAAACGGATGAAGATTTTGAACACACCATGAAACTGATTACAGATATCGATTTCGATCAATCGTTCAGTTTCATCTATAGTCGCCGTCCCGGCACGCCAGCGGCAGATCTGGAGGATGATGTGCCGCATGAAGTCAAACAGGCGCGTCTTGCCCGTTTGCAAAACCAGATAAATAATCAGGCAATGCGCTATAGTCGACAGATGGTCGGTACGGTCCAGTCTGTTCTGGTTGAGCGAACTTCCAAAAAAGATGACAGGCAACTGGCGGGGCGAACGGAAAATAACCGTGTGGTGAACTTTTCCGGGCCTACAGGGCTGATTGGCGAGTTTGTTGACGTGCTCATTACCGAGGCATTACCCAATTCACTGCGTGGTGAAATGCAGTCTTCTTCCAACAAAGCAACCGGCTGATGCCTGGTTGATATAGGGTGACAACCTTGTCTGATTTGCCTGTTTCTATCAGTTTTAAACTGACCCCCGATGATAATGAACGTTTATCTAACCTGTGTGGGCCGCTGGATAAACATTTGCGTCAGATCGAAAGTCGTCTGGGCGTTGAAGTCAATAACCGCGGCAATGAATTTTCGCTGTATGGTGAACAACTGGCTATTGAAATGGGAGAGCGACTGATAGAGGAGCTTTATGCCTCTACCGAAGAGGAAATCCTCACGCCGGAACAGGTTAACCTGGTTATCAATTCGATGGATACGGATGATCTGGCCAAAAAGCAGGAGTCAGCGGATTATCCGGAAGTTACCATTAAAACCAAGCGTGGCCTGGTGCGTGGACGTGGAAAAAGCCAGAAAGAATATCTGCACAAGATCGTCACGCACGATATTAATTTTGGTGTGGGCCCGGCAGGTACCGGCAAGACGTACCTGGCAGTGGCCTGTGCTGTTGAAGCACTGGAGCGTGACAGCATTCGTCGTATTTTACTGGTGCGACCTGCCGTTGAAGCCGGCGAACGCCTTGGTTTTCTACCGGGGGATCTGAGTCAGAAAATCGACCCCTACTTGCGTCCTCTCTATGATGCGCTTTACGAGATGCTGGGCTTTGAAAGAGTAAACAAGTTAATTGAACGCAATGTGATTGAAGTGGCACCATTGGCCTACATGCGAGGCCGCACACTGAATGATGCCTTTGTCATACTCGATGAAGCCCAGAATACTACGCCGGAACAGATGAAAATGTTTCTCACGCGAATTGGTTTTGGAACCACGGCGGTAATTACCGGTGACGTAACCCAGATTGATTTGCCCAGGGGGCAGAAATCGGGTCTGCGCCAGTCCATTGAGATTCTGTCACTGGTTGATGGCATCAGTTTTACCTTTTTCAGCGCCAAGGATGTTGTCAGGCATCAACTGGTACAGAAAATTGTTCATGCCTATGATCAGTTTGATAAAAATGACAACGGCTCCTGATATCGAGATCCAGCGAGTCTGTGACGCCCCGGATGCTCCAGCCGACAATGATTTCCAGCTGTGGGCGAGTCATGTCCTTGAAAATCAGCGGCGTTCAGGTTCTGTTGTCATCAGGCTGGTTGATGCCGATGAGAGCCAGTCGCTGAATCATCAATACCGACATAAAGACTATGCGACTAACGTCCTCTCTTTTCCCTTTGAAGCACCGCAATTTATCGAGGAAGACCATCTTGGCGACCTGGTTATCTGTGTGCCCGTGGTTAACCGTGAAGCCGGGGAGCAGGGCAAGCAGGCTTCAGCTCACTGGGCTCATATAGTAATTCACGGCATGCTGCATCTGATGGGGTACGACCACGAAACCCAGGCAGAGGCTGATGAGATGGAGTTGATTGAAATAGAACTGTTGCAAAAGCTGGGTATCAGGAATCCTTACGAATAGGTATATTCCCGAATAGCCAAACCTTTCATGTTTTGAATAAATAACCATCCGTTTCTCGATGCGAGACAGCAATCAATAATGCCAAGCGAACACCCGACGAGCGGCTCTTCGAAAAACTGGCTGGACCGACTGGTACAGTTGTTTGGAGCAGAGCCGGAAGATAAAGAAGACATTGTAGAAATATTACAAAGCGCCAAGGAAAAGGCTCTGCTTGATACTGATGCCCTGGCCATGATGGAAGGGGTACTGGGTGTGTCAGACATGCGTGTACGAGACATCATGATACCGCGTGCGCAGATGACAGTTGTCAACCGCCATGATTCCCTGGAAGACATTCTGCCGGTCATTATTGAATCAGCTCATTCGCGCTTTCCTGTGGTCAGTGGCAGCAGGGGTGAAGTCGTAGGTATTTTGCTGGCCAAGGATCTTTTGCAGTTCTGTGTACGCAGAGATCACTTCAATCTCAAGGATGTATTGCGTTCAGCCGTGTTCGTGCCTGAAAGTAAACGCCTGAATATTTTGCTCAAGGAATTTCGTGTCAATCGTAACCACATGGCAATCGTGGTTGATGAATATGGTTCAGCCAGTGGCTTTGTCACCATTGAAGATGTACTGGAACAGATTGTCGGCGAAATCGAGGATGAACATGATTTTGATGAGGGGGCGACAATCCTCAAGCACGATGAAGATGAATTTTCTGCCAAAGCCCTGGCAACCATAGAAGATTTCAACGAATATTTTGATACCCAGCTGGATGATTCGGATTTTGATACGATTGGTGGTTTCGTTGTCAATGCCTTTGGACACTTGCCCAAGCGCGGTGAAAGTGTTGAGACGGAAGGTTTTCGCTTCACGGTAAAGCGTGCGGACAGCCGCAAGGTGCATTTGCTCAATATTCAGCGCTTGTCGGAAGAGGTTGAGTCGGATTAAAAACGTCTAACCGTGAAGTTCTTCCATCTATTGCCTGCTTTTTTAACAGGTGCCGCATCGGTACTGGCGTTTTCCCCGTTTGATTATTTCTGTTTGGTTTATTTTTCCATAGCGGGACTTTTCTGGCTGTGGAAGGACTGTACTCCAGCACAGGCCGCATGGAATGGCTGGTTTTTCGCAATGGGATTGCTGGGTATTGGGACTTTCTGGCTGCATGTCAGTATTGACCAGTTTGGTGGTGTACCAATGCCTGTTGCCATGTTGCTGGCCATAGTGTTCGCCATGTTCATGTCATTGTTTTATGCGTTGGCTGGATGGGTGTCGGTTTCCTTGACTCAGCGTTTCAGCCTTTCCCGGCTACAAGGCCTGTTGATTGTATTTCCTTCTATATGGACACTGTCAGAAGTTGCGCGCGGTTATTTTTTGACAGGTTTTCCATGGTTGTCGCTGGGATATTCACAAACCGGCTCACCATTAGCCGCCTTTGCACCGGTAACAGGGGTGTTTGGTGTCAGTTGGCTGGTGGTCTTAATCAGTGCATCACTGGTGCTGCTGGTTGTTGGCACGATAAGGGAAAAAACAGTTGGCTTGATGACCGCCCTGCTGGTTGTTGCAGTTGTCAGTGTTTCAGGACTTGTCAGCTGGTCTCAACCTTCCGCGGAGCCGCTTTCGGTACGCATGGTACAAGGAAATATCCCACAGAAAGTAAAATGGGACCCCGCGTATTTCGATTCAACAATTGAACGTTATAGTAACTTGAGTTTTCAGGAAAAGACGGATCTGATTATCTGGCCGGAAACGGCCATTCCGGCTTTTTATCATCAGGTCAAAGAAAGTGTGATGTTGCCTTTGCAGCATCGCCTTGAACGTATGGAAACGGAAATGGTGGTTGGTATGCCGGTGCGCGCCGATGACCATGGTTATTTTAACAGCATGGTATCGCTGGGAACGGTGCATGATCGTTATGATAAACGTCACCTGGTGCCATTTGGTGAATATGCCCCGCTTGATTCAATACTCAGGCCGCTGGTCGAATATTTCAGAATACCCATGTCGGATTTTCGTAGCGGTGAAGCCGAGCGTTCATTGATGCGGGTGGGTAAATACCAGGCTGGTGTTTCCATCTGCTATGAAGATGCCTTTGGCGATGAGACCGCCCAGGCGCTACCGGATGCAGATTTTCTCATCAATGTTTCCAATGATGCCTGGTTTGGTGATTCACTGGCGCCACATCAGCATTTGCAGATTGCCCGTATGAGAGCAATTGAAACCAGTCGCTATATGTTGCGTGCAACCAATACCGGTATATCGGCCATCATCAATCCTCAAGGCAAAATACTGGAACAGTCAGCACAGGGAGAGACGGCTGTAATTGATGGTAATATCGCCCCGCATCAGGGAACGACTCCGTATGCAATGGTAAAGGACTGGTTTATTGTGTTGCTTGTTATTGGCTTAATGCTGGCATTACTGCTCTATCAGCGAAAGGCTGCCATCACTGTCCCATCCCGGCAGTAATTTTTTATTAACAACGTCCTGCAACAGTTTGCCAGCGACTTTATCACGCCATCCTTCCAGTAACGGGATATCATCAAAACCCGCGACAAGCTTTTCAAGGTCTTTGCGGCTGGCCATGGCGGCGGGAGTGATATCATTTTCGGTGGCAATCAATCGCAAACAACAGGTCAGTAAATCGGCCAGGGCTTCCTGCTGGGGTGTGAGTTTTAGCGGACGATTGTTTTCTGTCGGCCATTCGTCCTTGGGACGTTGTTTGGCTGAGCGAATCAACTCAAGCAGATGATGTCCGTTTTTTTTGATGGTGCCTTTTTCCAGGCCTCTGATTTTATCCAGTTGCTGAATGCGTGAGGGTGTTCTGCGTGACAGGTCAATGAGTACTTCATCTTTCAATATCCAGCGACGCGGTTTATTGCTCTTGATGGCATACCCTTCACGCCATGCCGCAAGTGTTTGCAGTACGGCCAGCTGAATCCCTTTTAAATGCTGCCTGCCCTTGACTTTTTGCCAGATGGCTTGCGGGTTAATGTTATAGGTGTCTGCAGAATGAAAGCGTCGATATTCATTATCAAGCCAGTCTGAACGGCCGGAGGATTCCAGCTGTTGTGAAAGCTTCTGATAAACCTGTCCGAGGTAAATGACATCGGCATGTGCATAATCCAGTTGCTTTTCATCCAGTGGTCGCATGGTCCAGTCAGTACGTGACTGATCTTTTTCAAGTGTAATATTCAGTATTTTCTGTACCAGGCGACCATAACCCAGTTGGTCTCCATGGCCCGTTATGGTTGCGGCAAGCTGGGTATCAAAAATAGGTGATGGAACATCGCCCCATTCATGGAAGAAAATTTCCATATCCTGAAAAGCCGCATGAAATATTTTGGTAATGTTTTTATCAAACAGCAGTGCCTTGATCGGTGAAAGATCATCAATCTGCAAGGGATCTATGCAGGCTGAAATTTCACCATTGCTGACCTGCAGCAGACAGAATACCGGGTAGTAGGTATTTTCACGTAAAAATTCCGTGTCGACAGCCAGCCAGGAGCTGGTTTTAATCGTCTCACAGAACTCGGTAAGTTGATCCGGCGTATCAATATAAATTTTCTGCATACAGGCAAAGCGATGAATTGTATTATCTGGCCAGCATATCATTTTCACAAAACCCGGGTTTAGAGTTTTTTTATGTTTCAGCTTGCCAACTTTTTCGTTGATGTCTCGTTGCTAAGACGGGCACCTCAGGATCTGCCACCATCCATGCCTGTTTTTCTGTTGGTTGTGCTGTTGAATGTGGTTGTGGCAACGATTGGTATTGCCGATATCATTCCCGGTGCTGCTGCCATGGCAGCAGCCATGACCGATGCGGTGATCATGCTGGTCATGTTGCGACTGGTATTGATGATCCAGAATCGCTCGGCAAGATTTGTACAGACCGCAACCGCTATTTTTGGCAGTGGCGTTGTGCTGGGACTCATTGCATTACCTTTACAGCTGACACTTGATCCAGATGTCCAGGACAATCAAATACCTGTTTTTGTGTCGCTGGCTTACCTGATGTTGCTGGTCTGGTCACAGCTGGTGATTGCCCACGTGCTGCGCCATGCACTTGATATCTCCTTTGCACTGGGCGTAGGACTGGCCCTGGTATATTCCGTATTGTCGGGCGTGACTATCCAGACACTTTTTATAGGAAATTAATCATGCATCTTCACATTTTGGGGATTTGCGGAACCTTCATGGGGGGGATTGCCCTGCTGGCACGGGCACAGGGTCACAAGGTGACAGGGTCTGATCAGAATGTTTATCCCCCCATGAGTACTCAACTGCAAGAAGCCGGCATCGAACTGTTGCAGGGCTATGATGCGTCGCATCTGGATCCTGCGCCGGATATTGTAGTTGTTGGAAATGCCATGTCGCGCGGTAATCCAGCAGTTGAAGCCATGCTGGACCAGGGACTGCCTTATACCTCGGGACCTCAGTGGCTGGCCGAGCATATCCTGCAGGACAAGTGGGTGCTGGCAGTAGCCGGAACGCATGGCAAGACCAGTACTTCGGCCTTGCTGGCATGGATTCTCGAATTTGCCGGACTCAAACCCGGCTTTCTTATCGGTGGTGTACCGGAGAATTTTGGCGTTTCGGCACGAGCCAGTGAGTCAGCTTTTTTCGTTGTTGAAGCTGATGAATACGATACGGCTTTCTTCGACAAGCGTTCCAAGTTCATTCATTACCATCCGCGCACCCTGATAATGAATAACCTTGAGTTTGATCATGCAGATATTTTTGATGATCTTGAGCAGATACAGAAACAGTTTCATTTTTTGGTACGCACCGTGCCGTCAACCGGCCTGATTATTACCCCGCTGATGGATGGCAATATCCATGATGTGCTGGACATGGGGTGTTGGACTGCACTGGAGCACTTTGATGTGGAAAGTGCTGCCCAATGGCATGCAGACCTTGTCGAGGCTGATGGCAGTGTTTTCAAACTGATACTTAATGGCGAGGAACAGGGAACGGTCAGTTGGGACCTTATTGGCCATCATAATGTCAGCAATGCGCTGGCAGCGATTTCAGCAGCACGCCATGCCGGCGTGCCGGTTAAGGATGCGATTGAAGCGTTGTCAGAATTCGTTAATGTAAAACGTCGTATGGAATTGCGGGGTGAAGCCCGGGGTGTGAAGGTATACGATGATTTCGCCCACCATCCGACAGCGATCCAGACAACCTTGCAGGGCTTGCGTGACCGGGTTGGTAATCAACGTATTATTGCTGTGCTGGAACCCCGCTCCAATACCATGAAAATGGGCTTTCATGCCCATGAGCTACCGGAATCACTTAAAGCAGCTGATGCCGTGCTGGTAATGGAAGCGGAAGGTATCAGCTGGAACGTGACCTCGGTGTTTTCATCCATGCACGAAAAAGCAAAAGTTTTTTCTTCAACGGCCGATATTATTGAAACAGTTTGCGATATTACCAAAGCCGGTGATCATGTACTGATTATGAGTAATGGTGGCTTTGAAAATATTCACCAGCGTTTGCTGGAAAAACTTGAATCGCAATAAGCTTTCGAGGCCTTAAATGATTGAAAATGACAAGCCTGTAGCGCTGGCATTTACCGGTGCTTCCGGGGCAGCTTATGGACTGCGTATGCTGGAATGCCTGCTGGATGCCGGCAGAAAGGTTTATTTGCTATATTCCCAGGCCGCTCAAATTGTGTTCAAGATGGAAACGGACATTGATTTGCCTGCCAGTGCCTCTGAATGTCAGGCGATGTTGGCAGAAAAGTATTCTGCAAAAGAGGGACAGTTGCAGGTTTTTGGCCGCCAGCAATGGATGTCGCCGGTTGCTTCCGGCTCTAATCCTCCCGAAGCCATGGTAGTGTGCCCCTGTACTACCGGCACCCTGGCATCCATCGCCAGTGGTTTGAGTCAGGACCTGATTGACCGCGCGGCTGATGTCGTCATCAAAGAAAGGCGCAAACTGATCCTGGTGGTGCGCGAAACACCATTTTCCAGCCTGCACCTGGAAAACATGCTGAAACTTTCGCGAGCAGGCGTAGTGATTATGCCGGCCAACCCCGGGTTTTATGAAAACCCGCAATCAGTTGAAGAAATCGTGGATTTCATGGTGGCACGCATACTGGATCATCTGGATGTGCCTCATTCTTTAATCAGTCGCTGGGGCGATGAAGATAGCAAGAGTAATAGCAACCAATGAAGAAAAAAATTCCAATCGAAAAAACTGTTGTCGGGATGTATGTGGATTCTCTTGGCAAGGACTGGATGAAGCATAATTTTCTTCGCAACAGTTTCCTGATCAAAGACGATACTGTTCTGCAGAAGCTCAAATCCAGCAAGCTTAAGCAAGTGGTTATCGATACTGACAAGGGGCTGGATTTAAAGGACGAGAAAACCGCCGAGCCAGCGGAGCAGGTTGAGGATACGCAAAACAAGAAAACGGAAAAACCACTGTTTCCAACAACCAGTGCAGCTGATATCAAGCAGGCCAAAAAGGCCTTCAAGGTGGCTTCCAAGGTCGTTTGTGACCTGATGAAAGATGTGCGCTCCGGAAAAGCCCTGAACAAGGAGAAGGCCAGGGACTCTGCTGAGCAGATCATCAAGTCGATCGATAGCTCTCCGCATACTCTTACAGCTGTGACCCGCATTAAAACCCGTGATGAATACACCTTCCAGCACAGTGTCGGTGTCGCAACGCTTTTAGCCGGTTTTGCCAGGCATATGGGTGATTTTTCGGATGATCAGATCGAGGAAATCACTGTCGGCGGGATTATTCACGATATCGGCAAGGTCAACACACCCGATCATATTCTCAACAAACCGGACAAACTGACGGATGAAGAGTTCGTCATCATGCGTGAACACGTGACTCACAGTCGAGACATTCTTCAGGAAAACGGTGGCTTTACACAGATGCAGCTGGATATTTCGCTGATGCATCATGAAAAACCCAATGGCAAGGGCTATCCGCTGGGCTTGAAAGCCGATGAAATTTCAGAAATCGGTGCCATGGCAGCAATCATTGATGTTTACGATGCGCTTTCAACCAAGAGGGTTTACAAGGAGGCCTGGGAGCCGTCGCATGCCCTGAAAAGCATGGTTGAATGGGGTGAGGGTGCATTCAACCAGCCGTTGCTGATGCAGTTTATCAGTTATCTTGGAGTCTACCCGGTTGGCACCTGGGTTATGCTGGAAAGTGGCAAGATCGGCTTTGTGCTGTCTCTCAATGAAGATAAATTAAGACCGGTGGTGCAGGTCAAGCTCGATTTGAAAAGCCGTCGTTTGCTTAATGATGAGCTGGACCTGAGTAAAAACAGGTCAGAATCCATTCAGGCGGTTGCCAGTCCCAGCCAGTATGGCCTTGATGAGGATTTTTCCATCTGATTAAGCGCTTTTCTTGTTGTCAATCACCTTGTGAATCACAAACCAGGCAATGACTATCAGAAACATGCCTGCTGCCGGAAACAACATTTGCGACCAGTCAGTGTCATCTCCAATTGCCGCACCAACCAGCATGCCCGGTAACAGATATGCCGGTGCCCACACCAGTGCTGAAAGAATGTTGGCAATGTAAAACCGTTTCGGTGGCATTCTCATCAGCCCGGCAAGCAGTGGCACAACCGCGCGTATCGGTCCGAAGAAACGCCCCAGAGCAACGCTTAAATCGCCGTACTTTTCAAAAAAATCGAAACCTTTCTGCATGGCATCCGGGTGTAGACGTGCCCATTTCCACTTGTTGGTGATGTATTCAAAGTGGTGTCCCAGCCAGTAGCTCAGGCCATCGCCGATAACGGCGCCGGCGATGGCCCAAAGGCAACTGCTCCAGAAATCAATGATACCGGCACCAATCAGGGTGCCGGCACCAAACAGGATCACCACGCCGGGAATCAGTACACCAATGATGGCCAGCGATTCGGCCAGTGCCATGGAGAAAATAATCAGCCCGGCATAGTCAGGATTCAGCTGAACCCATTCGAGAAGTTGATGGAAATATTCAGTCACTCAGTACTTATAAAGTGGCGAATACTTCAGCTGCAGCCGACAGGGTATTGGCGATATCTTCATCCGTATGAGCCGCTGAAACAAAGCCTGCTTCAAAAGCTGATGGTGCCATGTAAACACCTCGATCGAGCATACCGTGGAAGAACTTCTTGAAGCGTTCCTGATCACAGGCCATGGAACCGGCAAAGTCAGTTACCTTCTCAGCCTCTGTGAAAAACAGGCCGAACATGGCGCCAACCTGGTTGGCTGTCATGTCAACGTTCGCTGTT
>Ga0180434_10008516_pt1 | contig 11307 bp, 6 predicted proteins | sample SS_ome_7_FD_132453 | JGI IMG/M metagenome (GOLD analysis project Ga0180434, IMG submission 132453) | Hypersaline lake sediment archaeal communities from the Salton Sea, California, USA - SS_1_D_2 metaG | ecosystem: Environmental > Aquatic > Non-marine Saline and Alkaline > Hypersaline > Sediment... | reverse complement strand
GTAGTCGTAGTTGTAGTAGACTCTTCTATGTCTTCGGTAGTCGTAGTTGTAGTAGACTCTTCTATGTCTTCGGTAGTCGTAGTTGTAGTAGACTCTTCTATGTCTTCGGTAGTTGTAGTTGTAGTAGACTCTTCTATGTCTTCGGTAGTCGTAGTTGTAGTAGAAGCAGTTCCTTCTGTTGCACGAATTTCATCGAAATCAAAATCCTGCGTTCCCCCAACTGCGTTTGCAGTCGCAAAAAATAAACGAATCTTTATTGCATCAGTCCACTGAGAAGTCCAAGACCTTATTGTAGTCCAACTAGTCCCATCCTTATAATAAGCAGTAAATGTTGTCCCTACACGAGTAAGTCGGATTGTCCCTGTTACTTCATTTGAAGATTTTGCTGAATTTGTTTGGCTAACAGTAGACCCGTTTTCAACTAATCGGCCATTATATTTATAAGTCCCTCCATCAAGGGCATCATCCCATCCATAACGAACCATTAAAAAATCAGTAGAATCGGTTGCTTTTTCTAATTGAAGTCCGCCAAGCCATGTTCCATCTGTACGAGTTAAATTAGTTCTAAAGTCAACTTCAATATCGAAATCGCCTGAACTAAAATTAAAATCGTAATCTAAAAAACTTGTGCCGACTTCTGTATCGTCATGGATAAACCTTAAACGATTATTTATAATATATGCCTGAGCGCCTGATATTAAATCTTTAGTCCAGTCTGATGACGGGTCGCTATAATCTGTTCCGATAAATGCGTCGGTGAAAGATGCCATTTTAAAACCTTAAGAAGTTGTCGTCGTTGTAGAATCTAAATCTCCACCAGTTTCTCCGGTAGTCCTTACAGTATAACCTACACTTGAAGCCGACGCAGAACCTGCATCAACAACTCGCTTTCTCCAAATTGGAGCTGCACAAGGATGAGTAGTAAGAACAATAACATCCCCTTCTTCAAAATCGGCTCCCCACCCATCAGCATCAATAGAAAAATAAGGAGTTAAAAATTTAGTATGCGAGGGTTCATAATCAACTCCAATTTGACCATTTGCCAATGCTCCGACTGTATTTCCAACACAAGAAAATGTAGTATCACCGGAAAGAAAAGTGATTATCCATATCTGTTCAATCGTCCCTATATTATTCAAAGTAATTGGATAATTGGTTTCATCATATTCTCCTGCACTGACAACTCCAGACTCATCCCAACTATAATCAGTAGAAATATTCCCATATTCAATTACAGAAGCTACCAGTGAAGATGAAACATTATAATCATATCCAAAACTATCTCCGGTATCAAGAGCGATAGTGTACTGATTAGAATTCTTTACAACTGTCACGTTTTCAAAATATTCACTGTTTACTCCATCCGTTATAAAAATCGTATCTCCGGTACGATGCATAATAGGAGTCGAACTTTTTGCATTGACCACGACTTCACTTTCTCCGGCAGAAACACTATCGTCCAATTCGCTGATTCCATATTCGTCTTCAGAGCCGGTCAGGTCTCCTTCCGTATTGGTCAGCGTCCCGATTATTAAAGAGGTATATTCATCACCATCTGAATTTTCAATAAGATGTATTTTTGAATTAAAGAGAGTTTCATCATCTGCATTTTCAATTTTATGGAACACCTTTCTGTGATGAGTAACTCCAGAAAGTAGCTCTGCCTGAGTTACATCGGGGAATACATTATTTTTCACTCCTGTCAAAATTTCATTATCTGACATTCCCCCACCATTGCTAGACGCATTATTTGCAACGTCACTTCGATATTGTTTTATTTCTGACCCTACGATTTCTCCCATTATAGCTTCTCCTTATTAAATTGTTTCACTCCAAGTAAATGAATTTATTTCTCGATATGCTTCATTGCTATTAGCTCCGGCATCGACACTAATATTACATCTTAAAACTCCTAAATCTGCAAGAGTATTTATTTCTTCTTGAGTATAATCTGTTCCGGTAACTTCATTATTTTTAATGTCTCTCTGTCTACCTCCTAGCCCATCTGGTTGCCATCCGACAACTCCCCAATGACCTTCACTTCCATCAGTATTTAAATCAGTTCGATACACATCAATTCGCATAGTCATACTTAAAGGATTTAATGTACTGGCATAGCTAATAGTAAGATACTCACATTTTGCAATATTTTTTAAAGCATCGGTATTTAACGGAAAATCGATTTGAACTCCTGCGGTATTTTCTGTTCCCCAAGCACCAGTACTTTTATGAAACTTAAGAGTCTCATTTGTTTCATCAAAAACAATACTCATTCCGCTTAAATCATTTGCAATTCCAATCGGAGTTGATAACCAAGTTAAAGGGTCTGTTTCGGTTGTAAGATGCAAGTCTCCATAGAAAGAAGTTCCGGCAGAAAATAAATCAAAACTAGCATCCGCAAAAGTTAAAAGAGTTGTCCCTAAAGGAACTCCACTAACTGTTCCATTCACCACTTTCGTAAAGGTTTCAACAACTCCCTGAATACTACTTCCTGCACGAATCCCAAAAGTAATCACATCCCCTAATTTTTTTTTAATAAGAATATTTATTTTTCCATCTTCTTCTTCAATAGCATTTCTTTCTTCATATGTTGTTGCAGGATACATCGCTGGGCCTGAAGCATCAAATACCCCATTAATGTCAAAATCATCTGCATCCCCACCTTCTTCAGATGTCGGCATTTCAGAATTTATTTTAAATACAATCTCATCTGACATAATTATACCGTAAACTCATCATTAGCTAAATCGTCTTCATCGCTATCGAGATAACCCGATTTAGTTATTCGAATTGTATGAGCACCTGCTTCAAGGTTTCTAACAAGGAGACAACCGTCTTCATCCGTTTGCCCTCTCATTACCCCATCAATATAAATATAAGCATCTTCCTGGACTACTAAAGAAACATAGTCTTTAACACAAATAATTTTATCTACTTTAGACCCTGCTAAAGTTTCTCCTTCTGGGATTGTAACCTTGACTGTTTTTAATATTTTATTATTCTCCATCATATAAAAATAATAATCTCCGGCACTTCTCGGAGTAAAGTACCATCTTCGATAACATCTTGCTTTATAGTACTTTATTTTTATAGTCCCAGATAAGACATACCCCTCTTCTCTCATTCCGATACACGAACCACCTTTACGAATTAGCTTACTTGCAATATTACTGCCCCTTGTCGCAAAAGTACTCCCTGTCTGCTCATTATCTATTTTAATGATATCTGTTTTGGCAACCGCAGAAATTATTGAATATGCAGGATATGTTAATTGTATTTGTTCCGTTCCCTCAAAAGAAATCGACTCCTCATGAGATGAATTTTGTATCGTTCTTAAATAGCCCATTCCAAGAGGTCTTGATGCCCCATACTGCATAGAAAGATTATTTAATCTGGATGCCGTTAAAGCCCAAGCTTTAAATTCTATCCTTTTCCCAATAGCATAACTTGAATCGACAATCTCTAACAGCCGGTCTCCGCACCCGTCACCTTCAGTCTCTGTTGTAAAATCGATAACTAATGTTGAATATTCCGCCATATCTTTCCTATAAAACTGAGATTAATTTTAAACTAAGCCTATAATAATCTGTTGACTGTGGGTCTGCTACTGCTTTAACCGGAACCGCTTCTATTGGTGCATCTTCCCAATGCCTGAATTTAACAGTAAATGTTCTGCCATCTTGTAAAGTTAAAAGCATACTTAAGTCAGGGTCAGATGCCATCTCCAATAAGGTTAATAAATCCTCTCTGGTAATCCAAGCTTCTTCACTTGTAAGAGTAATTGGTCTTCCAGAATTTGCCTGAAAGGAAGAAGTTTCAATTTGAATTACTCCTCCAATAGAGAATCTTTTATTAGAAACAACTCCTGTCCATAAAAATTCATCTTGCCACATTAAATCATAAGGCAAGGTTAAACTGTTTAAAGTAATATCACTCATGATATTGTTGCTCCTGCTTTTTTAAGTTCTCGAATAAGTTGCTTGACATTAGATATTTCTGACGACATTGCAAATGATTTTCCACCAACAGAAAGGTTTAAAGTTCCAAGCCCTTCAATTTTTCCAGTATCATTTATTTTCCCGGTATCAACAATTCCTCCGTCTTTAAAAAATCTCGGAACAATCGAATTATTCATTATTAAATCAGGCAAGCTGAAATCATTATTTAATTTATCAAAAAAAGTTTTACCAAGTTTGCCGACGATTGATTTTTTTATGACGTACTCTCCATTAGATAACATCGCAGGTATTTTATCAACCCCTTCCTGCCCAATAACAGGCCCACCAGTAGCAAAAAAAGTTCTTGTTGAGCCCCCTATTGTTGAATCCCCTCCAGATAGCCCCTGCTTCTTTGCAAGGGCTTCTGCTTTTTCTTTTGCAATTTTTAATTTTAATTCTTCAATCTGTCTTAACCACTCTTCTTTTTCTTCTGCAAGTTGTGTTTCTAAATCAACTTTATCATATTCTGCCTGTTCTATTTTTTCTCCAAGTTCCTGTCTAGCAACTGTTGCATTAAGAACAGCATTAGCCTCTGCAATTTCAGTTTCTCCAGTATGAGTTTTTAAACTTTCACGAAACCCTCCCGCAGAAGATTTAATAACATCGATTTTTTCTAATCGAATCTGCTCCATCATTTTTTTATTTTCTTTTTTCAACCTGTCTGTTTCTTCTTTAACCTTAACTTCAAGGGATGACCCCTGTGTTAAAATTTTAGGGTCATAAAAACTTCCTTTAACCTCAGTAGGCAATCCTTCATAACTAACTTTCCCAGTCATAAATGGAAAGCTCTGCTCCCGAACAAATCGACCATTTTCATCATAAATATCAATCTTTGACGCAGTTGAGCTAGTATAATAATGTTTTCCCGGCTTCCAAGAATAAGATTTTTTCTTAGAAATTTCCTGCATCCCAGTAGTTCCTATTTGACCTTTAAGTCCATCCGTATAATCCCCACCTTTTGTTCTAAAAAATTCATTAACAAATTCTTCATTAAATTCATTAGAATAATTACTATCGTTATGAGCTTTAACTAACTCCATATTACTTTTAATTGCTTCCTGAATTCGAAGCTGTTCTGCATATTCTTCTTCAAACTGCTGTTGTATCTCCTCTTGTTTTGCTTTTATTTCATCTATTTGTTCTTTAAACGTTTCTATTAAAGAAACAAGAAGTTCATCAATTTCATTTGCAATGTCAGTAGTATCAGACCGTTCCGACTGTAATAGTCGTGCCAATTCTGGATTTCCATTTGTAGAGGCTTCAACAATTAATTTATTAAAAGTATCATTTATAATTCGTTTCTTTCCCCTATAATTTTTCTGGAAACCATACATCTTTTCAAGAGCTTCTTCAGGAGTTTTCGCTTTAGCAATTCCGGTTGCGACATTTGTAGTATTTTCAACTCCGGCAAAAATTTTATCAATATCTCCAGAGTGTTCCTTAATCCCTTCTGACTTTAAAGATAAAGTATCAATTAATTTAACAATATTCTCTATCTTCTGAAGAATACGGGCATCAGGAATATACGGGTCTGTTGGAGAAACAGGACCGCCACTTGCAAAATGCTGAGGGAAAACAATACCACCATCTTTAAATCGAGGGATTAAGTTGACAGGGAATGTCGCATTATTAACCGCATTAAAAAAACCTTCACCATATTTTTGAACGGCAGATTTTTTTACAATATATTCTCCCGGCATAAGCATTGCCGGAACGGTATCTTCATCGCCAACTCCGTGAACCTTATTTCGCCTTCGCTTAAAAACACTTCCGCCTTTAGCATATCTGGGGGCCCATTTTTTTCTTTGTTCCTCTTCCCATTTTCTTTTTAATTCAATAAGCTCCTGCTCAAAATCATATTTCTCTTCTTCAAATTGGAGAAGACTCTCCGTCAGGCCTTCTTTTGTAACACTTGCCCTTATTGCCATGTCTGCTCCAACAACTCCAATATTAGAGCGATATTCTTTTCTTAAACTAGACCCATCACTCTTAGAATCAGACATCGCATCTTTCATTTCTTTACCAATAGCTTTTATTTCCAAATTATGTTTTTTGGTAATAGAATCTTTCTCTGACTCTGCTTTTTCATGTGCGATGTTCGCAGGAGTTTCGAAATTTGGATTATAAAAATTACGAGTCTGGTCTTGATACTTATGCAATCCTGCTTTTTTCGCTTCCGCATCTGCAATGTCTACTTTAACAGTAACACTTTGAGTTCCATCGGTTCCTGTTAATTTTCTTGTGAATAAGTCACCACTGGCATCTCCTTTAAATTTTCCTTGAAGAGCAGACATCGTAAAATTATTATCCACATTACTTTCATTATGATTTTGAATATGAGAAATATTATCTTTAATCATTTGCTGAATTGCTTTTTGTTCTTCAATTTTTTCATTATATTCTTCAATCGCAAGTCTTTCTTTTTCACGTAATTCGTCTGTGGTTTGTTTCAGAGATTCAAGAATACTTTTAAATTCATCGCTTAATTCATCAGCAAGCCCTTTAACTTCATCTCGTTCGTCTTTTAATAACCCTGAGACCTCCGTATTTCCATTTTCAAGGGCGTTTGTCATCAGGCTGTTATAACTTGTTACCATTTTTGTTTTAGTGTCTTGTAGTCCATTTCCTATTTTCTCAAGAATGTCTATTGCTTCTTCGGGAGTTTTCGCTTTTGAAATATCAGCCAACCCAGAAAAATCAGGCATCGCAGAGTTTAAATTTGATTCTATATTGTCAGAATAAGAAGCGACTCCTTCAATTTTTTCTTGATACAGCGCAATTTTTTCCTGAAGCTTTTGTATCTTCGCAAGAATCCCTGCATCTTCGACAAAACCACCTTCCGCAAATTTAGGAACAACTTGAGGAAATCGCATTCGGTTTAGCATGTTAAAAAATCCAACACCGTATTTTTTAACGGCATCTTTTTTAATTATAAACTCACCACGCTGTAATAGAGAAGGAACATCATCAATACTTCCCCATCCAGGCAAATGCCCACTTCGTCTTGCGAATGACCCTGCAATACCACCTGTCGCTTTTTTCTCAACTGTCTTTACTTCTTTTAAAATTTCAACTTTTACCTTTTTAACTTCTTCTTTCATTAAATCGTCCATCTCTCGCTTCATGTTATCGATAGTTGGACTAAATTTAATAATAGCAGTACGCTCTCGAAAAGTTTTTTCAATTAACCCGTCAAGTTCATTATATTTATTTTTCCATTCCTGAGCTGTATCTTTAGAATGCCTTATTTCTCGCTTAGCAATATCATCAACAATCGCTTGCAGTTCTTCGAGTCCGGCTTTTTGTTTTTTTAAGCCTTCCTCTCTGGTTTGAATTATTTCACCTTCTTCATCTTTAACTCTTTTTGCTTGGTCAGAATACAGGGTTCTTAACTCATTGATTAATTCCTTTTTTCTCGCCCTACTAGATTCATCCTGCTTACGCTCTATACTGCCAAGCTCCCCTATTTTTTCAGATATTTCTCTTGTAATGTCAGCTTGAGCTTCCCTTGCAGACATCCCTTCTCTTCGAGCGTTTGCCAAATCTCTTTCGATAGAGGTACTGACAGAAGCCCATTCTTTTTCCTTACTTCTTACACTGTCAAGAGCTTTTGAATAATTTTGTAATGCTTCCCCTCTTAAAGACTCAAGCTCTGCTATTGATGCTTTTTGTTTATTAAGAGCATCTAAATAAGCACTGTCGTTTGCACCGAAAAGGTCTTTTGTTTTATTTGCATATTCGGTTTGAAGTTTAATAGAATCTGCAATTTTATCCTGAGTAATAGAAAACAATGCAAGTTCTGTTTCTTCCGCAGATTTAATTTTCAATTCTCCTGCGAGCCTAATAGCGTCTACTTCTTTTTTATAAGAGTCCTCTCGACCTGAAATTGAATCCTCATAAATTTGAGCAAGCTCTGCTTTTGATTCTTCTGCAATTTCTTTTACCCTTTCCTGTGCAGACTTATAAGCATCGTCTTCATATCCATAAATTTTTCCAACCCTGTCTGCATGTTCCTGAGCTAATACCAGAAGCGTATTATTTTTTTGAGCAGTAATTCTTATCGCTTCATTAGCCTGTTGAGAAGTGACCCCCTGCCCAGACATAGATTGACGTTTAATTAATTGTATTTTTTTATTTTCCTGTTTCTCGAAAGATTTATATATTTTTTCATAATGGGCATCAGCTCTTGTCGCTTCCTTTGCCTGTCTTGCTCTTTCAGCTTCATCCGCTTTTTGTTTTGCTTTTTGTTTTGCTTTATTTTCGGCATCAGTCGCAAGTTCATCAAGTATCGTCTGCCTAAGTTCTTCATGTACTTTTATTTCATTTTCAATTGCAGAAATTTTCTTTTCTGTAAGAGTAACTGCCTTATCGTTCCCAAAAAACTTATCTGCAAGGTTATATGCTTTAAGAATTGAAACATGTATCTTTTTCCACCAGATAACAGCAGTAGAAGCATAAACTTCAACATTTCTTTTAAATATATCAGAAGAATTTGCCCACTTCGCTAAAGCTATTGCAACTTCCGTCGCAATAACAACAAGCCCAATAAGCCCTGCTGTCTTCGTTACCATTCCAAGAGTTTTTGTCGCAGTAGCCGCAGAGTATGTCGCAGTAGTCAATGCTTTCATTGATAATGCAAATTTAGAAGCCATAAGAGCTTTCGCTCCCATTGCAACTCCAAGAGCAAGAAGCACAGTAATTAAAGTTTTTCCTGCAATGGTCATATCTCTTAAGCCAAGGGCAATATTCGTAATTATTTTTAAAAATAAAGTCGCAGGGGTTGCTATTGCTCCGCCCATTGCAAGAGATAAGCCTTCCAATGCACTTTTTGTTTTTAAAATGGCTCCGCCCATACCGGACGTCATCTCTTTAGCTACACGGTCTGCTGTCCCTTCTGCTTCTTTTAACTCCCCATTAAGTTCTCTAAGAGATTCGCTTCCTTGAGAAATAAGAGCCGCCATTGCAGGACCAGCTCTCAATCCAAATAGCGCAAGAGCTTGGTCTCCTCGTACTCCTGCATCTTCAAGCTGTTTAATGACATTTGCAAAACCAATAAAATCACCTTCTGAATTTCTTACCTGAAGAGAAGTAACTCCAATTTTTTCACCAAGGCTTTGCATTAACTCTGCTTCTTGATTTGTCGGGCTCATTAGCCGAGAGATAGCACCTCTAAGAGATGTTCCTGCCATTGACCCTTTAATACCTGCATTATGTAATAGCCCAAGAGTTCCGACCAACTCTTCAAAATCAACACCTACCCCTTTCGCAATCGGGCCGACATATTTAAAACCTTCTCCTAATTCGATTAAAGTAGAGTTTGTATTTGTAAAGGTTTTAACCATTACATCATTAACTCTACCAAGCTGTTCTACTTCCATTCCAAAACCAAGCAGAATATTTGTTGCGATATCAGCACTCTGACCAAGTTGAAGATTTCCAGCCGCCGCTAAACTTAAAACTCCTGGCAATGCAGACATCGTTTCTTTAACATCGAAACCTGACATCGCTAAATATCTCATGCCCTCTGCCGCTTCGTTTGCAGTGAAACGAGTTGTCCGACCGAGGGTAAGAGATAATTCAGTAAGCTCTTTATATTGTTTTTCAGTGGAGTCACTAACTGCCTTAACAGTCAGCATCGTTGTTTCAAATTTGGCATAAGCAGTAACTAACCCCGTTACTGCTCTTGTTGAAAGATAGGTAGAAGCGATTAGCCCGGCTATTTGCATCTTAGCCGCTCCAAATGCAGTACCTAATCCTGAAGATTCTGCTTTTAACGCAGAAATTTTCATCTTCGCTTGAACAGAAGCTCTTGATAGTTCCTTCATCGTCAGAGTGCCTGACTTCTTTAAAAGCTTATAGCTTCGTTCAATACCTTTTATTTCTTGTTCAATTTTACTTAGTGGTTTAATGTCCAGTTTTTGATAAGCCTTATTAACGGCCATCATACTCGTGGTAGTATCACTTTTAATCTGTACATTGGTTTTTTTAAAACCTTCACCGATTTTTTTTAGACGGTCGCTTACGGCATCGTTCAACCGGATAACTAGTTCTAACGTTTTGCTTACTTTGTTCGCCATCTTCTTTTATTAACTCCTTCCACTTGTCATCGGGTAAATTCGCCGCCCTTACTGCCGATGCCGATTCTTTGAATTTATCTTTCTCAGATTCAAAGTGTTCTTTCACCGCTAAAATAAAAAACTGATAAGGATAATCAAAACAATCTATATGCCCTGACTCAATGAGTCTGCAAACAGATTTTGCAAGTCGTTCGTAATTGTCTGTCTTATCCCGTCCACTACGTCGGATATGCCCATCTTCTGGGCGAATTCGAAAAAAACCGTATTTACCTCCACAAAAGCTTCCCAAAGAATTTTAATTTCTGAAGGCGCAAACGTTTTTAAATCATCAATCGTTGCATTTGTCACCTTTGGAAGAATTTTCACAAACTTCTCAAAAAAAGAAGCAAGCGAAATGTCATCGGTTTTTATCTCAGAAGATTCCCCTTCTTTCTCTTCTGTCTTATTTTCTGTCGGGTTAAGAGAATTAAAATCCTCAAAAATATCAAGGATGTCTTTAACTCTTAACTCTTTAATCATAAATTCTTTTTTATCTTCGTTTTCCCCAATTGAAACAATTTTAATTTGTCTTGCCATTTTTAAATCCTCTCTTTAATTAAACTTCTTTTCGGTTAATAAAAAAGGGCAGAGCAGAAAATCCACCCTGCCCTTTTTGGGTTTAAGGTTAATAAATTTTATGACGTGGTAGTAGAGTCATCATAAGCACAGGTAACGTCAAAGTACGGGCTGTCTGCATGATTTGTATCGTCAGCAAGACCCTCACCAGTGAAACTCATGGAAACCCATTCCTCACTGATTAAATTCATTGCACCATTCGGCTTAAGAGTTGCTTTCCAAAATTCCCATGTCTGGTCGGGACCAACAGGGTTATCAGAAGCGAACTTGATTGCAAACTCGACATCGAGATTCGTTGCAGCCGATATTACATTACCGGAAGCTGTTCCACGAAGGAACATTGCAAGGTTGGCAACAGAATTTTCATCCAATGTAAAGTTGAGGTTATATCCGATTTCAAGAGTTGCGGTTTTATCCTTTTTACGGATACCGGAACGACTTGAATAATGCGGAAGGCTTTCCTCAGTAACTTCAACATTGAAATCGGTACAGTTTCCAACATCCCGAAAATCACCTGCTTCTGGAGGGGTCGAACCGTCCCATTCTGCGACAGAAAGAATACCCTTTCCAAGAGCATATAGTTCGGTACTCGGATTACTTGGTAACATTTCAATTTC
>Ga0180434_10008515_pt1 | contig 11308 bp, 9 predicted proteins | sample SS_ome_7_FD_132453 | JGI IMG/M metagenome (GOLD analysis project Ga0180434, IMG submission 132453) | Hypersaline lake sediment archaeal communities from the Salton Sea, California, USA - SS_1_D_2 metaG | ecosystem: Environmental > Aquatic > Non-marine Saline and Alkaline > Hypersaline > Sediment... | reverse complement strand
TGTCCAGCACACTTTATATGGATGCGGTCAACATGCCATACCTCTGTTGCCGCCGTACATATCTCTCTACCATAGATGCCGGTTATATCCGTAGTGAGCGGTGCCTTCGCATCTGATGGTACTATTATATACTGCGGAAGCGCACGTGTAGCCATTATATCACATCCAAAAGGCCCAAGAGACTTTCGTAACTAATGAACACCGCGTCGCTGCCGTCGACGACGATATACTCCAGACCTATATCTATGCTGTCCTCCTCGGTCAATATGTCCGTCATGTTCACAATGAGACTCCAGTACTGTCCGGGAAGCAGGTATATACACGGTCTCGGACGAAACATATTGTCAGTATCATACATTGTATTCAGGATGCCGGTATGTCGAGAACCGTCCAGATTGATAAAGTATTCCGTCGTATTTATACGGACCTGCACGCCGCCGCTGCATCTAACGCCGCGTTTGGTCTTGCGTGACATACCCATGCCCTTTATCACAATGTATTCTGTTGCTTTTACTGACCATGGCTTGGGAAGCATATTCAATCCGAACGGGTTGTTGGCGGCAAGAGGCATTTCAACGGTCTTTTCAACTTCAGTGATTGCCATGACCTCACCATATAACCCTTGCTATATAGAACTTGCCTTGCAGCTGGAGGTCGAGCAGAGCGACCTCCAGCTGCAAGGCAAGTTCAACACTCCGCTCCTTCATCCCCACCCCATCCGCGCTCCGTGTAGAACTTGTCCGTATTCGCTCGACCTGCGAAACGGGATAAACTCAACCTTTCGTTCCTCCATCCCCACCCCATCCTCGCTTCAGGTAGAATTTGACCTTGCGTGTAGTATATATACTCGTCATGTCAATGGTATGGTATGGCTGATACCGTATCGTTATATCCGGAGCAGGGTGCCAAGTGCGTCCTCTACTCTGCGGCACAGCGCAATCCTATCTATCTGGGAATCGGTGCAGTGTGCATCGTTGGGGCTGCGTTCTGTGCATACAGATACTACAAGGGGTCCCAGTAGATGCGTCTTGCCGCCGAGATAGCTCTCGGGGTTGGAGCCGCAGCTGCCATCACCGGGATGTTGTACCTGATATACAGGAAAAACTATGTGCTCTACGAGGCGGAGCAGGAACCCGACCCCACATATCAGTGCCCGAAGTGCGGTATGAGCGATGAGCTATACGTCACGCAATGTATGGTCTACGGTGACATGAAGCTGCATGATGATGGTTTCGTAATAAGTGGAAGCAGCGAACAGGAAAGAGTTCGTTGCGACAACTGCGGTCATGAGAGTATCATGGATGATTTTTACTATACTCCTCCAGATGAGAAAGAACCGGATATTCCACCTGTCGCTACGGATGTCGAGGCTTCCGACCTCCTTTTTTCATCGTAGTGTTCGTAGGTCGTGGTGCTCCAATATGAGCAAGTATATATATGTACTATAAACATAGTAACCTCCATGTATACTGACGCCTATCATATTTGGTTCAATAATCGGGCTGTGGGTCAGAGTCCATCGCTTGGTAGACCTGATATTCCTTATACATCGCCGCAGACGTCCTGGCAGCACAATCGCGTAGTGGGGCAGTCCAATTCATCGTGGTCGCGAAAGGGAATCCATGATACGGGACCGGTATATGCGGAAGGATTCGACAGGACCGTCAATCCGTTCCAGACGGAGCCGACCCTCATAGGCTACAGCGGCGGCACTAACTACCTTGCCTGTGCTGCTGTGATGGCCATCTGCGCGGGCGGTATGGTTCTGTTCCTTTACGCGCTATCGAGAACGATGTGGTGATAACATGGATGGTTACTATTACGATACCAGCGGATATGTGGACCCGAGAACAGCCTACTTCAAGGGAAGGGCTGTCGGACAGACGGTGCTGCCGTCAGCTACCGACGCATATGATACGCAGTTCATCGACTACTACAATCACTGGCGGCAGGATAAGCCCTATCTTCCTGCCTACCCCATGATACCGCCGCCTCAAGTGGTACCGGCACAAACACCTGCCCAGCCGCCAGCATACTTTGGAACGGTTCCGGTCAGCGGGTTCATGACCATAGCTCTTCTCGTCCTTGTCATACTCGGCGGTCTGTTCGCTCTCGGTATGATAAAGTACATCATAGGTTCGTAATGGGCGGGTGATGCCCACGAACAGGGATATAAAGATAAGGGACCTACAAGCAGGTGATGCGTTTCGGTTCGTGTACAGTGATGAACTCGGAGGAACTACACCTGATGATGACTTCTCGGTGGTCGTCTACGAAGACATTCCGGGATATATTCTATCCGTGGAAATACGTGGCTGTGATGTCAGCGATGAAGTGGATATCATTTCATCTCTCCGTGACGTATATACATACATGCTGCCGGATTTTTATCGATTCATCAAAACGAAAGAGATAGACCCGGCTGATATCGGCATTGATAAATTATCTGTTGTTCTGCATAGTTTCATCGGTATGTGGATACAGGACAACCATCGTTACTACTTTCCGTCGAGCTTCTCGGTCCACGTGTACGCCCGTAATGACACAGGGGTCATGAAAATCGGAGCCTTCAGCTTACCCGTGGAGCAGGACCTGGATGTAAGTGAGCTGCATTTCGGCTCGGACGACGACGGACCTCCAAGACCATATACCAATCATGTAGAGTATCAGTTCCAGCTGCATTATTATGAAGACGAGTACGGCGACGAGTTCGAGGACTACCAGTTGGTCCTATGGTATCAAGGTGTAGATGATTACGAGTGGATGTACGGCATCGATGGCTGGCATAGTAGAGAGTGCTATGACATCCTGTGGAACTGTTTGGTGAGTGAGAACGAGGTCCCGGAAGACATCCTCAAGGCGTCGCTCAACCTGATACCGATGCTTGAAAACTGGATGAGAGGAGGAAAGGATATCGAAGATGAGGGAGGTATCATAACCAGCGGTCACCCACCCGTTGCTACGGATATCGATGCCGACGAGCTGCTTTTTTCGGTAGGTGAAGGAAGACTACCGATACCGTATTCTGTGCCGATACACTACCGCTTCCGACACATGCAGATTGATGGAGAGTTCCTACATCTCATAGAGTTCTTCTATCAGGGTTTCAAAGAGGAACGAAGCGGCTGGTCCTACGATGAGAAAGTCGGTTGGAACATTATAAATCCAATAGGCTATAATGATTGGTGTTATGTGCCGTTGATAAATGAGGCCGACGTTCCGGAAGATGTACGCAACCTGTTCGAACATCTACGGCCAAAATTCAATCAGTTCCTTGATTACTATTATAAAAGTATGTATGATGAGCATGAGGCTATTGACGGCTCCGGCGGTATATCTACCGATATCTTCAATCCACCGGTGGCCACGGATATCGATGTAGAAGACCTACTTTTCGGTGCCCTTTCTCCCGACGCTCAGTCATGTGCCCTTTCTCCTGACACTCAGTCGTGTGCCCTTTCTCCTGACACTCGGTCCTCCCTCCCTCGTGTCAGGCAAAGCCCACGGGGGAAACCCCACCCCCCGATAAACTTCGGGGCTACTCACCAGCCGAAGTACGAGCTGACCGATGAGATTATCGAGGTCGACGGTCATACACTGCATCGCATACGTGCTCTACGAGATTTCCATACCATAGCGAAAGGTAAGTTAGGCGGTTTCATCGAGAGCGAGGATAACCTTTTACATGAGGACAAATGCTGGGTTCATATCAGCGCCATGGTCTATGGCAACGCAAAGGTCTACGGCGACGCCCAGGTATTCGACCGCGCCCGTGCCTCCGGCAACGCACGGATTTTTGAAAATGCCCTGGTCTGGGAAAATGCCCGGGTCTACGGCCACGCCCAGGTCTGCGGCAACGCAAAGATAGCAGGTAATACCCATATCATGGGATATGCGTATGTATGTAGCGGAGAATACGTTAGCAGAGTGCTCGACGAGGCAACACACCCGCCTCCGCCGCCGATTGCGACGGATATCGATGCAGACGAGCTGCTATTTGGTATCTCAACCGTCGATACACCCTATGTCGTGAAGGGGTTGAAACCCTACAGGAACGAATCGAGCTATTCCGACCTTGCCGATGCCGTGAAACGTGCATGGCATATCTACGACGAGGGCGGCACGGCCGAGATAGAGTCGAAATCGACGGGTCTCGTAGGATATATGCTGCCAACTGATTCTGAACAGAGATACGGCGCGATGAACGGTATCGTGATAACAATAGACTATGACGTATTTGAAGAAGGCGATAAATTACCTCACTATCTTGCGACGCTTCACACGGAATCAGTAAGCGTAAGCGGCGCCGAGGAAGCGGCAAGGTTCCTTCTATCCGAGAATGCTCGAACACAATCGGCTCCGGACACGTTCGTAGCTCTGGTCAACATAGATATGGTGGAGGACGACGACAGGGTCCTCGCCATGGTATATCAGCTACATACCGATGAGATGACCATGGACCGCATCGAGGAGCTCATCGAGCAGTATCTCGACGAGGAAGAGGAGCATACAGACGACATAGAGGAAGAGTTCGGCGCGGGTGTGCAAACTCCCGCTGTTGGCGTTTATATATACCAATATATTCCCCATGAAAAAGGACCGATAGAAGTGAAAATGAATACGGAGGCGACCTTCAACGACGTTTCAGATGCGATACGCTACCTAATCAATTTACATCCGGTAAGCAGTCCTTACCCTGATTTCGATTTCTGCACTTTATCCAATGGTCGCTCATATGGAATTACGATAGACTGTTCGATGGCCGAAATGAAACTCATCGAAAGCGCACTTGGATTGAATCCTGACCCTCCGGTCGCAACGGATATAGACGCCTCTGAACTGATGTTCCAGTCACAGTCGCGCGTCTATTATAGCTACGAACGTCTTGATGGTCGGGCCGTTAATCCGGAGAGCGATATGTTATCCTATCGAATCTATTTCGCGTTCGAAACCCGCCAGGGTGCTCCGACATGGCAATACGAGTATATCATGAAAGGAAAGAGACCGGCAGCGCAATTATGGTGGCGTCATTTCGACCGGTCCAAAAAAGAATGGAGGTCGGCAGTCACGGAACAGGAGATACGAAATCTGGTGCCCCATGAGATACGCCAGGCACTGGAACAAATCCGACCGGAGTTCATGCTTTGGGTCACGGATGATGTGGTGCCGGAGGGAGGTCTCGGTATCAGAGTAGTGGACATCCTTCCTCCAATCGCTACCGATATAGACGCATCGGAGCTGATTTTTGGAAGTCCACGCAATAGGATAAAGTTCGAGTTTTACTATACGGCCAATGATGTGTTCGACGACTTCAGTGTTGCATTCTACACCGACGATGGTAAAGAGTGGATATACACAGAGACGACCGCCATAGATGATGATGACTATCATGCGAGAAGCTGGTACATTCGCGAACGCGGCGTTCACAGGGATATAACTACGGATGAACTGCCGTACATAGTGCGCAAAGCGTACGAAGACCTGGAAAACGAGATATCCAACTGGGTTGATTTAGGTAAAGAACAACCCAAAGATGGGATTTTCGTACTGGAAGAGGACCCCCCGGTGGCGACGGATATCGATGCAGAAGACCTGATGTTCTCTTCCTACCATGACGATGATGATTGTTCATGGAAGATGCTTCTTAACGTTCCCGAAGGTACGATAGTAAAGTGTCGAACCCGCACCAACTGGTATCTATCGGCTATAATACGCGCCCGGTTCACCAACAGGCTCGAAGTGATATGCCTTGATATATCATACGATGCGGAGCGTGAGGCTGACCAGATAGGAACACTCGAGTCAAGATATGCCTTTTTCAAGCCGCGCATAGAGGGTCTATCATTCGATGATATATCCGAAATGATATCTAAGGGGCGTGAGTTCAGCGATATGTCCAGATATTACGGTACGGAAGAATGGAGTGATGTCAGCATAGTTCATACGGGCCCTCCGATAGCTACCGATATCGATGTAGAAAAGCTGCTTTTCGGCGCCGATGAAGAGTATGAGTTGAACGTAACCGAACGTAACTACCTCGCTAGATATGTCGCCGAGTGGAATCTTCAGTTTCCAGCACTTGTTGATGATGAGCCGCAAATCGTCCTTGCTATTCACGGATGGTTCGACCACAACCAGGGCAATATAAGCGACCACGAATATGCCAAATTTAACGAATGCATCAGCCACGCCGCCGAAGGTTATTTATATGACCTGCTGCACAGCTGGACAAGGCGGGTGCGGCTAACTGAACCGTTGGATGGTGATGATGTATGGCTGCTGGCCGACCAGGTCAGAGATGCCTTGCCCGATGTCATACAGAACGCATGTATGCCTCCGGTGGCTACGGACATAGACTCATCGGAACTGATGTTTGCATCAGGTGATATTGGCTACGGGTTCTACGAAAATTACTTTCAAGAATGTACCGATTTTATCGTATCATTGTGGCGCACAGAAGACCAGTACAATGACGGCGATACCCGGAACTGCTGGTCCTATTACATTACCCACGACCCGGACACGCCTGAGCCTGTCCATTGGTATCAGTTCGAAGAGGGCGATACGCTGGACCAATACGACGTGAAAAAAGATGGTATTCCGGAAGATATAGAAAGGGCCTACAAACAGCTGGAGGCTATACATGTGGCCTGGGCATACAGGGGTATCAAACCGGCCGATATGGAAGGAACTCTTTACAGTTTACCTCCGGTGGCTACCGATATCGATGTATCGGAGCTGATGTTTTGTAGTTCCCCTGATACCGTAGTGACCTGTTTAGCCATACATGAGACAGGACCCCACAAAGATGAATATTCGGTCCTGTTGTACGCCGATGCGAGAAACAGGGATGAATCATTTACTCGACGTATCGAGGTGTGGTCCGACGGCAGTGTTCGGGCTATGTGGGAGTACGATACGTATGATATGAATCCTGCGTCCACCCTGGTTATCGGTAGCGAAGATGTCGAACCTATAATAATGAGGGCATACAATACACTCCGGAAAGAGCATGAGGCCTGGGCCCGGGGAGAAATAACAGACCATGATGTTCCATACAGGCGAACAGTAACGGTGAGCGCGATTGACGTGCCGATTATCACGCAGGATATAAGTCAAGATGAGCTCCTCTTCGGTGCCCTTTCTCCCGACGCTCAGTCATGTGCCCTTTCTCCTGACACTCGGTCCTCCCTTCCTCGTGTCAGGCAAAGCCCACGGGGGAAAGAACAACTCCCTCGCGTCGGGCAAAGCCCACGGGGGAAACCCCACCCCCCGATAAACTTCGGGGCCGTTCACCAGCCGAAATATGAACTAACCGCCGTGGCTGTCGAAATCGATGGTCGCACATTGTACCGCATACGCGCTCTGCGGGACTTTTCAGATGTAAAGAAAGGCGACATAGGTGGATTTATCGAGAGCGAAGATAACCTTTCACATAAAGGTACATGCTGGGTCTACGGTAACGCCGCGGTCTACGGCGACGCTCGGGTCTTATATGATGCTCATATACAGGAAAATGCACGGGTCTACGATAACGCTCGCATCTACGACGATACCCGAGTCTTCGGCGCCGCGCGTGTCTTCGGTGATGTCGTAGTTCGTGAAAACGCCCAGGTATTCGGTGGCGCTACGGTCTGCGGTAAAGCTCATATCTACGGCAGCGCCAAGGTTTATGGCGGCGCTTGGGTCTACGACGAAGTCCGGGTCTATGGCGATGCCTGGGTCCACGGTGGCGCCAAGGTCCTTGAAAATGCTAGGGTTTATGGAAACGCTAAAGTCTATGGTAATGCACAGGCATTCGATAGCGCCCGTATTTTTGATAACGCTCGGGCCTTTGGTAGCGCCAGGGTCTACGACGGAGCACGGATTTTTGGCAATGCCCGGGTTCGCAGCGCTCGGGTATACGGTAAAGCTCAAGTCTACGGCAGCGCCAGGGTCTACGACGGAGCACGGGTTCATAACTGCGCCCAGGTCTGCGGCAACGCAAAAATAGTCGGTGACACCTACGTCATAGGGTATGCATATGTACATAGTGGAATTCATTCCGAGGGATATCTTGACGAGAAAACGAACCCACAACCGCCGCCGGTTGCGACGGATATCGACAGCGACAAGCTACTTTTCGGCGCTACAATAACACTCCGGTGTCCTATGTACTGGACCTTCAGGCAGCATGAGGACGAATATTTTCTACACCTCGAATATGAAGAGGGCATGCTCATGGAAACGCATGAAATATATACCATAGGTATGAAATACTCCAAAGGTAAATTCGAGGAGACCATCGAATATGACGATGGCATGGGATACGTACCTCATACCATTACTTTAGATGACCTGCCATACGATTTCTATCAGGTTTACCTTTACTTCATAGACGAACTCCGCACGTACGCCATGACCGGCGTCAAACCAAATCCCAATCGCGGCACCATGGTCGATGTGGAACCCCGCACTCCCGCAACCACGGATATCGATGCTGATGAGCTCATGTTCTGAAGATATTCACAGGCAGCCTCGAACTCCGTCCCTTCGAACCCTGACCATCGCGGCGGCGAGAACATTACGGTCGGTCTGGACCTCCAGGAAGCATCTGACGATATCCTTTTCCATGTGAGCTCTATCATCATTTCTGACGATATGTATCTTCTTGTTGTCCTCCGATATGCAGCTATCATTCGTGGAACCCTCAACGGGGTCCACGAGCTCGACCTCTATCTCGTCGGGGATACATAGCCTATCACGCCAGTATTTCACCAGAAATTTTGGATTCATGACCCACATACATCAATGCAGATATATAGAACTTGCCTTGTGCTGGAGGTCGCTCCGCTCGACCTCCAGCTCGAGGCAAGTTCAATCTTTCGTTCCTCCATCCCCACCCCATCCTCACTCCAGATAGAGTTTATCCGCGTTCCGGAACATTTTGCGGAAGGCAAAATGGCTGGAACGCAGACAAACTCAACACTACGCTCCGCCTTTCCCCCACCATCCTCGCTTCGTGTAGAATTTGTCCTGTAGATGGAGGTCGCTCCGCTCGACCTCTGGCTCAAGGCAAGTTCAAAAGAGGGAAAAGTGGCCCGTTCATCCGCATCCTTTGGGGGGTGAGAGGGGAGAACGATAAATCGTTGACGAATCAACGGGCCTGTGTGGTTTGGTGAATCCACGTGTGTCGTGTTGGGATGCAAGTCGCAGAGGAGAAGCGACTTCGCTGTATCCATTGATACGGTCGATATATATAGATTACCATTTGGTCCGGGTCAATAGGCTGTGGTCACGGTGAGGTGGTGGTTGCCAGGGGCCTCTTTGCGTCTCATCCATAGCCAGCAGTCTATTTCAGAGGCGTTCCAGCCCGTGCTGTCGGATAGGGCTTTGCACGCAAGTATCGTAGCTGCCCGTATTTCGCACTCGGCCTGCGAGCCTTCCGGTATCAGGACGCCGCCTTTATCGACGTCCTTGGTCAGTCTGGGTCCATACTTGATGACGTTGAATCCTCTTAACACGCGTGGGACCTGGTAGTCTGATGGGATGAATATCTTGTCCATGTCCTCTTCGAACCATCCAAGTGCACGGTTGAGCTGGATGATATACAGTATGGCCCTCTTCAGGAACAGGTCCGAAGCGAAACCCGGCATGGTCTCGCATATATCGGTGAGGCATTCCTCTGCCGAATATCCGTGCGAGACCTTTCCGACGAGACTTTCCACAGGAAATTCCAGCGTTTCGTACAGGTGCCTTATGCGCTGTTCCAGCAGAGGGAAGCGTTTTTCGGTGAGTTCAAGAGCGATGTCCTCTATCTCACCGAGCTGTACGCCTTCTCTTTTCTTGTCTATATTATCGTCGACTATATTGTACATGGTAAACGACCCGCCGCTTGCTGGATACAGTCCCGCTCTGCCGTACCAGTAGCAATAGTTGATACTCGATGCGAGTAATTCGAGCTTCGGTGTGTACAGTGGTGATGATGCTTGTGATGGAAACTCGGATTTACCTTCGTCCTTCATTCTCTTTGCCAGCGCGTTCAGGCTCTTCGTATCTATGGATACCTGGCGCGGTTCCTTCATGAACTCCTCCGATAGCTCGAAGACAGACTCGATATAGCCCATAATACGGGTGATAGGCATGACGTATATCAAGATTTCGATGGTACGAATGTGGATGAGGCCGGGACGGAACATTTATATATACTCCTGAACAATCTGAACGCATGTTCAGTCCCGACGAGTATGATGATGAATTCGAGGTATCCAGCATGGAGTTCACATCTGCAGCACCAACGAGCGGAAAGACGTTGATAGATATATCCCCTCTCGTAAAGCTTGATTACACCGCCGCAAATGAGGTCTGGACCGTATGGGGTAAAAGAGGTTCAGGAAAGTCATATTTTCTGGGAAAGCTCTGTGAGGAGATAGCTGACTTGGATTCGCCGAAGCCGATAGTGTTCTGTATCCTCGACATAGTTGGAGCACACGGTAAGATGAGCCTTCCCAATCTTCGGCATGTGAAAATTGACGATATGTCTCCGGAGAATCTGATAAATACGTTGGGAACGGGTACGTCTGTTATTGTCGATATGACCGAACATAATATCGACGAGATAAGGAGCTATACGATAAAGTTCTGCGACGTACTTAACAGGATAAGGTTCTCTGACCACTTCGGTCGGGCTGTTCTTGTATGCTTCGAAGAGTGCCATAACTTCATTCCGCAGAAGTCTGCCATAGGTGACAACAAGCTCAGGCAGCAGTGTAAAGGTTCTGTTGATAAGCTTATCAGGGAAGGGCGTCAGCAGGGTATCGGTATCGTGCTCATCAGTCAGCGACCGGCATCGGTGCTTACGGATGCCCGTGCGCAGGCCGAACTGAAGTTCATATTCGCATTGAAGGAGCACAACGACCTTACGGCTGTTAGTCATAATATGGTGGGTCGAGACAAGAAAGAGGTCAAGAAGATACTTGACAAGGTATTCATGTTCGAAGTAGGTCAGTTCGTTCTGGTAACCACGCAGTATATCGATGGACAGGGCATAGCCTTTGACAAGGTATCGCCCAGAAAGACAGAGCACGCAGGAAATACATTCCTTCAGCTCGACGACGACGTCGAGAGCGAGTTCGGGGATGTCATACCGCCCGGGAAGACGGGAGGTTTTTTCGACTACAAGGACAATTTCCTGCCGGGTAAGGTAACGGCTTATGATGCGGATGAGGAAGAAAAGGACGAGGAAGAGGAAGAAGAGATACTGCCACCTTCCAACCCCGATGAGCCGAAACTTATAGACTACAAGACCATACTTACCATTGGACTCATG
>Ga0180434_10008514_pt1 | contig 11308 bp, 8 predicted proteins | sample SS_ome_7_FD_132453 | JGI IMG/M metagenome (GOLD analysis project Ga0180434, IMG submission 132453) | Hypersaline lake sediment archaeal communities from the Salton Sea, California, USA - SS_1_D_2 metaG | ecosystem: Environmental > Aquatic > Non-marine Saline and Alkaline > Hypersaline > Sediment... | reverse complement strand
GGATTGGGACCGTGCTATTCACCGGACGCACGTCTTGTCCGACGGTGGTGGCGTCGGATTGGCGATGGCAGCAACCTGCGGCATGGCGCGCCCCAGGATCGACACCGGCGGCTCGGCGACCTGTCCGCCGACAACCCAGACATCCGCCCCGAGTCCCCTGGCCTGGATGGTTGGCTGATCGGCGATGAGCGTGAAGGTCATGGCCCCCATCTCTCTAGTCAGTCGGCAAACAGCCCCCGATCTCGGCGCGGTCGCGGTCAGTATCAGCAGCCGGAACCGGCGCAGGGGTTCCAGCGCCAATGCCTCGTATCTCTTGTAGTCGTCGACAGCGTAGTACGCCCGGTAGTTCTCGAGTTTGGCCAAGATGCTGTTCGCCCGTCGACGGTTCGGTGCTAGAGGTTCGGTCCCCATGTCGACCTCGAGGAAGAACAACAGCGTTTTCTGGAGACCGCGGTGCCGCAGCAGGAAGACACCATCGGGGACAAACTCGACGCTGTTCCCATCCGCATCCCGAAAGGTGGTCCTGACGCTGGGGTGCGTGTCTGTCGCCCCGGCCACCAAAGCTGAGGTCGGCGACAAGAACGTGAGGCTCAGGTCGGGGACGTGTCGCACCGTCCGGAGAAGGTGAATCCGGAACTCATTGACGAGTAGCAGGTGCGGCAAGGAACCGCCGTGCTCGCCCGCGAACCGGTCCTTGGCGCCGGTCCACGGCGTAATCCCATTCTTGTCGAGGATGTCCACGCCAGCCTCATCAAGGAGCAGACACTGTTCGGGGCGCCCCGCGCAGCCCCGCTTGCCGACAACGTCGGTCCTGATCAGCCCCGCGTCGCGAAGGATCCGCAACCGTCGCCGAAGCGCCCGGATGTTCCGACCCGCGAGCTCAGCCAACTGGGACACTCGAAGCGCATGATACTCCGCCAGGACCGTGAGCAGCTGTCTGTCTTCCTTGCCTCCGAGCATCGCGTGATCGCCTTTCGCACTGCGCGTGTCGACACCTCACTTCCGTAGCGGTGCTCGTGCCTCTGCCGTTTCAGAAGAGAAAGATACGGGGCCGAACAGCCAGATTCGCGGGACGCCGCTCGGTCAACATGGGTGAGAGCGTGTGGCGTGACCACGTTTGACGCGGCGGTACTGGTGAGGTGAAGTGGGCCGCCGTCCCCTGACCCAGCACGTCGCCCGTGGACAACGCCCGTGGAGCGACGAATTCCTTCTCCGCTCACGTTGATTACTCCGCGACGATGTAAGTGGTCGATTGCGTACGCCTGAGTTACGTGCGGGAGCCGGAGGGGGGCGCCTCACCTGTCGAGCAAGCCGCGAGATTCCCATTCCTCAAGATACGACCATGATTTGCCACTATCTTCGTCAATCCTGCTCGCGACAATGTTCAGGACACGCTGAGCATCGCTTCGGCTGATGCGCGATGAACGCAGTAGAGCACAAACGTGCTCGGTTGCACGCCGATCCTCGACGCGCTCCAGCAGCTCAATCGTCGCGTTGATCTGATCGGGGCTCATCCGACTGCCAAGGATCCCACGGGCTTCGTTCGAAACACGCCGACCTTCGCTCTCGGATTCGTCCAGATCGGCAATGACGGAACTGATATACTCATCGGGGAGCGCATCCGCCACATCCGCTATCGACTCAACCGCCTCAACGTACTCGATTCGGTGATCGATGTTGCCCGGATCGGATCGATGAGCACGCGATGAAGCCTCAAGCAGGTATTGCAGCCGCTCCACGTGCCGCGGTCGTACGCGTGCTCGCACGTGCCACAGACGCCGCAAGCTGGCGGTCCGTACACTCTGATCCTCGGACCACAATTGCTCGAGTATCCAGTCCGCAATATCCGTGTCTTGTGGCCGCGCCAATGTGGTAGCGACTGCGACTAGCTTCCAACTTGGGTCGCTCCTGGCGATCGTCGCACGCAAGGCATCTATGTGGGCATCTGCGATTCTGTGCTTACAGTATGCCAACATCTTGCGACTTGCACGTCCTGAAGCGCCACGCATGGCCAGCGCGTTCCATACTATTTCGTCGAACTCTTCATCGCCCAACTGAGCACACACAAACGGAGCGAAGCTCAACAACTTAACGCGCCACGGTCCATGCCCGATGCGCCATGTTCGCTTGATTTGTGTCAATTGCTCAGCAGTGATCGGCCTTATCAGTAGTAGGGATTCCATCAGGGACATTGTGTATCCATGACGATCCCGCTCCTTTAGGGGCAACCGCCACACTTCGTCGTTAGGTGGCGGCTCACACACGACGTCTAGTAGAGCTTGCGACGCCGCTGGGCCACACCGAGCTCCCGCGAGCATGGCCGGGCCGAGAACGAGACACAAGCAGCGCCCACGCCCACTGTAGTCATTGACGAGATTGCCGAGAATGTGGGCTACTTCAGAGTCGTTCACGCGGTTCATTAGCGCAGCGATAAAGCCTGGCTCCCCCTCCCAATATGTCAGTTCCTGCTCCAGCAGGGACCGCGCCATGTCATCTGGCAGGTGCGTCACCCATGATTCGAGACAGGCCTTCTGAATCCACGACAGGCCACCATGTTCCCTCAGGCGGCCGAACAACAGCCGCCATCGCTCCGGAGAGTAGAGCTGAGCGAGGACACCCTCAAAGGCTAATGGCGTCCATCCCGACACGTACTTGCCCGAGGCGATGATGTCCCATGCAAGCTGCCGGTCATCGCTACATCCGATCTGGATCAGACGCGCAAGTGCCTCACACGCTAGAAGAGGGTGGTCCAGTACTCGCTTGAGGCGAGCCACCACGCGATCAACCACCCGCCTTGGAAGCGTCGATTCGGATGCCACCTTCGCTGCAAGAAGAGACCGGGTATTGAGTGGGTCCGGCCGACCAACGTGTCCAATGAGTTCTTCAACAACGGCGCTGCCGTCTTTGCCGGCCAAGAAGCTGATGACGTTCGCCCATTTTGAGTTCCAACATTCACTCAGTACGGCCCGGGTGCGCTCAGGACTAGGGCTAATCCAATGAGCCGCCAGTGCCTCCTGTACGGAGGGATGAACAAATACCAACGAAGGCCCAACGCCGTGTCCACCGATGCGCATGTCGGCAAGTCCACTTACGCACAGTCGATGTAGATCGTTACGCAGGCGCTTCGGTAGCCGTGCCACTACCGCGGCCGATACGCTACCGATTTCGGCGGGGTCTGAAGTGAGTGCTTCATATGCCACCTGACCTAGCCCAGCAAGAGCGCTGTCGGCCCACGCATCATGGTCCTTCGTGCGGATATTTCGCGCGTGCTCAAACAGAACATAGTTCATGTATTTCGCGTAAAGACCCCACCGGGATGGAATCTCGTCCTGCGTTCCGCTACGGAGAACGCGTCGCAGCACTGAGGCAAGCATCGGAAGAGAAAGCAGATGACTGTCGTCGCGGCACAGTCGCGCGGCATCATCATAAAGATCGCCAAAATACTGCCTCTGCGCGTAGTGATCGAGTTTGCACAGACGCAGAGACGAATACTGATGGCGCTGAGTGAGCCAGCGTAGAATGCTCGGGCGCCCGGAAAGAACGACGGGGCCCGCACCCAGGGCGCTGTGAATTCTGGTAACCAGGTCGCCGCAGTTCTGCGTCAGGTCATCTAGCTGGTCTAGCGCATCGACAAGCAGGACAAGGGAAGCGGTGTCCCGCGCATTATCGACCACTCGTCTTAGTATGTGTTGTGGAGCGACGTGCTTAAAGGGTCGGATCAACTCCGACCGAAGCTCGGCCCAACCCCTCCACTGGCACTCGGCTAGTTCACGCGAATCAAGGAAAAACGGCAGGGTGTGTGTCGTCTTAGCAAGCGACATCTGAAGGTGGCGAAGAAACGTAGTCTTTCCGCTGCCGGACGGCGAACAGAGAATGAACGGTCCGCGTGGCGGGGACAAGATGTCAAGGTCACATACACGCCAGTGTAAGTCGAGTACGTCTGGCCGAGCATTGAAATCGAGGCCACGTGCCATGGCTCGAGCAACGGAGGCATGCGCGCACTCCAACTGCAACGGGATGTACTCAGCAGGATCCTGTGAGCAAAGGTGTCCGCGCAGAGCAGAGGTCGCCTCGTCACGCAGCTGATCACGCAGCATCGTGAGGACCTGCTGCACTTGTGCCGATGCTTTCGTATTGGGAGTCGCCGGATCTCGTCGAGTCCAGGGACGATAGCGCAGAACATCATTGACTATCGAGTCCAGTTCATCCGCAGAAAACGTCGACGCGGGCACCAACTCCATCGTGATTACGTCGCCTTGTCCAACGTCGGAAGCAATCGGTACGTCTTCGTCAGTCCAGAAGTGAAACGAATCGCGGTTTGCCTTGGCAGAAAGTCCGATGCAGGGGTTCTCGCAGTTGCCGTCAGACTGCCTTTGAAAAAGCGCGCGTACTCCCTCCACGAGCGAAGTGGGCAGCCCTTTTCGGGATACCCTCATCTTACGTGATATGTCCGCGAGCAGGTTCCGATAGTATCTCACTGAGCTGTCAAAACGCTGCTCGTGAATGGGGTCCGACAATTCAAGAAGCCGGACGCCTGGATTCGCATCGGAAGGCTCGTGATGGCTTCCATCGCGGGCGTTGATGCGCCGACTTGCCAGGACGCTCAGAATGAACATCTGGTAAGCGTACTGCCGCGATCTCTGGAAACTCGCGACCGGATACACAATCCAGTCGGCGGGCGCGTTTGGTTGGAAATGAACCAGGAGGTGGGACAGAACGACTCCGGTGTCCGCCGACCGCTTCAATAAGAAGCCGAGTCGGTCGACCTTCCCGGAGGCCTTCGCTCTAGCCCTGCCCTTCGCCACAACCACGTCCTCATCAGGAGCTTACGTCGCACCTGGGCGTCCTTCGTCCAATCGCCCGGACAAGCCCCCCCCCGAAGATAACGAGAAACTGCCCAAGGCCCAATGGCTCCCGCCCTGTCCCCTCCGCCATCGTTGGTCGTTCTCGTGCCAGTCGCCACCGCAGCGGGATCGCGAGCCGGCGGCGTCGACGCCGCGAAACGAAAAAAACAGAAAATAAAACGCCTAGTGTGCATGAGGCGATTCGGATCGTCAGCCACTCTCGCAACGGGCGGCGCCGCCATCGCTTAGTCCCACTTGTGGCTCAAACCTTCAACCACAAGTGGAGCCACAAGTCATTGCTCTACAACGATTTACCACTCTTCCGCGATTTGCATTCCGTCAGAACATGAGGCAGATTTCAGGGGACAGACCTAAGCGGAAGACTGGTCGTCTTGATTTCAGTAGAGGCACAGAAACAGGAGGAAATGCCGATGTTCAACAGCCCGAAACAGCGTGCGACGCTGGCCGGCGCCGGCCCGTCGGTCAGCTCGGGAGTCGAAGCGCGGCGCGCTGAACCTGAGGAGACCGAGGCAGTCGCCTCAAAGGGAACGCGAGGGTCTCGCGGCGAGCGTCGCCCGAAGGTCCGTCAGCATAGCGATGATAAACAGGCATGCCCCGCCGACACCGAAGCGGCCACCTGCGATCGGGATAAGCAAGCCCACGTAGCGCAGACGATTCTCGATCGCCTGGACACTCTCGCTGAAGCAGTGGCTGACCGCAACGACCTGGAAGCCGCTGTCACCGAGTTATCGCAGCGATGCCGGGAGCTTCAGGAGTCCTCGCTCGAACGCGATGTCCTTCACCCGATCCTGCGGTCCCTGATCAACGTCGCGGATCACCTCACCGAGGAGTTGATGCGTAACGACAAGGCCCGTGAGAGCTACACCACGCGAGGCCATTACATCGTGGCGGATGAGTTGGCCCGCGCCAGCGAGGGCTTCAAATCCACTATCACACACGTTCAACGTACGCTTGCCACCTACGGCGTTCAGCCCTTCCAGAATCCCGGTCTCGACTTCGACTCTGATACTCAGGAGTTAGTCGCGCTCGTTCCGTGTCCCCAGCTCGCTGTCCCTCGTCACATCGCGAAGCGAATCCGCCCCGGCTACCGCCGTGAGCAACGCGTGCTTCGCCCTGAGCTAGTCCATGTTTATGCGAATCGACAAGCCCCCTCACAGGAGAAAGGAGCGCAGCACAATGCCATCGATTGACTGTGGTACTACGCATGACAAAGTCGCAACGACCGGCGACAACGGCACCGTACACTTGGTGCCAAATGAGGAGGGAGACATTTATCGTGAAGCGTGCATCTTCTATGAGCCACCGAAGCCGATGCTCATAGGACGTCGTGCTCGCCGCCAAGGCGCCATCACTCCTGATGCATTTGCTCCCAACGTCAAGGCCAAGCTTGGCACGGCAGAGAGCGTGCTGCCACACGGCATCCTGCTGACGGCTACCGAGGCACTGACAGCCAAGTTCAAGGCCATCAAAGAGGATCTTGTCCGCGAAGAGAAAGCCGACGTGATACCCGTCGTGCTGTCTCACCCCGTCCATTTCCGAGACCATGAGAAAGCGGACTTAGTCCGTGCCGCTGAAAAGGCAGGTTTCACCGTTGAGGGATTGGTAACTGAGCCGGAGGCTGTCGCAATCGCCTACGCCCTCAACCGCCCGGGCCTCCGTGCCATTGTGCTCGTCGTTGACATCGGAGGGGGTACGACAGACGTGGCAATCCTGCGCGTTGAAGACAGTAACATGGAGGTGTTGGCGTGCGAGGGCATCCAGTCTGGAGGTAATGACCTCAGCAACTGCGTCCGAGCGCGCATTCTGGCGGGCATTGCAGATCATTGCGGGCAGGAGCCGGATCCTATAAAGCACGCGCTCTTCTTCTACGATCTCGAACAGCAGGTTGAGGAAACCAAGAAGCTGCTTGACGACTCGGGTGAAGTACCAGTGCCCATTTCGTTTGATGGCCACCAGTTGCTGGTAACGATTCGTCAAGACGAGTTCCGTGAGGATGCGCGTCCCATCATCCAGGACTGGCAGGCGACGATCGATCGGGTGTGCCAGGCTGCTGGCGTAGCTCCCGCGAAAGCCGATCACTTGGCGTCCGCGGGTGGCGTCTTTCGCTCGCGATATATTCAGAGTCAGATTGCACTGCACACGCAACTGACACCCAGCACCGATGTCGAGTCGGAACGTGCGGTCGCTTATGGCGCTGCGCTTTACTGCGACTCACTGCTCCTAGACCGCGGTCGTGGCTCGTACAGCACACGCAGGACGATTCCCTACACTCCATTGTCGCTGCAGCGTGTAACGCCTCACGCGATTGGCTGCGCCATCCTGGACCGCACGACCGGCGAAATCATCAACTCCGCCGTGATTCCCAAGAACACGGCGATATCGTGCCGTCGCACCGATACCTTCTTTCTGGAGCACGGGGAGCAGACGAGCGCCGTTGTCGAGGTCCTCCAGGGCGAAGCCGAAGCTCGTCGCGAGGATTGCGCGAGCATCGGTACCCTGGAGCTCAGCGACCTTCCGACCGAACAAACGCGTTCACGCCGGATCCGCGTGATGTACGCAGTAGATCGCGACGGCATGGTGGAGGCGACGGCAACGGATCTTGTCTCCGGAAAGACGTGCACAGTGTCGTTGAGCTGCGACGTGAACGGCTCAGCCGGTACGCCGCGCGCGTCGGGACATGCAGCAAGCCCGCCGGCGACGAACAGCAACCAGATTGTGCTTGCTTCGCAGTAGGGCATCACGTTGGGCGCGAGATCACTCGTGTGCCAACTGTAAGCAGACTGAGGATAGTGCTCATGAATTATCACGCCGAATCAGAGTTACCGTTGGCGGTGCTCCCAGCGTCGCACGTAGTGTCGCACGTTCTTCTGCCTGATGCATCCGGAACGATGCAGAAACGCTTTCACGCCACGTCGAGGTTGGATGCCGCGTTTCAAGCCTGCGTGGAGTACGTGCAACGATTGCAGGACGACGCTCCGGATAGTCAGGTGGCCATCATCTCTTATTCGAACGACGCTTGTCGGCTACTGGAATGGACGCGAGTCTCATCGCTCAGCGACCTGACAACGCATCAGAACGAATGGCTGGCCCAGGCCTGCGAGCATGGGCTTGGCCGAACCAACATCGCCGACGCTCTCCTCGAGGCGGCTGAGATGCTGGACGCCGGGAAAGGGGCAGCTCAGGTGGTTTTGCTGACCGACGGACATCACAACATCGGGTGCGACCCGCGACCTGTAGCGAAGAGGCTGAAGGCCCGCGCAACGATCGCTACGGTAGGTATCGGTGATGATCCGCAGGAAGTGCAGGAACACCTTCTCAAGCAGCTCGCCTCGCGTGGGGATGACGGGGCACCGCTGTACCGGTGGATCGACGACCGTGGCAGGCTGATAGCGCACTTCAGCTCACTCGCCGGACGCCTCACGCGCAGTTAAGGCCTTTGCCAACTAAGACACCCTGACACTGTCGAGTGCTAGGGATGACGAACGGGAGAACAACCATGACAGCGAGTTTGGCGCCCTACAACCGGCGCACGTATGACGAGGGCGGCACGCGTGAGCTGTTCAGCCGAGTGGCCCAATGCGAGGCGGAGCTAGGCAAGGCGTGCGAAGTACTGCCACGCGTCGACGAAGAAGGGCACTCGGAATGCACTTTCTATGAGGAGCTGTACCAACGGGCAGAGGCGTGGTCGGATGAACTCATCGAACAAGTAAAGCAACTGCGTGAACACGAGGCCGGCGCCCGTGCTGCCGCAGAACATAGTGACGTTCTGCAATCCGAATCCATGATGGATGACGACCCGCGGCATACCGACGATTGGAGACAGCATGAACGGGACAGCCATGCACATCGTGAGATGGCGCAGCAAATTCGACAGCGACTTGGAGAGGCGGAGAAGACGTTGCGGGGCGCTGCAAGAACCGCAGGGCAGCGCTCCGGTGTCCCACGTCGTATCAGAATGTGACACACTCCCGCCAAGGACCCTGCAGAGATCTCCGAGACCCTGTGCTAAGCGCAGCATGACACGATGCATAGAGGCAAGAGAGCCAGATTCATGAGACAACGGTCAGCGATAACTGAGGCGGGCAGCAGAAGTTCCCAGGAAGAACCGTTTCTGGTTCCCACCGGCCTTGCCGCAACTAAGGCACGCCCCTTCGAGAACGTGCCCCTGCCGACGCTGATCGCTAACTTGGCCCAAACCGCAGATGCTGAGTTGGTCCGGGAATTGCACGATCACAGACGGGTCGTAAGCGCTGATGGCGAACACGCAATGCGTATCGTCGAACAGCTGAACGAGCTTAGAGGTAATTCGCGGAGAACCGCAACGAACGGCAGTGCGCGGCACTGCAGTGATTACGCCTATCACTTGACCTTGGCGCGGCTGGGTTGCCCACTGGTAGATCCTCCGAACGCGCGCTCTCGTCGAGGCGTGGATAGCAGGAAGTACTTCAAGGCCCTGTCAGGCCTTATAGGCAACTGGGAGAAGGCGCAACGCGACACTGGCCGCCTCGCGGCGGAGCGCGGAGCGGCAGTGATCCTCGGACGATTTGTTGCGCACCAATACAACTGGGCGATGAAGGAAGCCCGGCGACATAGCAATCCAGCTCGTTCGCGTTTCGCCTGGCGCGTAGCTGGCGGCATTATCTGGGTGTGGTTCCCGACCTGGGTCCCGGGACGCGACCGCAGTGAGTGGCTCGATAAGCTAGCACGGGATCCGGATCCCCGTTGCCCGGGCGAGACCGAGCGTATCCAGAAACTCGTTGACGCAGCACTCGGCGCACCTGTCCATCACTCCGACTGTCACTTAGGCGATCTGCCTTCACTCGGTCAGCATGTGGAATGCCCAGTAGCTGCTGCCATTCACGCAGAGATTAGGGAGAAAGGGCTGGCCGTCGCCATCGCCGAAGAGAAGGCGGCTAGTCTGCAAACGCAACGTCTGGCGATACGGCAACTCGGCAGCGCGACGGTCCGGTGTCTCGTGCTGAAGATATTCGAGGCGGTCGAGTCGGATGACTACGATGAGAAACGCATCGCCAGCAGCTTCGGTTTGAGTCCCGCGACTCTGTCGCGTTTCGCTGGATCGCGTTGGGCGCGCAACGGGGCGCGTACGGTTCCCGACTTATGGCTCAACCTAGCCCATGTGCTGGCACGGCATCCCGTGTTCCGCGAGGTAGCCGAAGGCGCAGGTGTCTGGGATGCGGTCGACGAACTATGTTCGTCTCCCCAACGGCCACGGCTGTCGAGGGGTGATCATGCATAAGGACCTCTATTTCATACCGTTGTTGGCCGAGGCGTTCGCCGCGACAGACATGCGTCGCGCACTCACAGCGGCGCTCGGGCGTATCGCACAAGTCGGACAGCTAGAGCAGTACCGGTGTGGCTTTGCCCAGTATCAGACGTGGCTCGCCGCCGTTGCCGCCGCAACCAAACGAGACACAGAATCGCCGTTAGTCGCAGAGCTCCCCTGGCTGCACGCTCAGGATATCGGTCTTCGAGTGGCGTGTGACGGGACGCTCCTGTGGGCCGGTCGTGTAGAGAGGCGGACCAGAATCATCATTGGCGATGGAGTGCGACCCGGTTCCTACTCCGTCGAAACCGAGACCGGGTGGATGCTGACCCGCTTCGATCTAGCAACATCAGACCTTGTCTGGCAACGGGGCGACAACGCCCGTCCAATACGGGTGGCTGCCGATGATGGGTCCCATCAACCGGCACCCGCGCGCGATCTCGTTCTCCCTCACGTGGGCCTGAGCATCCGCGTGTACCGTGGGCGAGAACACGGACATATCGAACTCCTTCACGCCGAGGCTGACCATGGGCAGGAATAGCGAGGCGAAAGGACGGTCGCGCGCTGTCGTAGTTTTTGACGCCGGTGTCTTGCCGAAAGCCGTGGTGACGACATTCGTAGCCCGCTGGCGAAAGAAAGCCGGCCCGCTTCATTTGGTCGCGCAGGGCTCCGTGCGGTTCTCTCCTGAGCTCCTAACACATTTCACGGAAACACTGTTCCCGGGAGTGAAGGATATCCTCCAGCTGCTTTCCCTGCCCGTCCCCGAAGGCGTGCTAGAAGTATCTATCGCGAATTGCGACGCAGCATCCACGATTGACCAGGGCCTGGAGGTCTCGGGCTTCTCAGTCGACGCGTCAGCGTTCATTGCGATGCTATCCGCGCTGCTCGGCGTCAACGTGCGGCAGGACGTCCTGGTCAGCGGTCACGTGAAGTCACCCGCGGGGGACATCGGTCGGGTAAGCAGCTTGGCCCCGAAGCTTCGTGCTGCCGCCCGCATCACTGGCCTCCGGCGCTTCCTGTACGCTCAGCCCGGATCTGACGACGACACATCATTGGACAATCTGGCGCCTGAGGAGAGCCAGGAAATCGCCGATGCAACCATCGAAGCGAGAGCGCACGTGTCTGCTCTCGGGGTAACCGAGCTCGTGGATGTTGTCCG
>Ga0180434_10008512_pt1 | contig 11311 bp, 4 predicted proteins | sample SS_ome_7_FD_132453 | JGI IMG/M metagenome (GOLD analysis project Ga0180434, IMG submission 132453) | Hypersaline lake sediment archaeal communities from the Salton Sea, California, USA - SS_1_D_2 metaG | ecosystem: Environmental > Aquatic > Non-marine Saline and Alkaline > Hypersaline > Sediment... | reverse complement strand
TACCCTGTCATTCCCGCGAACGCGGGAATCCAGAACCGGTGGCATCCTGGATTCCGCATCAAGTGCGGAATGACAACCTACCTCATCGAAGTTGACAGACTACTACGCACCCAGAGCAGATTCTCGCTCGGGATTCGAACGAACCGCCCCGCACAACTCCTTCCTTCCGCCAAATTGCCGACGATCCTGCGGCTACGGCCATAGCTCCTCATCGAGCCAGGTGTCAGCCAACTGCGCGTAGTCCGCGAAGTCAACATGGCCGTCGCCGTCGAGGTCGCCTGTAAGGCCCGCGTCGTTGCTAAGCCATTGGCCCGCCATTATCACCAGGTCTGCATAGCCAACCACGCAGTCGTCGTTGAAATCATTCTCCGGCTTGGCAAGCGATGGAACACATCTGCTCGGATACACCCCAATGTCGTCAATGAACAGGTCGCCGGTACCACCAGCGGTAGGGCTGATTCTGTTGCCAACGCCAACATACACCTTCTTGACAGCCGTAAGATTCACGCCGGTGAACCGGCTAAGCTCGATATTCCAATCCTGCCAGCCACCCTGCTGGACGGCTGTTAGATCTGCACGGCTGACATCCTTGCGCGATCCTGCGCTGCCCTGTAAGCCCACGTACAGCAGCGCAGCAACATTACCCGGATTGCCGTAGAACCACAGCGTTAGCGCCTTCACATCTTTTCTGGTCCAGTCCTGCGGCACGGGCCACTCGCGCTCGGCCTCGGAGTAGAACGGCGAAGCCGTGTTGTCGTAGCCGAACGGCATAGACTGCGCACCACGGTGAACGACAGTTTGCTCGGCAAAGGGAGGCTCGGTGTAGCCGACCGTCGAGCCGGTGCCATTGCCCTGGCGGGGAACCGGGTCGGTGTAGCCGAATCCGTCTATCCAGGTCTGAAAGATCCTGTGGGGCGAATAGTCGCTGTAGTCCTCGAAATCGTCAACAACGATGAAGTCGGCGGTGGTGAAGCTCCAGACACCGCCCTTCCACAGATCGACGCCGTTGACCTCATCCACTCGCCAGAAGAACGTCTTGGCCCATTCCAGAGGGGCCTCGGTTGGGACGTAACTTGTCGCAGCAAGGTCAAACCTGCCGCGATATACACCCGGCGTCGTCGGGTCGGCGTTGGCTACGGCGGCCTCATCGCTGCCGAAGTACACGTCATGCTGCGCTGCCTCGTCACCGGCGGTCCAGCGAAGAGTAGGCCTGTGCCTGGCGGCAGCGGCCCCGTTGCGCGGCTTCGGATCGCGAGCCCTCAGCGGCGGTTGCAGCGGCCCTGCGGGAATGACCGCCTTCGGCGTATGAGCGCTTTGCCAGGACAGTTGTGCCGCCGCGCCGCCGGTGTTTTCATACCACTCCATCACAATAGAATAGCGCTGCCCTGCCACAAGCAAAATCGGTCGGCTTCTGTCCTCTTCGGTTCCGTGGTCGGTCCAGTTGCTAATGATCAATTTGCCGTCCAGGTACAGCCGCACACCGTCGTCCGAATTGGTGTAGAACGTGTACCGCTCAGTGAACGGCACCTCCAGCTCGCCGGTCCACCTGGCCGAGATATTGTCGCTGAGTCCACCGGCAACCTCACCATTGCCCCAAAAGTGATTGACGCCGTCCTCCACCCGGGTCAGGATAGGGACCCCTGAGAGGTTCCTGCCCGCAAAGTACTCAGCCTTGATACCGCCGCCGAGGCCAAGGGCCGTGAATCTCCACACATCGCCTTGATACGTTGTGCCGTTCGGATCGTGCTCGTCCACCTTCCAGTAGTAGGTAGTGTCCGGTTGGAGCGTCCCGGCCTCATACGTTGTAGGCCGCTGGTTGCCCTTGAACGTATCGCCGCTGCCGTCGGCCACCTCGGTCTCGTCGGTGCCGAAATACACATCGTGCGAGTGCGCGGTCATACCCTGACTCCAACTGAGCGCTACCGGCGTGGTCACCCATTTGGCACCATCATGCGGGCTGGGATTGTAGGCCGTTAAAGGCGCAGCCGTAAAGCTCCAGACCTCACCCGTGTGAATTGTAGTGCCATCCGGCTCGACCTCGTCGATCCGCCAGTAATGGGTTGTCCCCGGTATCATCTCGCCGGGCGGCAGGCCAATCACGGCCCAGGTCGACTCAGTTTTGAACTCAGCCGGACCGGGTGTTGGATTCGTCCCGAAATACACACGATGCCGTACGGCGGTGTCACCGGCTTCCCAGCGAAGCAGTGGTGCAACTACGCCCTCGGCGCCGTCGGCCGGATTAGGGTTGTAGGCGGTAAGCTGCGGCGGAATCAACGCCGACACCTCGGCCGCCGTCAGCGCCCTATTGTAAACCCGGACGTCGTCGATAAGGCCGGGGAAGTAGTTGGGCACGCTGAGCCTGGCGCCGATGTTCATATCGTCAACCGTCCCGATAGCTCCTTCCTCGCTGTCGCCCGGCTCGCCGTCGACGTAGAACGTCCCTTCGCTTCCATCGTACACAACTGCAAAGTGGTGCCACTCCGTGTCGACGTCAAACAGCGGAAAAAAGTAGGGCTCGCCCTCATACATACCCACGTGGACCGCATAACGACCTGTATCGTCCACCTCTACATCGAAATACGTCAGATCACCGGCTTGCGTGCCGGCAAAACCGAAGACGGTCGTCCAGCTCGGCACGTCCACGGTGGCGGCCTTTGCCCAGCCGGCAATCGTCCTCGGATCGACCCCGCTTATCCCAATGGGGCCGATATCCACATAGTCCCCACCGCCGTCCAATTCGATCGCATCTGCGATGCGCCCCGGCACCCATTGCGGGTCACCGAAGACGGTGCCGTCATTGCCGTTGCCGGTGCTGTCGAGCGCATCGCCGTCAAGCTTCCACCACCCGACAAGGCCTGGGTCGACGTCCTGGCCGAAAACCGTCAAGGTCATAGCCACCACGAAGACAATTGAGATCAAATGAATGGATTTGCCGCACATAATAGTCCTCCTTCAGAAGCTCGATATATAATCATACCAAATCAAGGGCCCTCTCGTCAAGAGAAGAGAGCAGCTATTGTCTTCTTGCTGTCCGCATCGAATCGGATATACTTGTCCATGATGACCTCGCGTATCAACGCTATTGTGATTCGAGTAGGACAACCACGCGTCGTAGCCAACTTCGCAAGCTCAGGTTAAATGGTTTCTCTCAGTCGAAAAAACCTCATAGAAAGGAACTACAAGATTCATGAACGAGAGGATTCTCCGAAGAACGGTCGTAAGAACCGTGCCTTTCACAGTTTGCGCGGTTGTGTTGGCTCTGGGACGTCTTTGCTTGCCTGGCTCGGCAAAGGACTCGGCCGCCGAACCGCGAAAGAGCGGAGTTTTCGTGCCTGACATTTTGAGCCTCTCTACCGCCCCCGCTTCTCCGCAACGAGGCACAGACCCGGACGGTTCTGTCTCCATCTTCGATGGCCAAACCCTTGCGGGCTGGCGAGCCGTCCCGAAGGACAGTGCATCCGACTGGAGCGTTCGCGATGGAGTGATTGTCGGCCACGGCAGCGCCGACCGACTGGCTTATCTCGTTTGGAAGGATGAGCACCTTACTGACTTTGAGCTTAAGCTGCGTTATCGTCTGCCGGGCAGAGGCAATAGCGGCGTCGAGATCCGCAGCCAACCTGACTTGAGCGGTAAGCGGCCGTTCGAGGGCTATCACGCAGACTTCGGCCATGTCGGCATTGGCCCTCATATTCTCGGTGCGTGGGATTTCCACTTCGCGATGCGCACGGAATACCCCTGCCCCCGCGGCACGCGGCTGGTCATCGACGAGGACGGCAAGCCACATGCGAGCAGTATCCGGGAAGGGCTAACCATAGGGGACATCCGGCCGCATCAGTGGAACAACGTCCACATCATCGCCCGCGGAAACCACTTCCAGTTCTTCATCAACGGCAAACTTGCTTCCGAGTTCACCGACAACGCGAAGCGCGGACGACTGGCTCGCGGAGCCATCGGTCTGCAAATCCACGACAAAGGGATGAGAGTTGAGTTCAAAGACATTCGGTTGAAGATAAAAAAGAAGCTCAAGCTTGAGGTAGAACAGATCACTGGCGGGCCGCAACATCATTTCTTCGGGTACATCGGGCAAAGCCTGACGATACCCTGGAACGAAAGCGAGCGCTACATCCTTTCGCTTCGAACCGATTTTCATGACCACATGCCGCAGCCCCATGAGGCGGCCGACATTGTCCTGATCGATACGCAGGACAACAAGCGCGTCATCGCAATCGAGAAGACTCTTGCCTGGAACTTTCAGCAGGGCACCATGTTCTACTGGAATCCGATGCACCCCGAGTCGCAGTTCTTCTTCAACGACCGAGACCCGGAAACGCAGCAGGTCTTCACGGTGCTGTATGACATCGAGCAACGTCGTCGAATCCGGGAATACCGTTTCCATGATGTGCCTGTGGCGAACGGAGGTGTGTGCCCGACCGGCGATTTTTTCCTGGCAATCAATTATGGTCGCATGGCTCGCCTGCGCCCCGTCACGGGTTATCCCGGTCTCGCCGACCCGACCGCCCGGGTTGCCGCTCCCGCCAACGATGGGATATTTCGGGTGGATGTAGCCACGGGCTGGCGGAAACTCTTGGTTTCGTTTCGGCAGCTCCGAGACCTATTGCGGGACAAGCATGACAGGATCAACGAAGCGGACTTCTATATCAACCACTCGCTGTGCAGTCGCAGCGGCGACCTGGTGTACTTCTTCGCTCGCGCCAGATTGGGCGGCGATTCGATGGCTGTGAACGCACCGTGCTCCATACGAACGGATGGAACGGACTTGATGACGCACGAGTACATCGGCGGGCATCCCGAATGGGACGAAGGTTCGGTCATCATCGGAGCAAAAGGCCCGCGACAAGTTCGATATGATGTAGAGAAGCAGTCCATCGTCGGGCAGATTGGAACCGACGACGATTTTGCATCTCCCGGCGGGGATATTTCGCTGTCGCCGGATGCAAAGTGGCTTGCCAACGGCTTCTCCACCAACAACCGCAAACAAAACAAATACATTCTCCTACGACGAGCCGACGGAGCTTCGGCTCGATCCAAGGCCTTTTCACGAGGGCCTTACCGGCGCGGCGAACTTCGCATCGATCCGGCTCCGCGCTGGAACCGCTCGGCAGATGCAATCCTGGTTCCGGCAATCACGGCCGACGGCACACGCCAGCTCCATATAATCCGAGTCGTCGAGAACTAATACGCATCAATCACGGTATCCCGGCATTCGCAATTCACGCGTCCGTTCAACCTTCCTCGACGACTTTCATGCCCATTAACCGGGCGAGGTGGTGCACGCTATTCATGTGGTCGCCGTAGAACACCACACGGTGCAGCAGCGTCATGGCGTCCTCGGTCTCAAGAACGCTGCTCCAGTTCGCGGCCATCTTCGCCGCATCGCGGACTTCAGTGACGATCTGCGTGCGACAACCGTGGACCGCCCTGTCCGCAACCTCGATGATTTCGCCCTTCGAGACGAGTATCGTATCCAGGTTGATCAACTTGGTGCGGGTGATGATCTCGCCAAGCCGGTATTTAACCTCGGGCACGCAGCCGCTGCCGCCAACCTCGGAATGTCCCCGAAGCAGGTATGGTGCTTCCATGCCATTGGGGCCGTCCATCTTCAGCGGCGCCGTGCAATGCGCGGTCCATAAAGCGTTGCGAGACGTATCGAACGTCTGGTTGCCCTGGAAGCCGGGACGGTCGATCATGTATTGAAACAGCATCATGGTCAGCAACGAATCCATGTCGCCCTCGCACGCCGCGGGAATACCGTTGTCGCGAAGCCGGGCAAATCCCAGGCACGGAAATCCTTTCGACAGCCACCCCATACAGGTGCCGATGGCTAACCCGTGGGCGCGTTCGCGCTCCATGAGATTCTGCAGCGCGATACTGATGCGGGCGGCCTTTCTGATATCCTCTTTATTCGGCTCAATAATCTCATTCGCGTTCTTTGTCCAGCGGTCGATCTCGGCTCGAACGGCGTCGTCTTCGGCAGCGGAAATCATCTCGTCGAAGCTCTTCTCTTCTACGGCCACGACATCGGCGCCCAAACGCTCCTTGACCTGGTCCGGAGACTTGGCAGGCGCGGTACCGCGAGCCGGAGGGAACAGCAGAATCCGCGTCTGCTTCATCATGGGAATGACCCGCAGCAGACGAAGGGCTCGCTCGAGCTCGTTATAGTCGCTGCTGGGCAAAAGGGTGACGCGATGTCCCCGGCTATGCCAACGCGGAGCATACATCCAATCGTGACCGCTGGCCGGCAGCGAGAAAAGCAGCATCGGATGAGCACCGTCTAAGATCGGCTTCACCACCCTTGTTAAGGCGAAGTTCCGCACGTTAATCGTAAGGACCGGCGCCGCCGGCCCCGCCTCTTTTAGCAGAGCCGCCGTCTGTTGGGCGCTGGTCGACCGCCCCACTATGAGTTCGACGTTTCCTAAGTCCTTTTCCGCCCTGCTCAGCCGAGTCTTCATCGCCTCTATTTGTCCGGCGTCGGCTCCCCAATCGCGGTCCGGCGGTGCGGGCGGGCCGGTGAAGATGACGCAGATTCGCGATTTGCCCCGCGGCGGGCCGGGCGGCGATTGCGAAGCCCAGGCGTGCGTCCAGGTTGCCCCGGCCAGCGCCAACCCGCCGGCCACTGTCGTTCCCAAAAATTCCCGTCGCGTGCACTGTTCACACATGGCGATAACCTCCAAAAGACAGAAGGAAAGAAAAAGCAATCACAATACGATACAAGGGACTATAGCACCGGCGATATGACGATTCAAGTGAAAAGACACAGCTCTTTCGGCACTTCCATGCCGCAGAGGGCCGACTACGTGCAGGCTGCATCCCCGCCATTGTTGTTCTTGCGCAAGTCGGTGGCTTTGTACAACAGTTCAGGGCCTGCGCCCGTCATTCCTGCGAAAGCAGGAATCCAGGCTCTTCTCGCACCATCACCTGGGATTCCATAGCCTGCATCATTTCCCATATTTTGGCACTTAAAAATAATCTTGATTCGCCCAATTGCCGATAATACTATATGGAACGCTGGATAACGTGCATTGGTGCTGAGATGATGCTGAAATGGCGGACAACCAGTGTGTCCTCGTTGGCAGCGGGCGGCACAAGTAGCGATCAAGGGATTCTGGCATGGTGAACGACCTTTTCGATGCATATCTTCAAGACATGAACCGCGCGCGTGCGCAAAGGCGCTACGGACCAAACGCATCTCCAAGGTTCACAAACCTGCTCAAAGGGATGGTATGAGAAAGACAGCCAAGTCTTCACAAACGCATGTCTCGCTGGCGAGTATTGCCGATAGACTTGTGAGGGCGACAAGGAAGATAATGCAAACAGCGAAGACGGAGGAGGATTTGCGTGTCCGGTTTGAGAAGAAGCTCGAGCCACTTGTAGAGAGCGGAGGCATCAAGTTTACCGAACGGTATGAGCGCCTGAGTGCGACAGCTAAGACGATCCTGAAGGGTAAACGGCCTGATGCGGTCCATGGACAAGTGGTCATCGAGTATGAAGCTCCTGAATCCTTTCGCTCCCAGCGTCAGATAGACCACGCCTACGACCAGCTCGTTGAGTATGTGAGCGCGGAGGTAAGGGCGGCAAGGAAGGCGGGAGCGAAAGAACCTGCCAAAATTGTTGGGGTTGGGTTTGACGGGAGCGCAGTATTCTTCGTGAGGTGCAGGAGTAGAGCGGGCAGAACGAGCAGAAAAGGAACTGAGTTCGCGTTTGTTAAGGATGGGCCTTATCCGTTTACACCTCAAAGTGCGCTCACGTTTGTGACTCACTTGCGAGCCCTTGCACGGATGCCGCTGACCGCTGAAAGCTTAGCTGATGCCTTCGGTCCAAAGGGCCAGCTAGCCAGGGAGACGGTAGGTGCGTTTGTTGACGCGCTTCAAAATTGGAGCACGCCTCGTGCGAACCTTTTTCTCAAGGAGTGGGAGCGCCTGTTCGGGATTGTATATGGGGAGCAGTTGGCGGGGGGCACCGACACGAAAACGAAGGCGTTAGCCGAGATTTACGGCCTTCCACCAGATACAGACTTCCAATCCATGCTCTTTTGCGTGCACACTTATTTTGCGCTTCTTATGAAGCTCATTGCGGCAGAATTACTTTCGATTACTGAAGGTACCTTTGGCACTTCGTTTAGCAGCGAACTTGCCCACGCCTCGGATGAGGCGTTGCTTGCAGACCTAACCGAGATAGAGGAGGGCGGAATTTACCATAAGCGCGGGATTACAAACTTTCTGGAAGGTGATTTCTTTCGTTGGTATCTGGAGGCGACTGCCTCACCGCGCCTTCAGGATGCAATTCGTGCAGTAGCAAGGACGCTCTCGGAATTTGAGCCAGCCACGACAGCTATTGCCCCCGAGGTTACACGCGACCTTTTGAAGAGGTTGTACCAGTATCTCGTTCCGGAGGTGGTCCGACATCATCTCGGCGAGTATTACACCCCTGATTGGTTGGCGGAGCTGGTTCTAAATGAGGTAGGATACCGAGGAGATACGCGCAAACGAGTCCTTGATCCAGCATGTGGGTCGGGTACGTTTCTGGTTTTAGCGATACAAAGAGCACGCGAATTTGGAGAAACACAGAGAGAACCAAGAGTCCGGACAGCAAAGCAGATCCTTGCAAGCGTATGGGGCTTCGACTTGAACCCGCTTGCCGTGATCGCCTCCAGGACGAATTACTTGTTTGCGCTTGGTGAGGTAGCAAAGGAATTGGGGGAGTTCGAAATTCCTGTTTATCTTGCAGATTCTGTCCTATGGCCGAAGCGCAGAGGGCAAATGACGTTAGCCGGTGAGGGCGTCGTCGAGATCACAACGTCCGTAGGGAGCTTCATGGTCCCGAAGCTCTGGGTTAAACAGCGAGGATATTTCATGCGCCGGGCTGCACCCATCGTTGAAGAGATGGCCAAAGGCGGCTGTAAGCCCAGTGAGGCGATGGAGCGATTCAAGAAAGAGGGCCTCGTTTTCCCGCCGCATGAGAAGGCGGTGAGAGCATTCTATGAGCACATTGCAGAACTTGAGCAAGATGGTAGAAATGGCATATGGGCTCGGTTTCTTAAGAATGTGTTCGCGCCCATGATGGCCGAGAGATTCGAATTTGTCATTGGTAATCCTCCCTGGATTCGGTGGGGCTACCTGTCGCAGGAATACCGTGACCGCACGGTGCAGATGTGGAAAAACTATGGGTTATTTTCGCTGAAGGGACATGCAGCACGCTTGGGCGGTGGGGAAAAGGATTTTTCGATGCTGTTTACCTACGCGGCGGCTGACCACTATTTGGCACCGAACGGCAAGCTGGGATTTCTCATCACACAAGAAGTATTCAAGTCCAAAGGAGCCGGGGAGGGGTTTAGGAAGTTTCGGTTGGGAGACAGGGAACGCTTGAAAGTGATCAAGGCGCACGATTTGGTTACCGTTCAACCGTTTGAAGGTGCGGCCAATAAGACCGCGGCGATATTTCTCACCAAGCGAGGAGAGACCCAGTATCCTGTGCCTTACAGGGTCTGGAAAAGGAAGAAGGGCATAGGACGTGTGCCGACGGATCTCAGATTGCAGGAGGCCAGGCGCTTATTGGAGAAGGAAGACCTCCTTGCGACGCCCATCGGTAAGAGTAACGGTTCCTGGCAAACAGTAAAAGAGCAGGATTTGGGTCTTGACCGGATAGCAGGGGAGAACGCCTACCAAGCCAGAAGAGGCGCCAGTACGGACCCGTACGGAGTGTTTTGGCTCGACGTCGAGGAGGTCCTGTCGGATGGGAACCTGATAGTGCGGAATCTTGTTGAGAAGGGCAAACGCAAGATAACACAGGTCCACGAGAGAATCGAGGCTGATTTGGTCTATCCCGCCGTGCGCGGCGCCGATATTGCACGCTGGGGAACCAACCCGCAAGTGTGCGTTCTTATGGTGCAGGATCCCCCTAAGAGCGAACCACATTCCGAGCAGAAGATGAAGAAGGACTGGCCGCACACGTACAACTACCTGACGAAGTTTAGGCAGGTATTGCTCTCGCGCGGCTCGCGAACAGTAAGAGAGCTGGCAAAACGCACAGCATTCTATGCGATGTTTGGGATTGGGGCATACACAATCGCCCGCTACAAGGTTGTTTGGAAACGAATGGCGAGCGATTTGGTTGCGGCGGTGGTAAGTCAGGCCAAGACCGACTTCGGCTGGAAGACGCTAATCCCCACGGACACTACGTCTCTGATTGCAACGGAGCACGAGGACGAGGCACACTATCTCTGCGCAATTATCAACTCTGACAGCGTACGGAAATTCGTAAAGTCTTACTCATCCGCAGGACGCGGGTTTGGAGCACCCTCTGTTATGGAACACGTGGGAATACCCAAGTTTCACAAGAACAATGCGCTGCACAGCGAATTGAGTCAGCTGTCGAAGCTCTTGCATCGACTGAAGACAGAAGGAAAAGAGAGCCATATCAAGAGTACAGAAGCAGAGGTTGAAGAGGCGGTCAGGGAGATGTTTAGTTTGTGCGCCGTACGACGAGCCCGCGGATAGGTGCGTCGATCCATGCGCCCGCCAGCTGGCGAATACGGTAAGGACTCCGCCACGCACTACGCAATGCGCAACACGAGTGAGCAATCCGCGTTCATCCGTGTTAATGGCCCAAATACGTCGTTACCCCGGCCTGAATACCTCAGCGTCCTTTGAGCCCTCTGTCCGGCTACTGGCCCCTGAGGGGCGAGCTCGCGCCTGCGCCGAGACGAGTGGCCTCGGTGGCTAACCCAAGATTTTCCTTTACGGCGAGGCGATTTTCGTGTATAATATATAGTTAACACACAAGCCAAGGGCTTGTGTGTACATCTGTAAATGAGTAGATGAGCAAATGAGAAAACGCATATACGCATCCACGCATTCACGCATCCACGATGCGAGCGACGAGCGACGAGAGACGAGAAAATAGGCAAATCAGGAAACGAGGGCAACAGTAGGCAGGATATCAGTACATCAGGATATCAGTACATCAGGAAATCAGGCGGCAGGGGATCAGGGGACCAGCAAATCAGGGAGCATCGGCCTGACAACCCGATGCCCTGATAACCACTTGCTGATACCCGGATGACCTGATGCCCGCTCTTATTGTGCAAAACAAAGGGTATACGCAAGAATGGAAGGTGAAATAGCTAAACCCGCAAACCTGGATAAAGGAAACGTTGGTTCTACCACTGTAGAAAATGTTTGATCAATTCAACCTTTTTATGCAAAACAAACCCAATGAGCGACAGGCGAAGCCTGGAAAGGAGGATGCCTTTGAGTACATGATGAGCTGAAACCTTGTTGATGCCCAGAGGGTT
>Ga0180434_10008510_pt1 | contig 11312 bp, 8 predicted proteins | sample SS_ome_7_FD_132453 | JGI IMG/M metagenome (GOLD analysis project Ga0180434, IMG submission 132453) | Hypersaline lake sediment archaeal communities from the Salton Sea, California, USA - SS_1_D_2 metaG | ecosystem: Environmental > Aquatic > Non-marine Saline and Alkaline > Hypersaline > Sediment... | reverse complement strand
GGCCAGCACACTCCCGGACCGATCCGGCTCGGGAAAGTGGTCGTTTCGTGTCAACACCTCGTCAGTGGCCAGGTACCACGACTCCGTCAATACCTGTTCGAGGTCGTGGACCACCGGACCTTCCATCTTCAGGTGGGTATCCCGCCATGGCATGCCCGGACGGCCGGTCCACACGTACTCGTCCATCACGTTGATCCCTCCCACGAACCCGACGCGGCCGTCCACCACGAGGATCTTCCGGTGGTTGCGAAAGTCGGGCCGCTTTCTCAGGCGGGAGAACCGCACCGGGGCAAAATCAACGAAACGCCCGCCGCACGCGAGAACCGGCTCCAGAAAGGACCCGGGCAGCCTGGACGAGCCGAATGCATCCAGGAGGATGCACACCTCCACACCGCGCCTCGCCGCTTCCGCCAGCAGATCCCGAAACCGCTCCCCCACCTCCCCGGGATTGAAGATGAAGTACTCGAGATGCACATAATGCCTCGCCTCCCGGATGGCTGCCTCCAGGGCGTCATAAGTCTCTTCCCCGTCCTGGAGCACCTGGACCCGGTTGCCGGCCCTGAGCGGCGCTCCGCCCAGACCCACGGCCAGTCGGGTGATCTGAGCGTCCACCTGATCCAGGCCCCTTGCAGAGTTGGCCCGACTCCTCGGGCCGACCCGGGTTTCCTCCAGCTGGCGACAGGCCTGCACCCCGCGCCGGATCCGCTTCCTGACGCGGAGCCGGCCGATGAGGATGTACAGGGGAACCCCCACGACCGGCACCAGAATGAGAATGAGGAGCCAGGCCAGGGTGGCGGTGGGATTTCGCCGCTCCATGATAAGGCCCACCCCGGCCTGGATGCCCAGAATGAGCGGCACCATCATGATGACTTCCCAGGTTGTCACGTCGGGACTCCGCTCCTGCTCATCCTACCCGCCGACATCCGTGAATACCCCGAGGGCATCCCTTGCCAGCCGGCGCAGCAGCTTGTGTCCCCGCGCCCCCACAAGGATCGTGTTGATGCGGATGAAATGGGTCAGATTCTTGTCATACACCGCATCTCCGAGGTGGCTGAACCGGGTGATCTTGCCCGCCGACGGCATGCCGTCGCTCAGCAGGAAGATCGTATCCGGGCCGCCTTCCTGGCCGGTGCGCCCCCGGGACCAGGCCCTGTCCATGGACTGGAAGACGGCCTCGTACACATTGGTGGCCTGTGCCGCGGACATGCTGCGGACCCGCCTGGCCGTGTCCTCCACGGCTTCCGTGGTGGCCGGCACCATCTTCCGGTGCAGCCAGAACACCTCGTCGTTGAAGAAACCCACATTGAAGGAGGTCGTGGGCGGTAGCTGTTGCAGGGTATGAACCAGCTCTTCCCGGGCCAGATCCAGGCGTGTCCGGAGCTTCTTCCCCTCCAGATACTCCGAGGCCGCGATGTGCCTTCTGGCCTTCTTGGAGGTGAGTTCCTCCCGCATGCTGCCGCTGATGTCGAGGATGAACACGATGCGGGTGCCGCGCACCGGAATGCCGTAGAAGGTGGCGTACCCCCCCCGCACCTTCTTCGACTTCGAGGGCGGAGGCAGAGGTCTTGATCTGTTCTGCTGCCACCACCCCTTCCACTGGATCAGCTCGTACCCGAAGTCCCGGCCGGTCAGGTCCACCAGGGCCTCGTACGCATCCAGCTCCACGCGGGCGTTCCTGGCGGTCTCCAGGATGGAGATCAACACGTCCACGGCCGCCGGCTTGCGCGCCATGCGGAGCGCATGCACACCGGCCGCACGGTGCGGCCAGGGGCTCCCCGGCCCGAGTGCCTTGACAGCCGGGATCAGATCGCCACAATCCCGGCGGACAGCGGCCTGGAGTGCCACCAGGCGGAGATTCCCGGGTGCTCCGGGGTCGGCCGCCGTCTCGAGCACCAGACGCCGGGCCCGGGAAAATTTCATGGCACCGAGCAGGTCGAGAAGGCGCGCCTTCATGGGCGGTTTCGCCCGCCTGTATTTCTTCAGGACCGCATCGAGAGAATCCGGCTCCTGGCTCCTCGCCAGCTCCTGGATGAGGGCATGGAGAATCCAGATGGGCTCGGAGGGCTTCAGGCACCTGAGGAGAAGCGACACGCGTTCGGCTTCCGGCATCCTGTCCAGCTCATGGATGGCCCGGACCCGGTCCACCTCGTCGTCCCCTCTGAACCGGCGGAGGAATCGTGTCCGGAGCTTCTTCATGGACCGGGGGGGATCCAGGAGGAGGCGGAGGTGATCCACATGAAAGGGATCCCTGGGACCGCCCCGGTCGATGATGATGCGGTTCAGCGGCTTCTCGAAGCTGAGCTCCCGTGCGCCCGACCGCACCCGGGCCCCGGCCAGCTGCACCTCGATACGGTTCCAGCCGGGATTCACGTTCACCCGCTGCTGAAGGCGGTTCTTCCTGTCCCTGGTCCGGACATCCTCCACCTTCACAACCAGATAGGCCGGTTTTTTTCCCGTGTGGTAGATCTCGGCCAGCAGCGACCGGGCGCCCCTGGCATTGACCCGGTACAGGGTCACCCCCCAGTACTTGCTCCCCTTCCTGGGCGCCACTCTCAGGCTGCCCAGCCCGTCCCGCACGTATCGCGGATCATGACAGATCGTCAACCTCCCCTGCCCCTTCAGGGATTCCCGGAGATGGCCGTCAAATTCTGCGAGCACCCGTACCACAGGAGCGGCATCCCCGTTTTTTTTTCGCTGCGCCTCCCCCGGCAAAACCATCCACAGACCCAGGAGGAGGGCCGTCGCACGCAAGGACATTCGCATTCCTTTCATGGTCAGATCCGCTTTCATGCAATCTCTCCAGCCGTGTGATCCCGGCCTGGTGGCCACCCATCGTTGCATATCCCTCGCGAATTGGCCACCTCCAGGGTCAAAAACCGGCTATTCAAGAAACAATGGCGCACCCCTTCCTCCAGGGCTCCCGGGAGAAAATATCAGAAATGGAAAGTAGATCCCATCTTCCAGAATCATTCAGAACAGTGGACTTTTTCCCCAGGATCCTGCAAAATGAGTTCAGGAAGTGAGATTTCCTGTCACACCCGCCGGAACACGTGGCGGGTTCAGAAGAACCGAGGGAGAGAAGCGACTGGAAGAGGTTTGCCGGGGTATCGAGATGAAAACAACCGTACCAATAGTCTTCCTTGGATTGCTGGCCATCGTTCTTTTGCCGGCCGGGAGTCCGGCGCAGGCAGGCCCCCGGTACGGAGATCTCATCGTCTCCGGATATTCTCCTTCCCCTGCCTACACCGGGGTATTCGCAGTGGACCTGAAAACCCTGCGCATCCAGACGCTTCGCTTCATGCCGTCGAGCATGGAAGTGGACCAGTGGGTCGGCATGATGGATGACAATCTGCACATCGGACTGCTGACCCGCCAGGCCTCATCGAATCAGGGATTTCTTTACGGCATCCACCCCGGTGGGGGCTCCAATCTGCTGGGAACCATAAAAACACAGCCACCCAATACCGACATCAACGATCCCACCAGTGCCATCTGGGACCCCGAAGGGCGGCTCCTGATCACAGCAGGTCGAGCCATTTACCGGTATGACCCCGGATCGCCCGGCAAGGTCTATCCGGTCTTCAACTTTCCGGGTACCATCGGCTCGAAGCTGTTCCAGGGTGTGACCGTGGGTCCGGGTCAGGGAGGCAACTTCAAGGGGACCTACTACCTTCTCAACGCGCGCCCGTTGAGTGGAACTCCGATCCCGGCCCCGCCGTATTTCTACCGGTTCGATCCCGTGGCCGTGACCATCACCACGCTGACCGGCAACAAGATGCTCGAGAACGCCACCTCGGTGTCGTTCCAGTACGGCCCTCCGACACCGACCCAGAAACGATTTTTCATGACACGGGGCCGTCCAGGCTCGAATCTGTGGGATCTCCTGAGCGTGGATTTCAACAGGATGGGGATTTCAACCCTGGCACGGTTCACCTCCATCATCCCCTCGGCCCACAAGGTGACGCTGCGCAATACTGCATGGGTGACCGGGGCCGCGTCGAACATGCAAACCAGCCATGCCATCGAGATCGACCTGGGTACCGGTGCAAAGCTCAGAACCGTGCCCCTGCAGCCACACCCGGGCTTCCTGGCCACCGGCATCGAGGAGTTCAAGACCAACCTGCTCCAGACGCGGGGAAGGGCTTTCCAGGACGATGCTCCCCTGGTGTTCGACCTCCAGACCAATGACAACACGTACGCGGGAAAGGACTACGTCCTCGGCCTCTCCTTCGAGTCCTCCCCGCCGATTCCCTTTACAGTGGGCACCACCACCGTGTACCTCAACCTGGCCATTGATCCCCTGCTGATGGTATCCCTCTTCAACCCGGGGGCCATCGGCCTTTCGAACAGCTGGGGCACCCTCGACGCGAACGGAAATGCTCAGGCGATCCTGAGCCTGCCCCCCAGCATTCCGTCCACCGGCCTGAGCATCTACGCGGCCTGGGTGGTGTACGAGGGGTCCACGGTTCTCCTGGTCAGCGAGGCGGAGCTTTTCGTGCTGCCGTGAATCGATACCGGCACCCCGGAGACCCTGCGACATCATGGAATCCGTACACGGTCATGCTGATCTGCAGGGATTCACCAGGAACCGGATGCGTGTTATGACCATGAGGTCATCCGTGCCACGCATTATTTCAACGAGCCATTCTGCCCTCCGGAGAGGATCAAACAGTACGAAGCCGTACCACGTGATCAGTCCCGAGACCAGCGCCTGAACCTGCGCGACACCCTCCACCCGGGAACTCTCCAGGCCAGCACCATGACGGCGATGCCGGCCAGAAGAAAGGCTGCCAGGGCAAGCAGCCAGACGAACCACAGATCCCCCTCGGCATCCACCTGGAGCGCGAGGAGGCCGGCCAGGATGTGGGTGGGCACACTTCTGGAATAGGGTACAGAGGACCATGAAATGACGGGACGGCGATGGTCCCCGGAAATCACGAGCAGCTACCTGTCCAGACCGCGTTCACGCAGTTTCTGACGGGTTTCGGCCAGCACGTTGTAAACGGTCTGCACGCTCTTTCCCAGCTGCTTTGCCACTTCATCGGCACTTTTCCGCTCGAGGATTCGAAGGGTGAACACCTCCTTGTACGGGCTGCCGAGTTCCTCCAGGACCGTGGTGATCTTCTGCCAGAACTCCGTGCCCTTCATCTCCACGCTGGGGGTGAAGCCGGCCGAGGGGATGCGTTCCTCCATCCGGGTCTGGTCCGGGCGGACCGGAGTGCCGATGTGCTCTTCTTTTCCGGAGAGGTTCCGGGCGATGCGGGAGAGGCACAGGCGTGTCTTCCAGCATAGCCACCGGTAGTACGCGCCGGGGACCGGCTCGAACTCCAGCTTCGAGATCTCCGGCACCGCTTCCACGTGGATCATCTGGAGGATGTCGTCCGGCTCGAACCGGGCCCGGATGGAGGAGTTCATGCGCCGTTCGATGAACCGCAGAAGCCGTCTCTGAACCCGGTGGAAGAGCTCATTCCACGCCTCACTGTCTCCACCCCTGGCCCTGCGGATGAGCATCAGGGTCTTGGGGTCAACCGGACTTGCAGAGGGATTCTTCATGGCACATCCTCCTGCGTCGTCATGCCTGGCAAATCCACGACCCCCTTTCACGATCACTTTTGATTGCACTTTTGATTGGGGGCCTCCTGCCTGCTACCAGAACCCATTTTACGTGAGAATACAACCGCGCTCCGGCCTCATTCTGAAATCGGTGCAGAAAGCACAAAAAAATTCCCCGGAGAATTTCCTTCCCCGGGGATACTCTTTTCCCAGTGTCCGGGTGTTCTCAACCTGGGCCGGCAGGACCCTGAAAACATCCCAGCCCACTCTTCTGCCCGAAACTCGTCCGTGTTCAAGGCAATTTTCCAGCCTACTGTTTCAGGCGGGCCACTTCAACCTCAAATCCATGAAAATATAAAAATTGTGATTATTTTCCCGAACGCAACAGCTCCTGGACCAGCTCATCCGCTTCATACACCTCGCTCAGTGCCTCGATGATGCCGGCACTGTGGACGGAAACCGCCCGCATGGTTTCATTGTCAAAGATGTAATCCCCTGGAAGGCTCTGGATATTCCCGTCAAAGATGAGTCCCACCACCTCGGCATTCCGGTTCACCACCGGACTGCCGGAGTTTCCACCGATGATGTCGCACGTGCACACGAAATTGAGGGGCGTCTTGAGGTCGATGCGGTGGCGCGCATTCCGGATCCGTTTCGAGATGACGAACGGGTACGTGCCGCCTGTGCTGTAATACCGATCGAACAGGCCGTAAAACGTGGTTTTCGAGGGTACCACCGTGGTTCCCACCATGCTGGGCTCCACCGTGCCGAAGCTGAGCCGCAAGGTGAAATTGGCGTCCGGGTACGTGTCCTTTCCGTACACCGCGAACCGCGCCTTCGCAATCCGCGCCCCCTCCGCCAGCAGCACGCTTCCGACCTTGTCCCGGTACCACTTGCGGTGGTCCCGCACGATCCTGTCCAGCTTCCGGGCCAGATCCAGAAGCGGATCATTGCACTGATTCACCGCCTCTGCCCCCCCCTTGATCAGGGTCTTGCGAAAATCTGCATCCCCGAGGCGGGTGCCCTTGTAGTACGCCCCTGCAGCGGCCGCAGGGGAACGCCCGCCCACGAGTTCGCGACGCAGCACATTGTCTTCCGGCAGGTGCCGGGCGTGCACCCGGAACTGGGCCGCGACAATGTCTCTCTCCAGCTCCGGAAAGGTGGGGACCTTCGAGAAGAGGCGCAGCTTCAGGGATTCAAGGCCGGAATCGCGAAACGCTGCGAGCCGCTTGCTGTTGGGTTTTTGCACCTCGACCACGTACTGGACGATGGTGAGGGCGAAGCCGGCCAGCCGGGCGCCGCGAAGGCTCGAGAAGAAATGGGTGTCTCCCCGATCACGGCCGGCTGCCACGGCCTCTGCAATGCGGTCCCAGGCGCTGCGGTACCCGGACAGATCCGCTCGCCCGGCCACCCGGTTCAGAAAGTCGCGCTCGGCATCCGCCTTCTTCTTCATCAGAGCCGGATCCCCGAGCCCCGCCTGCATGCCCTCGAAGGCCTTGCGGGCGTTCGCGAAGCCGTCCATGAGGTATGTGGCACGGCGCCTGTGCTCGTCGCTTTTCGAGGCGTACGCCTTCAGTGCTTTTTCCACCTCGTAGTACACGGCCAGCCGCCGCGGCACGGCCACATCCCGTTCATGCTCGAGCTGCTTCAAGGTGAAGAGGCGCTGGGTTCTGCCCGGATTGCCTGACACGAACACCAGCTCTCCCTTCGCCGCCCCGGCGCGGTTCCAGGCAAGGAAATGCGGGGTCTGTGCGGGTTTCCCGTCCTCGTACACACGGACAAAGGACATATCGAGGCAGTACCTGGGATACGTAAAGTTATCAAGGTCGCCCCCGAAGAAGGCGGCCTGCTTCTCGGGTGCAAACACCAGCCGCACATCCGTGTATTTCTTGTACCGGTACAGCCAGTACTCGGCGCCCGCGTACAGGCGGACCACCTCGGATCTCATTCCCGTCTCGGCAAAGGACTCCTTCTCGATGCGGGCCATCTCGGCCCGCTTCTGCCGGCCGGCTTCCTGGGGGGATGCACCCGGTTTCACCGCCCCGTTCACCCGGTCGGTGGTGTCGATCATCTGGATCAGCACATTGATCTCCATGTCGGCGCACCGGAGTTCCTCGGCCCTGGTTCGCGCATGGAATCCGTCCTCGGCCAGGTTGCGATCCGGGGTGGAGAGTTTTGCAAGCTGGCCGTGTACCACATGGTGATTGGTCATCACCAGCCCCCTGGGAGAGACAAAGGAGCCAGAGCCGCCGTCATTGATGCGCACCGAGGAGAGGCGCATGTGGTCGAGCCAGCCCCGGGTGGGCACGAACCCGTACCGCTCCTTCAGGAGCTTCAGTGGAGGATTCTGGAAGGTCCACATCCCCTCATCCGCTGCTGCCCCGGTGGTGATCATCCCGAGTAGAAGCCAGACGAGGATATGCTTCGACAGAGCTCCCGGAGATCGTATCATGGTTTTCTCCTCCAGTTCAGGTCTTGTTCGGTGATGGTAAGAAGCAGGAATACGGCAGAATGAACGGCAAGAGCGCTCCTGTCAAGTTCTGCGCCGGAGGATACTGATTTGAATATTCCGATACCCTGTGCGAAGGCAGGCAATTCGCTACCTGTACCAGGAGGTCGAGATGGAAAAATCGAGCCCCCCCCGATCCGGGTGGTACCGCATGGTCAGACTGGCGGGCGGGACCGTCCTGGTGGTGATGGGCGTTCTCGGCCTGCTGCTGCCCATCCTGCCCGGGTGGGTGTTTCTCATTCCGGGCCTCGCCATTCTGAGCACGGTCACCCCCAGGGTCCGGCAGGGTCTCCGCGCTGTCCGTGACCGGATTCCCCGCAAGTTCGCCCCGATCCGTGGCTTCTTTCACCGGCTCCAGGCACTGGCCAGGCGGAAGAAAAAGAAGACAATCGAAAAAACAGGCGGAGGTGAGATCAGGCCGGCTGAATAGCGGTGCTGTTCCGCCGGCCTGGTCTCGTCCCGGACCGCCTGCTCCGTTCCACCTCCCCCAACAGGAACTACTTCACGGCAACATAGATCCCGTACCCGGAGGCACTCGTGCGGTGAATGGTCTCGAGGCCGGCCTGGTTGATTCGCCGGCGGATCTCGATTTCAGGAAGGGCATCCGAAAAGGGCCTTCCCGCGGACTCGGCAGTGACCAGGATCACCCGACCTCCTGGCCGGGCAGCCCGGGCGGCTGCACCGATGAGGCCGGTGGCGCGGGGTCCGGCGTTCACCACATCCAGCAGGAGCGCACAGTCGAAGTAGTTCTCGATGTCCACGCCATGATCATCCTGCTTTCGCGTGAACTCGAGGTTGGGCAGGTTGTTCATCTCGGCCATCTGCCGGGTGCCGGTCGAGCGGCACTCCAGGTCACTGGCAACCACCTTTGCCGTGGGGTTCTTCGCGGCCAGCAATCCTGCCGTGAACCCGGGGCCGCTGTTGAGGACCACCATCCTCTTGCCCTGGACGTATCGAAAGGCGTGATCCAGCCCCTGGATGAAATCGGCCTTCTGAACCTTGCACCACTCTTCTTCATTGATCAGGGGCCAGCGCGACAGCACCGGCCGGGGTCCACGGTCGACCTTCCTTCTGTTCATATGCAACTCCCTCGTCAATCGGGCTCCGGGAGGAGGTGCGGCAAACGGCCAGGGACAGCTGGAACGGGCAGGCCGAACCTGCTGATCACGGGCATGGAATGGCTGGTGACCTCCGGGGAGCACGGTGAAGTATGAACGCGAACGCCACGATCCATCGCGTGGCGAGTCATGATCCGGGAGATCGGGGGCGGACGCCCCTGGTGGAGCTGAACAGGAGTCCGGCATTGCCGGACCGAAGATCACGGCCATGGTCATGCTTCCAGATCCGAACCCACATGAAGCGGCTTCATTCAGCATTCTCCCGGGGCCCGGTCTTCCCTTTTCAAACCGGGCTCCGCCATTGTCCAGGACGGCTCGGGGAAGAGCCCGGCCCGGAACAACCAGCTTGTGCCTCTCCCTGAACCAGGGAAAGACCCCGGATCCGGTGCAAAACCTCTGCCACAACCAGGTACCGGGAAAAGAAAGCCGGGGGACGCCATATCCTCTTGATTTTCAATGGGTTGTGAGAAAGCAGCATATCGGCGACCGGGAACATCTTTCATTTCTCTTCCGGTCGGTGATTTTTATAAACCATTGGGTCAATTATAGTTACACACCATTCACGGCCGGATGCCGGTGGGATATTCGGAAAAGTCCGAGGCCCATCATGCCGATGGGAGAGGAAGCGACTGGCCTCCTGCCGCCTCGGGCAGGACGCAAAACGCACAGGCCGTGAAAGGAACAAGGAAAATGAAGCCAGCCAGTATCTTTCTTCTCGGGATGGGAGCCCTGATTCTTGCGGGGTGTTCTTCTTCGGCTCCTCCGGAAGAGATCGTGTATGAAGCCACCAACCCGGCCCCGGTCGTGGAAGAAGAGAACGGAATGCAGTACGTGTACCTGACCGAGGGCCCCTCGTACTTCGCCGAGGACTCGATTCATGTCCGCGAGGGTATGGTGGTGTTCTACGTGACCAATGAAGCGGACAAGGACGTGACGCTCGTTGTCACTCCCGTCGGCTGCAGGGACGCTGAAAACGCGCTGTTCAAGGTGAACATACCCAGAGGACGCACCACCACGCACAAGGTGGAGATGAAACCGGGCCTGTACGAGTACTGCTGCCCGATCAACCAGACCGAGTGGTATCCTCTCGAGGTGCACCAGCGGTAGTGTGACACGGGTGAAGGTGAACCACCACCTTCACCCCTGCGCCATCAACGGTCTGCCACCACCCATTTCACCTTGAACTCTCCGCTGCCGCACGCCCGCCCCCCTTCCAGGCTGGACCCGCAGGGATCTCCGAAAACACCCTCGGGAACCGGCTCGCTGTCGCCGCTGAACGCTGAACAGCCCACCGAGAGGAGTGTGCCTTCCTGGTTGATGCGGAACGAGCGGCACCCCGAAGCCCCGTACCGGTCGGGCCAGGCAATACAGGCCCAGGCGGCCTCGGCACTGTCCGGGTCCACCCGGCCGGCTTCGCTCGAAACCTCGCGCACGCCCTCGAAGTTCTCATCCGGAAGATAGATCCGGAAGCGGTATCCTCCGCGGATGACCACGCCGTCCCCGGCGCATTTCCGGAACGTCTGACTCAGGACGGGCGGCGTCAGGGTCACCTCCTCCCGCATGGTCCTGGACCCGGTCATCTCCGAGAAGAACGCGTACTCCCCGATGCCGTCCCCGTCCTGATCACACCGGACCGAGGCCTGGAACTGGGCCTGGGCCGTTGCAAGGGCATGGAGCGAGGCCATGGCCGCAGCCTCGTTGGCGGTCACCTTTGCCGAGAGTAGATGCGGGACCCCGATGCCGGCCAGGACCGAGATGAGCGCCACCACGATCATGAGTTCCAGCAAGGTGTATCCGCCGCGGGTATGCACGATGATCCCTCCTCCTTCACACGAAACAATCACCAGTATTCTGGGGCTGCAGGAGACCGGCTTGAGAGAAATCGCTTCCAGCCAGGGGAAAATTTCGCCCATGATCGGGCTACTCGATGGTAAGTCCAAGTGGCCCGGACACTCTCCGGACTCCGGTAACATCGTATACCACGACGGCAACGAAGAACCGCACCCCCTTCAGGGCCTTTTCACCCGGGAGGAAAATGGTTCCGCTCCCGAGCCCCCAGGTGTTCAGCATGCCGTGGAAACCCGTGAACATCAGCGGACTGGACAGGGACAGGAAAAAGAGCGGGTCGGGAT
>Ga0180434_10008509_pt1 | contig 11312 bp, 8 predicted proteins | sample SS_ome_7_FD_132453 | JGI IMG/M metagenome (GOLD analysis project Ga0180434, IMG submission 132453) | Hypersaline lake sediment archaeal communities from the Salton Sea, California, USA - SS_1_D_2 metaG | ecosystem: Environmental > Aquatic > Non-marine Saline and Alkaline > Hypersaline > Sediment... | reverse complement strand
GTCTCAGGCGCAGTCCAGCTTGACACGACGCGTAAGTTGTGGTAGACTTCCTCTCTGGTTGGAGGTTTGCAAGTCCGACCCCAAGCGGCAATTGACGAAATTCCCCCTGGGCCATGGATGACCAACCGGCAACCAAAGTACCAAAGGAAAGGAGGTTATCCGTGGACTACGTCGACAAGACGCTCCAGTGTGTGGAGTGTGGCGGGAGTTTCGTCTTCAGTGCCGACGAGCAGGAGTTGTTCGCCAGCAGAGGCTTCACCAATGAGCCCAAGCGGTGTCCGCAGTGCCGTGGAGCCAGGAGACAGCGGCGCGGTGATGGCGACGGCTATGGGTACCAGCGCCGGCAGATGTACGACGCTGTCTGTGCCGCGTGCGGCCAGGACTGCCAGGTACCGTTCGAGCCCCGTCAGGGCCGCCCGGTTTACTGCAGTGACTGCTACGGCAGGATGAGGCGCTAGACTCGCATCTGGACAGAAACAAGGAGAGGATGCCACTGGCATCCTCTCCTCTTCTTTGGCGAGAATTGCGTTTCAGCACACGGTAGGAGTAGGCGCATCCCATTGCGTACAAGCCTCATTTGCCGCTGTGTCAAGACCAGTTGCAGGGTGCGTCATCCCCAACAGCCACTTACATGAGGTGCGTGATGATCCTGCCGAAAACGGGCCCGGCGAAGTAGAGCATGAATGGAATGAACAGGCAGGAGTATCGCCTGGCCAGCTGTCCGGAATAGTCCCTGAGGTAGTCGGAGAAGGTCCTTCGCTGGTAGCGCAGCAGTTCCTGGGATTCGCCGGTGTCGTACCAGTCCAGGTAGTACGGCTCCTGGGTGAACTTGCGGGCCGGCGGCACGGGGAGGCCCATGACCCCCATCATTCGCCGGATCATGTCCTTGTACAGCATCCGCTGAGCGGGCCCGCCGCTGATGACCAGCGTTCGCCCCTTGACCTGATCGAAGGCCTTGATGGCGTTGAGTATAGCGGTTGCGGTGTCGTCGGGGTGGCAGAACTCGATTCGGTTGTCCAGCGGGACGGTGTACATTCGCTTGAGGTCGCTGGTGGCGAAGACGAGGTACATGGTCGCCGTCAGGCGCAAGATGGCGTAGTCAACCCCCGATTCTCTTATCACGGTCTCCGCGCGGAACTTGGTCTCTGCGTACGAGCCTTTGGGACAGGGCTCGTTGTGGTCAGGGTTCATCGGTTTGCTGGCATCAGGGGAGGGGCCAAACACGGTTACCGACGAGGTGAATACGAAGGGTAGGCGGCCCCCTTTCTCTCTCAACAGCTCAACCAGTGTGGCGGTGCCGCCCACGTTCACCTTCTCGGCGAGGTCGGGTCTTTCATCGGCCACCGGGGGCAGGACGGCAGCCATGTGTACCACTGCGTCCACCCCTTCGAGTGCCTGCCGGACCGAGTCGGGTTGAGTCATATCTCCCCACAAGACCTCGGCATCGGGCGGAAGCTGCTTTACCGTCTTTCTATTCTGCTCGGTGTTGAGGTCGAAGACGCGGACCTGAAAGCCGTCCTGCAGAAAGGCGTTGCACACGCTCAGCCCCAGTCGCCCTGCTCCACCTGTTATCAATACACGCATCGTGTCCTCCTTTTTCAGTCGGGGCGCCGTTTGTGGTGAACGATGGGTGCCTTTGTGCAGCCCCATTTGTCGCATTATGAGCCAGTCGCTCACCCGGTCGGGGACAAACCTGGCAAGAAAAGCCATAAGCCTCGCATCTTGTCCGACAGTGTATCGGGTCCTTGGTTTCTTCGCAGTGAGTGCGTGTGTGACGGCCCTGGCAACAGCGTCAGCGGGAATCGCCGATTTCACTATTCTATCAGCGGCTTGACGCGCCGCCGTGATCGCGGAGTCGTAGAGGGCATGCGCCCGGTCGGGAAAACGCCTCACGGTGTCCTCCGCCGCCGCTATTGAGGTCTCCAGAATGGGAGTTGCCACGGTGCCGGGTTCGATTATGGACACTGAGATGCCCCACGAGCGAAGCTCCATGCGGAGGGACTCGGTGAGGGCTTCCAGGGCGAACTTGGAGGCACAGTAGGCTCCGATGAAGGGCATGGCGAGCCTCCCTTCCATCGACCCCATGTTGACCACGCGGCCATTCCCCTCTCGCAAGAGCGGAAGGAACGCCTGAGTGACGGCGATTTGCCCGATCACGTTGACCTCGAACTGGTGGCGAATGCTGTCCAGGGACAGGAACTCAAGCGGGCCGCCAACGGCGATGCCGGCATTGTTCACTAGACCGGCGAGTCCACCGTGTTCAAGAGAGGCGCCAACGGTCTCCACCGCGGAGGCAATGGAGGCGGCGTCGGTGACATCGAGAATAATGGGTGTGAGACGGTGAGACGCCTTACTCTTTAGAGCATCGCCGTGCGCTGCCTGACGCACACCGGCGAAGACCCTGAAGCCGGCCTTGTCCAGGTGGAGAGCGCATGCTTCTCCAATGCCCCGAGACGCCCCCGTGACCACTACCGCACGTTCAGCATTCATTTGCCTGCCCACTACAGTGTGCTCCTCATGAAGGCTCCAGACGTGGTTTCGTTGCTGTGCCTGCTTGAAGAAGCGCTTCCAACGCTTCGTTGAGCATCTCAAGGCGGGGTGTGGACATCGCCGCCAGCAACTGCCTGGCACGTTCACGGGCCGACCGCCACAGCACCCCGGTCAAGTCCTCTCCCTTTTCCGACAGACGGCACAGGACCACACGCCGGTCGTTGGGGTCGGTGTCGCGCAGCACGGTGTCCCTTTCCACCAGGCGGTCGACGACCCCGGTCGCTGTGGCCAGGGTAACGCCGAGAGAGGAGGCTATATCGCTCATCCTCATAGCGCCGTTGAGGTACAGGAGCAGGACTACTTTGAGCTGCGGCATGGTCAAATCGAACCTGAGTACCTCCGTGGGTATTATGGGCAACAGCTCCCGGAAGACCCTGTTGGCCAGGTCGAGCACATGCTCGACCATTTCGTCGCTCGGCTTCCGCGTCATCTGCCTCCTCCTGTCGTGATTCACACAGTGCATATAGTATCGACCATGATATCTATTAGCACTGCCCTAACTATTCGTATTATAGCAACTAACGTGATTCATGTCAATAGCTTTGGGCATTGCCGTGGGTAGCGGGAATGAGAAGTGGCGCTCGGCCATCCGCTGGGGGGCGCGCCACGCAGGAAGCGTCGTCTTGGCTGTATGAGCGGGTGAGACTAGGCGGCTACCGGCGGGCGCTTGTCGGCCCACGGCCGTGCTGCCTCGAGCTGCGCGGCGAGGCGAAACAGGGTGGCCTCGTCGCCGAAGCGGCCGATGAAGTGCGTGCCCACCGGCAGTCCCTCCGAGTTCCAGTAGAGCGGTACCGACATGCCCGGCTGACCGGTGAAGTTGCACAGAGGTGTGAAGGGTATGAACTCGGCGGCCTTCAGCAGCGCCTGCCACGGGTTCTCCGCTGGGTCGATGAAAGTGCCCAGGGGTGGAGGGGGCCAGGCAAGAGTGGGCGTGAGCACCACGTCGAAGTCGCGGCAGAACCGGGCGATGTCGCGGGACATCATCTGCAGCATGGTCACTGCGAGTAGATAGGCAGACGAAGTCTGTTGACGCGCCGACTCGGCCAGGGCCCAGGTGAGCGGTTCGAACTGGTCCTGGGTAGGTGTTCGTCCGGTCATCAGGGCCATACCGTCTATTGACCAGGCAGCCAGCGCCGACCACACGGTGACGAAGGCCTGGGTGACCAGTTCGCCAGGCAGCTCGAGTTTGACCTCCACCACGTCGTGACCCAGCTCGGCGCACAGCTTTGCCGCATCACGGACCGCGCTGACACAGTCGGGATGCACCTTGGCGTCAGTGACCGCCTCGGTGGTGAAGCCGATGCGAAGTCGGCCCGGGTCGGCGCCGACCTCCTCGAGGAAGGGACGCGTGGGCATTGGCGCCCAGTAGGGGTCGCCTGTGTCCGGCCCGGCGGTAGCGTCGAGCAGGCCGGCGCTGTCGCGCACCGAGCGGGTGAGGGCGTGCTCGGCGACGAGGCCGCTCCCCAGGTCGCCGAAGTCGGGGCCGAGAGGGTTACGCGCCCGCGTCGGCTTGAGGCCGAAAACGCCGCAGCAGGAGGCGGGGATTCGTATCGAGCCGCCGCCGTCATTGCCGTGGGCCATGGGGACCAGACCGGCGGCTACGGCTGCTGCTGAGCCTCCGCTGGACCCACCGGGTGTGCGGCTCGTGTCCCACGGGTTATGCGCGGCGCCGAGGAGGCGGGGCTCTGTGGTGGGGAGTATGCCGAACTCGGGGGCGTTCGTCTTGCCGATAATGATGAGGCCGGCCCGCTTGTGCCTGATAACGAGTTCGCTGTCGTGGTCGGCCACGTGGTTGGCCAGAAAGGCCGACCCGGACGTCATGCGCACCCCGGCGTAGCTGGCGATGAGGTCCTTGAGCAAGAACGGGACGCCGGGGAAGGGTCCGTCGGGAAGGTCGCCGCTAGCCGCAGAGCGCCCCTGTTCATACATGGTGGTGACCACCACATTGAGCTTGGGATTGACCCGTTCGATGCGCTCGATCGCGGCGTCGACGAGCTCGATTGGCTTCACTTCCTTGCGCCGCACCAGGTCTGCCTGGGCGGTTGCGTCGAGCCAGGTGAGTCCCTCGAGGTTCGCCATTGCTGTCACCTCCTGCGGGGCACAGTAGACGTTGTCGTCTTGACGGTCCTGACCGTCCTGGCAGGGCGGCAGGGTCGAGCGTTGACTGCTCCGCGTGAAGAGTCCGAAGTGATGGTCCCTGACCTGCAGGGAACTGTCTCGGGAAGGTTCGAGGCGCAGCGAGCCTACCACGGCGTACCCGGGCTGTCAACCCGGGGCAAAGGCCCCCGCGAGCCGGTGAAGGGCCAACCACATGGACACGGATGCCGGCTTGCGTGACGCATTGCGGAGGGGAGATTGCTCTCTGTTTGGGCCAGTGCTACTATGGCACGGACGGGAACAAGACGCGCCGCCGTGGCTGGTGGAACAGAGCGGGCACGGCCCGCGGGTAGTATTGCGGAGTATGAGTTGAGATGAAACGGCTTCAGGAGATCTTGTGTCGTATCAACGGTCGGGGATACAAGGCCTACCAGGACCTGCAGCGACAGCGCTTTCAATTCCCCGGCTTCACCCTGATGGTGGACCATGTTCAGGGAGACCCGTTTGCCGCTCCGAGCCGGTTCCATGTTCGGGTGCCGCAAGAGGTAGCGGGGTTTCCCGCGGAGACCTTCTGCAACAGGTCGCGCGAAATCGCACTTCGCGATTTGCTGGTGCGGACCTTCGCCCGAGAGGCGCGGCGGGTATCGGAGCGCCGTGGGTCGGGCAAGAGCGGGCAGCTTTTCGTTGACATGCCGGGGCAGGAGATACTGGAACGCAGCGCATGCCAGGTGGGGCAGGAGTACGTCGAGTTGCGCTTCTTCGTCGGCCTTCCCGCGGCTGGGAGACGTATCCTGGGACGGGAGGCTGACGAGATGCTGGTCGAGGGATTACCGGCTATCGTCGAGGGTGCGCTGTACTTCCGCAACCTGGACTCTCGAATGGTGCACAAGCACGTTCAGACAGCGGAGGACACGGATGCACTGCGCGCCTCTCTGGAAGGGCTGGGGCTGGTCGCCTTCGTCGGCGATGGCAGTGTGCTGCCTCGTCGCAGCGGCGTGGACGATCGTCCCCTGTCGCCGGCGGTGGAGTTTCGCTCGCCGGAGCGGCTGCAGGTGTCGGTGGAGCTGCCCAACCGGGGCACGGTGACCGGCATGGGCATTCCCGGGGGAGTGACGCTGGTCGTTGGCGGTGGGTTTCACGGTAAGTCGACGCTGCTGCGGGCGGTGGAACGCGGCGTGTACAATCACATCCCCGGCGACGGGCGGGAACTGGTGGTGGCGGATGCGACCGCTGTCAAGGTACGGGCTGAGGATGGGCGGAGCGTGGTGGGGGTGGACATCTCGCCGTTTATCGGACGGCTGCCGGGGGGTGTGGACACCAGTTGGTTCACCACGGAGAACGCCAGCGGCTCGACCTCGCAGGGGGCCAATATCGCTGAGGCACTGGAGGCGGGCAGCCGCCTTCTGCTGGTGGATGAGGACACGTCGGCCACCAACTTCATGATCCGCGACCGGCGAATGCAGGCGCTCATAGAGAAACGACATGAGCCCATCACACCGTTCGTCGACCAGGTGCGGAAGCTGTACAGCGACCACGGGGTGTCAACGGTGCTGGTGATGGGTGGCTCGGGCGACTACTTCGATGTGGCCGACAGCGTCATCGCCATGGTGGAGTATGTGCCGCAGGAGGTGGGCGACGAGGCGCGAGCCATCGCGCAGCGATATGCCACCGACCGGGTCGCGGAGGGCGGGGAGCACTTCGGCCCGGTGCCTCACCGCATTCCTCTCTCGGAGAGCCTCGATCCGAGGAAGGGCCGTCGCGAGGTGCACCTCAAGGCCAGGGGCACCCGCACCCTTCTCTTCGGCCGTGATGAGATCGACCTGTCGCACGTTGAACAGATTGTGGAGGATGGCCAGGTAAGGGCCATCGGCTACGGGATGGCCTATGCCAGACAGCGCTACAGGGACGGCACCAGGTCCATCAGCGACATTCTGCAGGGGCTCAGCGTGGAACTGGAGAAGAGCGGCCTCGATGGCATCTCACCGATGCCGTACCCTGGCGACCTGGTGGCGTTTCGCCAGCAGGAGCTGGCGGCGGCGATCAACCGGCTGCGCACGCTTCGCATGAAGCCTCAGGAGGGCGCTCAGAAGGCTTCACGCTAGCCATTACGCTTGCTTGGGTCGCGCGACGAGGCGTCGGCAGTCGGCGCACCTGCCTGGCGGTGCCCAGTTGGGGTCGATGGTGGGCAGTATTCCCAGGCGATTCAGCAGCCGCATCAGGGTGCATGGCGGGAGCCCCACTACATTCAGATGGCACCCGGCCACCCGGGCCACCGGGTGGAAGTCGGCATCCTGGATACCGTAGGCGCCGGCCTTGTCCCGGGCGTGGCCGGCGGCGATATAGGCGGCGATTTCGTCATCGTCATAGTCTCTCATGCGGACTTGAGTGATGCGATAGCCGCTGATCTCCTCACCAGTGGCGGCATCCACCAGCGCCAGCCCGGTGACGACCCGGTGTTCCTTGCCGCGCAGGCGGTCGAGCATGGCGTACGCTTCCTCGTCGGACGCAGGCTTGCCCAGGATAGCATCCCCGTCGGCGACGACGGTGTCGGCTCCAATGACCGTCCCTCCATCCAGTGTGGCTGCCACCGACCTCGCTTTGTCGATGGCGTGTTGCTGGGCGATAGCCACCGGGTCGCCTGAGCCCGGCGGCGTCTCATCAACGTGGGACGGTACCGTCTGAAACGAAAGGCCCATCGCGGCCAGGATCTCCTGTCGCCTGGGGGACTCCGAGGCCAGGACCAGTTGCTGGCGCGCCGTGAAAGCCTGCTCGCTGTTCGGACTGTAGGTGAGAGTGGCGATACACTCGATGTGGTGGGTCTGAGGGAATATGTCGATGGGCAGCACCTCTTCGAGAACGAAGGGGCCGTGGCAGAGCACGCGCAGGTCGCGGGCCAGGGTCTCCGGGTCGCACGACACATACACTATGCGCCGTGGCGGGCGGAGGAGAATGGCCTTGAGTACCCCGGGGTGACAGCCCTGCCGCGGCGGGTCCAGGACCAGTGCATCGGGCGCCTGAGGCAGCGAGTGCAGAATGTGCTCCGTCTTCGCCTGGGCCAGCTCCACGTTGGCCAGCGCTTGAATGTTGACCTCGGCGTCACGAATGGCGGAGGCGGATTCCTCAATGGCGATGACCCTGGCCGCATGAGGGCCAATGAGGGCGGCGAAGGTACCCACGCCGGCGTAGGCGTCCACCACCAGTTGCTCGCCGCTGAGGGCGAGGCGCTCACGGACCATGTCAGCCATGCGCTCCGCTTGGCGGGTGTTCACCTGAAAGAACGAAGCGGCGGAGATGCGGAAGTCTTTGCCGTGGAGAGCCTCTCGGTAATTCTTCTGGCCGGATGGGAGCGGGACCTGAGGGTCCTTCAGGGTGGGCTGTATCAGCCACTCAGCGGTATTCACGCCGTAGCGGATGGAGAGCTGTGTGGTCTCTCCACAATGCCCCTGAAGCTGTGAGAGCGCCTCGTTGATCCACGGGTGCATGAGAAGACAGCGGTCGATGCGAACGAAGCGGCGGCTCTCGCGGTTAACGAAGCCGAGGCTGCCGTCACGGTGTACGCTGAAGCGCGCGTGGTTTCGGTAGCCCAGAGTCTCGGGTGCCGGGACAACGGGGGATACCGGAGGTTGGGGCATTCCCCCGGTGTCCTGCATCGCTTCGATGACTATGGCCCTCTTGATCTCCAGTTGCTGCTGGTAGGCAATGTGCTGCCACTGGCAGCCGGTGCAGTCTCCGAAATAGGGACACGGCGCTTCCACCCGTTGCGGTGAGGCAACCGTGACGCTCGCCACTCTGGCGGCGAGGCGGTTGCGGTGCTGCCGCACCACCTGAGCCAGGACCTCCTCGCCGGGGATGCCGCCGAAGACGTACACCTTCATGTCGTCGTGTCGGGCGACCGCCTCGCCGAAACGCCCCAGCCCCTCCAGTCTCAACGCAAGGGGCGTGGTGCCTTCGCTGCTGTTACTCATGGGTGAACGTCTCCTGATATGGGGTTGAGTGAAAGGGATGAGCGGGCCGCATACCCGCTACAGGGTCCCTCGTGCCCTGAGCCTTCCGTAGTAAGGGGACGCGGACAGATACAGTGCCGCGAGGGGGTTATGCCCCAGGACCCTGTCCTTGACCGCGAGCACGGTCATCGGCAGGCGGCAGTACCGCATGAACAGGGTGTCGTGTCCCACGCAGAGGCCGAGTTGAAGCACCAGGTCCACCTTCTCGGCGTTGAGGATCTCGGCCTGGCTAATGGGGCTGCACATGGACTCGTAGAAGCCGGGGCCGGGGATCTTCTCCTCGGGGCGCAGGCCGATCCTTTCCTTGGGGATAGCGCCCGCCTTGCAGCATACCGAGGCGACTTCGAAACCCTTGCCCTCCAGGACCCGCGCCAGTAGACGGACTTCGTTCAGCAGCCCGACGCAGAAGGCTATGCCCAGCCTGGTGAAGCCGTTCTTCCTGGCGAACTGGATTGTCTCCTCCACGCGGGGGATTTTGGTGCGTATGCCCTCCGGCGTCATTTCGTAGCACTCGAACTCCTGAATGGAGGCGAGGCGAGCGAACTCCCTGACATCCTCACGGTCGTACTCCGACAGTGTCTGCTGTATGAGATCGCCGTAGAGTCTGGTGGGGCAGAAGTCGGGCGCTTCACTGAACGATGGTTCGTCCGTCGCAGCAATCAACGGGTAGCACAGCGTCTTGCTGCACCGGTGGCACTGTGGGTATGTCTTCCCTTCCATCTTCCGTCCCCTTTCTGTCACGCCATTATACCACGAGGCCAGTCCAGCATCAGGATGGGACATGGTGCTTGTAGTCTGCACCCATCCGAGTGTAGAATTACACCACTCAATAGACAGAGGCGGTGACATGGGACTGATAGAAGTGGTTTATCTGGTGCTAGCTATAGTCTTTCTTGTCATCTGTGCCTTCTTCGCCAGTGCTGAGATCGGCTTCATCAATCTGCAGCGATTCCGGCTCAAGCATTTGCAGGAGGAGAAGGTACAAGGTGCCGAGCGTGTGGCGCGGATAATGGAGCACCCGTCGAGATTTCTCTCCGTGGTGCTCACCGGGATCAGCTTCGCCGAGACCATCGTTGTTGCTCTGGGGACCATCTTCATCGTGGCGCTGCTGGGTGAGGGGATTGGAACGCCGGTGGCCATCGTGGTCATCGCCATCGTGCTGCTCATATTCGCCAAGGTGATTCCCAAGACCATTGCCGCCCAGCATCCCGAGCGAATAGCCCTGCTCTATGGCCGGCCGATTGAGGGCTTATCCAAGGTGCTGCATCCCCTTGTCGTTCCGCTGAGCTGGATCGCCAGCGCCCTCACCAGCATAGCCCATACCAAGCCGATAAGGGGCGAGCTCATCAGCCGTGAAGAGCTGGGCACCATCATCTCCATGGGTGAGGAGGGAGGGGTTGTCGACGAGACCTCAGCCGAGATGCTGCGCAGTGTGGTCAGGCTGGGGGAACGGCAGGTGGAGGAGATAATGATCCCGCGCACGGAGGCAATCTGGCTGCGGCAGGGGACCACCCTCGATGAGTTCCTCAAGATCTATGCCGCGTCTCCGGCGCAGCGATACCCCATCTATGAGGAGACGTACGACAATGTGACCGGCATGGTCGCCATCAGCGACGTGCTGGGTGCGGTTGCGAAGGGTTCGGTGCAGGGCGACGGCGTAGTGACCGACCTGGCGCGGCCGGTGTACTTCGTCCCCGAAAGCAAGCCGGTGGGAGACCTCTTTGGGGAGATGAGGGCTGAAGGATACCTGCTGGCGGTGATTCTCAGCGAGTACGGCGGCACCTCCGGCATCGTGACCATCGAGGAGGTGGTGGAGCAGATTGTGGGCGAGGTGCGGGAAGGGCTGGTGGCGGTGAAGAAGGGGTACGAGGTGGTCGGGCTGAACCTGTACAAGATAAACGGCAGCATGCGGGTCGAGGACGCCAATGAGGAACTGGCGCTTGGCATTCCCGAGGGGGACTATCAGACGGTGGGGGGCTTCGTCCTCAACGTTTTCGGACATCTTCCCAAGGAAGGCGACCAGATGTCCTTCGACGGTCTGAGACTGCTGGTCGCTGAGGTGAAGGGCAACAAGGTAGCGTGCGTCGTGGTAATACGGGAGGAAGTCCCCGAGATAGACAGGGAGATCGCTACGTAGCGAGCCTGAGGTAAACCCGTGATTCACGTAGGGGCGTTCAATTGAACGCCCCTACAGGCATATTTGAGGGGCGCGTGGGTGGATTGTTGAAAGGTTGCCCTCGTGGTGGCCGCGGTGGAAGAAGGCTCATGTTTCGCGGGGCACCAGGTCGCAGAAGTACAGCGTGTCTCTGTGGACGGTCTCACCCACGGCGAACGGCACGCTGCGCGTGAATATGGGCCCGTCGAAGACGAAGGAATGGAACTCGCCGTTCTCGCCGCAGGGGTCAACGCCATGGGGAAGCTCGGCGAGGAAGTGGCTGTCGATTACCCTTCCGCAGAAGTCCTTGGGCAAAACCTTCGAGTCCACACAGGTGACGACGGCCTGGAAGCCGAGTTCGACGAAGGTGAACGCTACCTCGGCGGAGTCCCGTCCCCACAGCGGGAACAGCGCTGTCATTTCCACTGTGGCGAGATTGTCCTCGCGGTACTTCCTGACGTCTTCCAGGTGTATGTCGCCGAAGACGACCGTGGACACGCCGAGGG
>Ga0180434_10008508_pt1 | contig 11312 bp, 4 predicted proteins | sample SS_ome_7_FD_132453 | JGI IMG/M metagenome (GOLD analysis project Ga0180434, IMG submission 132453) | Hypersaline lake sediment archaeal communities from the Salton Sea, California, USA - SS_1_D_2 metaG | ecosystem: Environmental > Aquatic > Non-marine Saline and Alkaline > Hypersaline > Sediment... | reverse complement strand
TGTTGGGGTAGATCTGTTGGGCTGCGCCTGAGGTGAGGTCGTAGGCCCCCCGGGTTGAATCCCACATGGTCTCGGGAGAGGCCGGTTCCGACCCTTCGGACGGCCAGGTATCCACGTCATCGTAGATTCTGTCGTACGGGCCCCAGCCGTCATCCTGTTTCCGGTCCTTGACGGCCAGATTGCCAAAGGCGGCTCCCTGGAAGCGAAGCCCGAAGTAAAGTACGTTGTCGGCGAGAATTGGCCAGCGCTGCCAGTCGCTTGCGTTGCCGCCTGCGGGGGAGATCAGGACCCCGCCCACGGGTGACTGAACGCCGCGCCGCAGCGTGTACTGGGGGACTTCAGGCATGCCCGACTGCGCCGCACGCCGTTGCATCTGGATCTCGTCCGGTCGGTAAGGCTGCAATATGTAGGTGACTGCCATCAGCCCTCCCGTCGCGGCCAGATCCTCATCAATAAGGCCGTCGCCGTCATCGTCGATAAGATTGTACGATTCCTCATCCACGCTCTCGTCACCATCGTCATCCAGAGCGTTGCCGGCCAGACGAAGAGACGGCACGGCTCGTACGTCCTCCGGCGTGATCCTGCGAACGAGGACCAAACGCTGGCCTGAGTCGAGTCTCACCGGCCCGTCATCACCGATCTTCCAGTGGTTCTGCAGACCGGCATAGTGGTAATTCTTGTCGGTATCCCAGGGGGGGACGGCAATCTCTGGCAGATCCACGGCCTCGTCTGGGTCTCCAAGGCCGATCGCATCGCGCGGGTAATACCTCGGGTAGTACGGGTAGTCCGATATCAGAAAGCACTGCGGCTGGTCGGGAGGGGCGGAGTAGAAGGTATCGATCGTGCTTTGCTTCGGCAGGGGGTTCTGCCACGAGTTGAGGATGGCGCCGGGGACTGCCAACGCCGCGAAGTCCTCCCTCAGCTGGCGCATGATCAGTTGCGCCGACTCCACCGCTTTCCTGCGTTCCTCTGCGCGTTCCCAGCTTCGCAGCGCTATTCGCATAACCGACGTCATGATGAGCCCGATCACCAGGGAGATGGCCAGCGCGACCAGCGCCTCCACAAGCGTGAAGCCCCGTCTGTCCTTTGTGTGCCGGTTTCTCAAAACCTGCTCCTTTAGGGCTCTCCGGGTATCACCATCGTTGTCGACACGGGTTGCCGCATATACAGAACGAACTTGTCTATCTTGGGTGCTATGTTGCACGTGCCCAATGTGAACGCGTTGTCGGTGAGATTCAGGCCGGTGTAGTCGAAGTAGGCGCGTATTTCTATCTCGTCGAACTTCCGGTTGATCTCCCAGGGGTCGTCGTCGTTGGGGTCGAGCGGCCTACTGTAGTACGCCAATTGCATCCCCGCGCCAGAGTGATAGACGCGGTGCCCGTCGAGCAACACCTCGACGTAGACGTTGACGTACCCCTGCAGTTCGCTTGGAAGGTCTTCGGGGTCGCCGCTCGGGTTGTGGTATTCCCACGTGAAGCGCTCCAGATACCCTCCGGGCAGCCGCTTGCGTGCGCGGAACACCAGCCCTGGAGAGACCTCCTTCACCCACTCGTTGAATCCCATCACGGTCATTCCTGGGAAACGATCCCAATACCTGACCGGGAACTCGGTGAGTACGTTGCCCGCTTCAGGCCTTGCGGGATCTGTTCTGTAAGCGCCGTACGCTTCATTCCAGAGAACGAGGCCTTCGGGGTCATAGAGCGGTCTCACATGGCCGAATAGTCCGTACCAGCTTAGCCCCGCGCTTTGCCGGAGAACGAAGCCGCTACCCGGGAAACCGGCCGAGCTGTCCAGGGGCACTTCCAGAAAATTGCCTACGCCCGTTGGCGCGTTGCTCACCACTGCCACATCTACGAACGAAAGCGGCGTAACGGACTCGCCGTGGCGCGGCGGATTCCCGCCTAGAACCGAGACGGGATAATAGCCCCCCGAGGCCGGGATTTGGCTAAACACCACTTCCGCTCCGTCGCCGTTGCGGTTCGGTATCAGAGTCCAAACCCGGGAGCCGCTTGAGGGTCCCGGCCAGCCTTCGGCCTGATCCACCCACGCATCGGGAGTTGTGGCCGGGGGCGGCGCAGCCGACGGCGTCGGGACAACCCGCGACGGGGCGTAAGCCGTGTCCCCGTCAGCGAGGGGATTGAGCCTGGTTATCTTGAGGTCGTCGATCAGGCACTCGCCGGGGTTAGCGCCCGTGGCGTCGCAGCCTACGGTGAAGAACGTCCAGTTGTTGGCAGGGTCAGGGGCCGCAGCAACCTTCGCCGGCATGTCGCCCGACAATGCATCGTCGAGCACCAGCTTCGGCTTCCGGTACTTCCAGTCGGGGGGCTCCGCCCAGTCGGCCGGCCAACCCGTGTGTATGTCTAAGCGCACCCAAAGCAGGTTATCGACCAGGGAGTCGAATTCTGTCTGATAGACGCTGCGCCCCGCGAGGATGTCGTTCACCTCCCAGTTCATGTTCGGCTGTGCGGTGGGGCTCGGTGTGGGCAGACAGTAATCGTGGAAGAGCACAAGGACTTCGTCCGTAGATGAGGGTGGTCGCTGGAAGTACGTCGGCGGCAGCGCGGTCGGCGTCGGAGGGACCTTCATGCCAATGGGAATCTTAGTGGTGCCGCCCGTAGGGCCTGGGCTCGGGATGGCTTCAAGCGTCAAGTCCCAATCCTGCACTGGGGCGGGCGACGACGGCGGGGGCGAGATGCTGTCCACGTCGTATCTAGTGCTGCCGATCATGACATAGGGCGGCTTATGCGCGAAGAACCCGTGAACGGTTATTTCATCCTCATCGTCGGACTTGTACCTCGCCATGTCCGTTATGACGTACGAGTAGCCTCGGCTGGTCTTGGGTATTTCGTCCTCGTAAATCTGGTACGTGCCGTATGCGGCAAGCGGCGCGAGGCCGGCGCTCGCGTCGGGGTCGGGCACGAGTATGGCCATCTCTCCGGGTTCTGTTCCGGCCACGACGGCCGCCAGGTAGTACCACCTGCCGTCGTCCGGGTCAGGCTTCACCCACGGCAGCGAGCCGGGGACAGTGCCGGGTAGGGGGCCCACAGCCGAATCTATCTGCATCTCGAAACGAGCGTGCCAGCCGCGGACGGTGTCGGCGACATCCAGGACCAGGTATGGCTCGTCCGGTGTATCCGTTTTCTGGTAGAGCGCAATCCTGTTGGAGTAGGGGTCGGGCGTGCCGTCGGGCGCGTCTCCGTGCAGGTCGAAGAGATATCGCGTGCCTACCGCATCCCACCAGTCCGCGCTGGGCTTGACCCACATCTCGATCGCCATCGGGGCAAGGGTCGCGTTTCTTCCGTCGGCCTCTATGCTGCGCTGCCCGTCTGTGGTCATCCGGTACGAGGTGAAGTAGGCGATTCCGTCATCGCTGCAGTCCAGTCCTTCGGCCAGAACGCGGTCAGCCGAGGGCGCAGGTGGTGGGGGAAGCGGCAGCGCGCTGTCCGTTACAGCTTCCAGCCGCCCTCTCGTGTAAGAATCGGCGTCGTATGCCGCGGAGTCCGTGATTATCCCCGTGCTAAGGCCATAGTTCGCGAGGAAGGTCGTCTCGAGGTCGTTCTCCTGCGGCATCGGGCCCGGCTGCGCGCATGCGTAGCCCTTTATGTCCCTAGAAGGTATCCCGGCCGCGTCAAGTCCGTGAACCTTCTCGCCGGGGACATTAGAAACCACGGTTGTGCCTATGATTGCCAGGTGGCTGGTTCCGTCGGGGAGAGAATTCTGCGCCGAGGCCCAGTCAACGAAGTAGTCCTGTCTGTCTAGAACGGGCAGCGGCGGATGGGTGGGGAGGGGGCTGGGCAAGGCATCGAAGGCATCCTGGTAAGGGACGGCATCAGGCACCTGAACGATCTGCGTGGTGGTGTAGCTTGCGGCGGTCTCCCGGCGCGATCCCTTTACCGTTCCCGTCGCCTCCACGCGGAACGAGCCCTTTCCCTTGGCGGTGAAGGCGCTGCGGAACCACCGCGCGAATAGCCATTTCTTCTCGTAGGTGATCCCAAGGTCCGTGTCATCGAGGACGTCGTTCAGCAGCTCTTCGGAATCTGCCACCACTCCATGTGACTTGATGGCGTTAGCGATCCACGCGGCGTCGGCGGCGGAGAGGCGACTGGCAACTCCTTCCGCCATTGCGGAGACGGCCATGACGACTGCGGCGTTCGCGGTGTTGATGTTCACCTTCGCCGGGTTCGTCATTCTCAGCACTGCGCTGTCGTATGGCTCCGGAGTGGGCGAGGGAGAGGGGTTGTAGTCGCCACCCCACTGGATGGCGTTCTGCCAGCCAACATAGAGCGGGTCAGGGACGACGATGGCCCCTTGAGGATGCGCCAGTGCGCCCGATGCGTCTTCGAGGATTCCAGGGCGCGTAGATTTGTAATGGATCCACTCCCTGCCGTCTACCTGCGCGCGGCCAACGTCCACGAAGTGGGAACTGTCGGTGATCGCGACATAGGTGCCGTGCTGCGGCATGTCCTCGGAGAGGTAGTTCACACCCAGCCCTGTGAGCATGCGGGCATCGCCCTGGGGAAAGAACAGCCACGCCCTCCACGGGAGCACCGGCACGGTCCCGTCGTGGTAGATGGTGGCGTCTTCCGCGTTCGGCTTGGCCGCGAACATCACCGGCACTTCCTTCGGCCCCTCGGCGATCGTGGCCGTGGTCACGTACGGCCTTATTCGGTCGAAGATCGCCGGCGGGATGTTCTCCGTCTGATCGACCAGCCGGTCGTCGGTGCCGGGCTTAAGATCGTTGTCCGCCCCGGCGGTTCGGTATGTGAAAAGATATCGTACTGTGCCTGGGGAGGTGTGTACCGCAGGGGACGTGCCGAATGCCCCGCGCTGTCCCGGAGCCGTCAGGTCCAATGCGGAGTCAGTACGGACGGGGCGGCGGTACTTGATGGTCTCCGCGCCAAGCTGGACAACGCCGACCTCCCCCGTTCGAGTGATGGGGAAGTAATACCTGCGGGCGTCTTCCTGAAGGGAGAGGGTCGTCTGCGTTGTATTAACGACCGTCCCGGGCTCCAGGAACGCCTTGCGCGTCGGGTTGCGCATTTCCTCGACGCTGTCGAAGGGCTGCGACAGTAGCTCCTCGACGTAGAGCGCGGGATATACGGGCGCGCCCGGGAGATGTTCCGCGCGCTGCGTCCCGCGCAACCCGCGTCCCTGCGGCGGTATCTCGAGCGCGAATTCCCCGTAGTTCCGGCGGTCTGTGGTGAAGGCCGACGCCAGGGGGTTGTCATCTAGGTCGCGGCTTATGAATAAGTTGCTGTAGTACATCACCTCGCCGTCGATGTTTACGAACCCTTGCGGCGGGAACCAGGTCGCGTCCTTCACTTGGACGGTTATCTCGCTCGCCCCTTGATCTTCAGGTATCGCGGTGTCGTTGACCAGGAAGGTGGGAAGGGGATACGGGGGCACCCTAACGAGTTCCTGCGCCGCGTGCGCGACGTTGGGGTCCCGTCGCTGCTCCACTTGATTCCTGCGGAGTTCCGTCGCGACTCCGGGCCGCAGCCCCCCACGTGCAGCGAGGTCGGCGGCGGCCGTCTCGGGAGTGACGCGGTAGTAGGTCAGCCATTCGTCCCCAATGCGAAGCCACCCGAAGGCGATGGGGAAGGGGGCAGGGTTTGGGGGGACGTACGGAATGGGGCGGCGGCTTCCGCGGGCGCTCGGCAGGCTGTCTACCTCGTCGAGCTTCACGTCGGTGTCGCGAATTTCCAGGTCCTCTGTCAGCCGCGCCACGGGCAGAGGGAATTCGACGAACACAGGCCGTCCCGCTTCGTGCGCCCTGGTGATCGTGCCCCTTATGCCGCGACTGCAATCTTTGAATGTTACCCCATCTCCGTTGCCGTCGAGCCCGGATACGTCCCTGTACGCGATCCACTCGTCGTCAATGCAAAGGAACCCATCTATCGTTTCGCCATAACCGTCGGTGAAGATCCCGTTGAGCAGGTCGTCATCATCGTTTATGTCGATGACGTCGACGTCGCAGAAATCCGGGTCCCCCGGGAAAGCAGTGTCCTCGGGAAGGTCGTTCTGCAGCGACGGGAGCGCGTCCGCCGTTGTGGCGAGCTTCTTCAGATAGAATTCGTACGTCGGCAGGCGCATCACGTGCGCGAAGCCGTCGGGGGTGAGGGTGTTTATGTTAATGCGTGAGTGTTCATCGGTTACGTTTATGTCCCAGCGCACGCCCTTCGGCGCGACGGAGACTTCGGCGTATTTCTTATGGAGTACCGCTTCCGTATTCAGCGCACCCCGCGTGCCTGTAGGCCCGGTTTTGAACTCTCTGTTTGTGCCATCTATACTTGCGTACTCTATCCACTCATCATCTATTCGGATGAAACCCCCATCTGGAAAGCCCGTCACGTGTTCAACAGGGATGCTGGTTGCGTTAGGCCCTATGGGCTGATCCAGAGAAGTGTACGCACGCACGTCGAATTCGCCCGTGGCGTCATACAGAGGCGAGGTGTCGTGCATGGGCGAGGACGCCTGGAGAACGCTGGCCGCGTACGATGCTGCGCCCTCCGCCGCTATGCGCGCCTGCTCTTCCTGCACCCACGTGGTCGCGGTCTTCCGGGCGGCGCGCATGTTCCGAGCGAACGGCACTGCGACGATTATCAACGCCATCAGCACCGTGATCACGATGATCAGAACGATGCCTCTCTGTGCTCTCCTATTCCGTGCCGTCATCTATGCGCACACTTCCCTTCGATCCTATTCTCACCAGGTAAGCCTGGAAAACCGCCACAGGTGCGGTATGGTTCATGTCCAGCCCTGTTCCGGCACCCTCGTCGGGGTAGTCCTCACACTCCAGGAAGCGGTCCATCACGCCTCCCGCGCCCTTCTGCGTGCCTCCGTATTGCACAAGTTCCCTCACCTCGAAGCGGCTCCTCGGGTCGTACTCATCTTCGAGCGTGCCGATGGCCAGAAGCCCCCCGCCAGGGGTGAAGCTGCTGATGCCGCGTACGGGGATCTCGTCGTCGCCCCGCGCCAGGTCAGTCGATGCGCGGGCATTCTTGCTTTGGATGATCACTATAAGGTTCTGCTCGTCCAGCAACTGGGTCGGCCGGTTCTGCTGGCCGAGCGTCTCGTCTGACAACCCTACCAAGTGCCCTTGGGCGTCCCAGCCGAAGGATATCTCCTTAGGCGGGTTGCTCAGGTCTCCCGGGAGCGCAAATCGGACGCCGTCGGGGAGCGTTTCGAAATCGGACACAATGCGCGAGATGCGGAGGTTGTCGATCCTCCCCTGGAACGGCTTGGGTTCCAGATTCGTTCCCGGCAGGCCGCTGGAGTAAACCACTTCGTAATCGTGCCCGTCCGGGGGCGTAGAGATAAAAGGCGGGACGAAAGGCGGAGGGGCGGGGTCCGGCGAAGCGCCCTCATACTTGAAGGGGTAGTGGACGGGCGCACAGAGCTTGGTTCGCTTCACGCCGTCAAGATACAGCGAAAGCCGATCCATCCGCTCGCTCGCAGCCGGGTTCCACGTCACGGTCACCCGGTGCCATTCTCCCGGGGGAATCCCGAACCTGCCCGTATATGCCGCGTCCGACGTCATGGTGATCGCGGAGTCCGTCGCCACCATGCTGCGGAAGCAGGCGTACAGCTGGGCGCTCGGAAGGTCGGCGAACCCATAGGTGGGCTCGAACGGGTACGGGGCAGGGGTGGGGGTATCTATCGCATCGGGAAGTATCTCGATCACGTAATCCACTCGCCTGTCGACCGGGCCAGGGTCTGCCTTCTCCCGCGGCTTGACGAGCAGCACGCGCGCCGACTCGTCGGGAGAACTCTCCGCTTCCCGGTATATCCATGCGTCGAATGTAAGCCCCGGCCTGCCCAGATATCGGTACTCGTCGCGGTGGTATGTATCCCACCAGTCGGGTTTGGGCGATGGCGCGGGAATGCTCACCACGCGCAGGTCGTCGGGCCTCAGCGCATACTCGCGTGGCCCCGATATGTGGAACGTGGGCGCGGCGGCCTCTTCAGAGAAACGCGCGGCATCGTAGGAATAGAGCCGCATGAAGTCACAGTACCGCCCTGGGTCAAGCAGCAGTGCCTTCCCGCGACGGCCTCCGCTGTCGTCCAACATGTCATCTACGGGAACCCCGTACGTCACGGCCAGCGCGCCCTGGGTCCCTATGATCGTGTCGGGAGGCATGGCGGCGGGTGACGGAATCGGCGTCGGAGTTACGTCGTAGTCCGTTCCAGCCTCGAAGTCCCACTCGCTTATGGGTTCGGACACGCGGGCGGAGATCTCCCCGTGCCACCGTACCGCCCCGGTCTCATCCGGGTCGTACGCGCCCCCAAGCTGCTCAGTGGAGACATTGGTCACGACGATGCGGCTGGGAGCCCGGCTCGCCATAGCGCTGTTGCGAGCCATGAGGATGATGGAGTTGATCCGGCCTAGAGACGTGCGAATCTGCAGGCGCTGGCGCATGGTGAAGAATGCGACCAGAGCAGCCCCCGTGAGGAGCACTATGATCCCCATCACAGCGGCCAACTCTATCAGCGTAAAGCCCTTGGGGGCTGATTCTCTAGTGGACGACCGATATGTCGTCTTCATCATCCGTGATCCCGTTGCCGTCGTTGTCTGCTCCATCCCGGCCCGCATCCCCGCCGTAGCCGAGGTTGTCGATGCCGTTCTGTCCCATGGAGTAGAGCTGGTACGAGTTCTTGCGCACGAAGTCACCGGTTCTCGGGTCTCTCCGCGCGGGGCGGAGGGTGCGGCCACCCTCGGCCGCTCCGTCTACATCTGAGTCCCCGTCTCCGTTCACGTCTACGCTGTTGGCTAAGCCGGCGACGTAGTTCGCGCTGCTTATGTACACGTACGGGCTGCCGAAGGGGTCGTGAAACTCCGGCAGCCACGTGTCTTTGGCGCCATCGTCGTAGTAACCGCTGCCGAAGACGCGCCCTGGAAGCGCGTCGTCGTCCTTGTTCTTGAGATTCCCAGGCGCGAAGTACGGGCCGTTCTTCCTTTCGGTGCCAAGGAAGACGAGAAGAATCTCAAGACCGTTCTCCTCGTAGCGGGCCGGAGGGCTGGATGGGTCCGGGGTCGGCAGGACGACATCCGCGATACCGTTCCGATTCACGTCGATGTAGTTCCCATAGAAGCTGTCCGGAGGCGTTATCGGCGGGGACGGCGGGGACACATCCATGTACTTCTTCCAGGCTTCGACCCGGCTCGGAGGATAGAACCCGAAGTCGTCCTTAAACTGAGTTAGACCACGGGCCATGGCCTCCAGGTCGGCAGTCGTGGCCGTCATCCTGGCCCTGGACCGCACCTTCGCCACTACGACCGCCGTTAGGCCGGCCAAAACACCTATGACGACGAACGCGGTAAGGAGCTCGAGAATCGTGAAGCCGCAACTCCCACGTACGCGCTTGTGCGCTTCGCCCTTTGGCATGGCTCTCCCTTCCGAATCTGCCGGAAAGGGCTCCGGCTCACTTCTGCGCTCCGTTACCAGATCGTTATGTCGTCCTCGTCGTCGACAATGCCGTTGCCGTCATCGTCGAGACCGTTTCCGTCGTCGTTGTATCCCAGGTTGTCAACGCCGTTCGGGCCCACCGAGTAGAGAATGTACGTATCCGCCCGGTATGGGTCGGCGGTCTTCGGATCCAGAGGCGTAACCCTGCGAAACTCGTTGACCCCCGAGGTAACCGCCTGCCCGTCGATGTCGTTGTTCCCGTCAGTGTCACCGTCTGTGGAGGTCTCCAGGTTCGCCCCCGTGTAGCTGAACACGTCAGCCCCGTTGTACTCGTTGTAACGGTCGAACCGCACGTACACGACCGCCCGCCCGAAGAGGTCCTCCCATTCATGGAGCTCCGTTGTGTAGTTGCCTGAGCCCCCCGGCTGTATCGAGAATGCGGAGTTGAACACTTCGACGGTGGATGTGAGCTTGTCGCCATCCTTGTTCACGAGCTTGGCCGTGTCCGTGTCCAGGTAAGGACCATTCTTTGACTTGGTCGAGAGGTACAGCACGAGCAGCTCGATCCCGTTCTCGTCGTACGCCGCGCTCCGCGCCGTGCCCGAACCGGTCATCGGCGTGATGGCATCTGCGATGTTGTCCAGGTCGTCGTCAACGAAGTTCCAGGGACTGGGTGACGGGTCCGCAGTAGGCGCGGGAGTGGCCTTCACCAGCAGCGCCAGATCGGCCGGAGTGGCCCAGCTTGGCGGGTAGTAGCCGAAGTCGTCGAAGAACTGATCGACACCTGTGGCCAGGTTCTTAAGTTCCGCTTGTGTGCCTGCTATGCGGGCACGCTTTCTTGCGACAGAGATTCCACCAAGAGCGAGGCTGGCCAGTATGGTGATTATGGCGATCACCGTCAGCAGCTCTATCAGGGTGAATCCCCGTCCTCGCTTGCCAACCTTAATCATCTTGCCGGTCCTCCTTTCAGGCGCTCGTCCCTTCACGGCTTCCGCGGAGGCGCTCGCCAAAATTGGGTTTGCCCTGACTCCCACCAACATTTGTCCTCCAATCTTTCAGCCGGCGTCGCCCAGCTGGTTCATCAACGAAATCAGCGGCATGAACAGAGATATGACGATCGTGCCGCCGACCACCGCAACACCTATGATGAGCAGAGGCTCCATGAGGCTCACCATTCCGTTCACCGCCGCGTCCACGTCCTCGTCGTACGCGTCGGCGACTCGAATGAGCATCCTGTCGAGCTCGCCCGTCTCCTCGCCCACCTCCACCATGTTAACGACCATCGCCTCGCACACCTTGCTCTGCGCCAGGGGCTCGGCCATGCTTTCTCCCTCGCGAATGCTGTCATGCACGCGCGCGATCGCGTTGGCTATCACCACATTCCCCGAAGCATCCTTGACGATATTGAGCGCCTCGAGGATCGGCACGCCGCTGGCAAGCAGCGTCCCCAGGGTTCGCGTGAAGCGGCCGATGCTCGCCTTCCTGATAATAGTGCCGAGCAGCGGAACCCGCAGCTTCGCCATGTCAATTGCGTATCGGCCCGGCTTGGTTAGACCGATCAGCTTTATCGTGACGAACACACTCCCCGGGATCACCAGGAACACCAGCCACCACTTGTCTTTCACGAAATTGGCGCTGGCGATCAGCCCCTTGGTCATCGCCGGCAGCGGGATGCCGAACTCGGCGAATATCTCATCGAACTGGGGGATGATGTAGATCATCACGAATGCCACGATAAGCGTGGCGAACACCAGGACGCACAGGGGATAAATCATGGCGCCGAGTACCCGGCGCCTCAGCCGCGCCGCCTTCTCGCGGAAATCGGCAAGTCGGCTCAACACCTGGTCCAGCACACCGCCGGCCTCGCCGGCTCTCACCATGTTGACGTAGAGCTTGTCGAAGGCC
>Ga0180434_10008507_pt1 | contig 11313 bp, 11 predicted proteins | sample SS_ome_7_FD_132453 | JGI IMG/M metagenome (GOLD analysis project Ga0180434, IMG submission 132453) | Hypersaline lake sediment archaeal communities from the Salton Sea, California, USA - SS_1_D_2 metaG | ecosystem: Environmental > Aquatic > Non-marine Saline and Alkaline > Hypersaline >... | reverse complement strand
TTCCTCAGAGCTTATCCCTGAGGGAGAGACATCCTGAGACACCTCTGGAGACCCAAAGGCTTCAGAGGAGCTGATAGAAGCTGGAGAGATCTCCTGATCTATCTGAGCAGATCCAAAGGCTTCAGCAGAAGGGATCCCATCTGGATCTATTGGATTTCTTAAAATGCCCGGAGTCCCAAAAACTTCCTCAGAAGCTATCCCTTCTGGATCTATCACATCCCTCCAAAGAGCTGGAGTCCCAAAGGCTTCACCTGAAGCTATTCCATCAGGATAGATGATCATATCTATCTGTGGAGTCCCAAAGGCTTCAGAAGATCCTATTCCTGAAGGAATTATATTCACATTGCCCGGAGTTATTGTCAAGGTCCCAAAGGCTTCAGAGGAGCTGATAGAAGCTGGAGAGATCTCCTGATCTATCTGTGGAGTCCCAAAGGCTTCCTCAGATCCTATGGCAAAGGGAGAGAGCTCCTGATCTATCTGTGGAGATCCAAAGGCTTCAGAGGATCCTATTCCTGAAGGAGAGATCTGCTGATCTATCTGAGCTGTCCCAAAGGCTTCAAGAGAAGATATAGAAGAGGGAGAGACAAATTGATCTATAATCACTGTAGCAGACCCAAAGGCTTCAGCACTTGAGAGACCAGTGGGACTCACAGATTGATCATAAACAATAGCAGCAGATCCAAAGGCTTCAGAGGATCCTATAGATGATGGCTCAATCTCAAGAGTAGGACCCGGAGTCCCCGGAGTGGTAAAGGAGCTATTATCATTATGATTATTGTATTCAGTGCTTCTCCAGCCATCTGATAATATTCCATGATACCATCTGGCTTCCACCATTACTCCATCAAAAAACTCAGACACCCCTCCAGCTCTTCCTACATTTACAGCATAGGTCCCATTGGCTGGCTGATTGCTTGAGGTATCAGTCCCAGACCAGTCCACTGATCCATCCAGAGTGGCTCTAATTGCACCACCATTCTCAATCCAAGATAGATAAATAGATCTTGCAGCAGATGTCCCAAAGTCAGTATCCCCGGCAGCTTGTGACCCTACTCTATAATCTACATGAGCTGGAGTCTCATTGCTTTGCCAGATACCAATAGAGGAATCTGGGAAAGTCTCTCTATCTTTTGTGAATAGACCTCTCCACTCTCCTCCTCCATCATCAGACTCAGCCCAGATCTGAATAGTAGTATCCTGATACTGATCAAAATCAGCATGATCAGCCACTGTGAAATAGTCAGAAGTCCCATTAAAGTCTTGACCCTGACCTATCTTGCTCCATATATTATCAGGGAGAGTCCCTTGATAGGTCCCGTCATGATTTCCAGCAGAGTCTACTACAGTGCTTCCACTCTCTTCATTCATATGATATACTGCTACATAGTCAGACCAGACTGCATTTCTCCCATATGTATCAGTGACTGATGGCTGAGATTCTCCAGCTTTTTTATACCAGACCCAGATCTTAGTATCCGCAGAGCTTGACAAAGTGGGAACCTTAACCCAGACTTGTGCTGAGTTAGGTCTTGTAGATGAATCATCAAGATGGAGGTCTTCTATCTCACATGGTAGCTGATTAGTCCCAGCCTCATCAGTAGAGAAGCGAACATCACCACCACCCTCAAGACAATGATAGGATCCATCACCATCAAACATCTCATCAGGGAAGCTCCCTCTCTTCAAGAGACAGGGAAAGTCCGTCAGAGTCTCATCCACCTCTGAGGATTCAAGAGTGATCTCACACTTTCTCTGCCAGCCTACTGGAAAAGCCATAATTTTATCCTTAATGTATCAAGTCTGATCCACTTATAAAAGCAGACTGATTGACATCTGGGAAGAAGTCAGCCAGTCTGCTGAAATACATGGACCACACTTCTACAGCTTGAATATCTTATTAGCTCCATCATCCCATGTCACTGTGATGTCTCCACCATTAGGAGTGACAGGAAGTCCAGTGGCTGTATCTATGTAGGCAATCAGAGGAGAAGTAGCTGGTGTCCCTGTATCCTTATAAAGGACCAGAGCCTCACACTCATCTCCTGAGACTGATGTGAATACTGTATCAGAAGCATCAGCCACACCCAGAGCAGCACTCTTCCCAGATAGTGTAGCTTCAGAGACCTTAGCAGAAGCTCCGATATCATCTACAAACTCATCCACATCTATGTCCACAGTATAGTCTGCCACATCAATGAGGATAGCTTTGACAGTGTCATTGACCCAGTCAATATCACCTGTGAGGAATTTATTCCTCCCTTTACCATATAAAGCATTAGCCATTTTTTCTCTCCTTATTTTTATAGATATCTGGCTTAGATTAAAAAGATCTATTCAAATTCATTAGCATCTTCAATGATACTCACAGAGGTCTTCTGACCTATACCGGAGATCTCTACAAGATCCTCAGCACTTGCCTTCTGGAGATCCTCTATGCTCTTGTATCCTTTGTCAATCAAAGCTCCAGCAATATCCTTGTTTACACCCTTGACCTGACTGAGCTCTTCTATTGCAGCAGCTCTATCAAAATTATCACCACTACCAGCACCATCATCACTGGAAGCAGGACCACTCACCTCATTCTTACCTATCACACCAGAAGTCATAAGACCATCAATCTCCTTCTTGGGGAGATCCAGATCCACTATCTGTCCGGGCTGTATCCACTGCCCTTTATACTTGATAGGTCTATTGGTTTTTATGATCATATTTTCTCCTTTTGCTGTTTCTCTTTTTGTAAATAAGTAGACCCTATCCTCAGGATAGGATCTACTATATCATTTTACTTTATGACATCACAGTGGCTGTCAGGAAGGCATCCACCTGATGAAGAGAAACAAGAGGAGCAGACTGGACCATCACATATCTCACAGCAGGATCCTTCTTGGTCCATGACTTGGGGAATCTCTTGACAGCAGCTACAGACTCAAGATCCTGTATAGCTCCATAGTGTCTGGCTGTCCTTGCTCCCCTTGAGCCCATAAATAATTTCTTAGTAGGGACCATAGGCTTCTCAGTGTCTGTGATCTCATCAATATACCATTCATCATAGGTCCACAGATCCAGACCAAGCTCCTTCAATGTGCCATAATAAATGACACCATCAGGGAGAGCTCTTGCATCTATCTGACCTATATTGACTCTCCTCAGATCAAAAAGACCATTAGTCCCTGACACCTGATCAGTGGCAAGGAAAGCCTCAAGAGTATCAGTCCCCATGATGACATCAGTAGGAACCTTCCCGGAGTCCTGAGAGACAAGTCTCCTCCAGCCTCTGAGATCATTTATAGGAGTGGAGTTGGTAGCATCAGACCACATATCTGTCCCGGTGAGAGTAGGGAGGTGAGTGGCTTCCATCTGAAAATCTATCTCATCCTCTACACCCTCTCCCTTCACTGTGATCTTACCATCTTCAAGGACAGCAGCAGCCATCCATTCCTCTCTCCTTGTGATCATCTCATTGAGCTCAGCAAGGTCCTTCCCAAGCTGAACAGCAGCCTTCTGACCTGAAGTCATATTCCCACTGTAGATGGTGTCCCCTGCTTCCCTTCTCAGGAAGTCCTGAGATGTAGTGACCATCTTAGGCTTGACATAAGGAGGCTCATAGGTGAAGGACTTATATCCTCTCCTCTCCACCAGTTTTCCCTCATGAGTAGGATTGACAAAAGCTGCAAGCCTTCTCTTCCCTTTGACAATATCAATATCAACATACTTGGTATTAGATACCTCTTCTTTTTTGAAGAAAGTATCAAGAAGGAAGGTCCTTGCAGGAAGCATCTGCTCAAGAGCAGCCAGCATCTTCCTTGTATCATAAATATCCACAGCCATTCTGTTCTCCTTGTTAATTTTTTAAATATTACGAATTATCATTTTTAATTCTCAAATATCTCTAAGCATCACCAGCAGGCTGTGTATCCTCTAAGAAGATATTTATCTCAGCAGCATCTTCCCTCACATCTTCAATATCAGTCCCTGAGGCAAGAGCCACAGCTCTCTGATTGAATTGACCTGTCCTGTAAACTACACCCCGGACAGCAGCGGAAGAAGCATCCACATCATCAGTCAGGACACCATAGATCAGACTGGATCCATCAGTGGCTGTCTTATCAAGAAGGACAACCTGTCTGGGATCTATGCTGACTGCTACTGTAAACAGATCACCAACATCAAAGTCAGTAGATCCATCTGTGATGGTCCCGGCTATCTGATCATTATCAAAAGCAATAGAAGCACCAGCACCCGGAGGGATTGTGATCCCTGTCTGGATATCATTGCCATCAGGATCAGTGACCTTAAAAACTCCACCATTAGTCACAGCAGCAGTACACTCTACAGTATAGGTCCCTATCTGAGTCTGAGATCTTCCCTCTACAAGAGTCAGAGTCCCATTGCCAGTATTTCCTCCATCAGGAGTCCCTGAAGCAGGAACACCATCAGAGACAGCAATAGTGAAGACATCAGCAAGAGCAAAATCAGTCCCACCATCTGTGATAGTGAGATTGATCTGATCACTGGAGAAGACACCAGTCCCACCAGCCCCAGCAGTGATGACCACCTGACCGACAAAAGACCCATCAGGATCAGTGATCTCAAAAGTCCCACCGTTAGTGATAGCCACTACACAAGTCACAGTGTAGGTCCCTCTCTTTGTCTTCTTTCCACCAGTGACAGCAGTGCAGGTCCCATTTCCAGTGTTACCTCCAGCAGCGGTCCCAGTAGTGGGGACAGATACCTTCATCCTTCCCATGATACTTCCCCTCACAGGAGAACCTGAAGCCACAAGGACATCCTCTGTGGCAAGAGGATAATCTCCAGCAATGAGATTGTCTGCATTAAATGTACCAAGATCAGCCATTTTTTTCCTCCAATTTTTTGTGAAAAATTATATATCTCTTATTTGTCAACGGACAAAAATCAGATCTTATCAGATCTATTCTTTGCTTGCTTTGCCTTCATTTCCACCCTGAATCATCAGAGCTACATCAGCAGCATCCTGAGAAGCCTCATCACCTTCTCCACCCTGCTCCTGTCCTTCAGTCTGGTCAGCAGCTTCCTCAGCATCCTGCTTGATCTGATCAGCAGCAGCCTTCCTCTTGAGCTCCTGATCTTCAAGGATGAGAGTGCTCATCTTGTCCTTGGTCATTCCCTCATCATAAAGATGAGCAGAAATAATATCAGCAGAGCCGGGGAGATCTATAGACTGGATATCCTGTATCCTTGATCTCTCCTGCTGGATCCCTTCCTCAAGACCTTCCTTCCTACCTATCTCCTTGATAGCTGAAAAAGTATCAGGAGAAGACTCCCTCACAGCTTCCACTGTGACCGTGCTTCCATGTTCCTCACTCATACTGGTCCTCCTCTTTGAGTGTTTTTGTGTTGTTAATTGTTTACTGCTTGACATCTCTTTTATTAAAGACTCAAAGCTCCCAAGCCTGTCAGCCAAGCCTTGACCTACTGAGAGAGCTCCTACATACATATCACCTTTCCCAAAGTCTTCAAGGACAGTGTCATATCTTGTCCCTCTTTGTAAAGCTACAGAAGTGACAAAGACATCAGCAATGCTGTCCACAATTCTCTGTATCTTCCCTCTTCCTTCTTCAGTAGCCATATCCGGTCTCTTATGAGGAGAGATAGATGAGACTATCTCAATCTTCTTGACACCAGCCTTCTCATTCTGTTCCTTCCTATCAGTATAGGTAGCCACTACACCTATACTCCCAGCTTCAGCAGTATCTCCCATGATCACCTCATCAGCAGCAGAGCCCAGCCAGTAAGCAGCAGAAGCACCCATCCCATATATGTATGATTTGATAGGCTTGGTCCCTCTGGCTTCATAGATCATATTGGCAAGCTCAGAGACTCCTGTGATAGCACCTCCGGGACTGTCAATATTAAAGAGGATCCCTTTGACATCTGGATTCTCAAGAGCAGAATTGAAATCTGTAGACAGAGTCTCAATAGAAGAAGCTCCTGACATCATTGTCAGAAGATTAGCTCTGGGAAAAATAGGACCAAGGACATCTATCACAGCTATCCCATCCCTGAAGGAAGTCCTATCAGTATTCTCCAGCTTCCCTCCCAGCTTTGCAGCTATAGCTTCAGGGACCTTCTCAGGATCTCCAGCTATCTTGATGATGGCTTCCAATGTAGCTGGAAGGATAGCCCATCTCTGATCCATGATCCACTCTGTCACTCTGCTCATATTATTCTCCTTTTATTCTTCCAATAACTGAGACCACTCCATCAGTGAAGTCTATGGTCCTGAAGGATCCTGTCACAAAGTCTCCCACAGGTCTCTGTCTGAGTCTCCATGATCTTGTAGTCTCCCTCACATCATTAGACTTATATCCGTTATCCTTAGCCCATTTTTTTGCTTCAGTCTTTGTCCTGAATCTCTCTTTATTCATGACAAGAGTCTGGACTCTTGCAGGATCTCTGTCTCCATTGGCAGCTTCCATATTTTCCTCACCATTCTTCTGGTGCTGTTTCCAAATTCCATGACACTTGGCTGAAGCTCTGTCTGGCTTCTCACCTTCATTCTTTATTACATAAGGAATACACCTATTAACAAAGTCCTTCTCAGTTTCATTCTTCTTAGGTGTAGGCATTTTATATCTCCCTATTGTCAATCAGAATTATTTTCCTCTATCCCATCCACTACTTCATTGGAGCTATTGCTCTGAGGCACTGGATAGACAAGATCCTTCTCCTTGATCTTATTTCTCTCTCTTGCAGATCTATTGAGAGAGCTCTCCCAGTCTCCTCCATGTATCGCTGTATATTCATCCTGATGAGTGGAAAGAAGTCTCTGGATCCTCATGTCAGCAGCCTTGGTCTCCTTGAGAGGATCTATCTGACCCTGTCCCGGTCCTTCCCAAGCAGATCCTCCCCAAGCCTTAGCAATAGAAGGATCGTCATAGAAGCCCGGAGCTGATATCCTTCCAATGGATACAGCTTCACTGAGCCACTCCTGATATACAGGAATACAGAAGGATCTGGCAAGCCACACCCTTCTCTCTCTATAGAACTTCCAAGCCTCCTGAAGAGCTGCTCTGGAAGCACTGTATGAAGAGCTGAAGTGAAGGATGAGCTCCTCATATGGGACTCCCAAGGCTGCTCCAAGCTGCTTCACCATAGCAAGGAAGAAGGGCTCAAAACTGTCATTAGGTCTCTTGGGATCTGCAATAGAAATATCCTGACCATCTTCTCCCAGCTCTATAATGCTTCCAGATCCCATCTCATAGACATTCTCATCAGCAGCATTGACATCCTCATCAGTAACCTTCTCAGCAGGAGTGAAGCCTTCAGCCAGTCCTCCAGTCAAGGGATTAGTCTTGATAAATACTGTGAAGAAAGAAGCTATCACTGAAGCCATCAGCTCAGCCTCTGTCAGTCTACTCATCTGCTTGAGGAGCTCTACTACAGGAGCCAGCTCTGGCATCCCTCTCCTCTGTCCCGGTCTCAGTTTATGATAGAGGTGAAGGACATTTCTTCTCCCTGTCCTTCTCCCAAAGACATCCACAGGAGTCCACTTGTCAGAAGGAGATGGACCGGGAAGAATAAAAGGAGTGAGAGACTTCCTGAAGTAGTAAATTTCAGGAGCTCCATTCTTATCTACTTTGATCCCTCCAGCTATTGAATTATTATCCATGCTCATATTCGGATTGGAGACATAGTCAGACTCCACCACTTTAAGAGTCAAGCTGTATGGTGTATTATTTTTCTTGATAAAAGGGAGGACCACAAAGACATCACCACTCAGAAGAGTGTTATAGAATACAAGACTCTGAAGCTCATAGAAGGTCTGAGACTTTGAAGCATCACAGAGCTGAGACTCAGCCCATAGAGCAAATTCCCTCTCTGTATTCCTCTCCCACTTGTCAGCTTCATCATCATCCATCTTGAGATATTCTCTATCAATTCTGCTCTGCATAGTCAGTCCCCAGCCTACTACACTGGTGAGCTGTCTCCTGAGAGGAGCTACAGCAAGAGGAGAATTCATACAGAGATCTCTGGAGTCTCTTCTTGAGGCTTCCAGCTTGGGGAGTGTATCATCATCAGCAGATCCTGAAGCTGGATTCCAGCCCCTCATAGATCTCTTGTATGATGATGAGGTGATATACCCAGACCCTTCAAGATAGGTCATAGCTGCTCTGGCTCTGACTCTCTCCAGTCCAGCCTTGGGAGAAAAAAAGCTCACAGCTCTATCAAGAGCAGTGAGCTTGACAAGTGGCTTCCCTGAGGAAGCAGATCCTGACTTCTTCTGATTATGTCCCATATATCACTATCATACAATATATAGAATTAGAAATCAAGTCTATAGCATATATTGGACAATTTTTCTATATATCTCTTGGGAGACCTCTCTTGACTTTCATCCCAGCTCCACTCTCAAGCTGGTCAACTAAGGTCTGCCACTTCTTCCTCTCTTCAGCAATGTATCTCAGATCAGCTCTCTTGAGAGTCCTATCCTTGATAGTATACTCCTGACCCAGCAGGACCTTCTTCTCTGCATCAATATACAGAGCCAGCATATTCCTTGCTTCAGCTATTGTGATTGAAGCCATCCATATCTCCTCTCTCTTCTAATAGTTTTCGTATCTCTGGACCTCCCTCACTGGGAGAGTCTCCTATGATTGCTCCTACATCCTGATCATTGACTTCAGGGGTCTCATCATTCAGATTTATCTCTGACATACTTCACCTCCTTCATCCTATTCCCTTTGATACTTGCCTTGTCCTTCTCTTCTTTTTTCTGAGCTTGCTATCACTGACCACCATTGGACCCTTATCTCCCAGCATCTCAAAATTAGGGTTTAAAATATTGAGTGCTGCTATTGCATAAGCTCGACAATCAAGAGCTTCATTCCTTCTCCCTTGAGGAAGATCCCATCTGAGCACTGTCCTCCCTCTGTATTTTTTTGTAGTCAGTCTCTCTGATGTCAACATCTTAAAATAATTCTGATTATATACTGGCTTCTCAGGAAAATGACAATATCCTGCTCCGGGCTCTGAGATCTGGAGGTGAGAGTAGATCTTTGACTTCACCTCATCCACATAGACAAGGAAGAGATAGACCTTGTCCTCATTCCTCTTCAATGGTCTCTTAATATAACCATAGCCCCAGCCATCTCTTCCCTTCACTGGAAATATTCTCCTATGCTCTCTGGTCTTACAAAAATTATACACTACTCTGGCTCTATGTCCAGAGTCAATAGCCACAAGAGCAAGATTCATCTCCAGACCTGAAGCATGACTCCAAGTCCTCTGGAGATAAGCATCAAGCTGTTCCCATACAAAGCTGTGCTCTGTATCTCCCATGAAAGCTGTATAGTCTATAGACCAGCTCTCTTGATTTTTACCAAAGCCTACCACCTCCACCTCAAGCCTGTCATTCTGAACATCCACTCCAGCAGTCAGGACCAGCACTCCATCAGGGATAGGATCTGTATAGGCTTCCTTCCTCTTCATCAGACCAGTGGCTTCTATTGTCTTATTAGCCTCAGAGAAGGTCTCTCCAAGGACAGTATTGATGAATACCTTGAGAAGAGACTTGTCCATTGTCTTCTGGACCTTCAGCCATGATCTGACTGCATCTCTCCAAGAGTAAAATCCAAGAGGAGTATAGAGTGAAGAGATATGAAAGCTGGGATAATTCCCATTTTTATTCTCAGCCTTCCACTTCCCTCTCTCCAGCATCTCTGTCTTGAATCTCTCCGGGATCTCTTTATGACAAGACTCACACTCCATATGAACAGTGTCCAGAGTCAGAGCTTCAGTCTTCTTCTCCTCATACTTGATATGTCTCCAGTAGATCACTTGATAGTGACCGCAATGAATACAAGGGACATAGTATCTCCTCTGATCTCCTGCTTCAAAGAGAGGCTCTATCCTGCTTGTCTCCTTGATCGCTGGAGTGGACAGTCTGAATATTTTTCTCTTTGGGAAGTTGGCTGTCCTTCTGATGGCAATCTCTGAAGGACTTCCCTCTTCTTCAAGATCTGCATCATAGGACTCTTCCTCATCCAGTATCAATCTCTCTATTGGCATGGACCGGAGAGAGGCTGCTGAGTTAGCTCCCCCAAGGATGATGATCCCTCCGGGGAAGGTCTTGAGTCTGATAGTATTCCCTGAGTCCCGGCTCTTTGGTCTTCCTATTTTGTCAAGGATGATAGGACATACTTCAGCAGATGGAGAAAATCTCTGCTTTGAAAACTTCTCCACAGTGTCAATAGTTTTCTGGACATAAAGAAGAGGAGCAGGATCATAGTCAATAGTATAAAAAATCCAGTTTATTGCAACCTCTGTGAGTCCAAGCTGAGCTCCCTTCATGACTACTATCTGCTCAGTCTCTGACTCAGGTCCCATAAGATCCATAATCTCCTTGAGGAAGGGGAATCTTGAAGTCCTCCAAGGTCCCCTCTCTGAGGCTGACTCACTGGGAAGGAAGCGGTATCTATCAGACCACTCTGTCAAGGTGAGATCATCCTGTGGGATCATAGCTTCACTGAAGTCATAGATCAGATCTGTGATCATGTCATTCATCAGACCCTCCAAGGTCCTCAGTCTCTACAGCCTTGAGATCATAAGCCAGATTTTTAAGAGCATACTTCAGCTCATCTCTTATCTTGATCCTGATCTTCTTATGATCCTTGATACCAGCTACCAAGGGAGCCACCCTCTCCGGGACTGCAAGGACAGCCTTCTGGACATTGATTGCAATGTGAGTCCATGCCTTCCTCACATCATTAGCATTCACAAGAGTCCCTATCTTCTCTCTATATTCCAGCTTGGCTGTCAGACTTTTATAGTGTTCCTTCTGAGCTCTGGCTGTTCCATAGATCTCAGCCTCTCCTCCTTCATGCTCCATCCCTGAGGTGAGATCCTCAGGATCTATGTGACTCTTCTTGGGGACTCTGCTGAGCTTCCTGTATAGACCAGCATATCTATTGTAGTCTATTCTTCTCTTCCCTTTGTCATTGAGAATTATTTCAAAATCTTTGGGATATTTTTTCAGCATCCTGTAGACCGCTGAAGGAGAGACTCCTATCCTCTCTGCAAAGTCAGGAAGGCTCATCATATTCTTGGGATCTTCCTTGCTTGCCTTCTTCTTTTTTGCTTTACTTTTGGGAATAGTCTTGGAAGCCTTATCTGGCTTGGCTTTGCGGACCTTCCTCTTCTTTTTTCCTGCTGCCATTGACTCTCCTTGCTTTACATAATGAGAAAAATTGCCGTTTCTGATTCATATGATCCAGCCTCTTGGACTTTGTTCAAAAGTTGAAAACTAACGATTCCTTGAGGTCTTGGAGTAAC
>Ga0180434_10008505_pt1 | contig 11315 bp, 9 predicted proteins | sample SS_ome_7_FD_132453 | JGI IMG/M metagenome (GOLD analysis project Ga0180434, IMG submission 132453) | Hypersaline lake sediment archaeal communities from the Salton Sea, California, USA - SS_1_D_2 metaG | ecosystem: Environmental > Aquatic > Non-marine Saline and Alkaline > Hypersaline > Sediment... | reverse complement strand
TCCGCGATCCGTATTTCGGCCAGCTGGGCCGGGTCAAGCAGTTGATTCCCGAGCTGCAGGTGGTGGAAAGCGAAACCAAGGTGCGCGTGCTGGAAGTGGAATTTGCAGACGGGCAAACCGCGGTGGTACCGCGGGCGAATATCGAAATGATCGAGGGCTAGGAAGCCCGCTTGGTGGAATTCCGGAAGGGGACCGGGGACAGCGGGGAAAAGAAACACCGCGTAGGTGGCTGTGATGCGTAGAAGTTGGTTAGTACTACTAGCGATCCTCATGCTGCTAGGCGCGTTCTCGCTTAGCTTGGCGCAAACCACGGACGAGCCGCCGGACACCGATGCGCCGGACCAGGAAGTCGGCGCGCCCGTGGAGCCCGGTGACGAAGAGGGCCAGGAACCGGCGCTGCCTGCGGAAGACGTGGAAGAAGCTGGCGAGGGTGAGGAAGAGCCGGCGATGGAAGCGCCTGGGGACGAAGAAATAAGTGCGGGCGACGAGCTGGCCGGCGAGGAAGTGGCAGCCGAAGAAACGGAGCTGGAGGAGCCCGGCTTGGGAACCCCCGGCGGCGGGCTGGTGCTGCCGCGTCCGAACCAGGTCGAGGTCTTTGACGTGCCGAATGACGGCGGAGCGGGCCTGGGGGTGCTTTGGTATTGGGACGGCGCCACCAGCGCGCAAACCAGGATTTACATCGAGGTGAAATCGTCGCCGGAACTGCTTGACGAGTACCGCCTGACCGATGACGAGTGGAACCGCTTGTCGCGGGAGCTGGACGCGTTGGAAGCGGACTTGCGAGACATCCTGCCCGTGCGGAACGCCGCCAGGGCAGAAACGGTTGAGCTTGATATCGCGCTAAGAAAGGCGATTGCGGACGAATCCCCGGAAGCGGCCCGGCTGCGACGGGAGTATTGGCAAAAGCAAATAGTGGAGAACGAACGGATGCAAACCCGGCGCGACAAGCTCTGGGACCGCTTGCAGCGGCGTACGGGCCGGAGTTCCGCCGGGGACGACCGGCTGCCGTTGTTGGAAAAGTACCAGGCTTTCCGCTACCTCGAAGCCGCTTTCGCCCAGGGTGAATGGATCTCGACGAATATTGCCAACGTCAATCCGGAAATGATCGAGACGAAAGCGGACTATCCGGACCTGTTCGGTCTGGATCCCGAAGAGGCAGACAAACTATACGCTGCGGTGAATTCGCTGCGGGCGGTCAATCCCGCGGCGATTGGCGAGGAGCTGTTTGTAAACGCGGAGGCGCGCTATGACTATCAAGCGCCCAACACGGTTTCGATTCCCCTAACCCCGGGGGTGCACTATGACCTGCGGATGGTGGTCATGGAAGGTGAGCTCATCCAAACCCATGACCTGGGGGGCGCGGCGACGCGCACGAATTACCTGGATCGCTCCAAGCTCAACAACCTAATCTTTGCCGCGGTCTTTGCCGCGCTGATCTTAAGCGCGATCGCGATCGCCCGGCGTAATCCGAAAATGTTTATCCGCCGGATTAGCGGGCTGGAAGCGGTGGATGAAGCGATCGGCCGGGCCACGGAGATGGGCAAGCCGGTGCTCTACCTCTGCGGTTTGGATCCGCTGTCCACGCTACCGACGATCGCGGCGGTGAACATCCTGGGCCGGGTGGCGCGCCGCATCGCGGACTACGATTCGGACCTGCTGGTGCCCTGCCGCGACCCGGTGGTGCTGACGGTGGCGCAGGAAGTGGTGAAGGAAGGCTATATCGACGCCGGGCGGCCCGACGCCTACCGCGAGGACAATATCTTCTTCGTCACCGACGACCAGTTCAGCTACACCGCGGCGACCTGCGGCATCATGATGCGCGAGAAGCCGGCGGCGAACTTCTTCATGGGCTATTACTACGCGGAGAGCCTGTTGCTCGCGGAGACCGGTGCCTCGACGGGTGCGATCCAGATCGCCGGCACCGACGCGTTGCATCAGTTGCCGTTCTTCATTACTACCTGTGACTATACGCTGATCGGCGAGGAGCTCTACGCCGCCAGCGCCTATCTATCCCGCGAGCCGATGCTGCTGGGCAGCCTCAAGGGCCAGGACATCGGCAAAGCGATGGTGATGTTGTTGATCATTTTGCAAACGTTGTTCTTTATCATCAGTGCTAACTGGAATTGGCTACGCATGTTGGTGGAGCCGCTCTAGGGAGGTCGTAAGTGCTGTTCTTCAAGCGACAATGGCCGGTGATCGTGGCATTCGTGGTGGGTATCGTGATGTGGGCGCGGTACTACATTCCCACGGATGAAAGCCAGACCTTGCAGGACGAGTTCACGCGGTGGGCTCGTATCCTGGTCGGGTTCGCGGCGATTCTGGGAATCCTCTCGCTGCTGCACCACCACGTCAGCAAAATCCGCTTAAAAAAGCCGGGCTTCGGCTTCTCCTACATCACGCTGGCGGCTTTCATCGTGATGGGATTGGCGGGACTGTTGCCGATTAGCTGGCGCTGGCTCGGGTTTGCGGGCATGCAGATCCATGGCGAGGGGCCCTGGAACTGGATGTTTAACAACATGTTCGTCCCGATGCAGGCCACGATGTTCTCCGTACTCGCGTTCTTCATCGCTTCCGCCGCCTTCCGCGCTTTCCGCGCCCGGTCGATGGAAGCTACTTCGCTACTACTGGCGGCGTGCATCATGATGATCGGGCGCGTGCCCATCGGCAAATGGATTGCGGATTCGGTGACGTTTTTTAACACTCCTGAAGCCGCGAGTTGGCTTTTAAACATTCCCAACGCCGCCGCCCAGCGCGGCATTTTGCTGGGGGTGCTCTTAAGCCAGATCGCGATTGCGGTGCGCATTATCTTCGGCATAGAACGCACCTACATGGGAGGTGGTGACTAATGGACTTTGTCTCCTTTGTCCTCAACCTGGATAGGCGCGTGATCTACACCATCGTAGCCTTATGTGTGGTGGTGCCCTTAGTTAAGCCGCTCAGTTTGCCCATTGACACCACCCCGGAGGTCGAAGGCATTTACGATGTTATCGAGCAATTGCCCGCCGGCTCCCATGTCCTGGTCGCGGGTGACTTCGATCCGGCTTCGAAGCCGGAGCTCTTCCCGATGCTGGAGGCGGTGCTGGCGCATTGCTTTGAAAAAGACATCCATCCCCACCTGCTGACCTTGTGGCCCGCCGGTCCCGGCCTGATGCAGCGCGCGATCGAGAATCAAGCCGCCATCTATAACAAACAATCGGGCACAGACTATTGCTTCCTTGGTTTCCGTTATGGCTCGGCGGCGGTGGTCCTGGGGATGACCGGTAGCGTTACCGAAACGTTCACCACCGACTTTTACGGCACCCCGACCGCCACCATGCCGATCTACGAGGACGTTCACCGCGTCGCGGACTTTGATTACATCATTGACCTGGCGGCGGGCGCCACGGTGGAAATCTGGATCGCCTACGGTGCTGAGCCGCAAGGCGTGCCGATGGGGGCGAGTTGCACCGCGGTATCCGCCGCGGGTTACTACCCCTATTTGCAGGCGGGTCAAATCACCGGACTAGCCGGCGGAATGCTTGGTACCGCCGAATACGAGGTGCTGCTGAGCCGGAATTATCCTGACATTCAGGGTGACAAGAGCCGTCCGCGGCCCACGGGGGAAGCGACCAAGGGCATGGACGCACAGAGCGCGGTACACGTGTTCATCGTGCTCTCGATTATCGTCGCCAATGTCTGCTTCTACCTCTCGGTAAGGCGTGAGCGCGAGGAAAGGAGGAAAGCATAAATGACTCCTGGTGAGCTTATCGGCATTTGGATCGCGGCGGGCTTGACCCTGATGATGTTTAGCTTCATCTACCGGGACAACGTGTTCTTCAAATTTGGCGAACACCTCTATCTGGGCGTCTCGGTCGGCTACTACATCAACATCCAGTACTGGCAGGTAATTGTGCCGGACCTCTACCGCCCGGTTACCATTGACCACAACTACTGGGTGATCATTCCCGCGATCCTCGGTATCTTCATTCTGCTCAGGCTGGTACCCTCCCTGGCGTGGCTTTCCCGGATGTCCTTTGCCTTGTACATCGGCGGCTTCGCCGGCCTGGCGATTCCCAACGTAATCCACAGCATTTTCCTCCGCCAGTTAAGCGAGACGCTCAGGCCCTTTGCCGGTGGCTGGGGGGAAGCACTGCTAACTATGGTGCTGTTCATCCTGTTCTTCGCGCTGCTCGCTTACGCGGTGAGCGGCGGCGGTTGGATCGCCGCGGTGGGCACGCTCGTGATGTTCGGCGTAATCTGCCTGGGAATCTGGCTGAATTGGATGGTCGCGATCGATATCAACCAAGTGATCATCCTACTGGGCGTATTCACCGTGCTGATCTTCTTCTTCTTCAGCCTGGAGCATAAACGGCTGGTGGGGGGGATCAGCCGCGTGGGGCTGTTCTTCATCATGGTCAGCTTCGGCGCGAGTTTCGGCTATACGGTGATGGCTCGAATCAGCCTGCTGATCGGCCGGTTCCAGTTCCTCATTGACGACTGGATCAAACGGGCGATGCTCGGTCAGTAGCGCTGCTTCGGCAAGGCGCGGTAACTGGAGAAAACTAGCTTAACCGCCCGTGGTACGGTGCCGGGCTTGACCGAAGGTGCGGCTACTCGGCGGGCTCGTCGGGAGCAGAGGCGGACATCAAGGTTTCCAGTTCATCAAGGTTCAAGCTGGATTGCTGCGGGCCTTCGATTTCAATCACGATCCGGTCGTCCTGGTTGCGCAGGGTGATACTTTCCCCCCGGGTGCTGCTTAAGCCATAGGTAAGTTCAGTTCCGCCGCGGGCGCTGCACTCCTTGAGCTCCCAGTGTGTATCTTCGCTGTCTGCGGCTTCTTGCTCTTCGAGAATCACCGTGAGCTGCTCAGCAGTGAGCGTGATGGCAAAGCGGCTTTGTGGTACCAGCCACGCTCCCGGCTCCAGAGTCAGGTAGACATTCTCACTGGCTTCCATCCGCCGGGTTACGAGCCATAACATCAAAGCCTGGGCACTTAGCGTGAGCCCCTGCTCTTCGTCGGTGATCAGCGGATCACCTTCGGCGCGCAGCTGCTGGGTGGTCAGGTTAACGTGTAGCGTTTCGCAGCGCAGCGCGGAACTGCCGTACTGCATGCTTAAGCCTTCACTCACTCGTAGCTCGGAGGAACTAACGTCGAGTTCGCAACGCTGGGCTGCTACCTGCAGCGCAGGCTGGTCGGCGACATTGAATTCGCCGGTAATGTTTCCCTGGGCGAGTGCTTGCGTACTGGCGGTGTCATAGACGATATAGTCCGCCGCGAGCTGGTAAACCGCGCCGCTCTCCTGTTCCGTCCCGGTCACGATCCCCCGCGCCCCGGTAATCCAGGTTTGGCCCCCGTCGGTGCTGACTAGCTCCGGTACGGATAACGTTATTCCGCTTCCCGATACCTGCACGTTGCCCACCGCGCCGACGCGCTGGATCGCACTGGCTTTAAACTGCGCGTCCGGCACCTTGAGCTCGCGGACCATCTCCGCGGCGGTTTCACTGGGATCCCGGGTGGCGCGTGTGCTGGGCGGGGCTTGTTCGGGAAACTTCAACTGCTCCCCGCTGGTGATTTGCTGGCTGAAGATATCCAATTCCACGACGTCGGCGGTGAGGACCAGATCCGGGCTCGACATGCTAACGCCGTCGCTGAAGCGCAGGTAGGCGGTTTCCGGGCTGTTCTCGATAGTCAGGCCGTTGCCTTTGATGGTGAAGGTACGCTCCGAGGTTTCCGGCTCCTCGATTTGGGGCGGCTCGGCGGTCGCCCCCAGCAGCAGGAATACCACCGCTAGGCCGGTAAGCCGCAGCAAACGCTCAGTCTTTAACACGTACAAATTCTAACTCCCGCGCCGCCGCTGCAGGTCGCGCATCTGCGCCTTGAGCTGCTGGATTTGCTCGGTTAACATTCGCAGCTTATCCGTGTCCCCCGCTGCATCCGCTTCCCGGAGCTGGGCGGATGCCGCCGTCGCTTCGCGTTCCAGGTACATGATGTTATGACGGGCCAAGAGGCCGTCGTTGTCATCTTGCAGCGGCTCGGTATTGAGCAGCTCCGTCAGCAGCTCCTTGAAGCGGTCGTCATGTATTAGACGATCCGGCTCGTCAGCCGCGATCATCTCCTCGTAGAGCGCTTGATGCTGGGGAATGGCGAACCAGGCGGGCTCGGCCAGTTCGTGGTAGACGAAGCGGAATTCCTCGTCGGTGAAGAGCCTTCTGAGCACCTCGCGTTCGATGGGCAGCGCGCCTTGCATCAGGGCGCGCTCGCGTACCTGCTGGGCAAGCTGCTGCTTGGTAGCACCCCCGTCTCTGGGGGTGATTCCCGCCCCGCCAGTAAAATCACCCGCGCGGAGGCGGGTGCTACTAAGCAGCGCCGCGGCTTCCGCTGCGCCCATCCGCAGTGCCCCCGCTACTTCTTGCACCAGCTGCTGGCGTACCAGCTCGTCAGGCACCTGCCGGTAGAGCGGCGCGAGTTGCGTAATCCAACGCCGCTGCTCGGTCAGACCCGCCTGGGGCTGCGTTTGCCGCTGGTGGTCGAGCCAGAAGCGCACCACCCCCGCCGCGTCGCTGAGCAGTGCATTCCACGCCGCCTGGCCTTTTTCTTGCACCAGGCTGTCGGGGTCCACGCCCGCGGGCAGCGCGACGATCCGCGCGTCGTAGCCGCTGCGCAAAAACAGCACCCCGGCGCTCCAGGCCGCGCGCTGGCCCGCCTCGTCACCGTCAAAGGCGATGAAGAAGCGGTCGGTGTAGCGGCTGAGCAGTTTGACGTGCCCGGCGGTAAACGCGGTGCCACAAGTGGCGATCGCGTTCAGCACCCCGGCGCGCGCCAGGCCGATTACGTCCATATAGCCTTCGACGATCACCGCCCCCGCTTCCTTCATCTGGCCCTTGGCCCGATCGAGGTTGTACAGCACCTTGCTCTTGTCGTAGAGCGGGGTGTTCGTGACGTTCAGGTACTTGGGGGAGTCTTCCTCGCTCAGCGCCCGCCCGGCGAAGGCGATCACGCGACCGACGGCGTTGCGGATCGGAAAGACCAGGCGGTGGCGGAAGGCATCGTAGTAGCCCGACGATTCACCACCTTCCGGCATTGGGCCTTCCCCGCGCCGCGGCTTGATCAGCCCCAGGCTGGCCAGTTCCGTGGCCCGGGCGCCGTGCTCGGTAAGCGTATCCGCCAGGGCGTGCCATTCGCGCGGGGCATAACCCAGGTCGAACTCGGCGATCAGCCGCTCCGGCACGTCCCGCTTAGCCAGGTAGCGCCGGACATATTCGCCGCCGGTGCCTTTTAAGCATTGGCGAAAGAACTTCGCCGCGGCTTCATTAAGTTGGTAAAGGCGCTCTTTCTGCCCGGCGGGCCGGCCGGCGCTCGCATAACGGGCGATGTCGATGTTGTAGCGCCGCGCCAGCCACTCCAAGGCGTCGCGGAATTCGAGGTTCTCGATCGCCATCACGAAGTCGATGGCGTTGCCCCCGGCCTTACAGCCGAAGCAGTGGTACAGCCCCTTTTCCGGATTGACGTGGAACGACGGCGCTTTTTCCTCGTGGAAGGGGCAGCGGCCTTTGAACTCGCGTCCCGCGGGAATAAGGGAGATGTAATGGCCGATCAGCTCGACCAAGTCCACCCGCGCCAGCACGTCATCCTTTAAGTCCACCGCTTTATGTATATCATGGCGCTGGCACCGGACCGGACTAGAGCTTGAGCGCTTGCTTAATCGCGTCGACCTGGTCCAGCTGCTCCCAGGAAACGTCCAGGTCGGTACGGCCGAAGTGCCCGTAGGCCGCCAGCGGCTCGTAGCGCGTTTCCAGCAGGTTCAGCTGCTTGATGATCGCCAAGGGGCGGAAGTCGAACAACCCGCCGTCGCGCAGCAATTGCTCGATCCGCGGTTCTTCGACCTGGCCCGTGCCGTAGGTCTGCACCGAAAGGCTGAGCGGCTGGGCGCGCGCGATGGCGTAGCTCACCTGCAGCTCCAGGCGCTCCGCCACGCCCGCCGCCACCAGGTTCTTGGCTACATAGCGTGCGTAATACGACGCGCTGCGGTCCACCTTGGTCGGGTCCTTGCCGGAAAACGCCCCGCCGCCGTGACGGGCCATGCCCCCGTAGGTGTCGACGATGATTTTGCGCCCGGTCAAGCCGCTGTCTGCTTCCGGCCCGCCTTTGACGAATACGCCGGTGGGGTTGACCAGCAGGTCGATATCGCGGTGGCTGCCGTGGGGACAGAGCGCGGCTGGGATGGAAGGGGCAAGCACCTGCTCAAACAATGCCTGCTGCAGCGCAGCGTGTTCCACCCCCGCCAGGTGCTGCGCGCCGATCAGAACCCGTTCCACTTGCTGGGGGGCAAAGTCGGCGTAGCGCACCGTTACCTGTGTCTTGCCGTCCAGGGCCAGCTGGGGCATTTGCTTTAAGTGCCGGACTTCCGCCAAGCGCATCGCCAGCTGGTGCGACAGGTGGATCGGCAGGGGCATGAAGGTCCCCGGCGCGACCTGCTCGCTTTCATGGCAGGCAAAGCCGAACATCATGCCTTGGTCCCCCGCGCCGACGGCATCCAGCGGATCGGTGGAGCCTTGCCTTGCTTCCAGGCTGGCATTCACGCCCTGCGCGATATCGGGGCTTTGCTCATCAATGCTGACCAGCACCGCGCAACTGTGCGCGGAGAAACCCGGGCACTCCCCATAGCCGATGCGCTTTAAGGTGTTGCGCGTGATTTCCGCCACCGGGCAGTACTCGGCGGTGGAGATTTCACCAAACACCAGCACCAAGCCCGTGTTTACCGCGACCTCGCAGGCGACGCGGGCTTGTTGATCATGGTTTAGGATGTCGTCCAGCACGGCGTCGCTGATCTGGTCGCAGACTTTATCCGGATGTCCTTCGGTGACACTCTCACTCGTAAATTGGTACTCACGCATCGCATCTCCTTTCCGGGACACCAGGCGGGCTAGCTCGCGGGAGCCGTGGCCAACTTAGACGAATCAGCCCCGATCCGAGCTAGCCGCCGAGCGTGGCTTGCACCGCCTGCACAAAAGCCTTGCGGTCTGGGGCGCTGAAGTACGCCTTACCGGCGACGACGATATCCACGCCGATCGCCCCCAGCTCGCTGAGGTTGTTCTCGTTCACCCCGCCATCCACTTCAATGGTGAACACCAGTTCGTTTTCCTCGCGGTACTCGACCAGGCTTTCGACTTTGTTGAACACCGGCGAGATAAACTGCTGGCCGGCGAAGCCCGGGTCCACGCCCATGATCATCACGTTGTCAATCAGGGGCAGCACTTGTTCGATGGCGGTGAGCCCCGTTTGCGGATTCAGCGCGATCGAGGGCCGCATTCCCAGTTCGCGGATCCGGTTGATCATCCGCGGCGCGCTATTGGTCACCTCGATGTGGAAGCTTAAGTTTTTCAGCCCCAGGTCCGCCAAGGATTCCAGGTAGTCGGCGGGATTGGTGACCATCAGGTGGACGTCGAAGGGCAGCTTGGTGTGCCGCCGCGCCGCTTTGATCAGCGGGGGGCCGAAGGTCAGGTTCGGCACGAAGTGGCCGTCCATCACGTCGAAATGCACCAAGTCGCAGCCGTTGGCTTCGATATCTTGAAGCATCTCCGTAAGGTTCGCCAGGTCGCCGGCGAGAACGGACGGGGCGATTTTCACAGCTTCTCCTTGCGGAAGGGCGCAGCCATGTCGCCCACGAAGATGAAGACCGTCGCTTTGCCTTCCAGCTCCAGCTGCTGGGTAATGATGTCCCCGGGCGAGTGCTGTTGCTCGGGGTAAACCACTTGTCCGCCGACGCTCAGATCGTCGTACACCTTGATCTTGACCAATTGCTTCTCCGGGCCCTGGGGCACGGTAATCCGCGCCGTCAGGGTTTTCGCCCGCGCTTCCATCAGCGCTTCCGGCAGGGCGACTGAAAGTTCCACCTTGGTACCCAGGTCGACCGCTTGGCCACTGGGCACGTTTTGGTTCAGCACGGTACCGAGGCCCACGGAATCGTCCGCCACGTATATTACCTTGGCTAGGTGCAGGTTATCTCGCACCAGCTGGTCTTCCACCGTACCGAGCCGCTGGCCCACCAGCTCCGGCATGCGCACCTTGGGCAGATTATGCCGGTCGGCGACTACTACGGAGACGCTGATCGCGCTGGTGTATTCACGTCCCGCTTTCGGCTCCTGGTTGACCACCTTGCCCGGGTCAACGGCTGTGCTGTAGATTTTGATGATGTTGCCAAGTTTGAGCCGGGCCTCGGCGAGCTGCTCGGGAACCTGGTCGACATGCTCGCCGACGAGATTAGGCACGATGTAGATTGACGGTCCCAGGCTGACCCACAGCGATACTTTATGGCCCTGCTTGGTCCGCGCCCCGGCTTGCGGGTTTTGCTGGAAAACCATGCCGGCGGGTTGTTCGTCACTGCCCACACGTTTGACTACATTAGGTATCAGCCCCGCGTCGCGCATCGTCTTTTCGGCGTCAGGTTCCGCCACTCCTACTACGTCGGGAACCGTCACCACCTCACCCCGCTGGCTCATCAGGTCGGCGCTGATCATGGCGAAGATCTTGTAGACGAAGAAGATAATCACGACCAGTACGATGACGAAAAGCAGCACGAGCACTAGCCGCGCTACCTGCGTCGCCTTGGTTTTGGACCGCGTTCCCACCGCGCACGATTATACAAGGTCTCACGTGCCGGCGCTGGTGCGGCACCCGGCGGTTCACTACTTCAAGTCCAGAGGATGGATGATGTAGTCTACAAGCGCCGGCCTTTAGCGCGCGGCTATAATGCGCCAAGCCACCTAAGGGGAGGGAATCGTGATGTCTTCGACCGGCAAGCTGTTTCTAGCGTTTTTTCTTATTAGCCCGGCTATCTGCACTGCTCGACCTAGTGAGGTAGCAGCCGGTAGTACACCGCCGGGTAGCTATTGGGCGCCCGCCGCCGCGCCCACCGTAAGCTATGAGATTGAGCTGGTATACGATGAGGAAACAAGCCGGTTTGAAGGCACAGAGCGCGTTGCCTTCACGAATAAAAACGATTATCCCGTCTCCCAGATTGCCTTAAAGTGGAGCTGGGGACCGGTTGCCGAACTTGAACTCACCGGCTATTCCTCGACTGTACGCCGGCTTGGCGCTTGGCGGGACGAAGCCTTCTTCGCGCTTGAGCCGCCGCTGGCTCCGGATCAGGCATTTGAAGGCTGGGTGTCATTCCAGTTACCGGGCGCGCCGGAGGATGAAGACCTCATCATTTTCACGGACTGGTATCCACGGCTGTGGTGGGGCGCGGAAACGCTCGACAATTATCAAGTCTCGATTACGCCGCCGCCGGGTTTTGAGGTGCTAACCAGTGGAAAGTATGTACAAGCGGACGCCG
>Ga0180434_10008504_pt1 | contig 11316 bp, 13 predicted proteins | sample SS_ome_7_FD_132453 | JGI IMG/M metagenome (GOLD analysis project Ga0180434, IMG submission 132453) | Hypersaline lake sediment archaeal communities from the Salton Sea, California, USA - SS_1_D_2 metaG | ecosystem: Environmental > Aquatic > Non-marine Saline and Alkaline > Hypersaline >... | reverse complement strand
GCGCAGGAACTCCACCCAGAACGCTTCCGTCTCCGCAGCACCCGCCTGGAAACCCAGGATGGTTCGATGTCCCGTCTCATCGACCCCCAGCGCGATCACAAAGGCCTGACTCACAATGCGGTGGTTCTGCCGCACCTTGGGATAAAGCGCATCCAGCCAGACGTAGGCACAACGCCTGTCCAACGGCCCCTGTCCTTCAGCCCCTCCGACCGCTCTCTGTCTTGCCTAGCACGCTCTCCACTCACTTTGTCCGAGACGTCCCTGTTTCCACCATAGAAAGTAGCCTATAACAATACGGCTCTCCGCCAATCGGCCCGGCTGAGCATGCCTGACGTAGTCGAACAGAGTCCACCGCCACCTTGAACCTGCGAGATCACGGATGTTTGTGCAAACCCACTGGCTGATCTTCCGCCAAACGTGCCGTATGATGCTAGATTCCGCACCCTCCATGGACAACCGCTTGAGACAGACCGACTTTTCGGCCAGGACGCTTGTGTCATGCCACTTGACGTTGTTGCCAACTTGTTCGCACGTCCAAACGGCCCTTCTTGACCTGGATTCAGCAATGCGGGCCGACTCAACGCTATGTCCACACCAACCGGGCGTTTTGCTATTGGACAAAGTCCCGCGGAGTCGATACTTGACAACCTGACGCAAGGGTACGCGTTGAAGAAGGGGGAGTCCTACATTTCTTGGATCTCCCGCAGTGTCTCCTTCAGCCAGTCAAGAGCCTCTTGATCTAGCGTGCCTTCCCTCAGGGATTCCTCGGCTCGTTCAATCGCTACCTGCATGAAGAACACGGCTTCATCTTTGCGGTTGAGCCTCTGATAGACGAGCGCCAAGCCCTCATACCCATCTTGGTGTTCGGGCTGCGACATAATCAACTCTTTGAACTTCAACTCGGCCGCCTCAAGTTGACCGCTTCTGAGCAAGTCCAGTCCCTCGTTGTACCACTCATAATCATCGTTCTTGTATGGCTCAATGTGCGCTGTCTCTTCCCGCACCTGTTCCAGGTAGTCTGCACTCACTTCTCTATCCTCCAATGTTCTCCGCTCACCTGCACTTATCCTGTTGCCCTGCTCGGCAGTACAAAACCCGGCTTCCAGGCCACCGATAGAGATGGCGAGGGGTCGGGCACAGTCAGATCCAACGCTCAGACTGCCATTGATTGACAGTGTCGGTTAGATAACGGCCCGGCTGCATACTCCTCACCGCCCGGGCTGGTTGGGCATAACTAACGTGCTCAAATGGATCCCGCACGCGCCCTGAAGCTCTTTAGACGCGGATCTTCGTGCCAGCCCACCGGAGGATCCCCCACCAAGAACGGCGCCTAATGCTAAGCTCGGCGAGCAACTGTTGAGCTTCCGCAATACGTCCCATATCGTTCCAGCTGGAGACTGACACGCCAGCTCGGCGCCACGAGTCTGCATATCCAAGCTCTTGATCTGATCGGTCAGGATCACGCCTCCGACACCCAGCCTACTACGCATTAGCCTCTCAAGAGGATACCCTTTGGCCTGTTGCATCCCTGGGCATAGGAGCGGCCGTCCAGATTTGCCGTTGTCGGCCGCTGGTGAGAGCGCCACAGCGAGGGTCCTGTAGAGGGAACGAAACCCGTTTCACAATCCTGTCCTGTCCCCTTCGACGCCCACGTTGCACATGCTGACCATCTGTCTTGGACGTGTTCGATTGAGCCCGTGGCTCGTGACGTCGCAATCGTTCAGGGGGGGGGTGGCGACATCGGGAGCAGAGAACGACGTAGATCGCCCCCCATTTGGCAGCATCGCAGGGTTCGGTGAGGTACTCGAATACATTGCGCTCCTGTTGTTTGAGGGTGGCAACGACTGTCATGATTCGTTCAGCGAAACGAGTGCCAGCTTCATCCTGGGTTCCAAAACACATCTTGCGCCAGAGTACACCATGGCGAGCCTCTCGCTCGCCCAGGTTGTTGGTCGGTTCTACGCCTCTTGAGTTTAGATAAGTAATCAGGGCGGCTCGCGACTTGCGCGAAACCGCCCCAATGGTAGAAAGTTATGGGATGCCACCAACAACCCAGGAGGTTCCTACCATGAAGCAGCTTAACAACTTGATCGAGTTTCGTCAAGCCATCTATGAGCACGGGCTTACCAAGGCCAAGGACGCACAATTCGAGCTCGTGGATGCGCTTCTACTCAGTTCGCCTATCCGTTCCTTCACAGAGCTGAGTCTCTCCCCGGCCTTTCGCCGCAAGTGGTCCAGCGCTTATGCAGCTATTGAGAATGGGGAGCGAGATCGGGAGTGGCTGGAAAGGCTCTTTGTCGAGCAGATTCCAGTGGAGAGGGCAAACAGGTTTTCTCCCTGGACGGTACGGCTTGACCTCATCCGGAGGTGGGGACGCTGGCTGATCGCCAATATGTCTACAGCAGCGGCGAGATTGTGGTTGGGCATCCCTACCCTATACTGGCCTGGGTGCCTGAGCCTGAGACGAGTTGGGCACCATCCGTGTCGGTCAGCCGAGTCCGCAGTGAGCAGACGGACACCGAGGTGGGCGTGGCTCAGGTCAAGCGACTGTGTCAACTGCGGGGTGAAAAGATGCTTCAATCGCTATATCTGACCGTAGGCGACTGTAAGTACGGCAACCACCGTTTCCTGGGTCCGTTGAAGGATGAGCCATGCGGAGCACTGGTTCGTATGCGCCGTGACCGTGTGCTGTATGGAGGACCGGGTCCCAACCAGGGGATAGGGCGAGCGAGGGTCCACGGCGATCGCTTCGCCTTCAAAGAGCCGGAGACCTGGGGCGAGCCAGACTAGGAAGTAGAGTTGGAAGATGAGCGCTGGGGCAGGATAAGGCTACGAGGATGGGACAACAAGCACGCCTATCAAACCACAGAGACCGTGTTGAGCATCATCCTAGTGGAGACCCATTTGGAGCACGATAAGCTATCTGATCCCTTCTGGTTGGCTTACCAGCCACCGCCTCACCAGCAGCCAGGAGCTCAAGACCTGGTCGACTTGTGGCACTGGTACGACGGGCGATGGCCAGTGGAGCCCAGCATCCGCTTCCGCAAACAGTATCTCTACTGGACCACGCCCCGGTTCCAAGAGCCAGAGAAATGTGACCGCTGGACGAGCTTGGTCGACATTGCCCAGTGGCAGCGGTTCCTGGCGCGGGATGTGGTCCAAGACGAGCCCTTGCCTTGGCAACCACCTCAGGAGCGACTGACGCCAGAGCGAACGCTCCAGAGTCTGGGCGCGACTTTCCGACAGATTGGCACCCCGGCAGCACCACCTCAAACTCGCGGAAAGTCCCAGGGGTGGCCTAAGGGCCGGCCCCGGACCCGCCGCAAGCGGCATCCGGTGGTCAAGAAGGGCTAGAACTCGCCCAGAATCAGCTTGAAACTCACTTGTTGAAGAACGGTACCTACTCGATGGGCATCGAGGATCTTAGACTTTGTCTAAACTCAAGAACATGGAGTGGGTAATTCTAGTTGTCGCTGGCCACCGCCACCAACAGAGACGGTCGTCGCTCCATGGATCCCACCAAGAGAGTCTGGGCGTCCGCCCCGGATACTGAGTCCCACTGGTAGTCCGCGACGCGGGCGAGCCCATCAGAGGGGCAGATCGTAGTATTGGGGCTTGGGCAGCGAGATCCATCTCGACCACCGCGATGGAGACATTCTGGGTCCGGAGAGAGGTGCCGGAGGCGCTTGACACCGTCTGATGGTCATGTATAATGCTCACAGTAAGGACGGTTATGCCACTCATTATGACGGGACCTGAGATCTGTGCGTCGACTGCTGACTGCCCCACTCTGGTGCCGCTCTCCCGCCCTCGTGGGACGCCTTCCATCGGTCACAGCGACCGCGCCACCTCCAGAGCAACCCAGAGCTTACCCAGGCGGTCGCAGGACCGTCGATGTACGTCCACTGGCGGTATTGACGGCGTCAGATGGGACGCTCGGAGCCCCAGGTCTTTCTCACTAAGCACGGAGACCCTGACATGCCAGAAAAACCTCGAGCGATTGATGACAGCCGATCCAAGGAGATTGCCCAACAAGCCCTCGCTGACCGCGAGCGCGAGGCGTCGCAGGACGGTGAAGTCGACGTGATTCTGGCTCAGGATCGCATCGAGGAACAGAATGAAGATCTGTCTAACGGTAGCAATTCCAGGAAGACCAACAGGTCACCATCGGGATCATCCGCCGCCCCCTTCCCTGCCATGACTCTGGAGGCATCCGTCCCGGCCTTCATCGACAGTCGGCGTTCCAATGTCTCTCCCAGCACATCAATGACATACCGGACGGCATTGCGCCGTTTCCTCAGATACCTCGACACCCAAGAGCCCGTCAACCCCGATTCCTCTGTCTCGCGTCTATCGAATCGTCTCGATCTCCTCTTGAGCTATGCCGACAATCTCGCCCAATCGGGGCTCAGCGAATCGACCTACACCCTCTACCTCACGGCATTGAACCAGTGGTTGGACTATCTCTTCGAGAACAACGTCCTGGGTGATGACATCACAGCCACCGACTATCAGCGTCTGCGTGACAGACTAAGCGCCAAGACGCATATCTCTCTGAAAAGCACCAACCTGAAGCCTGAGAAAGAACGACGGGCGCCTGGGGATGAGGTGATCGACCAATTCCTCCGTGCTGCACGCACGGACGATACCGTAGACCCAGATGCAAGCCTCGACGATCAGCGCCGCGGTGAGCTGCGGCGACTTCGCAATGTGGCGATCTTAGAGACACTGGTCAGCACTGGCGCCCGCATCGGCGAGGTCATGGGACTCAACGTGGGCGATCTGCTGGACGACAAAGCGGCCGTTATCCGCCGCGGCGTCGGTAAAGGTGACAAGTCCCGCGTCGTCTTCTTTGACGACGCCGCTTGGTTCGCGGTACAAGCCTACATTGGAGAGACCGGCGTCAGCCGCGCATCGCATCCTCTCTTCCTACGTCACGACCGCGGCGCGGGGGACAAGATCAAACGGCTCGGCGAGACGGGAGCGCAGCGTGAGATCCGCCGGTTGCGTTCCCGGGTTATCCTGAGCCTCTGCGAGGACATGGTCCGCCTACTGCTCGCCGACCATGACTTAACGGAGGATCACATTGCGCACTTGGCCACGCGCGTCGCCGAGGACGAAGCCTGGCCCCAACAACTGGCCAACGCCCAGCACGCTCACCCGGAACTCGCTGACCAAGTGTATCGGCTCCGAATGCAGATACGCCAGGCTCGAGAGACGACGGCTCACAGTTTCCGGCACGCCTTCGCCACCAAAGTCCTGTCGAACACCGGCGACCTGGCGGCCACGCAGGACTTGATGGGTCACGCCAGCCCCGACACCACGCGACGGTACGCAAAGCTGAGCAGCGAGAGACTGCGCCAAGTGCATCGGGAGGGCTTGACCCGGTCATCGACCCAATGAGCGCATCAAGGGCGTCTTCGCTTCTTGTCTCAAGCAAACATGCAGAGGATGGAGATCCAGGATCACAGCGCAGCCCCCTACCCCGAACCTGGGCTGCCCTGAGACATTCGGACCACAAAGGAGAGTAACCATGAACGCGCCACAGAACAACACGGAGATGAGAGTGTGATCGTCATCGCCGTCAGCAACCAAAAGGGCGGGACGGCCAAGACCACAACCGCCGTGACCGTTGCCCATAAGCTCGCCATCGACGGCCGCCGCGTGCTCCTCGTCGACACGGATGTCCAGGGACACGCAACCTTAGCAACGGGTCTAGACAAATCGCCCGGCATCTACCGAGTAGTGGAGCGTTTCTTGGGGATGGAACGGCCGTTCCTACTTTTAGAGGCAAGAGAGCGGCTGGACGTGATTCCCAGTGACAAGATGACGGAGCAAGCCAAGAGAACCCTGGCCGGCATGAACTTCAGGGAACGCGTGCTAGAGGAAACCCTCGAGAGCCTGCACGAGTATGATGTAGCTGTGATAGACTGCGCCCCCAGCCTGGACGTGCTCCACGTCGCAGCCCTCGTCTGCGCTGACTGGCTCGTCGTTCCCACTCGATTGGACTATCTCGCGGTCGATGGAGTCAACGAGGTCCTAGCGTCGCTTGCCGAGATGAAGCGTAGGTCAGAACACGCACCCGAACTCTTGGGCATTCTCCCTTCTTTCTACGACCGGACGACGAACGAAACGACCGTCCAGCTGCGGGCCTTGGTCAAACACTTTGGTGAAGCCGTGTTGCCCCCCATCCCGGTGGACACCAAGCTGCGGGAGGCACCGGCATACGGCGAAACGATCTGGGAGTATGCGCCGGATACGCGAAGCATCAGCGGCATACAGACCCGAAAAGGAACCAGGCGCGGCGGCTACCTGCAGTTCATGAGTCGTGTAGAGGAGGTCCTATGAGCAAGAGGAAAGAGGCCATAGATCCCGCTGTAGCGGGACTCCTAGATGAGGCAAAGCGCCGTGAAGAGGTGCGGCGCAAGTCCCCAAAGGCACGGAAGAAGGCACGCCGAGATGCAGAACGCTCTCGTGCGACTTACGACATCCCTGACGAGATACAGGCAGTGATCGGGGAGATCGCCAACATGGAAGGGATGTCCAAGAGCGCCACGGTCGCACTGATACTGGCTGTGGGCGCGCATGAATACATGGAGGGCACCCTGGAGTTCACCGGTGCCAAGCAGGTGATCCGACACCCTCTTTACGAATGGGTGGTGGACGACGACACGCTCACTGAGATTCTCAAGGGAGATAGGAACCTCCTGAAACAATAGATCATGGCTAACACAATCCCTTACGGAGGGAACCTGATACAGCCATCCGGACTCGGCCGGGGAGAGATCCAGACCGAGGCCCTATGCCGCAGCACTTCTCATGACTTACGGCACCATTAACGGTGTCCCTAACGCCACTCATATGGGCATCCTTTGCGCTGGCCTTTACGCCATCGTTAGGGCCAGCGCCTGAGCCGCCTAGAGGCCCCAGGGGCGGGCGGAGGGGGCCACCCCTTATGATCCCCTATCCTTGTCGAAAACGGCCCTAGAGACACCCACAGGGCCCCAGGTGTAGTATTGATTGAAGTTGCGGGCGTGGTGTGACTTCGCCCTCGTCCCCTCAAACCTTCCTTACGCACAGCTGCGTGAACCGGTAACACGTTCTAGGGGGGGACTCGTCGCAGCAAGGGTCAGAGGGTGGACATCACGGGGATAATCATCGAACCAGCAGGCCGCACCATCCCCTGGAGGGCAGGCGGAGCGAAACGTGGCAGGCAAAGCCATCTCTTGCTCGGAACAAAGCTAAGCTCTACCGTTCCTTACCACCGTCTTCCGCAGTCATTACGCAGGGACACGACTGGTCCCAAGATACATCGTATCACACAACGCTGACACTCGGGGCAGGCGGATCGAGCGTAGGCGTAGGAAGCTGCTCCGGTCGACGGAGACCAATGAGCAAAATGGAGGAAAGATCCCCCGAGAGACCATACGGCATCCTGGCCGAGTTCGCGCAACTTCAGAAGGAACGGGAGGGGGGCAAACGCGAACTAGGGATGAAAACCCCAAAGCCCGCCCCGTGGCACCTACGACATGCCCGAATACTCAAGCCTTGCCATCGTCGTGATCGCAGACTGCGAAGGGCTCTGCCAGTGCAGTGCACTGCACTGGCACTGCTTCTGGCGGCAGGCACTCGGCAGCATGCCACGGGAGTATTCCACTTCGAGGACGCCAAGACACCCATTGATCACACATGCTATGACTACGTGGGCGAGAAGGAGACGGTTCTGAAGATCCTGCGTGGTGAACCGTTGGACACATCAGGGGGCGATCCCTTCGTCCTCACCGATCCCGCAGACTCCACCTGCGACTGGGGGCTTGGCGCGATGCGCGTCTGGGCTCGTCCAGATCATCTGTGGGTCCTGCTGATCGATAAGAACAACAATCCCTGCACTTCCTTCCGCTGGGCACCGGGCGAAACATGCAGCGTCCCCCTACCCTCCTCAAGCCCACGACGTACGTCCTCGAGCAAGCGGATGCATCTAGCACATCGGCCACAGCGGAGCAAGTCACGCAGCATGCATCGCCCCCCCCGGCGCATTGCATTGGCAGGCGAGCGGGACTGGGGTGATCAGATCGACCGTGAGGTCATCGAGAGGCGTGCCCACGGGGTCCGTGGGCACCTGCGCTGGCTTCCGCCTGATTGGCGCGCGAGTGCACAAGCCGGAGAGCTTGCCCGGTCCTTCAGTCTGACCCTGCCGGATGGCTACACGTTTGTGCGACCACACGTCCGCGGAGGGCAGAGCAATGATGGCGTCGAAGGCCCCCGGAAGGCGAAGTGATCGTGGTTGCGCAGGGGTTGGCGACGGTGATGAACCTATTGTGATGGGGAATTGGGGGTTGACAGTTGGCCAATTGTGTTGTAGATTACTTGCATTGATACAAGCGAAGATCGACTGAGGTCGTAGAAACGCGAAGACGCCGGTGTCCCCACACCAGCGTCTCCAAGTTTCGGTCAGGGCCAGGCCTTGCCCTTTACACCCTTATTCTCTTTTCAGGTGCTAGTATAGCACGTCTTAGGGTGTCTGTCAAGGCTTTTCTTCACCCCTGTTACCTCTCTCGATCTCCTAGCCATAGGAGGTCAGAATGCCCCAAGCGGCAGCACGCATTGCCTTCCGACATCCTGTCAAACCGGAAGGCTGGGCACGCGTCTACTGCCTTCCTAAACGCGATGAGAGCCCAGGTGATCGTCCAACTCGGCTCTACACCCTGCAACTGAAACACGCCAGGTACAACCACAACCACTGCCCAGGACGGAAGTCGTTAGCCGATAGCCTTGGGCAGTCCACAGCTACCGCCGAACACCGGTCAGCCGGACTTCGCAGGTATGGACCACTAACCCATCAGCAGCGCACCGCTCCCAAGCGTGTCACAGCCTACGGGGTTAGAGAAGGCAAAAGAGATGGGGGACAACGCGATCGTGGTTACGCAGGGGTTGGCGACGCTGATTATCCTGTCACGAGCGGAAATTGGCGGTTGACATTAAGGCAAATGTATTGTAGATTAACTGTAACGATACAACCGAAGATCGACTGAGGTCATCGAAACGCGAAGACGCCGGTGTCGCCACACCAGCGTCTCCAAGTTTCGGCCAGGGCCAAGTCTTGCCCTATACACCCTTATTATCTTTTCAGGTGCTAGTATAGCACGTCTCAGGGTGTCTGTCAAGGCTTATCTGGATCCCTGCCACCTCTCTCGATCTCCTAGTCCCATAGGAGGTCAGAATGCCCCAACAAGACAGACGCATCACCTCCCGCAATCCTCTCAAGCGGGAAGGCTGGGAGCAAGTCTTCCACGTTCTGACGCTCGACCAGAGTCTGAGTCGCGCTGCCTCTCGACTCTACATCTCACTGCTCACATACGCCACGCAGAAGGGCAACCGCTCGCCGGTACGGCAACGCATAGCCCAAGACTCTAGGCAGTCCACTCCTACCAGCGGGCTCCAACTAGCTGGACTCGGTGAACACGCGTTGACAGCCCGTCAGCAATACAGCAGTTACGAGCCGGTCACGACCTGCGAGGTTGAAGGAGATGGAAAAAGCGAAGACGCCAGTGCCGTCTACACTGGCGCCTTCGAGGTCAGAGTATTGCGTGCCCGCGCTACTCTTCACGATGCAACGATAGCAGCAAAAGAGCCTTACGTCAAGCGAGCGCCCCACTCTGTCCTCGCAACTGCTCATGTCTACTCCTCCCTTCCACCCGAGGAGCCCACCGTGCTCAGAAGATCCTCCCACCGCAACCGGACAATGTCTTGCCGTGCTATGCACGGAAGAGGGGGACGGCCATGAAACGCGCGATTCACGAAGCCAAGGCTGCGTTGATGGAGGTCCTCCGGCGCCCGATTGCCTACCACGTGGTGTTCGCCAAGATCAGCGGCGGCGTGACGTCGGGCGTGTTTCTCTCCCAACTCTTCTACTGGGCGGACCGCGGCAAGGATCCCAACGGATGGATCTACAAAACTCAGGCCGAGTGGGAAGAGGAGACCGGCTTGACTCGTTGGGAACAAGAGACGGCACGAAAGCGACTCAAGGAGCGTGGCATCTTAGAGGAGAAACGTGCGGGCATGCCCGCACGACTGTACTATCGCCTGGACCTGGATCGCGTCATTGAGCTGGCTGCAGCTCAATCAAGTATGTGGGATTCCCACAATCAAGAATGTGGTACCTCCACAGACAAGAATGTGGAAACACCCCAATCCAGTTCGAGGGAACCCCACAATCCAGAATGTGGGACATCACCAAACAAGTCTGGTGAAAACCCCCAGACAAGTTCGAGGCAAAACCACCAACATGCAGAGAATACAACAAGAGAATACAAACAACAACAACAAGCTGATGCTGATGCCAAACTCTGTGAAGATGAACGGCAGGCCTTCGAGGCCCTCCGAGGCCTTGGCTTTCCAGAGTCGGATGCAAGACGTTATGCACGAGACCAACCCGTGCTGGCGCTCTCCTGGAGCAACTACGCGCGTGGTCAAGAGGGTCTTCGCAATCCTGGTGGTTTCGTCCGGAAGCGTCTCGACGCCGGTGATTCACCACCCGAGGAACCGAACCGGGAAGCTCCCCCGCCACCGACAGGCACTGTCTACACGTAGGAGATAACGATGCAAGAGCCAACGCTGACACCGCATAGCAGGGAATCCGAGGAGGCGCTGATCGGGACGCTGTTGCTGAATCCCGGCGCCTATCACGACGTAGCGACAATCGTAGGCCCCGATGATTTCTACTTGAGCAATCTGCGCTGTGTCTATGAGGCAATTGAAGCGCTCCAGGAGAAGGGAAATCATCCGGACACCGTAACGGTCGCGGACTATCTTGAGCGGCGCGGCCAGCTAGCTGAGATCGGCGGTATGGCCTGTCTGAGCGATTTGATGACCAGGACCGTCTCGATTTTCCGGGCTGAAGAGTATGCACAGCTGATCAAAGAGCGGGCCCACCGCCGCGACCTGATTAATGCCGCCTCTGAGATTGCCAAACTGGCCTACAACGAGGAGCTAGACATCGAGGAGGCCCAGGCGAAGGCCGAGGCTATGGTTCTGGACGTCCGGGACACGACCAGCAAAACGGTCTGCATCCAAGAACTAACCGAGGAGCGTTATGAGGAGTTTGGGGAGTGGGCAGAGCATCCCGGTGAAGCACGCGGGCTCCTGACTGGCATGGACGCCCTAGACGCCATGCTGGGAGGTTTCTACCCAGGACTGTACATGCTGGCGGCCCGGACGTCGATGGGCAAGACGGCCTTTGCGCTACAGACGGCATCTAGCGTAGCGAAACGCGGACACAAGGTCGTCATCTTCAGCCTGGAGATGGACAAGGCGGAG
>Ga0180434_10008501_pt1 | contig 11317 bp, 9 predicted proteins | sample SS_ome_7_FD_132453 | JGI IMG/M metagenome (GOLD analysis project Ga0180434, IMG submission 132453) | Hypersaline lake sediment archaeal communities from the Salton Sea, California, USA - SS_1_D_2 metaG | ecosystem: Environmental > Aquatic > Non-marine Saline and Alkaline > Hypersaline > Sediment... | reverse complement strand
GCATATAGCCTATCCCGCCGTCGGTGATGTCGCCGCGCGCGGCCAATTCGGTATAGGTATCCTCCCGCGTAGCGCAGGAATCGGAAGCGATCGCGAAACCCCATTCATTGAAATAGGCATCTCCAAATTCCACGCCGGGATTTTCAAGCCAGAGCATCGCCCAGGTTTCATCCACCTGATCCAGGATTCCCCCGTTTTTCAATGTAATCAGCGTTCCCGGAGGATACTGCATCCTCGAGATATATCGATAATTAACGATCCTGCGGCCGCCGTTCTGCTCATTGTGCCCGAACAGGACGGATCCGTCTGTTGAAGCGTTCTTGCCGACCAGCACGGTGAAGCAGTCGGCGCCTGCCGTCCCGTTTAAAAGCATCAAGGTCAGACAGGTTAGAGCGGCGCCAAGGGCGTATCGGTTGAATTTCATCCATGGTCTCCTTTTATCAAACAAATGGATAAAAACAGCGTAAAATAGAAGAATTTTTAGTTTATCAATCCGTTCTCCGGAATGCAAATCACCCACTGCATCCTCTTCGAGATCGGTTCCGTGATCCCTTCGTTCCTCTCCCCTTCTCTTCTCCCCTCTTCAACATTCCATGCATTGAGTCTTTTTTGTAAAAGACACAAAGGATCCCGGTATCGGATTGACTTCCGTTTATCCTGAGCCTTTTTTACTTCATAAGGGGTGATCCGATGACACTTCTCAAGATTCTGTTTGTATCCATCTCCTTGATTCCCGCCGTGGGAATGGAACGCGGCGAACCCTCTTTTTTTGACGAGCCGTGGTATTCCGAGCCTTATATGATCGATATCGGATATCGATTTTCGAGCCGCTGCGTTCCGGGAGAATGCGAGGACCCCAGCACGCTGACTCTTGTCGCTTCGGTTACAAACACCGTTTTCGAACATTCGCCCTCCCCTGCATTCCCTTGCTGTTTGCAATCCCGAACAGGGTCGGTCATAACGCCTATCTTCGGGCATGGTACGGGAAGCGCTCACATCATCGAAGTAGAAATGTGCCCGCACCTCAGCGGCAGCGGCAAGGAAGCCCAGCCCATCGTGAGCAGAAACGATGACTTCGAAATCAATCTCATGGTATGGCCGACCATTGCCGCCGAAGAATACCAGATGGAGAAGTACGGCTACGACACCAAGGATGATATTCCCGCTTCGATACAAGAATCGGTATGGATGCAGTTCCAAGCCCTGACTCCGTTTGATAACCCGGCGTTCGAATGGGAAAATTCAGATGGAAACGGATTGATGCACACGTTCTCGGTTATCTTCTCCGTTTATCTTGATGATTTGAAAAATAACCGGGATAGCGGTATCGAAGTCCCGGAGTCCGATGAATGCGGGCAGGGCATATGGTCGATCCAATTCTCTCAGATAAGAAATAAACAATGAATTGCTCTTTCTTTTTCGGCACGGGTGATTTTGAGCTTCATAAGCTGGAATCGGTCGTCAGAAAAGGAGAATTTGCTCAACCGGTATGGTTTCAGATAATATGGAGCAATCGAGCCTTGAGGAGGACACGATGAAAATAACAAAAGCAGTTTCCTTGCTTTGCTTGACGGTTTTTGTATTCACGTTAATCGCCTGCGGCGGCGGGGGGAAATACGCCGACGCAAAAAAAGTGATCGCGAAAAGCAATACGATCCTTGAAGATTTTTTTTATAAAATGGAAAAAGCGGATAACGGAGACAACGTGGCCGCCGCCCTATCCGTCTTCACAAAAGACATGAAAGCCGTCGCTCCGGCCATGAAGGAACTGGAGTCGAAATATCCCGAGCTGGCAAACCGACAAAATATTCCCCCCGAGTTGGGTGAAGAAGGCGAAAAGATGGCGGAGCTGTGGATGAAATTCGGCTCGGTCATGATGAAGATCCAACAGTACTCCGATAATCCGGAGGTTCAAAAAGCCCAGGAGGAAATGAGTTCCATCTTCAATTGACGGCAAAAACGCCTATAAAGACGCCTGAAAGTGCATCAGCGCCTTGACGTCAGGTGATTCATGGGGAAACGACCTTCTCATCAGCAACCACGATGTCAGGCCGGCCCGCCCTATTTCCGCAACCCTCCGTCTTCGGTCTCCATTCCTCATTTGACCGGATTATGGGCTAATTGAATGAGCACGATACCCAAGATGATGGCCCCCATTCCCACCGCGATCCTGGGATCCATTTTCTGGGTTCCCCGGAAAAGCCCGATCACGGTTCCTGCCAGAGGCGATAATGCGAAGGCGACGGCCAGGGTCACTCCCAGGTTGGTGGTTGTTGAGAGAGCCGTGTAAAAACTCCACATCCCCAGGCTGCCGGCAACGATCCCCCCGCCGATCAGGATCATCAGCCAGGGCTTTATATCCCCCGTATGGACCGTTTTTTTCCATGCGGATACGGACAGCAAGCCCAGCACGACCAGGGCAACCGCCGTGCGCAGGGTGATCCCGACGATGGGAGGGAGATTCAGCAGCTGAAGACCCGACTTTTCGAAATATCCCCCGATCCCCCAGGCAGCCCCGGCAAGAAGCGCGAATAGTATTGATGCATGCATGACTAAAACTCCTCTCTGCAATTATTTTCAATCAGGTTGATGCCAGCTTGACTTGAAGACGCTTTCCCAGCGCCCAAACAACGGGAAGCAGCACGATACAAATGATCCATGCGGCCAGCAGATCCGATTTAACATCGTGAAATGAGGCACCCTGCAAGGAGATCCGATATAGGGGATCAATGAACCAGAAGGTCGGAAAAAGTCTTGCGATCCACTGCGGCCAGCGGGGAAAGAGGTAGAAGATCACGGGGCCGGCCAGCAGGACATTGAGGCTTTTGATGAGGGTGTACAGAGATTTCGCATCCTTGGCGGTAGTTCCGTAGATCAGCCCGACCTCGATGCACATCACAGCCCCCACCATGAGGAACAGAAGCAATCCAAGGATCCCGCCCCTCAGGGCGCCGTTAAGAGCCAACGTCAGACAGGACATTGCCATCACCATGAGGATTCCCAGCAGGGCTTTCGATATCAGGATTTCTGACATCGTTACCGGTGTCACCAAAAGGGCATGCAGGGTTTTTCTCTCACGCTCGCTGACCAGCATGAATGCAGGTACGAAAACCCCCGCCACCAGCATAACGAATATCAAAATAGAGGGCACGATCCTCACTGAGATCGGCGAATATTTTTCACCCTCCCCGGAATCGTGGATCCTAACGGCGACCGGATCGGGGCGAGCCTCCACCCCGCGAACCAAATCAAGAGTTGAAACGGCCAGCAGGACACGGTTGGAGAGCAGACTTTCTCCGGAAAGGAAAAATTCGAGCCGCGGCTTCTCCCCCGCTCTCAAGGCATCATCGAAATTTTCCTCCAGTATAATGCCGGCATCGGCGTCATGTGCCTCTACCAGATTCCGGAGGTGAAACGCATTTTCAGCATGAATGAGCTTGATTTCCGGAATATTCTCCGCTATTTTGACGATTCGCGATCCCCCCAGGTCAGCGATGGCCAGACGCGGTTTGGGGGCCAACAAGGATATGAATACGACTTTAAGCAGGAAAGTGACAAGCAGGGGCATCAGAATAGAAAACAAAAAAACCGGTGAGCTTGGACCTGACTTAAGATCCCTCAGGATCAATTTCCAAATGCGGATCACGCTCACAATGCCACCACCCTTCGCTTGAGCAGGAGCAAACCCACGCTGGAAAGAATACCCCCCCATAGCGCGGCGCCGAATATGAAGGGAACAGCTTCCTTCCATCCCTCCCCATAACCAATTGTGCCCACCATCGCCCGAATGAGCCCATAAGAAGGCAGCGCTTTCACCCAACCCGCGGCGCTTCCCGGGAAAATGACCGTAAAAGCGGGCACCATGAGAGGAAAGATAAAAACCATTCCTACAAACAGCGTCCCCATGAAATCCTTGCCCGCGGCCCCTGCAATCATTCCCACCGACGAGGCGATAAAAGCACCCAATATCGTCAATACCAATACGAGCAGGCCATGGCTCCTGAAACTCTGCGTCAGAAGAAGAAACAGGAATCCTTGACTCAATGCCAGTACAGCTCCGGTTATGCATTTGGCTGCCAGCACATCCCCGGACCGGGCGGGTGTGACGAGCAGCGCGATTACCGTACGGTGCTCGATTTCCACCGCCACCAACCCAGCCAAGGCCAGCGCTTCGATCAGCAGGATCAATACCGCCATCAACGGCCTCAGCTTCTCTCTCAGCGGTATCTGAACACCCGCACGATCTTTGCCAAGGATAACGTTTTGAAAATTCGGGAGGGAGACGGGAAGGGATTCCAGGGGATTTCTTCCCGTCATCACCGCGCGCAGCGCATAGGCCAACTCACGTATACCGGATGCAGTCGCATGCCCGATCAATTCAGGGACCGCGGCATCCATATAAATCGACACTACGGCCGGTTCACCGGACCCTACGGCAGCCATAAAATCCAACGGAAACGCGATGCCCACCGAGACTTTTTTCGCTTTAGAGTCTCCGCTTTTCTCGAAAACGGCGGCGGACAACTCATTTTCATCTTCAAAGGCCAGAACCTGAACTCCCGGCATTTCAGCTTTTCCTCCGCCGGTTCCGAGCGAATCCCAGCTCTCCATCATTCCCATCGCCTGGGCAAACTCATATGGAAAGACGCCCACTTTGATCGTCTCGTTCACTTTTTCAGGAAGCATCCAAAAAATAGCGATCATGGCAGCCAACAATATCGGCCCCATGATCATCCACATTTTATCACGGCTGTATTCCCTCAAATCCTTGTCGATTATCGCCCGGATTGTAACGGAATGAAAAGAGATCCTCTTCATCCGTAAAGCCCTCTTCCTGTCATTTGAATGAAGATGTGCTCCAAGGAGGCTTCCTCGGTATGGATGGTCATCAGCCCTTTCTCCCCTACCACCGCTTTAAGTTTTTCACCGGCACCCACCGCATCCAATTCAACCTCTTCCTCTTTCACTTCTCCATCCCTTCGCGTCCGCACCTTAACCGTCCGTTTCCCGTACTTGAGTTTAAGATTCTCAGGTGTGTCCAAGGCATAGAGCTTCCCTTCGTCTATAAACGCCACCCGATCGGAGAGCTCATCCGCTTCCCACATGTCGTGCGTCGTCAGTAGTACCGCCGTTCCCTTTTCCGCTTCCGCTTGAATGAGGCCGCGGATCTCCTTGCTCGAGATAGGATCGAGGCCGGAAGTGGGTTCATCGAGAAAAAGCACATCAGGTTGGTTGACAAGCGCGCGGGCCATCATCAACCGCTGCCGCATCCCTTTGGAATACCGGCTGACGCGATCGCCGGCATGTTCGGCCAAACCCACCTGTCGGAGCAGTTTTTCGACGTCCGGCTTTTTGATCCCGAAAAGGCTGGCATAGAATCGCAGGTTTTCCCGTGCCGAAAGATTTAGATACAGGTTGACCTCTTCAAAACAAATCCCTATACGCGCTTGGACTTCGGGATTATCGAGAGTGACATCCATGCCCAGGATGCGGACTTTTCCCGACTTGGGCGCCAGCTGTCCGGTCAGCATTTTAATCGTGGTTGATTTTCCTGCTCCGTTAGGTCCCAGGAATCCCAGGATCTCCCCCGGATGGACTTGGAAACTGATTCCTTTTACCGCCTCCAATTTACCATACGCGTAACTGAGTTTATCAGCTTGAATCGCCGGCTGGTTCATTTTTACCTTCCCGATTGTATCTTATCACTAATGACGCAACTTTTTAATATCCCTCTTCGTCTATATTTTATAACTGTAAGTTCAAGTTTTTCCGGGAGGAGTGAACAAGATGCTCAAAAGCTATATCAAGGTCGCCTTGAGAAACTTGGTCAAAAACAAAGGTTTTTCCATCATCAATATCGTCGGACTGGCGACGGGGATCGCATGCAGCATCCTCATTTACCTGTTTGTCTCTCATGAATTGAGCTACGATGCTTTCCATGAAAAATCGGACCGAATTTATCGTTTAGCGGTCAGAGCATCCATAGGTGACACCAAAATTCACCAAACCTATTCGTCTTCCTTAACCTTCAAACACCTGCTGGAAGATTTCCCTGAAATCGAGACTGGAGTCAAATTTCTGAGTATGGGGCGAACCCCGGTTAAATACGGCGATAATACTTTTTTAGAAGAACGGTTTTTCGCGGTGGATGAAACTTTTTTTGACGTTTTTTCCATCCCGCTCATTCACGGCGATTCCCAATCCGTTTTGGCCAACCCCAACCAAATAGTGATCACAAGGGATACCGCGCTCAAATACTTCGAAACGACGAATGCCGTCGGCAGAACACTGAAAATCGAATCCCCCCGTGGAAATGAAGACATCGACGCCGAAATCACCGGGGTATCAGAGAATGTTCCCGCCAACTCCCATTTCCATTATGATCTCCTGCTCTCGTCGGAGACGTTCCCAGACAACATCAATGATCCCGGCTTCACCTCCAATAATTTCATTTCCTATTTTGTTTTGAAAGAAGGCGCCTCCGCGGATTGGATGAACGAAAAACTGAAGGATTTCACCCGAAAATATATGGGTGGAGAACAATTTGATGCCTGGGTTGCGAAAGGCAATTTCTGGGAATTCTTTTTACAGCCGTTAACCGATATCCACCTGACCTCGGACCTGAACGGCGAATTCGAAGCCAATGGAAATGAAACCTATGTCGTCATATTTTCCCTGGTCAGCATCATCATCCTGTTGATCGCCTGCATCAATTTCATGAACCTGTCGACCGCCAAATCATCCCTGCGCTCCAAGGAAGTTGCGCTAAGAAAAGTGGTAGGATCCAACAAAAGCCGATTGGTTATCCAATTTTTATGCGAATCGGTTTTTTTAAGCTATATATCCATGGCAGTCGGTATATTGGCTGTCATAGGCCTCCTGCCTTTATACAAAAGACTCATCGGAAAAACGATTGCATTTCATTTTTTCGATAATCCGCTTGCACTCCCTCTTCTGCTGGGTCTGGGTCTTGTTGTCGGTGTTATATCCGGCTCCTACCCGGCGTTTTTCCTTTCCTCATTCAAACCCATCGCCGTTCTGAAAACACATTCGAGCACCCGACGCGGAGGCTCCTGGCTGCGGAACATGCTGGTCATTTTTCAGTTCACCATATCCGTTTTTCTGATTATCGGCACCATGGCCGTCGACCGGCAACTCAGATATTTCCAGAATAAAAAACTGGGATTCAACAAAGAACAGGTCCTGGTCATTCATAATTCCGGATCTCTGGGAGACAGCATCACCGCCTTCAAAGAAGACCTGCGGAAATCCAGCCGCATCATCGATGTTTCCGGATCCAACTCGCTGCCGGGACGAAGCTTCAACAATCGCGGCTTCGGAGCCGAAGGGATCGATGAAAACTTCACCTTGAATCTTTATGTCTGCGATCATGATTTCGCTGCGACCCTGGAGCTGGAACTCGCTCAGGGGAGATTTTTTTCGAAGGAATTCGCTTCCGATTCTCATGCAGCGGTGATTAATGAAAAGGCGGCCGAACTTCTCGCTTGGGACAACCCGATCGGAAAATGGATCAACTGCTCAGGGAGAGCTCGTGACAATTTTACGGTGATCGGAGTTATCAAGGACTATCATTACGAATCGCTTCACCAGGAAATCCGCCCCATGGCCTTGTTTCTCTCCGGCGGATACTTTACCAATACCGAGAGATATATTTCTGTGCATCTCAATACGGATGACTTATCGGAAAGCATTCGCTCCATTGAAAACACATGGAATGATTTTGCCCGCAACACTCCGTTTGAATATTCATTCCTGGATCAGGATTTTGACAATCTTTATCTGAATGAAAAACAGACAAGGAAACTGTTTTCCTTTTTTTCTTTTCTGGCGATTTCTATCGCCTGTCTGGGCTTATTCGGACTCGCTTCCTATACCGCCGACCGCCGGACCAAGGAGATCGGCATCCGAAAAGTGCTGGGGGCTTCCGTCATCAATGTCATCAGCCATCTCAATAGAGGATTCACACGCTGGGTTCTCATCGCCAACCTCATCGCATGGCCCACGGCCTGGTTCGTCATGAACCGCTGGCTGCGGAATTTCGCTTACCGGATCGAATTGTCCTGGTGGATGTTCGCGCTGGCCGCTGTCCTCTCCCTGTTGACCGCATTGATGACGGTCAGTTTCCAAACCATCAAAGCCGCCCTGAAAAATCCAATCGATTCCATGCGTTATGAATAATCGGACTTTCCGTACGAGTTCATCTCCGATCCCAGGTTCAATCCGGCAGCATATCCTGCATCCGGCAGCAGCACTCGTGCAAAACGCTCGAGCACCCCTCGCATTGACATGTCTCTTTTTCTTGTGATATTTTTTCAAAGAGTTGCCGGTTTCATTACGAGTTCCTCAAAGAACAACCGTAAGATACCGCGAAGCGGATATCTCTCGCCGATTCGGATTCCGATATTCGCCTCGATCATTTATGCCCTCTGTACTCAGCCTTTTATCCGCATCACGAATCCGAACGTTCATGCTCTTCGGGATTCGGAAACATCCTCTCACCGTATGATCTCGCTGCACAATGCAACCAAAAGAATCTTTTTCTATAGGGTGGAACCTCTATCTCATGAGGCGTTACCCGTTGAAGGATCCATCGGTCCGGGAAGCATCGTGCGTTTTACAAGGGGAATCCAACTTGGGATAAAGATCCTTCCCGGAGGAACCGATAATATGGTCCGGCTTTACCCCGGAGAAGACTATTCCGTTCAGGATCTGGGTGCGGAAGGACAGAGGATTTTCCACAAAAAAGGCAAGACATCCGACGCGTTAAGTCTGGCGCCCTTTGTTCCCTCCCCGATGAATGCGGTCAACCTCATGCTCCAAACAACCCGCGCCGCTCATGATTCCGTGGTTTATGATCTCGGCTGCGGGGACGGCCGGATCGTCATTGAAGCCGCCAGGAAATACGGCTCCCGCGGAGTCGGTATCGACATCGATCCGGATTTGATTCACACCGCACGTCTCAATGCCCGCAAGGCGGGGGTAGCCGCTCGAGTGGAATTTCATGTTCAGGATATTTTCGCTTCGGATATATCCGAAGCTACGATCGTTTATCTCTATCTCTACTCGGATTCCAATCGTCTGCTGCGTCCCTTTCTTGAAACCGGACTTAAGTCCGGAACCCTTGTCGCCTGTTTGAATTTCAAAATTCCCGGGTGGGAGAAAGAGCTTGTTTTTTCGAGTGAAGTTCCCACCCCTGATGACATCGTCGACAACGTCATTTATATCTACCGTTGGTGATTCCGATCGATCATTCACTCGTAGCGAAGCGCTTTGACCGGATCGGCTCCTGCGGCCCGGATGCAGTGGAAACTCACCGTCAGCATTGCGATCACCGCGGCGGCGGCCATGGACAGCAAAAATATCTCCAACCCAAGTTCGATCCGGTAGGCAAAATCGCGCAGCCATCCGCTCATCAGAAAATAAGCGGCGGGCCAGGCGATCAAATTGGCCAGCAGCACCAAATTGAGGTAGGTTCTGGAGAGCAGCACAACCAAACCACCGACTCCCGCTCCCAGCACCTTGCGGATCCCGATCTCCTTGGTCCGCTGTTCAACGGTATGTGCGACCAGCCCAAAAAGCCCCAGGCCAGCAATAAAGATGGCTAATACTGTGAATCCACGAGTCAGCGAACCGAAATTCTCTTCACGCCGGTAGATCTGCTCGAATTCATCATCGAGGAACACGTATTCCAAAGGCGCCCCGGGAAACAATGTCTCCCATACATCCTCGAGGTGTTCGACGGCCTCACGGATCGATCCCGCCTTCAGCTTGAGCGACAGCATTCTGTCAGCACCGGGCCGGAAGAAGATCACAAGCGGTTCGACAACATGGCGTATGTTTGTAAAATGAAAGTCGTCGATCACACCTATCACCTTGAGCTTTCCCTGGTTGAATGTTTTTCCCAATGGATCATCCCATCCGATAGCGTCTGCCGCCGAATGATTGAGGATCACCGCTTCTTCGGCATCGGTCCCGAATTCTCTCGAAAAGTTGCGTCCTTGACGCAATGTCATACCCATGGTTTCAATAAAATGCTCATCCATACGCATGGTGGACACCACCCATGGATCATCTTGAGCGATTCCGTCCGGCCGGATCCCGGTCCGGTTCATGGTTCGTCCCGGAACATTATCCGAAGTTGACCATGACAATATAGCTGAAGACATGGCTAATTTCTCTACCAAAGGTTCAAATCTTCCTGCCGCCTCCCGGTTCAGCGGAAAGGTCAGGACTTGATTTCGATCGTATCCCAAATCTTTCTGTTTGATATAACGCATCTGCTGGAAAACCACGCCGCTGGAGATGATGAGAGCCGTGGAAATTCCGAACTGAACCACCACCAGAAAACGGCGCATCCCCAAACCATGACGGCTTTTGAACGCTCCTCGGAGCACACTTTCGGGACGAAAGGAGGACATCACCAGTGCCGGCCATATTCCGGCCAGCAGGCCCGTAAACAGTGCGGCCGCCAAGATTCCGAGCATGATGGGAGGACGAGCGAGAACGGCGGGATCGAGCTTTAATCCAAATCCGGAGCTGATGGGCAATCCCGCCAAGATGACCATCCCAAAAGCCATGACAATCCCTCCCAGACTCAAGACAACGGATTCTCCCATGAACTGCATGAAAAGCTGCCGTTTTCCGGCGCCGACGACCTTGCGCATTCCCACTTCCCGGGCCCGGTTTTGGGAACGAGCGGTGGAAAGGTTCATGAAATTCAAAACGGCGATCAACATGATGAACACCGCCACAGCACCCAGAGCGGTGACATAGCCGATATCCCCCTTGTTCCGGTTATGCTCGTCAAACACGACATTCTTGGAATGAAGATGCGTATCCGCAAGAGGCTGGTGGGTAACGGCGAAATTCTCATCGACACCGTTTTTACGAAGAACACCGATCAATTTCTCTTCCAGATCCATCTCATCCGCTCCTTCCCGCAAAAGAAAATAGGTGGGAGCTGATATCCACTCCCAACTCCGCAGATTCTCGCCGTATCCTCCCTTCTCATTCGGGAAATTGAGTGACAGCAGCACGTCGAACCACAAATGGGAATTTTCCGGAATCGGGTTGAGGATACCGGTCACCCGCACCTCGTTTTCACCCCACATGAATGACTTACCTATGGGATCATCAACACCGCCATACATGTTCTCTGCCAGTTCGCGGCTGATTGCCGCGGAATAGGGCGCAACCAACGCGGTTTCAGGATCTCCCTGCATCAGTCCGAAATCAAAAATCTTGAATACGGTGGGATCGGCCAACGTCATTTCGCGGCATGAAAATGTTTTCGTTC
>Ga0180434_10008500_pt1 | contig 11318 bp, 7 predicted proteins | sample SS_ome_7_FD_132453 | JGI IMG/M metagenome (GOLD analysis project Ga0180434, IMG submission 132453) | Hypersaline lake sediment archaeal communities from the Salton Sea, California, USA - SS_1_D_2 metaG | ecosystem: Environmental > Aquatic > Non-marine Saline and Alkaline > Hypersaline > Sediment... | reverse complement strand
TTTTCGTCCTCCTCCGAGTGGCGGCGTTGGCATAGCTTTTTGTGGATATCGTTTCAGAGGGTTAACGGCATGTTGTGCCATATAGGCGGCCTCGGCGACTAGCTGGTCGACCCGATTGCGGAATATGGCGAAAGCGGCCAACGATGGTATCGCGACGACCAACCCTTCGACCGTCGTTACCAAGGCGAGATATATGCCCTCGGCTAGATCCGCAGCGCGTGCAGCGCCCTGCGTATCGGCCACCTCGCGAAAGGCAAAAATCATTCCAACGACAGTGCCAAGCAGTCCGAGCATAGGCGCTATATTGCCGATTACCGAAAGGTACTCGATCTTACGAAACAGTCGGGCCGATTGATCAGCGGTTGCGTCCTCAAGGGATTTTTCGATTGTTGACCAACCACCGTCTATTTCTGAAAGGCCTGATTGAATGATAAAAGACAGCATGCTAGGTCTCTGGTGACAGTGTTGCCTGGCCTGGCCCAACTTGCCGGCGACCAGTAATTGGCGCACCTCCTCGCCTAAGTTTGATGGTATCAAAATAGATCGCCGAATAGTCATAGTGTGTTCAATTACCAAAGCCGCGGCGGCGATCGACAGCAACACAATAACCACGCCAACGATTCCGCCGGCCATAAGGATATCCCAGAGCGAACCGGATGATTCTTGCCCTTGGACGCCCGTGTCAATCGGATCTGTGACTGGGGCGGTGGTCTGTGCTAAAACCACAGAGCCTAAGGCTAGCGACAAAATGGCAGACGAAACTAAATGGATAGCTATCTTTTTCAATTTTTTCTCCTAAGAGTTTATTGGCTTCGGTGGTAGCCTACTTAGTGGTGATATTTTCCAATTGTTGGCGTGCCTCAAAACTTGAGAGTGATTTTGGATACTTCTTTATAAGTTCGCTATAGAGAGTTGCCGCTTTGTGAGGACGATTTAGTTTTTCCAGCGACTTGCCTGCCTCCAGTAAACTGCGAGCTGACAATTCATGTTGCGTTTGAAATAGGATCGGCACCCGAAGCCATGCCAGCGCGGCTTCCTCGTACCGTTGGTATTTGTTGTGGGCAAGACCTAGAATGAAATAGGGGCCGGCTCGCAGTGAGTGGGGCATAGCATCGATAGAGTTTGCCCATAGATCGATCTCTTGTTCGTTCGCGGTCGCAATTTTCGCCCGCCAGGTTTGCGAGCAGGCCAGCTGAGAGATTCGGCGATCTCGGGCAGTTTCGAGTGACTTTAGCTTGGTTAGTGCTTCAGGTCCGTTTTCGCCTGAGAGCATGTGGCTGGCGCCAAGCAGCACGGCAACCGGCGAATGTTCTCGCAATAGCCAAGTATGCGCGGCCTGTTCTAAATCGTGTGACGGTTGTGACGGGAGCCAGGCCAGCGGAATGCAATCGAAATAGAGTGTGTCAGGATCACTTTGGGTTAGTAGTAAAAACGCCTCACACGCCGGTCGCTTTTGGCCAAGAGCCTGATAGCACCGAATCATGTGAGCGAGTATTTGGCGACGAACCCAACGTCGGGTTTCGCTATCCATGGCGCGGCGATACATGGCCAATGCACGCTCGAAGTCGCCCTTTTCTAATAGTGAATCGGCAATTAAGTTTTGTTCGCTCAGCTTTGTCGCCACATCTAGGACCTTCAGGCTCGGGATGCTCTTTCGACGGCCGCCAGAAAGTTCTAATTGGAGTTCTCGACCGGTGTAGTCAACGACTCGGCCATTGAGCGTTTTTTGTCCATTATGCCCGGTTGTAATAGTGACCGCATCTTGTGAAACGACTGACTGCGTCAAAGAGGCGGTAATCAATATTACTAGAGTGATGACTTTTTTTACCATGTTTGTTAGCTGATTTTTAGTCTGCCTTTTAGCGTCGCAATTTGGAAATGTCGACATAGACGTGCTGGCCGTTGTTTTTGTTAGCCAGTTTTTGCAGGAAGTTGTTCGAACGAGATTGTGGGCCGAAACCAAACTCGATCGAGTTGATAACAATTCCGGCAGCCGCGTTTTGGATTTTATCGAGTTCTCTTAGTGAGAGTTGTGGCTCATCAGCGTCAGTCAAAAAAAAGATCACGTCGGGCCGCATTTTTATTGCGAGCATGAGCGCCTCGACGTGACGCGTGGCCCCATCTGCAGTTATTGACCTAATAAATCGTCGAGCCAGGTTCTTATTCCTTTCGTTTCCAAACGCCAACCGACCATTTTGTCCGCTTGGGTTGAAAATTACCGGTCTTTCGTTGTAGAAGATGATTTGGAATTGATGATTCGAGTCGAGCGGCTCGATGCTCGCTAGCAGTTCTGCTTTTGCAGCATTCAACGCACTTCTGCTAGAGCCGCCCATGCTGCCGGAACGATCGAAAACATAAACAAATTTGTAGCCTTCGCCCTGGATTCCAAATAGCTGAGTCTGCACGCCACCTCCGCGGGGCCCTTTGCGAGGGCGGGGGCCGCCTGTGGCGTCGCCCGCATTGCCCACGCTCCCGGTCTCCAGCGCGCTCGGGCCTATAATGCCGACCGACTTTGGCAGAACGTCAGTTGGATCGACCGGCGGTTGATCTTCCAGTAGCTCTTCCCGGCTCATCGATGTGGCTACGGAAGCGACAGCGTTCGGGCTTGCCACGTCCGTGTCGTCTTCGGTTTCGTAGTACTGCTGCTCTCCATCGCGGTATTTCAGGGCTATACCAACTTCCGCGACCTGTTCGGTTTCTGTACCCTGTCGGGGGGTGCTTCGAATCGTGAGTATCAAAAGGCTTAAAACGCAGACGTGGAGCAACAGCGACAGCGCCCAGGCTGGAATGGCGGGGCGACTCGGCAATGCGGCCGACGGGGGTATCCTTCGTACTTCGCGATTGTCCATCGTCAAGGTTTTCTCGAAAAGGCTCGTTCAACGTAGGGATTCTAGGTGTGCTGCAGAGCAGAGTCAACGCGAGTCGGACTTTAGGAGCAGCCTGATTTAGGGGATCAATCGATGGCCCCTTCGCTGGGAAGTATTTCTTCTCTATAATCTAGGTGGACTAGCATTGTTACGGAGTTTAAATCGGTGCAGATAGTAAAGTATCCACATCCTGCTTTAGCGCACAAATCTCGGCCACTTCTCAAGGTCGATCCTGAATTGAAGAAGATCGTCGACCAGATGTTTGAGCTGATGTACAAAGACCGTGGAGTTGGTCTGGCTGCCAATCAGATCGCGTTGCCCTACAGGCTTGTTACACTCAACTTGAAGGCTGATCCGGACGCCAAAGACGAGGAGCACGTTTTCATCAACCCGATAATCAGCAATCGGAGCGGGATGGGCGAGGCCGAGGAGGGATGTTTGAGCGTTCCTGATGTGTACGCAGCCGTCCGCAGATCGGAAAAGGTGAAAGTGACCGCGTACAATTTGTCCGGCGAGCAACTGGTGTTGGAACTTACGGGACTGTACGCCCGCGTAATTCAACACGAGGTTGACCATCTGGATGGAGTGCTTTTCATCGATCGACTTATGACGGACAAAAAGTTGGAGATCAAACCTACGTTGAACGAGCATATAAGGCGCTTCGAGGAAGATCAGAAACGAGACGTGATTCCATCCAACGAGGAAATGGTGACTCAAATGGAAGCGTTTGAGCGGCTGAGAACCTGAGTGGAAACTGATTCGGATCGTTGGGTTATGGGGACGCTTTTTGGGTCGTGAGGGCGGGGTCTTGGGTTGTAGATTTGTGCGGTATACGGTAGCCATTAACAATTTGTTGAAAAGCGATTCTTCATGCGTTTGATTATGGTTGGGACGGGGCCGTTCGCCGTGCCTACGTTTCGAGGACTTTATGAGACGGGCCATGAAATAGCCGCGCTGGTTACGGCACCCCTCCGGCTAAGACACGGCAAGTCAGTCGCCCCGATCAGCACGATACGTGACGTGGCGAACGAGCATGGTACACCAATACTCGCCCCGGAGCGAATTAACGACAAGGAAGTACAGACGCAGCTAGAGGTCTTGGATGTTGACTTGCAGATTGTCTGCGACTACGGTCAGATCCTTTCGGCGGCCACGTTGGCGATAGCTCGGCTTGGAGGCATAAACCTGCACGGATCGCTATTGCCAAAATATCGCGGTGCAGCGCCTGTTAACTGGGCGATTTACAATGGTGAGACGGAATCAGGGGTGACGGTAATACACATGACCCCGTTGGTTGATACTGGACCATGCATTGCTCAGGAGCGTGTTCCGATCGAGCCTGACGAGACAGCGCGTGAGCTGCGAGACCGGCTTGCCAAGATTGGTGACGGGCTTATTCGCCGAACGATAGAATCGCTCAGGGAAGGGGCCGTAGAGGCTCTGCCGCAAGATCCGACCTTAGCGTCAAGGGCTCCAAAGTTAAAAAAGAAGGATGGTCTGATCAATTGGGAACGAACGGCAACAGAGATAAAGAATCATATTAGGGCGTTTGAGCCTTGGCCGAAGACGTTTACGTTCTGGCGTCAGGCGAATGGCAAACTTTTGCGACTCTTGCCAGATAGGGTTCGGGTAGCCGGCCAAAACGCGGCTGGGGTTGCGCCAGGCACTGTGGTCGAGGCTGGTGGCGATCAGTTGATGGTGGCCACTGGCAGCGGGGTTCTAGCCTTCCAGAACATTCAGCCAGCCGGCAAGAAGTTGCTCACAACTCATGAGTTTCTGCGCGGTTATCGAGTGAGGGCTGGGGACAGATTTGGAGCTGAATTGGACTCGCAGTAAACCGAGTCGACAGCTAAAATGGAGGCCGTCGGTAGTCTCGATTTTTGGCGATCTCACCTGATATGTTTTGGCATGGAAGCATGGACGCTATAGACGTAGCATTATTGTTAGTTGTCGGCTATGTGGCCACCACAACATTGGTTCGGTTGATGATTAGGTATCGGGACCAGTTGTTGGAGCGGTTCCGTTTGAGAGTCACTGCGGAGGAGCCGAAACGTCGACCGAGACAACAGCAGAAAGACAAAGCAGCGTAAGCAACTAAAACTGAACGTGTCCACACCCTGAGCTTCTGCCAGTTATCGGCTTTAGGCAAAACGCATCCTTGTGGCTGCATCAGATGAAACGATATCCATGTCCAGAAGGTTCTATCTCGAAACAGTAGGCTGCCAGATGAATGTTCTGGACAGCGAATTGGTCGCAACCAGTCTGACGAATGCTGGTTTCGAACAGGTGGCTAGCCATCGACAGGCCGACGTCATTCTGTTCAACACTTGTAGCGTCAGGCAGCACGCCGAGGACAAAATTTACAGTGCCATCGGACGTTTGAAGGATGTGAAAAAGTATCACCCAAACAAAATTGTTGGCGTGATCGGGTGTATGGCACAAAAGGACCAGACGCTGATCTTCAAACGGGCCCCCCACGTCGATCTTGTGGTTGGATCAGGGCAGCTGGGATTGTTGACGACTTTGATAAACAGGGCAACGGCTGGCGAGTGTGAGCTGCTAGAGGTTGGGCTGGACCGAAAATCGAACAGTCTGTTGTCAGTCCAACGTAGTTTTGCCCCATACAATCCCGAAAGGGGCCCCGACGTTAAACGAGGATCACACCAGTCGATGGTTCGGATTATGTATGGGTGCGACAAGTTTTGTACATACTGCATCGTTCCGAGCGTGCGCGGTCCTGAGCAGAGCCGATCGATTGACGAGATCGAAGCAGAGGTTAGGCAGTTAGCCAACTTGGCGTTGGATGATGGAGTTTGCTTAGAGGTTACCCTGCTGGGCCAAACAGTAAACAGCTACAAATGTAAGTTGGGCAACCGGACGTATCGTTTGTCAGATCTTTTGTACAGACTCGAAGAAGTTAATGGTTTGGATCGTTTGAAGTTCGTGAGCAACTACCCCCGGCACATGACGACCGATCTGCTAGAGGCGGTTCGCGACTTGTCCAAGGTTTCGTCGTATTTGCACGTGCCGGCCCAGAGTGGTTCGAATCACATGCTCAAACTGATGAAACGGAACTATACGGTCGAAGAGTATCGAGATATGTTGGCCAAGGTTCGCGAAATCGTTCCGAATGCTGCCGTAACGAGCGATTTCATTGTTGGATTCTGTGGCGAGACCGAGGAGGATTTTCACGAAACGGTGGATTTAGTTCGCGAGGAACGTTTCAAGAACAGTTTCATTTTTAAGTATAGCGCAAGGATTGGCACACAGGCTGCGGAGAAGTTTGAAGACTCTGTGCCATATGATGTCAAGCAATCTCGGAACAACGAGTTGCTAGCCATCCAGAATGCGATAACGGAAGAGGACAATAAAAAGTTTGTTGGTCGCATTGTTGAAATACTCGTTTCGGGTCCAAGCAAAATGAGCGTCAAACGAGAAGAAGACGGGCCCATAGTGCAGTTGACTGGTAGGACAATCTGCGATCGAATAGCTGTGTTTGAGGACGACCGAAAGTGGATTGGACGAATTATACCGGTCAAAATTTGGAGCGCGACCGCTCTGACACTGTTTGGTAAACGGGTTGAATAGAAGCCTGGCCATGGACATCGCGACACTTCGCAAGTATCTTGACGAGCCTGTCGAGGCAGAGGGCTGGTTGCGCTCGCTCGGAGTCATCGATTTGAGTCGTGCGCACGGTAACCTGCTGAGCATGGCTACATCGACCTTAACTCTGGACTTGTTGGCGGTTATGTGTCGACAGATGGAAAGGGCGCTGCCCGGCTGTCCCGACCCCGACATGGCAATCAACGGTCTTGAGCGATTTGTGAGTGCCTCTCTAAATTCGCTGTCTTTGGGCACTCTGTTCGAACGGGATAATCGAGCGTTGCCAATCTTGGTCCAAATTATGTCCAACAGTCAGTATCTGACTGATCTGCTAATTACCGATCCAGAGAGCTTCGATATTCTTCGAATTACCGAAGGTCAACCGTTGGCCCGGAAGCGAATGGTTGAGGATCTTTCGGCAGAAGTAACCGCGTTGGACGATGGTGATGCAGTACTCAGTGCGTTGCGGAGATTCAAAAGACGAGAAATTCTTCGGATTTCGTACGGCGACATAATTCGAGAGCAGACTTTACGAGTTGTTACAGGACAAATATCGCACCTCGCCGACGCAATCCTCGAAGCGGCGCTGATACAAGCTTGGCGTAAGGTGACCGGGCGGCGTGGTGCTCCACGAGGCGATGGCGGCCAGAGAGCCAAGTTCACCGTGATCGCTATGGGGAAATTGGGCGGCACCGAACTGAATTATTCTAGCGACATCGACTTGATTTTTCTTTATGATGTCGATGGCAGCACCGATGGTCGGAGACGAATTTCGAACAGCGAGTTTTTCCAGGAGCTCGCTCGAGAACTCGTAAGACTTGTCACGGAATCTACCGAGTTGGGCAATCCGTATCGGGTTGATCTTAGATTGCGCCCTGACGGAAAACGAGGGCCAATGGTCATTAGCTTAGCGGCGGCCCGACAGTACTACGATTTAAGGGGTAGGACTTGGGAGCGACAGGCCTTTATCAAGGCCAGAGCCGTAGCTGGAGATATTGATCTTGGCGAAAAGTTTTTGGGTGGCCTGAAGTCGTGGGTATATCAAAGGTATCTCAACAGCGCTGACATTAGCGGTATCCGCGCGCTGAAGCGGCGGATCGAAAGACGCACAAGACAGGAAGGGGGTGACATACGGAACGTAAAGACGGGGCGAGGCGGTATTCGCGATGTCGAGTTTGTGATACAGTTTTTGCAGCTGCTCAACGGTGGAACTCTTCCCGCAGTGCAAACGGGCAACACACTTGAAGCAATTTCTCAATTGGGAAACGTCGGTTGTCTGAGCGATCAGGAACGTAACCTATTACAGCAAAACTATGTCTTTTTACGCAAAATCGAACACCGCTTGCAAATAATGTTCGATCTTCAGACCCATCTGCTGCCGGACAATAAAGACGAGCTGCGTAAGTTGTCTTTGCGTATGGGCTACGTTGATGGCCAACATTCCACCGCACTGGCTCAATTCGAAAAAGATTATCGCCGAAGGACCGCATTAAATAGAAAGATTTTAGACCATCTGCTACACGATGCTTTTAGTGACGACGTGGAAACTGAAGCGGAGGTTGATTTGGTACTCGACCCCGATCCGCCCGAAGAGCGGATCGTTGAGGTTTTGGGAAAGTATCAATTCAGAGATATCATGTTGGCGTATCGCAATCTTATGATGCTAAGTGTGGAAAACATTCGGTTTCTTTCGACGCGACGGTGTCGACACTTTCTCGCTGCAATTGCGCCGGAACTGTTAGCTGCTGTTGCTGACACACCCGATCCTGATTCGACGTTGGTCAATCTGGACAAGGTGAGTAACTCACTCGGTGGAAAAGGAGTGCTTTGGGAGCTTTTCAGTTTTAATAGCCCGTCGCTGAAACTGTACGTCGAGTTGTGCGCCTATAGCCCTTATCTTTGTGACATTTTGATTGGCAACCCAGGCATGATAGACGGTCTTATGGACAGTCTGTCGCTGGACAAGCTACCATCACGCGAGTTTTTGATCAGGATTTTGCCTGACCTGTGTCGAGCAGCGGAGGACATCGACCCTATTCTCCAAAGTTTCAAAAACGCCCAGCTGCTGCGGGTTGGCACGCGAGACATATTGGGCAAAGAGGATATCAAATCCACGACCGCCTCGCTTTCAGACATTGCAGAAAGCTGCCTTGTTGAGATAGCCAAATCGCAGTACGAGCAGCTCGTGCCAAAGTATGGTAGGCCAACGATTGGCGAAGGGCCGAACAAGGGAGCGGCTTGTGATGTGGCGATCGTTGCCCTTGGTAAGTTTGGCGGCCGCGAGATGAATTACCTGAGTGATTTGGATCTAATGTTTTTATACGCGGCCGATGGCAATACGGTACGCGAGAAGCCAGACGATGCAGATAGAACTACAACCAATCAGCACTTTTACAGTGAGTGGGGACAACGGGTAATCAGTGCAGCGAGTCGTATGAGCGCGTATGGGCGGCTTTATGAGGTGGATGTCCGGCTTCGGCCGACAGGCAAGAGTGGTATGTTGGCCACATCGCTTGCAGGATTTGGCAAGTACTTTGCTGATGGTGATGGTCAACTGTGGGAGCGTTTGGCTTTGTGCAAGGCTAGGGTAGTTTTTGGTCCAAAACGGATGATCGAAGCGGTCAATGCCACGCTGCATAAGGCGGCGTTTGGAAAACACTGGGAGAAACGGAACGTAGACGCTATCCGGGAAATGCGTCGTCGCTTGGAAGAAGCGACGACCTTAGGCGACATTAAACGCAGTACTGGAGGGATTGTTGATATCGAGTTCATCGTTCAGGCGTTGCAGCTGAAATATGCGGAATCAGATGGTTCACTCCGTATACCAAACACATTGACAGCCCTTACCTCGCTCCATAAGGCTGGACACCTAAACGACGACGATTGGCAGTTTTTGTCCGAGGCGTATCGATCCTTGCGAACGTTAGAAAGCCGACTGAGGTTGATTAATGTTACCGGCCGCGATAGCTTGCCCAAAGACCCGACAAAGCTAGCCAAGCTGGCCCATCTACTTCGTTACTCAAGCGGTGAGGCAGTGCTCGATACATATCAGCATATCAGTACTCAGGTTAGGGAACGCTACGATCGGATCCTTGGCGAGATAGAAAAAAACAACGCCGAATGAAAAATATCATCCGGCGTTGTTTAGCTACTTCAGATTTTATTTTACTGCGGGCCGTCAAATGAGGGCTCGGTGACAGCAGGCATGATCACGCCGCTTTGCTGTTGCTGCTGTTTAATCATATACACGAGCACCTTCAAAAGGCCCTCTTCGATTTTAAGTTGGGTACTAATGCCATTCGGAATCGCTTTGGCAATTACCGATATATGATCTTTGCCACCAGATTCCCGCAAGATTTTTCCAACCTTAAGAGCGTTTTTCTTGGCGGTTTCTCCGTCAACCAGCTTTGCAGCTAGTTCAGCAATTGGAGTCGCTGATAGCGAAAACCTCGCCGGTATGATCTTCTTGTCAGGCGAGGCCTTCGAAGCCTTAATTGCCTGCTTGAGTTTTGTAATGGCGTTCTTGCCGGTGGCAACGTACATGTCGTTGGTTCCGACACCAATAACAATGTCAAGATTTTTCCCAATCAATGCCACAGCTTTATCATAATTTTTGCAGTCTTTGGGGACTGGTATTGAAATTTTGTGAAGCGTAACGCCTTCGAACGTTTCGTCGTTTAGCGTTATAGAACTGGCCGCCTCAGGTGATTCTTTTGTTGCGACATCTGCGAGCTCTTTTATTAGCTTGTTTAGCTTATCTCCGTCGGCTAGAAAGCCGCCGCCCATGGCAGTTACTCCACCGTCGTCGATCAGTACCGACATTCCCAAATCGCATTTTCCGGCGGCAACAGTTTCTTCGATGAGCCCAAGGCCCTTTCCGACCAGATCCTTGGCGAGTTTGGCTTTTTCTTCCGGGAGTTTTTGTTTATCGATTTCTGCAGCCGCCTGAACCTTCATGTGCTGCATAGTCGTTTTGAGCTGGGCGACGTCGTTTTCCGAATACTGGCCAACTTGGATGAAAGCGATTGCAGCATCGGGTACGTAAAAGCCTGCAAAATTCGTTTTGCTATCTGCCGCAGCCGCAAATTTCTTAGCAATTTCGGTGCCGGGGATAGCAGTCATCTCAACATCGAGGCTAATTGCACCGGTAGAAGCGGAATCAATTGCCAAGCCAATTTCGATAACGTCGGCCTCGTCCAAGAACTTGTTCAACTGCTTGAACGAATCAGCGGTTGCTTTAGTTTTTAGTGCGAATTGCTCGTCGGTTTCGGTTGGCATCTGCTGCGCGCCAAGTTGGGCACCCATCTGTAGTTGTGCCACAAACATTTGCCGAAGTTCTTTAGGGATGTTTTGTATATTTGCACGAACGCTGATATCGAACTTTTTGTTCACCCCTCCGAGCATCGACTTCGGATCAAGTGACAAGGTTTCCAACGCTTCCGGGCTGTCTGAGAGCACGGCCCACTCACCAAATTGCTTGGCATATATAGATTTCGCTTGCGCTTGGATTTCGAACACACCCTTTCCGACGTCTTTTGCCGGACCAACGATAGGGACAAGCGCTCCGAGCAAACCCTGGAGGTCACCAACTGGCAGGACGCCGTATGCTTGAAACGCCTGGCCATCAGTCTCGACGACGACTCCCCACTGCTTCGACTTATCTAGGCCGACAAGTCCCTTACCTTGTGTCATCATCATCAGCATCCCGTCCAGCCCCTTTGCCATGTCAGGATTGCCGGCTAGTTTGCCGAAGAACCCAATTTTTTCGAACACTGTGTCGTAGCTGTTGACCGAAATGGTCAGAAGTGTTTTTTTGTTTGGCGTTGAATCTTGCGCTAAACAGATGGC
>Ga0180434_10008496_pt1 | contig 11322 bp, 8 predicted proteins | sample SS_ome_7_FD_132453 | JGI IMG/M metagenome (GOLD analysis project Ga0180434, IMG submission 132453) | Hypersaline lake sediment archaeal communities from the Salton Sea, California, USA - SS_1_D_2 metaG | ecosystem: Environmental > Aquatic > Non-marine Saline and Alkaline > Hypersaline > Sediment... | reverse complement strand
GCTCGGGGAACGTGAGGGTGAAGGGGAGGAAGGCGAGATGACAATGGCATTCCCGGCTCCCCGAAGGCCTGCGCGCAAGGTCGTGATGGGGGGCGTCGAGATCGGAGGCGGGGCGCCCGTCTCTGTTCAGTCGATGACGAACACCCGAACGTCCGATACAGCGGCGACGTCCGCGCAGATCGAGAGGCTCGCCTACGCGGGGTGTCAGATCGCGCGCATGGCCGTCCCGGACGCGGCATCGGTGGAGGCCCTGCGGGAGATCATAGGACGATCCCCCATACCGGTCGTCGCCGACGTGCACTTCGACCACACGCTGGCGGTGGGCGCGGTGCAGGCCGGCGCCCACGGCGTGCGCATCAACCCGGGGAACATCGGGTCGGACGACCGCGTTCGGGCCGTGGTAGACGCGGCCGCGGCGGCCGGCATTCCTCTGAGGATCGGCGTCAACGCTGGCTCACTGGAGAAGGACATACTCGAGCGCGACGGCAGACCGACGGCGGAGGGCCTGGCCGAGAGCTGCATGAGGCACCTGGCCCTGGTGGAGGGGATGGGCTTCGCCGACGTCATCCTGTCCGTCAAAGCCTCTGATGTCGGGATGACGGTGGAGGCGAACAGGATCGTAGCTTCGGAGTGCGACTGCCCGCTCCATCTTGGCATTACAGAGGCGGGGACCGTCATGTCGGGGGCCGTGAGGTCGGCCGTCGGGCTGGGCGTCCTTCTCGCGGACGGGATCGGCGACACGATCAGGGTCTCGCTGGCCGGTCCGCCGGAGGACGAGGTGCTCGTCGGGCGCCGGATTCTGTCCTCGCTGGGGCTCGAGCGCGGCGGAGTGACGGTCGTGGCGTGCCCCACGTGCGGCAGGACAACTCTCGACGTCGCGGCCATCGCGGAGGACGTTGAGCGCTTGACCTCACACATGAGGACGCACATGACGGTCGCGGTAATGGGTTGTGCGGTGAACGGACCCGGAGAGGCGCGGGAGGCGGACGTGGGGGTCGCGGGCGGCGGTGACGACGTCGTGCTGTTCAGCGAGGGCCGCGTCACGGCTCGCATCTCGGCGGAAGACGCCCTCGATGCGCTCATGAACGAGATCCGGAAGAGGGTCGCGTCCGAGTAGGCCAAGTGGGAAACAGGTGAAGGACGCTTCTACAAGAACCGACAGTCGCCGTGTTACAGGAAGGGGGTACACGTGATCGGCAAGAGCCTGGGGGGCGTGAGCTGGAGAGGTGTAGTCAGGGTGGCGGCGCTCGCCGCGCTGGTGGCGCTCGTCGCAGGTCTGTGCGGATGCGCGGCCGGGTCGGAACGCTTTGTCGAGGAGCCTGCCGGCTTCTGGATGGGGCTCTGGCACGGCCTGATCGTGGTGATCACGTTCGTGATCAGCCTCTTCACTGACTCGGTCGGCGTCTACGAGGTGAGCAACAACGGCAACTGGTACGACTTCGGTTTCATGCTCGGTCTTCTCATATCGGTCGGCGGGACGTTCCGCGGGCACCGCAAGTCGAAGAAGGTGAGGCGGAGCGAGAAGGAGTGGGAGGAGATAGGCACGAAGGTCGAGGCGAAGGTGCGCCGTGGCATCGACAACTGGCTCGACGAGCGGGAGAGGTCTGACGACGAGTGGGAGGAGATCGGGAGGAAGATAGAGGAGAAGATCAAGCGCGAGCTGCGGGACTGGGCCGATAGCTAGCCCTGCGGCGATACGCAGCGGGCGCCGTCGCGGGCGCGGAGCGCCGCGTGGCGACCGTGCGGCCGGGGATCGGTGATGCTCAGGAGTGTCGGCCTCTATCTGAAGGAGCTCCTCGTCGAGGCGAGGGGCGACCACTCAGCGCGAAGTCTTCTGGCGGCCAACCTCGTCACGATCGCGCTGGCGGTCACTCAGCGCTGGGACCTCGCGGTCGTGATGCGCATCTACTGGGCGCAGAGCGTGATCATCGGGTTCTTCAACGTCCTGCGCATTCTGTCCCTGGAGCATTTCGCCACATCGAGCGTAGATGAACGGGAGGGAGTGGATCTGCCGCCCGTTCTCGTCAAGATCGGCTTCGCGCTCTTCTTCGCCGCGCACTACGGGGGTTTCCACTTCGCGTACTTCGTGTTCCTGAGCGGAATGGAGATGCGGCCCCGGCCGGCCCCGCTGCTACTGGCCATTCCCGTCGTCGTGTTCGGCGTAAATCACCTCCTGTCTTTCCTCCATAACGTCGATCGAGACTCGCGTAAGCGCAGGGACCTGGGGAAGCTGATCCGCTATCCCTACGTTCGCGTCATTCCGATGCACCTGACCATGCTGCTGGCCGCGAGCATCGACTCCACGCCAGGATGGGTCGTCGTCTTCCTGCTGCTGAAGACCGTGGCCGACGTGCTTGCCCACGAGCTCGACCACTCGCTTCGTTCCGACAGGCCTTTCGACTCCGCGAAAGAGGCCCGAAGCGGCCCGCGAGGGAGTTGAGCCGTCGCCTTCCAGGTGCTAGTCTCTCTTCGGTCCTGACTGGGCGGCCATCGTGGGCGCCGCTCTTGGGGCCGCACGTGCGCTTCCCGTTCGGTGGAGTCAGACTCTGCGCCGCCGCGGCTCGGCGGCACACGAAGGAGGTTTCCGGTGAGAACGATGCGAGCCCGGATGATCTCGGCCACGCTCGCTACGTTTGGGCTGGCCGCCGCCATCGCGGCGTCGGGCTGCGACGAGGAGCAACCAGACCCCGCTAGAGGGGTCGAGGTCAGCTTCGAGCTCTCAAGTTCCGCGTTCGAGGACGGCGGTCCCATACCTTCCCGTTTCACGTGTGACGGCGACAACGTCTCGCCCCCGATCGAGTGGAAGAACCTGCCTCAGGGAACCGTCTCTCTGGCTCTCATCATGGACGATCCCGACGCTCTTCCGGTGGCTGGCAAGGTGTGGGACCACTGGATCCTGTACAACGTACCGATGAGAGCTACGTCTCTCGCCGAAGGGCTTCCGGCTGAGAAGGACCTCCCCGGCGGGGCGCACAACGGTCGCGGCTCCTCCGCTGTCGGATATCAGGGACCGTGTCCGCCCCCTGGAAGAGAGCACACGTACGTCTTCAAAGGCTACGCTGTGGATACGATCATCGACCTGCCGGGCGGCGCCACGAAGGGACAGCTCCTCGGGGCCCTCGAGGGGCACGTGCTTGCGGTCGCCGAGATGACGGGCACGTACGGGCGGCAGTAGCGGGGGCAAGTGACACCAATACTCGAGGCCAGAGAGCTCTCCAAGACGTATCGCAAGGGCGCGACGCCCATTCCCGTGCTCAACGGAGTGTCCATTGGTGTAGACGAGGGCGAGTTCCTGTCTGTCGTCGGGCGCTCGGGCTCGGGCAAGTCGACGCTGCTCAACCTCATAGGTGGCCTCGACACTCCAACGGAGGGCGGCGTCCTCGTGAGAGGCGTCGACATCTCCTCCCGGGGCCAACTCGGCCTGGCGCTACACAGGCGTCAGACGGTAGGAATGGTCTTCCAGTCGTTCAACCTGATCCCATCGCGCACGGCCTTCGAGAACGTGACTCTGGCGCTCATCTTCGGAGAGCACCCGTCGCGCGACAGGCGAAGGCGCGCCGAGGAGGTACTGGACTCTGTCGGCCTCAGCCACCGTCTCAACCACCGTCCCGGTGAGATGTCGGGGGGAGAGGCGCAGCGGGTGGCCATAGCCAGAGCCCTGGCCAACGGCCCTGAGGTTCTCCTCGCGGACGAGCCGACGGGCAATCTCGACAGCGCTACGTCGGACGAGATCGCTTCCCTCCTGACCGAGCTCAACACTGATAGGGGGCTTACGGTCATCATGGTGACTCACGAGGAGCCACTCGCGCAGAGGGTCTCGCACCGGATCGTCCGTCTGCTGGACGGCCGGGTAGTCTCCGACGAGGATGCTGACAGGTCGGGGAAGGCCAGGCGCGAAGGGAGCGCGCGGTGAGGCCCTCCGACGTCTACAGGCTGGCGAACGCAAACCTGTGGAGGACCAGGCTACGCACTGTTCTCACCACGCTCGGGGTCATCGTGGGCATAGGTGCGCTGGTGTCGATGGTCAGCTTCGGCGTCGGCATGCAGAAGAACATCACGGACGAGATCAGGAGGCACGACCTCTTCACGACGATCCAGGTGACGCCCGCGGATCTCGACCTGGAAGGCGTGATGAGCGGGGACGTGTCCTCCGTGGCCGGGCCGCGCGACCCGTCGGTCCCGGTTCTCGACGACCAGGCGGTCGACGACATCCGGGCCATGCCCGGCGTACTGGTGGCGTTTCCCGAGGTGCGGTTCCCCGCGACGATCCGCTTCAACGGACGAGAGGCGCGAGTCAACGTTCAGGCTCTTCCCTCGGACATGGGTCTGCATCCGCCGTTCGACGAGATCGAGCACGGACGCTTCTTCACGAGCGATGACGAGCGCTCGATCGTGCTCGGTGAGAGGACGCTTCGCGAGCTCGGTCTAAGGCTGCGGGAATCGGGGCGCGAGCCGGTGTCCGAGGGCGTCGAGTCGCAAGAGGCGCTCGCGGTCGTATCCGCTGACTCTCTGCTCGGCCGCGGCGTCGTGTTGGTCTCGTCCGTGCTGGACGAGAGCCGTGTTCCGCACGCCATGGCTACCGGCTCGATGCCCCTCAGGGAGGTCGAGACGACGCTCACGATCGTCGGCATGCGGGAGAGGTCGTCGGGGTTCGGCTTCGCGCGCATGGCGCCGGACGCGACCGTGCCGTCAGGGACCGGCCGCGAGATTCCGCGACTCGGCTTCACTAGCATCTGGGACCTTCTCGCATCGGGAGGAGAGGCCGAGACGGAGTACCCGGCGGTGCACGTGCGGGTCGAGTCGATGGACGACCTCGAGTCCGTCCGGTGGGCCATTGAGGAGCGAGGGTTCTCTGTCCTGGCGCTCGCCGATCAGCTCGAGGAATTCAGAAGGCAGTTCCTCATCATGGACGCGCTTCTCGGAGCCGTGGGGACGATAGCGCTCTTCGTGGCCTCGCTCGGCATAATCAACACGATGGTCACGTCGATACTCGAGCGCAGGCGCGAGATCGGCGTGATGAAGGCGGTCGGCGGAAGTCAGGGGGACATCAAGGGCATCTTCTTCGTGGAGGCCGGCACGATCGGCCTCGTGGGAGGGGCTCTGGGGCTCGTCCTGGGCTGGCTCGTTACGCGCGTCGCGAACGCCGTGCTCAACTACCACCTGCGGCCGGAGGGTGTTCCCTTCACCGACCTGTTCCACATGCCCGCGTGGCTGGTGTTAGGGGCCCTCACCTTCGCCGTGCTCGTGAGCCTTCTCGCCGGTGTCTACCCGGCGGCGAGGGCGGCGCGAGTCGACCCTGTCGAGGCCCTGAGACACGACTGAGCCGCGAATGGCTTCAACCGACGTTTTGGGACGGATGTCCAACCATTGGTATCTAAGTGGGAGCAGGTCGCATCAAGGGGGGAGAGATGTCCAAGGGCGCGCTGGTACTGGCACTCGTGTTGTCGATCGCCGTGCTGGGAACGACGGCGGCGTTCGCTGTCGTGCCGCACGGCGGAATGCTCCGCTATCCCGACGTGAGCGAGACTCATATAGCCTTCCGCTACGCGGACGACATCTGGCTCGTCCCGCGTGAGGGTGGGACGGCCACTCCGTTGTCGAGCCCCAGGGGCTCTGAGAGCTTCGCCAAGTTCAGTCCTGACGGCAAGACGATCGCCTTCATGGGCAACTACGACGGCGTGTACGACCTCTACACGCTTCCCGTCGAGGGAGGCGTCCCGCACAGGGTGACGCACCACCCGTCGCAGGAGGTCATTTGCGACTGGACCGACGACGGCGAGATTACCTTCCAGGCCTACGGCATGGGCGAGCACCCCCGCACGTACATGCTCTTCAAGACGGACGCTGACGGGGGCCTTCCAGAGCAGCTGCCCGTTCCCTACGGCTCCAACGGCGTGATCGACGAGAGCGGCGAATGGCTTGCCTACACGCCGTTCAGCACTGACTTCTCCACGTGGAAGAGATACATGGGCGGGCGCGCTCCCGACATCTGGCTGTTCAATCTGGAGAACCACACGTCGAAGAAGATCACCGACTGGGGCGGAGCGGACACGCGGCCCATGTGGCGCGGCGACATGGTCTACTACCTTTCCGACGCCGGCCCGCACCATCGCCTGAACGTGTGGGCCTACGACACTGACACGGACGAGAGGCGACAGATCACCGACCACAGCGAGTACGACGTCAAGTGGCCGTCGATAGGACCGGGTGACCGCGGACAGGGAGAGATCGTATATCAGCTCGGTTCCGAGCTCAGGCTTCTGGACCTCGAGACAGAGAGGTCGCGCGGCGTGCGCGTCTCCATCCCGGGTGACAGGCCCCAGATCAGGCCGCAGTCGGTAGACGCATCCGGCTTCATGGGCGCTCGCGGCGTCTCGTCGACCGGAAAGCGCGCGGTCGTCGAGGCCCGCGGCGATATATGGTCGCTCCCCGCGGAGAACGGCTCGCCCGTCAATCTGACGCGCACCGACGGCGTGGCCGAGCACGATCCCTCGTGGAGTCCCGACGGCAGGTGGATAGCCTACATCTCCGATGAGTCCGGCGAATATGAGCTCCACATCATGCAGTCCGACGGCCGGGGCGAGCAGCGGAAGGCCACGTCGCTCGAACTCGGGTATCTCTTCGACCCGGTCTGGTCGCCCGACTCTGAGAGGATCAGCTTTCAGGACCAGCGGGGCGCCATCTACATCCACGACGTCGAGAGCGGCACGACCGAAGAGGTGTACAGGAGCCCGATCGGCAGCTGGGGACCGGCGGTCAGCTGGTCGCCGGACTCGAACTGGATCACCTTCGCCGACGCGGCGAGCGCGCGCGGCCGCACCGTGGCTTGGCTCTACGACGTAGCGAACGGCGAGCTTCACCAGGTCACGAGCGGGATGTACGCGGTCACCTGGCCTACGTTCGACAGGGATGGCAAGTATCTCTACTACGCCAGCAACTCGGACTTCTCGAGTCCCTCGTATGACGCGATCTGGGAGAACTGGTCGTATCCGATGACCGACAGGCTCTACGCGGTGACGCTTCAGGACACGCTCGACTCGCCGTTCCTGCCCGAGGTCGATGAGGAGGAGTGGGAGGACGACGAGGCGGAGGACGAGAACAGCGACGAGGCGGAGGACGAGAACGGCGACGAGGCGGAGGACGAGAACGGCGACGAGGCCGAGGATGAGGAGGGCGACGAGGAGGAGCCGATAAGGATCGATCTCGACGGCTTCGAGGCTCGCGCTATGCTCCTTCCCATCGAGCGAGGCGCCTTCTACCTGCTCGACGTCAACGCCGACGGCAAGCTCCTGTACGTCAGGCGCGGCGACCGATACGACGCCGCCGGCTCGTCCGGGGTCTTCCTCGCCGACCTCGATGACGAGGACGAGATGGAGAAGGAGGTCCTCTCCGGAGCGTACGCGTTCGCGATGTCTGGCGACGGCAACAAGATGCTGGCCATCGGCGACATGGGGATGGCGATCGTAGACGCCGCGGAGGGCCAGAGCTGGGAGGACATGGTATCGACGTCGGGTATGACGGTCGAGATCGACCCTCCCGACGAGTGGGGGCAGATACTCCGCGACGCGTGGAGACTGTATCGCGATTTCTTCTACGCCGAGAACATGCACGGCGTGGACTGGGACGGCGTCTACCGGAAGTACAAGAAGATGCTCCCGGACTGCGCGTCGCGCACGGACCTCTCGTACATCATCTCCGAGATGATCGCCGAGCTGAACGTCGGGCACGCCTACTACTTCGGGGGCGACTACGAGCGAGCCCCGACCGTATCGGTGGGCATGCTGGCCTGCGACTACGAGCTGGACGATGGGGCCTATCGCATCTCGAAGATCTACGACGGCGCCGACTGGGACGGCGACGTGCGTGGCCCGCTCACCGAGCAGGGAGTCGACGTAGCCGTCGGCGACTATCTCCTCGCGGTCAACGGGGTGCCGCTCGACACGGAGAAGGACCCGTGGGCGGCGTTCCAGGGCATGGCCGGGAGCACGGTGACGCTCACCGTGAGCGCCAAACCGGAGATCGACGAGGACGCCAGATACGTGGCCGTCGAGCCGATCGGCAGCGAGATGGAGATACGCTACAGGGCGTGGCTGGAGGGCCTCAGGAAGTATGTCGAGGACAGGACCGACGGCAGGGTCGGCTACATCTATGTGCCGGACACCGGGGTCAACGGCCAGAATGAGCTCGTCAGGATGTTCCACGGCCTCCTGGAGAAGGAGGCGCTGATCGTGGACGAGCGCTGGAACGGGGGTGGACAGATCCCGACGCGGTTCGTTGAGCTTCTACGGAGGCCGCTCGAGAGCTACTTCGCGATGCGACACATCGACGGCGTCTCGCCGATCCCGGGCGAGGCGCACTACGGTCCCAAGTGCATGCTGATCAACGAGTCCGCAGGCTCGGGCGGCGACTACTTCCCGTACCTCTTCAAGGAGGCGGGCGTCGGCAAGCTGGTCGGGACCCGGACGTGGGGTGGACTGGTCGGCCTTTCAGGTAACCCCGGCCTCATTGACGGAGGCTACGTCAGCGTGCCCAGGTTCGCGTTCGTCAACAAGGACGGCACCTGGGGCATCGAAGGACACGGTGTCGACCCCGATGTCGAGGTAGTTGCCGATCCCGCTCTAATGTGGGACGGTGGAGACCCGCAGCTCGACGCGGCGATCGACCTCATGCTGGAGGAGCTCACGACCGGTGGCTACGATCCGCCGGACAAGCCCGACTATCCCGACAGGAGCGGGATGGGCATACCGCTCGAGGACTGGTAGAACGGTCTGCGGATGTGCCTTGCAGGCACTGCGACGCCCGCGCGGCCTGAGAGCCCGCGGGCGTCGGCGCGTCATCGGGGGTTCGGACGGCGAGGCGCTACCGAGAGCGTGCCGAAACGAGGCTCTCGATCCCCGCAGCGGCCCCCGAGCCGATGTTGCCGCGGTGCGGTCTTTCCTGTTAGGCTTGTCTGAAGCGTTCTCTCAGAGCGCACGCGAGTCCTGCGGATATCTGCCTTCCCGCGCACAAGGAGACACTCCATGCCGGTTGACCTTGAGAAGATCCTGAGACCAGTCGACAGGCCGATGGCGCCCTTCCCAGCCAAGCATGTGACGCTGGCCAGCGGCGACGACATGGTGATTCGGCAGGTCGGACGGGACGATGTCCCCAATATACTGCCCTACATAGCCCCGCTGGTGTACGTCGAGCGGGACTACTACGACTGCGTGGCGGCCAGGGTCTACGCCGAGCTGCTCGCGTACTACAGGTACAGGATGCAGGACGAGTACGTGCTCGTGGCCCAGGTCGACGGGGAGCTGTGCGCCGTTGTCAACGGGCGGATGGTCGACGAGCGGGTCGGGATGTCGCTTCACACGCTGGCATTGAGGAGGGGCTTGAGGATCGGCGCCCATGCGTTCGCGGCCAAGATGGAGTACCACATGGACATCCTCGGTCAGGAGGAGGTGCTCGTCGTGGCCGAGTCTCCCATCGGCTTCAGACGGTGGATGATCGAGTACGACCTCGAAAAGCGCTTCGACATCCCGCACGAGCTCGGCGGAGTGCCCTCGTACGCACTCACGAGAGAGCTGTTCGAGAGGGCGAGGGGGACGTTGGTCATAGGCCGGCGTCCTGTTCCCGAGGACCTCATGGCGAAGGCCGAGGCTGACATCCTTCCTCCGTCGGATCCTCCTCGGCCGCCGGACGATCTACTGGCGGCGACGCGCTCGAAGTATGACCCGACGGGCACTGCCCTCATGCTCCAGCGATGGGTGCAGGAAGGGAAGGTGAGGGAATGAGAGACGTCTACGTAGCGGGCATAGGCATCACCTCCTTCACCAGGCTCGAGTTCCCGCTCTCAGAGATCGCCGCATACCCGGTGATGATGGCCATCAAGGACTCCGGCCTCGGGGACATAGACCACCTATATGTCGCGAACATGGGAGGCGGGAGGGTCAACCATCAGACGGGATTGGCGAGCGCCGTCGTCGACACGCTAAGCCTGACCCCATCCGGCGCCGAGCTCATAGAGAATGGCCCGGCGTCCGGCGGCTCGGCCGTGAAGCAGGGCTTCATGGCGGTGGCGTCCGGGCTCTGCGATATCGTGGCGGTCACCGGCGCCGAACGAATGAGGGAGGTCAACAATCTCGAGGCCACTGATCTTGTCGCCACGCTGACGCACCCGATCGCCGAGTACATCTACGGCGTCACGCTTCCCTCACTGGCCGGCATGTTCACACGTCTCTACATGGACAAGTATGGGGTGACGGAGCGGCATCTGGCGATGGTCGCGGTCAAGAACCAGAAGCACGCCCTGAGTAACGAGTTCGCGCACATACAGCAGGAGATCACGGTAGAGGGCATCCTCGACTCGCCCGAGGCGATGACGAACAACCCGTACGTCGCCGACCCGCTCCGGTTCTTCGATTGCTGTCCGGTGTCGGACGGGGGAGCCGCGGTCATCCTGACGACGCGCGACGTGGCCGAATCGACCGGTAGACCTCTGGTGAAGCTCGCCGGCGTCGGCCAGGCCAGCGACACACACTGTGTCCACGAGCGGGAGGACCCGACCGATCTCCTTGCGGTCAGGCGGGCCGCCACCGCGGCGATGGAGATGGCGGGGATCTCTCCGTCCGACGTGGACGTGGCGGAGCTGCACGACGCGTTCACGATACTCGAGATCGTAGAGAGCGAGGAGGCGGGCTTCTTCCCTAAGGGAGAGGGTCATCTCGCGCTCGAGCGCGGCGATACGACGCTCGGGGGCAAGCTCCCCATCAACGTTTCGGGAGGACTGAAGGGGAGAGGACATCCGGTGGGAGCCACGGGCGTCGCCCAGGTCTACGAGATCGTCCATCAGCTGCGTGGAGAGGCGGAGGGACGACAGGTCGATGGCGCGCGCAAGGGGTTCACCTGCAACTTCGGGGGTTTTGGCAACAACGTCGTCTGCATGGCGTTGCTGCGCGAGTAGCGGCCGGCTGTAGCTGAGGGAGAACCGACCATGCCACGAGAGATCTACGCATACAGGTGCAGGCGCTGTGGAGAGCTCCACTACCCGTACAGGATGGTCTGCAAGGGATGCCGTGAGAACGACCACAACGAGTTCGACGCGGAGCCGCTCCCCAGGGCCGGAACGCTCGTCACGTATACCGACCTGTACGCCCTGCCGGCGGTGTTCGAGGTCCAGAAGCTCAGCCTCGGCATCGTCGAGCTTTCGAACGGCCTCCGCATAACGGGCCAGCTTCGGATCGCGGAGCCGCGCGCAGGGATGAAGGTCCGCGGTGAGGTGGAGGTGGTCAGGAACGAGATGTACGACGAGTACCACGGGATGGTCTTCTACGAGTCGTG
>Ga0180434_10008495_pt1 | contig 11323 bp, 10 predicted proteins | sample SS_ome_7_FD_132453 | JGI IMG/M metagenome (GOLD analysis project Ga0180434, IMG submission 132453) | Hypersaline lake sediment archaeal communities from the Salton Sea, California, USA - SS_1_D_2 metaG | ecosystem: Environmental > Aquatic > Non-marine Saline and Alkaline > Hypersaline >... | reverse complement strand
GAACCCGGGGGATGATGCGAACCAGCTGCAACTGACCTACATGACCCCGGCGGGGGCGGCGCACGGACCATCGCCTATCCTGCCAGCGGACTCCGGGACCACCTTCACCGTGGCCCAGACCGTGCCGGGGCAGTGGGAGGTCTCCACCCGGGTGAACTCCGACCTACCGGTGATAGTCGAGAGGTCCATGTACGGCAATACCGAAGAACCTTCTTACTCGGAACCCCTACCTGAGCCTGAGCCCGAGCCCGACCCCGAACCACAACCCGAACCTGAACCTGAGCCGGAGCCCGAACCTGAGCCCGAGCCCGAACCACAACCTGAGCCCGAACCTGAACCCGAACCTGAACCCGAACCGGAGCCAGAGCCGGAGCCCGAACCGGAACCCGAACCGGAGCCCGAACCGGAACCCGAACCGGAGCCAGAGCCCGAGCCTGAGCCCAGTGGTGATTTCAATTATGGAGAAGCCCTCCAGAAGGCCATATATTTTTTTGACTGCCAAAGGTCTGGCTTCCTCCCCCCCGATAACCGCGTATCCTGGCGGGGAGACTCCGCCCTGGGCGATGGCTCCGACGTTGACCACGACCTGACCGGGGGCTGGTACGACGCCGGCGACCACGTGAAGTTCGGCCTGCCTATGGCCTCAAGCGCCACCATGCTTGGCTGGGCCGTTTATGAATACCGGGATGCTTTCGAGGAATCGGGGCAGCTTGGGTATATCCAGGACAATATAAGATGGGCGACGGATTACTTCATAAAGTGCCATACAGCAACCAACGAATTCTACTATCAGGTGGGAGACGGCGACATCGATCACTCATGGTGGGGACCCCCAGAACTGATGAATATGCAGAGGCCGTCTTTCAAGGTCACCTCGACCCATCCCGGCTCCAGTGTCGTTGCGGAGACCTCGGCTGCCCTTTCCGTCGCCTCTATCATCTTCGAGGACATCGATCCCGAATATTCTGCTATATGTCTCGAGCATGCCGTTGAGCTCTTCACTTTCGCCGATGCCACCCGCAGCGACTCCGGTTATACCGCAGCCAACGGCTTCTACAGCTCGAGCGGCTTTTACGATGAGCTGCAGTGGTCAGCCACCTGGCTGTACATCGCCACCGACGAGAGCGATTATCTTACCAAAGCGGAATCATATGATGCCTACATAGGGAATGGTTACACCTGGTGCCAATGCTGGGATGACAAGGAATATGGCTCCAGGTTGCTGCTGGCCAGGACCACGGGAAAGCAGAAGTATGTCGATCTTACCCAGCGACACCTTGACTGGTGGAGCGTGGGCTTGAATGGAAGCCGCATCACCTATACCCCCGGCGGCCTGGCCTGGCTGGATACATGGGGCTCGCTGCGGTACTCCGCCAATACCTCCTTCCTGGCTCTCGTATACAGCGACTGGGTGCAGAACGACGTTCTAAGAGAACGCTACCGGGGATTCGCCGAGAGCCAAATAGGCTATATGCTGGGTGATAATCCCAGGGAGAGCAGCTACGTGGTGGGCTTCGGTGATAACCCGCCCCAGCATCCCCACCATCCGGGAGCTCATGGATCCACCACAGATAATATGTACGACCCGCCCTATAACAGAAACGTCATTTACGGCGCTCTAGTGGGCGGTCCCGACCGGAACGATAATTACGTCGACGAGATAGACGATTATGTACACAACGAGGTAGCGTGCGATTACAACGCCGGTTTCGTTGGAGCGTTGGTGGCGTTATACAGGCTCTACGGCGGTACCCCTCTCCCTTCTTTCTGACTTCACTGAGATCTCACCCCGAGATATCAAAAGAAATTTGGATCAGTAACGGGAGAACCTCCGCTGCCTCTCCCTGTGCGGTTTGATACCCACATATGCGGTTCGTGGCCCCGTTAAAGCAAAGAAGAAAGTGATCCTTCTCTGCCTCTTGAACCAACCCCACAAACCTATGCCCAGATAGAGGTCATCGTTGACCTTGCGGACCTCATCTATCATGTTCACAAACCCGGCGCCGGAATGATAGGCGGTGTAATCCAGCTCGAAGTCGTCTTTGCCGTCGAAGACCGACTTCGCTATCTTGGTCTTCATAGGAAATACATATCTTGTTTTTCCAAACCTCTTGTATGAATTGTAGCCGCGCCCTGATGGGTATAGTGGAATTCCTGGCGATTTACCTCTCTTTTAATGACAAGTACACCGCCACCCAGGCGACATCGTTCATGATCGACCTGGTCATGAACGGGGTCAGGAAAACCTGAGGCCTGTATGTTGGAAATCGATATTTGAACCTCCGTAGGCTGCGCCAACGCATTTATAGTTAGTAGAATACAGTTGCTCTCAATTGCTCTGGCAGCCAGCACCTATATATTCTTCTACTCCCTCACCTATGCCATGACCGGCTGGATACCTGAGGGGAAAGGCGACAACCGGTGTTTATACACCTTAACCTGCCTGCTGGATGGTATGATATTGGCATCAGGAGATGCATATGGGAAATGCCAAGCAAAATATTTACCTACCAAGCTAAGCAAAGTCAAAATGATGGACTATTGAAGCAGGGAAATCATGAAGAACATCTTAGAGGCTATTTCCAGAAAAATATTGTAGAGGAGGAGTGCCCTGATGTTCGATCAAGCGCATTTCGAGAAGGCTTTGGCTAAACCGAGGTTGCGGCAGCCGCTGCCGGAGTTCCTGCCAGGCAACCGCGCAGGTGACAGGGTCCGTGTCCTCACCGAGCCCGAGCTCAACACCATGACCAGGCAGTGGTTCGTGGACTACGAGCGCAAGATCCAGTACTACGCAGAGCACGGCATCGATGTGGGCTGGACCCTCGAATGGGCCAAGAAGTACTGGTGGAGCTGGCTGATGCGCGACATGTCCTTGAACGACGAGCTGTATACACCGGATCTCCGCTACACGGACGTGTCAGCATTGGGGCGGACCATAGTCGGATTGGATGAGTTCGTGAAGTACAACTTCGCCTTCTTCGATGCCATCCCCGACTGGCGGTACGATCCCCTTCCCGGGCAGATCTACCTCGATCTTACACCTGAAGGAGAGGTGCGTATCGTGGTCCGGTACATCGGCAGCGGGCACTGGGATGGCCCTTTGCGTCTCTACCCCTACGACGAGGCCGCCCCCGCCATCCAAGGAACCGGCATCTTCGTGCAATGCACGGCCATCGACCGCTACCACTTCAACGCGGACAGGCGGATGTACGAGGGCGAGACCCTGTATGACGTTTTGGATGCGACGCAGTCCGCTGCTATTCTGCCCCGCGACGACAGCTGGCAGTTCCACGCTCTTATGAAAGGCACCAAGCTGCTGGTAGCCTTGCGTAATATGCGGCAGAGAATCCCCTTGCTGCATAGCAAATAATGGAGGGTTCTCTATAACCTTATTTATTCTGCTTGTCAAAGACCTCACGATCACCGCCACTCATTCCGGCTAGATACCGGACCAGCTTTTTCCTGGACTCTATATCGTACTGAGTGGTGATCGCTATCTGCTCCATGATAGGGGAACCGCCGCCGTGATAATTTCCGATATTCACGATTCCTCCAGTCGCCGAGCAGAGCATGTCGCCGAGGTATCTCCAGAACTGAGCTTGGTCCTCAACGGGGATATCCGCGTTGCGCTCTGTGTATTTCATAAGCAGTTCTCCTGTCTCCGGATTCGCGAAATCCTTCTCGTGCGGGAAGGTGGCGACAACGCCGCCCGAGATATCGCAGAGGATCTCCGCTTCACGCCAGACGGCCTCGCCGGTGAGGCAGCGGCCGACGTTGCAGTAGATAGAATGCGGGATATAGGAACCTGGTCCGTAGGGCATAAATCCGACCCCCGGTATGTAAACCTCGGGTTTTCCGAGGTCCGATGCCGTGTAACCCGCGGCGTAACCGAGTTCGCTGGTCAGGATGATCTCGGCCAGTTTCTCCCGTACATGAGGCTTCTTGTGGATGTTGTTCATCTCCGCCGCTAGAGCCGCCGTCCCCAGGATGACGTCGCCGATGGCCGGCTTGCAGCCGGAATAGGAGTGGCGGTGGAAGAGCGCGAAGAGGAGGGCCAGGACTCCGCCGTGCAGGTTTTCGCCGGCCAGGAAAACCCTATCCCAAGGAACGAAGCAATCCTCGAAGATCAGGTAGGAGTCGGTCGCTCCGGGGACGAATCCCCGCTTGTAGATCTCTCTCGGCCGGAGATTGTGGACGGTTATTACCTGTTTCATGCCCTCCCAGTCGCCCGGAACCGCGAAGGCAACGGCGTAATCTGAGTCCTCGGGGCGCAGAGCTCGGGTCGGCACCACCAGGACTTCGTCGGAGACCGAGGCCTCGGAGATGTGGAGTTTGCACCCCTCGACCACGATGCCGTCCTCGAGCCTTTCCTTGATGTACACATAGGCGCCGGGATTCGGCTGGTCTGCAGGACGGCGCAATCGGTCTCCCTTCACGTCCGTCTGGGCGCAGCAGCCGACCAGGTCTTCGTCCTGGAAGCGTATGAGCCACTTCTTGAAGTTCTCGTGGTATTCGGTGGCGCCGTTGTTCTCCTTGTCCGCCTCGTAGGAGACGTTATAAATGGCGTTTGTCGCATCGATGCCCATGCAGCGCTGGATACAGCCCCCTACCTTCTGGCACAGAAAGCGGGTCATGTCCTGCTTCCTGTGCAGGTCCTCGGTATTCTGGTGGATATGGGTGAAGCGGTTGATCTTTTTGCCGGTGAGATGTGACGTCGCGGTCAAGAGGTCTTCGTTCTCGGGCTTCTGTGCCTCATCAAAGGTCGTCCCGATAACATTGATGCAATCCATCTGAAGTTCGCTGTCGCGGTCGATCAATTCACCGTTGAAATAGATGTTCCGCCTCATCTTCGATAAGCCCTCGATGTACTCTTCCTTAGTCCTCATGATCGTACTCCTCCCTTAACTTCCAACTGATAATCCTCTCTGCACCTACTGATACAAATATTCTACACCCCAGAAGGTAGACCGATGTTGACAACTCCCCCTACCCCACAACGTAGTCTAGACATAACAGGGGCATGAAGCTTGTGCTCCTCTAAGATGGTGACTAGAGCCATGTCTGAATGATCTAGGCCAGAAATTATACAGGTCAGAGATATTATACTCTGACCTGCTCTTTTATTCCTAGTAGGGGAGGGAGGATTTGAACCTCCGTAGGCTGCGCCAACGGATTTACAGTCCGGAAAATACGGTTTCTCTGAGTTTTCCTGAGTTGCGTTCAGTTATTCTAAGTTACATATATCCTGCGCTTTTTACAGATTCCAGTTGCTCTCAGTTGCTCTCGGTTTTCCTCGATTGCGCTCGGCTATATTGACCATTTGTTGATGGAGGTTGGCATATTATGATCGCTACGTCACCGTGAAACTCCGGGGGCACTCAGGTGCACCGGCGCACCCGGGGATTACCTGTGATCCGGGCATTTATCGAAGAACGATCTGTCCTTGCCGGTTGTCCTCACTATCCAGTCCACCTGGGCTTCCGGAATGTAAGGGGTACCGCAGACGCTGCAGGTGACCATGTTGAAATCCCTGTCCCATATACGGCGCACGCCGTCTTTCTCCGTCATGGTAATGGCTCCGGTGGGGCAGGCATATGCGCAGGCGCCGCAGCCGATGCACACATCCGACGGCTTATAGTAGGGGGTGGCGGGCTTCTTGTCCGCTCCGCGGTTGACCATGGCTATGGCGGAAACGCCCACCACTTCGGCGCAGACGTTCGTGCACATCGCGCAGGCGATACACTTGTAGCGCTCGTTCTCGCCCTCATCCCTGCGGAAGCGAACACCAGTCACCCCTTCAGCGGCGGCCATCTCCCGGATGACTTCCGAATCCGGCACGCGCGCCATCAGTAGTTCCAGCACGCCCCTGCGAATCCTTTGCACCAGGGGGGTATCCGTCTTTATCTCCAAGCCCTCGCGCACCGGGTAGTTACAGGAAGTGACCAATCTCATCCTGCCTCCTTGATGGGCCTCCACCAGGCAGACACGGCAGGAGCCGCCGCTGCTCGCCACCTCGCTGTTGTAACACAACGAAGGGATGTAGATTCCGTTCTCGTGCGCCACTTCCAGCACGCACTGGTCCTTCACGGCCTCAAAGGTCCTGCCGTCGATGATCACGCTTATCTTTTCCATGCTATGAGATCCTCACTGCATCGAAGGTGCAAACATCCCTGCAAATACCACACTTAATACACTTGGTCGTATCGATCTCATGGGCTTCCTTGCGCTCGCCTGTGATGCATTCCTGCGGGCATTTCTTGATACATAGGCCACACCCGGTACATGCTTCCGGGTCTATTGAATAGGTGATAAGCGCCTTGCACACCCCGGCAGGGCACTTCTTATCCCTGATATGGGCGTCGTATTCATCACGGAAGTATTCTATGGTGGAGAGCACCGGATTGGCGGCCGAGGTCCCCAGGCCGCACAACGCTCCCCAAGTCAGCAGGTCGCACAGCTCCTCCAGCATGGCCACGTGCTCTTCCTCACCGCGACCCTCGGTGATGTCTGTGAGCAGATCCAGCATGCGCGGCAGACCGTCCCGGCATGGGGTACACTTGCCGCAGGACTCCTCCACCAGGAAGTTGATGAAATACTTGGCCACGTCCACCATGCAGGTATCCTCGTCCATGACGATGATGCCGCCCGAGCCCATCATGGACCCGGCCTCGGTCAGGCTGTCGAAGTCAATCGGCAGGTCCGCCATGCGCTCAGGGATACATCCGCCGGAGGGTCCCCCGGTCTGGACCGCCTTGAACTTCTTGCCGTTCAGGATGCCACCGCCGATGTTCTCGACCAGCTCGCGTATGGAGATGCCCATGGGCACTTCCACCAGGCCGGTGTTGTTGACCTTGCCCACCAGGGAGAAGACCTTGGTGCCCTTGGAGTCTTCGGTGCCCAGGCTTGCATACCATTCCGCGCCCTTGACGATGATCTCGGGCACATTGGCCCAGGTCTCGACGTTGTTGAGAACTGTGGGCTTGTCGTAGAGGCCTCTTTCGACCGAACGGATGTATTTGGCGCGGGGTTCGCCTAAATCGCCCCCCACGGAGCGCATCAGGGCCGAAGACTCGCCGCACACGAAAGCGCCGCCACCGCGGCTGATCCTGATGTCGAAGTCGAAACCGCTGCCCAGTATGTCCTCGCCCAGCAAGCCCTTCTCGCGCGCCGCCTCGAGTGCGGAACTCAGGTTCTTGACCGCCAGGGGATACTCGTCACGCACGTAGATGTAACCCGTGTGCGCGCCCAGAGCGATGGCGCCGATGATCATGCCCTCGATAACCGTATGCGGGTCGCCTTCCATGATCGAGCGGTCCATGAAAGCGCCCGGGTCGCCTTCGTCGCCGTTGCACAGCACGTAACGAACATCGCTGTCTACGGCTACGCAGGAGCGCCACTTTCTCCCGGTGGGGAAGCCGCCGCCCCCGCGGCCGCGCAGGCCCGAATTCTCGACCTCGGTGATGATGTCATCCGGCTTCATTCCGAGCGCCTTGACCAGCCCGACATAGCCGCCCGCCAGGAAGTAATCGTCGATGTTGGTCGGGTCGATCGCACCAATGTTCCTCAGCGCGATGCGATGCTGGTGCTTGTAGAACGGGATCTCGCTGTACTCGGCTATCATCTCCGATGTGGTCTTGTCCTCGTAGATGAGCCGCTCCACGATGCGGCCGCCCTTGATGGATTCTTCCACGATTTCCGGCACGTCATCGGGCTCGACCTTGAGGTAGAGGATACCCTGCGGCTGGAGCGCCACCAGCGGCCCGTTCTCGCAGTAGCCGTGGCATCCCGTGGTCTTGATACCGATGTTCACGTTCAGCTCGAGCCCCTGTTCTTTAATGATATTGGTGAAGGCCTCGGCCACGGGCCTGGCGCCATTGGCCTGGCAGCCGGTGCCGAAGCAGATCATCACGGTGGGCAGATCGGTTACAGCCGCGTCCTCCAGCTCTTGCCGGTAAGCTTCCAGCTGCTCGATGGAGTTGATGGCTCCCATGTCCTTAACTCTCCACTTGCTTCTTGACGATGTCCATTATCTTAGAGGCACGGGTCTGCCCATGATATTCCTCGTCGATCAGGGTCAACGGTGCCATGGCGCAGGCTCCCACGCAGTTGACACACTCCAGCGTGAACTCTCCATCCGTCGTGGTGCCGTTGCGTTTCACCTTGAGCTCCCGCTCCAATTCCTCCAGGATCTCCGGCGCTCCCTTGAGATGGCAGGCCGTCCCCGTGCAGACCTTGATGATGTGCCTGCCGCGCGGGGTGAGCGAAAGGGCCTTGTAGAAGGTGCCCATGGCGTAGATCTTGCTCTCCGGGACCTCCATGATCTCGCTCAGGCGGCGTATGCCCTCCTCGGGGACATAGTGGAACTCGTGCTGGAAATCCTGCAGGATGGCCAGCAGTGATTCCTCCGTTCTTTCGTAACGGTCTATGATGCGGTCGAACTGAGTCACATCCGTCATGCGATCAACCCTCTTCGCTGAGCTTCACCAGCTTCCCGTATTCCGCCATGGTGCGTTCCTCGATGGAATCGATGTCCTCGGGCGTCAGGTGCCGGAAGCGGCCTTGTCCCTCTATATATTCCCGCACGGGCAGGATAGGTGACGGCCTGTAGGTGAGACGGTATTTTCCGTACTCGTATTCGTAGAGCGGGAAAACGCAGGTGTTAACGGCCAGGCGTCCATATCTGATGGCCTCTTCCGGCGGGATACGCCAGCCCGTGGGGCATACTGAAAATATATGCAGATATGCCGGACCCTGGACTGCGGCGGCCTTCTGGACTTTCTCCATGAGGTCGAAGGGAAAGCTGGGGCAGGCCGTGGCTACGTAGGGGATATTATGAGCGATGGCGATCTTGGGTAAATCTTTCTTCTGGGTATGCTGGCCCTTGGATACCTTGCCGGCCGGGCTGGTGGTGGTGCTGGCGCCCCAGGGAGTGGAGCTGGAGCGCTGGATGCCTGTATTCATGTAGGCCTCGTTGTCATAGCACACGTAGATCATGTCGTGCCCGCGCTCCAGGGCTCCGGAGAGCTGGCCCATGCCGATATCGGCCGTGGCGCCGTCACCGCCCATGGCCACGAAGTTGATCTTCTTGGGGAGCATCTTCTCTTTGCGCATCATGGCCTTCATGCCGGACTCGCAGCCGCTGACGACGGCCGACGCATTCTCGAAGGCCACGTGGATCCAGGGGACCTCCCAGGCCGTTGTGGGCAGCGGTGAGGAGACGATCTCCATGCAGCCCGTGGCCATGGCCACTATGGTATTGCGCCCCAGGGCCTTCAAGACCAGGCGTACGGCCAGCGCTTCGGCGCAGCCCTGGCAGGCACGGTGGCCAGCGGTGAAATATTCGGCCTTTTCAACCAGTCTCGCCGAGAAAACCGAGTAATTGTTCATGTCTTGCTCCTTACCCGCGCAGGCCGTAAAGCGTGTACCCGCAAACGTCGCCCTCGGCGGCCTTGGCCTTTCCTTCGAGCATGATCGACTTGAAATCCTCCACTCTCACATCCCTGCTTGCCAGTCCCGCTACATAATCCACGATCACCGGCGCCTGCGGCCTGCAGCACATGGCGCTCCTGAGCTCCAGGCCCACCGGACCGCCAGGGCCGCCGAAACTAATGGCGCGATCCAGCACGATCAAGGCGTCCTTGCCGGCCGCCGCCCTGTAGATATCATCGAACGGGAACGGACGCCACAGCCGGATCTTGATGACCCCGACCTTCTCTCCCTGCTCCCTCAGTTCGTCCACGGCCGCCATGGCCGTCTCGCCCAGCGACCCCATGGTAACTATGCAGTATTCGGCATCGTCGGTCCGGTAGGTCTCAACCGGATGGTATCGCCGTCCGGTCAGTGATTCCCACTCCTCCCATGCCCTGATGCAGGTGGTATAGGAATCCACCAGTGCCTGTTCGCGGGACATCTGCACTTCCGTGTATATCTCGGGCATGCCGAAACAGCCCATGGAAACCGGGTTGTCCGGGTGCAGGGGCTTCTCCATCCTGTACTCGGGTATGTAGCGCTTGATCAGCTCATCGTCCTCGAAGTCGATGGGTTCGATCATGTGGGTCATTATGAAGCCGTCGATGTTCAAGGCCACCGGCAACCGCACCGCGGGGTCCTCGGCCACCCGGAAGGCCCAGAACGCGTGATCGTAGGCCTCCTGTCCGTTCTCTACGAATACGTGTATCCAGCCACCGTCGCGCACCATCATGACGTCGGTATGATCGTTCCAGATGGAAAGCGGCCCGGACAGGGAGCGGTTGGCCAGGGCCATGACCACGGGCAGCCGCGAGGACGAGGCGATGAAGAATATCTCCGCCATCAGGGCCAATCCCTGCGAGCCGGTGGAGGTGAAAGTGCGGGCGCCCACGGCGGCCGCGCCGCAGCATACGCTCATGGCCGAATGTTCGCTCTCCACCGGCACGAATTCCGCATCCAGATGCCCGTCGGCCACCAGTTCGGAGAGGTGCTCTACGATATGGGTCTGCGGCGTGATGGGGTAGGCGGCTATGACATCGCAATCCGCCTGTGCTACCGCCTCCGCTACGGCCAGCGATACCTCTATTCCCTTACGTTCCTTTGCCATATCACTCTTCCTCGATCACCATGGTTATGCAGCCTACCGGGCATTCCCTGGCGCAGATGCCGCACCCCTTACAGTACTCTTCATCAGTCTGGAAATGCCCGTCCTCCGACTGGCTGATGGCCACGTCCGGACAAAACAGCCAACAGACGCCGCAGCGGATGCACATATCCTTGTCAACCACCGGCAGGAGCGAACGCCAGCTGCCGGTCTTGTACTCCCTGGAGCTGCCGGGCTCACTGCATGTCCCGCCTATTTCCACGTCCTGCCATCTTATCTCGTCCATCGGTCTGGCCACGCTTGTCTACTCCTTTATAACCAGTTCATTATAGGCTCTTTCCAGGGCCTTCATATTCTTCTCTCCCAGCTTGGGCCCAAAGCGGTCCAGCATGGGTCCACGGATATCGTCTATCCCGAACAGGTCGGTCGCCTTCATGACCGCGCCCATCATGGTGGTGTTCACGATGTCCCGTCCGAGCTCTTCCCGGGCGATCTCGTCAGCGTTGACGATACCGACGCGGCAGGAGAAGTGGCACGAGTCCATTATCTCCTCGTAGGATTTCTTCGAATTGATGATGAGTATCCCGTTCGGCTTCAGGCCCTCGACCGGATCGATCAATGTCAAGAGCCCCGAGTCGAGAACGACGACCACGTCGGGCTCGTATACCTGGGTGCGGGCGAGGATCCTCTTGTCGTCCACCCTGCAAAATGCCACGACCCGAGCGCAGGGGCGCCCCGGTCGTGGCATTT
>Ga0180434_10008494_pt1 | contig 11324 bp, 7 predicted proteins | sample SS_ome_7_FD_132453 | JGI IMG/M metagenome (GOLD analysis project Ga0180434, IMG submission 132453) | Hypersaline lake sediment archaeal communities from the Salton Sea, California, USA - SS_1_D_2 metaG | ecosystem: Environmental > Aquatic > Non-marine Saline and Alkaline > Hypersaline > Sediment... | reverse complement strand
CAGCAAGCAACTAGTTTTATTATATCGCTTACAACGGACGAGATACTTGGGGCAGCAAGGGCGGCCTGTGAGGAGGCAACGACAAGCCCTAGGTTGAAAACGGTCTCCGAACAGGAGCTAGGAGCTTATACTATAGCATCAATGCTTCTAGGGCGGTACTCGAGCACCATCATAGTTCACGTCGACAAAGACAAGATCGGTTCCTTAAAAGCTTTCGCAGGCAAGCTGGTTCGTGTCGTAAGCGACAAACAAGAGCCTATTGGTCTTCGACTTGCCGCTGTAAACTGGCTTCAAGACAAAGTCTATTCTCACAGGCGTGGCCAGGCTACCGAGTTTCCCGAGACTATTATTTCTGATTTGGCCGGAGTCCTCGACAGCGTTCTCAAAAGCCAGGTTGAACATTCCTCTCTTCGCGAACAAGCCGTCGATGCCCTTCGTTATACACTCCAGGAAGAACTATACAAAATCCGCCAAGCCGATCCGAACGTCCGTCGCGTACTTGAGGAGAAGCGTAGGCACACAAAGAATGTCATTCGCATCGACGATCTTATTCGATCGGGCGAAGTAACGTTTACCGAGGATACGGCAAAGAAGCTGAAGTCAATTGAGGCACGCATTCTCGCCAATACCAAACTTCTTGCGACAATCTTGGCTGACAAGGAAAACGAGCCGGAGCGTCTGCGTAGAATGGTGAAACACCGGTTGGAAATGGATCGCCGGCTCGCTATTCCCGGCCTGCAAGAGGAAATCGACAAGGCCCTCAAGCACGGCGATGACCTCAAACCGCGTCTGCTGGGTCAGGTCCAACCCCCAGCTTCAGCCCCCGCAGGATCACAACCGGCGCAGTGATCTAAAGTCTTCTTAATACGGGCCCGGTGACTGGCGGAGGATCGAAACGGGGACGCGGCTAGTTTTTGAATTTTGGCTCTCCTCCCAAAAACGTGGGCGTGAGATGGTTGACGACTTCTATCAAGAAGCAGAGCGGATCGTTTGGTGATGGACAACCTCAACACGCACACACCGGCCTCTCTGTACGAAGCGTTTCCTCCCGACGAGGCGAAACGCATCGCGGACCGGTTAGAGATTCACTGTACGCCCAAGCATGGCAGCTGGCTGGACATGGCTGAGATCGAATTGGGCATCTTGGGCCGTCAGTACCTGGACCGTCGCATCGACAACACGGAAGAGCTGACACGAGAAATCGCTGCCTGGGAAGCAGAGCGAAACGCGAGCAAGGCGAAGGTGAACTGGCGATTCAGCACCACCGACGCACGGATCAAGCTCAGAAAGCTTTATCCATCATTCGATGGCTGACGGAGCACTAGTTGAATTTGGAGCCGTTTCGCCGGTTACCACGGGTTTTGCCCGCTGAGACCACCCTGCGTGGCGCTATTAAAACGCGGCTCCTGTCCGGTTTCTCGAGCCATTTCACACAACCTCAAAGCCCCGTTCAACGGACCAAAACGCCCCTAACCCCTTGAAAATGCGCCCCTTACCTCCAGACAGGAATTCCCGCTTTCTCTGAAGAATTCTCGCCTTTTCTCATGATTTATTGCCCCTCACCAACCCCTGACATATCGTCTGGCATATCCAAAAAGTTGACAGAGTCCCCGAAACGGTTGGCAACGATATGGATACGGATAACCGGGGAGGTCAAAAACTGCCGAAGGAGGGACTCGAACCCTCACCCTGTTGCCAGGACGGGATTTTGAATCCCGCGCGTCTGCCAGTTCCGCCACTTCGGCAACTCGTCTCCACCCCCGTCTTGGGGTTGGACTGGTCAGAACAGCGATATTTTACCGTCATTGTATCCAGACGCAAGGCATCACACCACAGCCCATAAAGAAAGGCGGAAAGTAAACAGCCAACGATCTTGTTCGGGTACCACCTTGTTTGGGTACTACGCAGAGCTGAGCCAAATGCTTTCCATCGGGTCGTCCGTGAATCGATTCGACAAAGCCCGTTTGCGGGCACGGGAGTAGCCTCGCAGCCCAGCCGTCAGCGAGACCGTCGGACATGTTGACAGCGAAGGGTTGTTCCCATCTAATAAATGAATCATAGGAGGGCGATTAGCTCAGTTGGCTAGAGCGCCTGCTCGACATGCAGGAGGTCACTGGTTCAAGTCCAGTATCGCCCATTACATCCCCCTCCGCACCTCACGAAAGGCTAAACCACTCATCCCAGCAAACCGTATAGCACAGCCAACTCGTCAGCCACGCAAAAACACAATACCGCCGAGCCGAAGCCTTAGGGCGTTAAAAACACTAAAAACTTCTTGACTTAAGCCGATTCCACCCCTCTTCGTTTCTTTCTTCTCCGTGTCGCCCGTGTCTCCATGGTAAACTGTGTTCTTCCCCTCCGTCCTTCTGTAACGAATAATCCAAACACACTCCCTATTGCTCACAACGGTGAAACCAATGCCCGGACATCCAACCAATCGTCGCCGTTGGTTTTCCCGTTCCACTTTCCTTCCTCCAAACGGAACACCGCTCGTGTTCTCAATCAATGGCTCTTTGATATCCAGATACGCGCCGTTACCGGCATATGTTTCTCGTTACCGAGCGATGGCACCATGCGACCTGTCGGGGACCCGACGTGGTTGAAGCACGGGGATTCACAAAAACACGCCCTGACAAAAACAAGCCCAATCCAACCCAATACCAACCAGCCAGCCAGCCGGCATAACGAACCCTCCCTCCCTTGGCGAAAGTCACCAAGCCGCTTATGCACAGAAAAACGCTATCCGCACAAAGCGACTTGTTATTAGGTGTGGAATGATTTGGAATACAGTTTGAAAGGGTGCCTTGCTGATGTCAGAACCAAGGCACGCTTCTACCCAGCGGGTTTAGCGTTGCCCGTCGAACCCGAACTGGAAGAGGAAGACCGACCTTCGATCGCCCGCAGCATCTTCTTGGCTTCCGCGTTATCAGAATCCAACTTGAGGATGCGCTGACAGGTGGCCGCTGCATCATCGAATCGATAGGCGCTCATCTCCAACGCAGCCCGCATGAGAAGAACTTTGAGCTTACCCTGGTCTTCGGCCGCTAACTTGTCCAACTCCTCCAAGGCCAAATGAAAGCTGAGTTGCTGATTGGCGGCCGACTGATCCTGAATGGCTTGGGCCAACTGAAGTCGAAGATCGACTGCATTGCCTTCGTTTTCGACCAGCATGGTTCGCAGAATGCGCATCTGCGTCTCGTAATAACCACTCATCTGTCTGAGAAGCTCACCATCATCGGGCTTGCGCATCAGCTTCTGCTTGGCTAACTCGATCGCCTTGTTCGCGGATTCGAGTGCTTCACCGATATCGCCATGCGACAACAATAGAAGCGCGAGCGCGTTGCGATGCTCTGGCGCTTCGGGCGCCTTGCTAATCGCCCGTTCAGCCGCCGAACGTGCCTCATTGGGCCGTTGAAGATTGAAATAGGCCTGAGCGAGATTGATGTCCACTTCGGCATTGGTCGTGTCGAGCTTACCTGCCTCTTTGAGAGCATCCACCGCCTGAAGCCAATACTTACCCGCCAAATAAGCCTTACCGAGTTCCAAATAGGCTTTATCCTGCTGACCGGCTGGGTTCTTCAGGTATTCCTTGTACCGTTCAATCGCCTGAAAAACACGATTCGTCTCCGACAGAATATCCGCCACCCCCAACAACGCTTCCGCATGTGATGGATTGATGGCCAAAACGCGGTTGTACATCTGTTCAACCGTACCGGTATTATCTTCATTTCTCGCCAGCTTGGCCGCCCGGAGATAAAACTTGACCGCCTGCTCCTGTAACGCATCCGCCTTATCGCCCGCATTCGGGTCGTCTGTGTTCTGCCTGATATCCATCGATAACCGATCGTAGATAATCGCCAATGATCGATTGACCTGAAGGTCGTTCGGGCTGCGTTGTAAGAGAGCCTCCAAGGTTAGCCGGGCGTCTTGGTATTGACCGCGTTGAACCGCCTCCATCGCCGCGTCAAATTGGGCTTGAAAGTCAGAACGCGACGGAACGTCGGCACCTGCGCCTTGCGGTTGTGCTTGAGCCGAACCCGCCATCAATGCGACGGCCATCATCAACATGACCATTCCAGCTCCCACCGATGCGCCCCCCACGACATGTCGCCGCCGATACCCCGTCGGCCAACCACTCGCACGTGAATCACGCGGGGTCTGTTTGAGCAACTCGATTTGTGCAATGACATTCATGAGGCCTCTCCTCTACACCGGATGACACATCACCTGATGCGAACCGGCTCAGCGGCTGAAACACAGCACACGGGCCTTTCCCCTGGCCCGGCGAATGCAGTTTATTACGATGGAATCAGAAGACGTGTTCACGCCTGTCGCCGGCAACCACGACGAACTATATAAACCGCATCCGGGCCGGTCAAGCGGCTCCCCTCCCTACCCCTCCTATCCCTCGACGCTGAGTGTGTTGTAGGGCGAACCGGTCAAATCATGATCCGTGGGCGAACCTGCGGACACGCCGGAGCTGGGCCGTTCCTGGTTGAGCTTATCGATCAACATCGCCCAGGTTTCCCGTTGGAAGTCGAGAATTTTCAATGCTTCCTCACCTGCCGACACATCCCGATTCGCACATGCGTCGACCAGCTTTCGATAGATGAAATTGTAAAGGCTAGCCATCCGCGTACACAACGCCCGGTCCACGTCATAGTCGAGCGCGTTGAGCATCTCGAGGACGATTTTCTGGGCGCGGCTAAAACCGTTGAACGCCTTCTCCCAGTCCTTCGCCTTGATCCCCTCGATTCCTTGGCGTGCGAAACGCATCGCCCCATCGTAGAGCATCAAATGCAGCCGCTCCGGCGGAGCGGTTAGCACAGCATTGCGGAGGTATTCGTTTGATGCATTCTCCATGACCGCTGGTTTTATCGGTTTTCAGCTGGCTTGAATTCAGCTGTTTCTGCGGACCTAGGCGATCTCGCACAGGTCAGCGCACACGTGGCCGCCAGGCCACCACGAAAAGCCCTGCTGTAATTCACGAGGTCACAAAAGAGCAATTGCCGACCTGTCGTGCCGGAAGGAACAGCACGTAACCCTTCGACGTGCCCCCCGGCCCCCCATGGCCCCTTCCTTCGATTCTTACGGCGGAAGATGCGTGCCTTTTGTGACGCTATGTTTCCGACGGCTGAAACGCTTGGGTTGCGGGCACAAAAAGGCGGACCGCCTTAGGCTGATACGGTTGTTCCGGTCGCATAGGAGCTGGCCAAGTTAGCCAGTACCGACAACGAGGACTGCTGCGACTGCATATCCGCCAGGGCACTTTCCATCGCCTGAAACTGCGCGTACAGCCGGGCCTCCTTCTTCGCCAACAAATCCGCCAGGTGCTCCACCCGTTGGTTATAGAGATCGACCCGACTTTGAAGCCGGTCACTTTCCTGCGCGATGGTACCCGTCTGGCCGTTGGTCAACCCATTGAGGACTTCATCGAACCGGGCGGCAAAGCCGACGTTGACGGGTTTGTCCTCCTCATCGATATCCACTTTTGTAAAATAACGCCGAACGCCTTCGGGATCTTGCTCAAATGCCGCCCGCAATTTCTCCTCGTCCAATTGGAGTCGGGCTCCCGACTCCACGGTGATACCCAGCTCCGAAAGCCGCTTGAAGTTGAGCTCAGGGTCGTTAATCGTACGCGTGACTTCGCGATAAAGCTGGCTGCGGATGCGTAGTACACCTCCGTCACCCAGTAACACCCCCCGCGCTTCGGTCTCCGGAATATACTGCGTGTACTCATCGATTCGATCCATCACCTCGTTGAAGCTGGTGACGAACGAATTGGCGCTGTTGATCACCGACTCCACATCATTATCGACAGTGACTTGGACCGGTTGCGTGCTGGTTCCCAACAGATTCAATGTGAGTCCTGGGGCCACGTCCGTGATCGTGTTGGAGTTGCTTGTCACCACAATCGCATTCGGCGAATCGGGGCTGCCAAAGATGACCGCAGCATCCTGTGCTTCCGTGAGTGTCGCCAACGACACACCCGTTCCGTCGATGTTATAGGTCATCTTGCCTTGGGTGCCGCTCGTTTCCGAAGTCAAAATGAGCCGGTAAGGGGCATAGGCGGTACCGTCATTGATAAGACTGGCGGTTGCTCCGACCCCCGCACTGTTGATCTTCTCGATCAGGTCATCGAGCGTGTCGTCGGCATCGATCTCGATCGTCCTGGCAAAACTTCCTTCGAGCACATTTCCCTGTGCCGTCCCAAGAATACCCAAGTCCGCTGCCGTCGTTCCGCCGGACATTTCGACGACCGCTAACGTTCCGGTACCCCCGGCGGTATCCTCCAACGCAATCCCATCGCCGTCGTCATTGATTCGTGCGGTCACGCCCATATCCAATTTATTAATCGCATCGATCACGTCACCGATCGTTTCGTGAAAATCCTGCGTCAAGGTGATCGTTCTCGTCTCGCCGTTGCTGTTCGTGATCTGGATATTTCCGAACGTGATGCCATCGCCGCCGTTGAGGTCGGCGATCGACGTGTTCTCAGCAATATAGCGAAGCTGGAGATCGTCGCTGGCCAACTGGTCGGCCGCCTTGGACGTCAAACCCAGTCCTGCCACCGTCGATCCCGTGAGATCCGTCGCCTCAAGCGTGCCCGTACCTCCCGTGGTATCGGTGACGATGAGACCCGAGCCGCCTGCAGAGACGACAGCCGACAAGCCATCAACCGCGTTGATTGTCTCAATAACGTCCTGTAGCGTTCGCGCACCGGTAAAATCGACCGGACCGGTGACTGTCCCGTCGCGCAACGTGAACTGGGCCTGGCCGGTCTCGATGCCGCTGCCGCCTCTCAAGGATGAGAGCAATACGGTGTTCAGGCCCGCGATCAAATCACGTGAAGTGAGTGTGTCACCCGCGAATGAGGCCACCGTCGTTCCGCTGTAGCCATTCACCAAACCCAAATCGTAAATGGCTTTCGAATCATTAAGCGCTTCAACGGTCGTTACACCGGCTCCACCGCTGCCACCTCCGCCCGCGGAGTGATCCGTGATCACGACTCCGTGCTCAGAGACGGTCGCCGTCAGAACACCGTCCGGATACGCGGCATCGATGTTTCCTTCGGCATACTTGATCGCGCGCAAAACATCACCCAGGGTATCGACATTGTAGATCTTCTTTCCGCCGATGGTTGCACTATCGGTATCGGCCTCAATCCCCAGGTCAACGGCGGCGTAACCCTTGACATCCTCGATGATCAGGTTGGATGCTGTTGCTTCCGAATCATCTGTCACGATAATTTTCGAGCTCGACAACGCCAATCCAACGGACAAGCCGCTGGCGACAATCGCATCATGTACGTCCTGAATCGTTTCAGCTGTGGACAGGTCAATTTCGGCGGAGGCCCCGCTACGATCTGTAACACGAATGATACGTTGGCCGTCCTCTTCACGGACACCTCGGCCATCATTCAAAGCGTCCAACTTGGTGATGAATTGAAGTCGGCTCGACAGATTGACGTCGATTTGTCGGCCATCTTTGAGCGTAAAGCGAAGATCATCCAGTCCTCCATCGACGCGCACACCCATGTCATCATTCAGGTTGGCTAATCGCGTCGATTCGGTCAACGCGACAACCGTCTTGCCGTTGATGACGCCGTCCACCGCCCCGTCGCTCCCATCCATGCCGACAATCCCGAGATCGGTGGCGGTGTATCCACCCCCTATATCTTGGACTCTGAGTTGCGTCGCGCTTCCACCACTCTGATCCTCGATGACGATTCCATCACCGCTGACCCGAGCCGTCACCGCAATACCGATTTCAGCGTTGATGGCGTCAAGTACATCGTTGACCGTTAGTGCATGCCCGAAATCGATAACCGCAGAATCCCCGTTTTGATCGGTAATGCGTATGGAGCCTCGACGAACCCCCTGGAAGTTGTTCAGTGCAGACAAGGGCGTCGCGGGGCTGACGCTTCCCTTGCCGACCTCGAACGTCAGCGTGCCGGCCCCCACCGGCGTCACATCCCGATCGACAAAGCCGCTCGAGACAAGCTGATGGGTCGTGACGAGCGACGCGACCTGAAAGGAATACGTATCGAGAGGCGACGCACTGGTTGCTGTCGCTGACAACACCTCCGGGGCCGAGCTGGTGGCCGTCTTGTTCGTGAACGAGGACGGTCTCGCCAGACTGGACATTGCCGCCTTGATCGCCAAAACACGAGCGTTGAGCTCAACGTAGGCGGTCTGCTCCTGTTGCGTCTGCTCGATTCGTGACTGGATCAACTCGAGGGGGCGACTTTCAATCGCTATCAACTGCGTCACGATGGACTGAATATCAAGCCCCGAAACAAGACCGGTTCCGCTGGAAATCGTTCCCATAACAGCTCCTACAAGGCGCGCGGACATTGCGCTCCATGAGAATCATCGGATATCGGGCCGAATTGACTTCACTGACTCATCGATTGGCGAGGGAATAATCTTCTGCCAGGGCAACAATCCCGTGGAACAAGGGAGTAATCACGGATTATCGGACCTATCCGGAGTAGCCGTCCAGGAAGTGTCGGCCTACATGAGATATATCTCGATTGAGTCAAAAGACCTCTCGCGAAGCCGCTGGTGCGGCCATGTATGTACAGGCAAACCGAATCCCCACGTGGAGAGCGTCCATGACGAGCCCCAACTCCACACGTAACGTGTTTTCGGAGTGCGACCACGTGGAAGCGGAGGTGCTTCGGCGTTATGCACAGGGTGCCGAACACGTCGAAGCGTCACTGTGTTGCCCTACGGATCGCTATGCGTCGCAGCATCTGACGCTGCTCCCCAAGGAGATCGTCGAGAAAGATTATGGCTGCGGCGATCCATCCAGGTACGTGAGCCCAGGGGAGTCTGCCGTCGATCTTGGCTGCGGCGTAGGCAAAATCTGCTACATCTTGGCCCAGAAAGTCGGCGAGCGGGGTGTGTCACGGGCTTGGATTTCAACGACGCCATGTTGACGCTGGCGCGTAAACATGAAGACGATATGGGTGACAAGCTTGGCTATCGCAATTTCGAGTTCCGCAAAGCCCGTATCCAGGACATGGCTTTAGATCTGGAGATGGCTGAAGCGTGGCTCAAACATCATCCCATACACAACGTGGAGCAGCTGAGTGCGTTTGATGCCTATTGCCTGCAACCTCGCCGCGAACACCCCTTGATCGCAGACTATTCGGTTGACGTCGTGGTCTCCAACTGCGTCCTCAACTTGGTGAAGCCGGACGACAAGGCCCAGCTTTTCGGTGAAATGTACCGCGTCCTTAAACATGGCGGTCGTGCGGTCATCTCGGATGTCGTCTGTGATGAAGACCCCACGCCGGCGATTCTGAACGACGCCAAGCTGTGGTTAGGATGTATTGCGGGGGCTTTTCGGGAAGACCGGTTTCTGGAGATGTTTGAGCAAGCCGGTTTCTACGGCATCGAGATCTTGACCCGCCAGGAAAAGCCCTGGCAAGTGATCGATGGAATCGAATTCCGGTCGGCAACCGTGCGGGCATTCAAGGGCAAGGAAGGCCCGTATCTGGAACGCTGGTATAAAACCCAGTCGTGTGAATGTTATGTCAAGCCGACTCCCCATATCTCGGTCATCATCCCCACGTTGAATGAAGCGGCAACCCTTCCTGAAGCCATTCGCTCCATCCGACGTATAAAGCGAACCGAGGTCATCGTGGTTGACGGTGATGGAAGATTACGACTTGATCGGCCGCCTGCGACGTCACGGACGCATTGGCATCGCCTCGTCGGCAGCCATCACCTCGGCCCGACGTTGGCTGAGGGCCGGAATCCTGCGTACCACCCTGGTTCACCAACTAATCATCCTGGGTTGGCATGTCGGCGTACCTCCACACCATCTCGTCAGTTGGCGAACGCCCTTGCAGTGTTGATCATCGCCCGACATCCTCTTACGAGATGCAGTGACCCGTCTTGCCGAATGCCTGAGGCACACTGACATTGACGTCAGCGCGCTCGTTGTCGCCTTCGCCCCCTTTCGCATGAACCGACGTCTTGCGAGGCTGCACGCACTTTTTATCACTCCTACCACGAAATGACCGCATTCGTGGTGCATTTATGGTAGACTCATAGATGAGCGTAGGCATAGAGTCGTATGGGCGACCGGAGTCTGGAATACAAGGGTTCTCCGGGATTCGGCCGCCCGAGAAGGATCAGCGATATCACGACGAGCTGGTCTTGGCGAGGATGGGGAAGCAAGATGACCGAAGACGTGGCTCGACAACGGATTGCTGAAACGCTGAAGGAAATCAACACCCTGCCCGAAGAACAACGCGGCCCCCTCCTGGCCCTCTACGAAGAAACCCTTCAGCGACATGGCGAACTCAAATCGAACGTGGCTCGCTTGCACGAGGCGTTCGGCGAATGGCGGCTCACGATGAAATACCTGCTTTTCGATCGCGAAGCAGCTCGACGCGAACGTGATGAACTCCGCGGAAAGCTGGACGATCGTGAGCACTCATAAGCCAAGTACGCTTCCCCATGCCGCAGAACTCCGGTCGGGCTATCGCATCTCATTCGGTTCATCAGTTCCCGTCGCCTCGGGCTTCGTACCATTTTGCCATGTACCCCACCAACATACACCTTCGTTATTCGGTCCACTGACGAACTAGCTGAGAAGCGAACCGCAGATCTTGGCAACGGATCTTGATGACAGCAGGAATGTATTGTGGCATTCTATCCGCAATGCAAGATCCATTCGCCATGCAACTCGGTCGTATTCAGAAAACGAGACGTGGGTTGACGAAGGACCCCGCCCCGTGTAGTTTACTCGTGTCAATAGGCATGATCCACTTGGGTTTATCGCGAACGTGTTGCCTCTTTTGGTTGTGACGTGTAATCCGATGCCTCTTGACGCGTTTCCCCAGGCCGCCGCCGCATTGACTGTGCCCCCGCGAAGCTCCCCGCTTTACTGTATAGACACTTGTTTACTGTATAGACACTCGGCCTAAGCCAACATTGGACGGATAAAAGAAGTGGGCGGCGACAAAGCGAACATCGCCTTGGCCCGGAAGCTTTTGAAGATCGCGTACCAAGCTTTGAGGAATCGGTGGGTATTCACGGATTTTGCGAGCTTTCGCTACGTCGAGTTGCAGGCTGCGTGACGCGCGGAACTCACCAGCGGGAACGGGCTTTCGGGTCGGAATGTGTTGTCCGATCAAAATGTGACGAAAAGTAATGGTCTGATTTGTAAGTAGACAAGAATCATAGGAGAAAACGAATGCACCGCCAATCCATTTTTGGGGCACTCGCTCTAGTCATTCTGTTGATGATTTCTCCGGTTACGGCAGTGGCCCAAGCCCCTGCTACCTCGCGTGTTTTTGATGTTCT
>Ga0180434_10008493_pt1 | contig 11324 bp, 15 predicted proteins | sample SS_ome_7_FD_132453 | JGI IMG/M metagenome (GOLD analysis project Ga0180434, IMG submission 132453) | Hypersaline lake sediment archaeal communities from the Salton Sea, California, USA - SS_1_D_2 metaG | ecosystem: Environmental > Aquatic > Non-marine Saline and Alkaline > Hypersaline >... | reverse complement strand
TACGGGTGAGATTGAAGCGTGAGGGTTAGGGGTGAGCGGCGAGGAGCGAGAACGAGAAGAAGGGTCGGAGGTCGGGAGTGACTGAGAGTCACTGAGAATCACGGAGGTATCGGAGATAAGATCCGGCCGATGACACAGTGAAATCGAAATCGACCCGATGAAACGGCCGGGTCGAGCCGACAAAAAAACGATGAAGGCCCCATCGGGGCCGAGTACGATGGTTTTTCTACAGACTCGTTAGGTGTGCAGGGGAACTGGATGAGGAAGCGAAATCACTATGTACCGCAGTTCTACCTCTCGTATTTCCTCTCAGACCACGAGAAGGAACTGCTGTGGGTATATGACAAGGTGTCTCTGGGATCGCGCCAGCAGACGCCGCTCAACACCGCTGTTGAGGGACACCTCTATACGATTACTCATCCCGACGGTACCAAGGACGACTTCATCGAGAAAGAGGTGTTCACCCCGCACGAGGGAATCGCCAAACCTATCCTTGATCGCTGGCAAATGCCAGGCCACAGAATCACAGCACAGGAGATTGATGATATCTCCATGTTCTTGGCCCTACTGCACGCTCGGGTGCCTCGGAATTTGGCACTGCAGGACGAGATCACCACGGCCACTGTGGTTGAAGCCCTGAAGGAGTTGGCAGAGGATGACGCAAGATTCACGAAGAACTATGAGAGCTACAAGGCCAAATCTGGAGACACTGATATCCTATCTCCCGAGGAATGCAGACAATTTCTGAGGGATCCCGAGCGCCACTGCAAAATCATCCCCCCGGACCTACTGAGCTTAGCTTTCAATCTCTGGGCCACAGATATGACACGTGATGTTTTGCACAAGCTCAACTGGAGTCTTTGTGATGCTCCACGCGGGAGCCGCTTCATCACATGCGATTCTCCTCTAGTTTCGTTCGTGGAGACCCGACCAGGCTTCGCCAGGTTTGGGTGCAGCTTTCTCTCCCCAAACCTCGAGATATCCTTCGCCGTGTCTCCAGATGTTTGCCTCTATTTGCAGAGCCAGAAGCGCCAGAAGAGGTGGCGCTGTGGATTGGAGGCCGTTGAAGAGTTCAATAGACGGGCGATATGTATGTCCGAACGTTTTGTGTTTGCGAGCTTCAGATCGCGCAGGATTGAGCGTCTTGTTAGGGAGTTTGCTTTCACCGCTAGCACTCCGAAGCTAAACAGGAAGGACTTTCACAAAGAGTACGCCCGATACAGGCAGGAAGGGGAATTCGATCTGTTTGACATCACTGACAGCTAACAAAGCATGAACCTGACAGGACTAGTCCTGTCACAGGCCTTGCAGATAGTGGGCCGACCAGGCTTTTGCCTCTTGCCTTCGGCAAGGCCAGCGCCAGGTCTGCCCGCAGGTGATGCCAACGTTGAGCGGACTAGCAGTTGGTGGTCCCGGCCACCACAATGCTGAGCACCCGGCCTGTGATAAGAACAGTGCTGCTCGCAGGACTGAGGGGCGCTTCTTTGTTGAAAGACCCAGCCGTGTATGTGGTATAATCGTCTTATGGAATCGGACTTGCGTCATAGAAGAGTGACTAGCCGTGTGATCCGTCCCGGAGCACAAGTCCCGCAGGATTGGGAATGGGAAGATTCTACTCCCGAGGAGCGGATCGTCGCGGTGTGGGAACTCACCTTGTTGTGTCTTGCTTGGGGTAGTGACGACGGTGAACCGCGACTTCAGAGATCTGATAGCCGAGTTCAACGCCCATGGGGTTGATTACCTGATCGTCGGTGCCCACGCATTGGCTGCCCATGGCCATGTAAGGGCCACCAAGGATCTCGATGTTTGGGTTCGACCCGATCCCACCAATGCACCTCGCGTCTTGAGGGCTTTGCAGGCCTTCGGTGCACCACTCCACGACCTGACGACCGAGGATCTCATCCAGCCGGGTCTTATCTTCCAGATTGGTGTTGCTCCAATCCGCATTGATGTAATCACGGCAATCGCGGGCGTTGAGTTCACAGAAGCCTGGGCTTCACGCTTTGAGACACGTTTTGGTGACCAGCCTGCGGCGGTTCTTTCGAGACATCACTTGATCCAGAACAAGCGCGCCTCAGGCAGGAAGCAGGACTTGGCCGATCTCGAATGGTTGGAATCCAAGGACAGGCGGAGCGACTAGCATTTCTGTCGACCCTCTCCTCCGCTCATACGTGTGAACCTGACGGATCGGCCCAGTCATGGACCTTGCAATCAGTGTGCGGCCCGCCTCAGGGCTCTTGCCCAAAGGCAAGGCCCATGCCGGGTCCGCCCGCAGGTGATGCAGACGTTCTGCCGACGGAATATCATGGGGCGAGGTCAAGCTATATCCGCCGGAATCAGCTTCGCGGATTAGGAGTTGCATGCTAGGATAGTCGAATGAATGAGCAACTGGAGTTCATCAAGGAAATCGCTCGTCGCCTAGACAACGCCTGCATCCCCTACATGCTCACCGGGTCCTTGGCAATGGCGGTGTACGCTGTACCCCGAATGACCCGCGACATCGATGTTGTGGTGGAACTCGAGCCGAAGGACGTGAAGCGTTTTTCAAGCTTGTTCTCCGGTGACTGTTACGTTGACGAGAATATGGTTCGCGATGCCATATCGAGTCGAACCATGTTCAACGTTATCCACAATCAGTGGATCGTCAAGGCCGACTTCATCGTCCGAAAGGACGATCCGTACCATGAAGGTGAATTCACAAGGCGGAACCACATCGACATAGAAGGCACCCGAGTGGCTATTGTTGCGCCGGAAGACTTGATTCTCTCCAAACTGGTTTGGGCAAAGGAGTCACAGTCTGAGCTACAGACGCGCGATGTCGGACAATTAATCCGCGGAGTCAAGGACCTTGACTGGCAGTATCTGGAACGATGGGCGGGTACGCTCCGAGTTGCAAAAGACCTGGGGAGGCTGAGATCCGCATGAGAGACACCCCAGAGCACATCAATGACAAATACAGCGCGATGTTGCTGCGGATCAGCCCGGCTGAACGACTCGCGATGGCCTGTCGGATGCTCGACACGGCGAAGGCCCTGGCCCTGGCAGGAGTTCCCAGAGAACAAGCCACGACTGGGGAGTCTCGATCGGCAAGTCAGCGGATCTTCCTGCATTTCTACCGGAACGATTTCTCTACGCGTGAGCTCGATCGGATTCTGAATGGTCTGGCAGATAGGAACGATTGAGGAACCAGGTCCGTAGAGCGCAGCCGGACACTCGCAGTGTTCGACCATTTGTATGACGAACGCATTCAATTGTGAACTCGGCACGCGTCATGCCAACACTCCAAGGCACGTAGTCCCAGGCCGGCGGCAGAACATACGTGTGAACCTGACGGCTCAGCCCCGGCACCGCCCTTGTATTTGGTTGTCGACTTGGGTTTTGCCTCTCGCTTTCGGCAAGGCCGGCGCCTGGACTGGCCGCAGGTGATGCAAACGTTGAGTCTGTAGGAAAAGCTTGCGTTCCTCTCACCCCTTCAACTAAAATGCACGAGTAAGGTTCACCAAGGAGGTCCTCATGCCCCGCTTCAAACACTACTCGTATGCACAAGCAAAGCTCATTCCCATAGACTTCTCCCGGCAGATTCGGCCGGGCACCTTCGAGTTCGCACTCAGTTACATCGTCGACGGAATGGATCTATCCGTCTTCCACCACAGATTCCGCAACGACGACACCGGCACTCCCGTCTACGACCCCGCGGTCCTTCTCAAAAAGGTGAACATCCAGTGGATGTTATCCACAATTGTCCACAATATCCTTAAGATCTTCAGGTACGGTACCCGGTATGCTTATGGGTGAGGTTGAAGCGTGAGGGCGAGGGGTGAGAATGGAAAATAGGATCGGAGATCGGGAGTCACGGAGAACAACGGAGGTATTGGAGATAGAATCCGGCCGATGACACAGTGAAACCGAAATCGACCCGATCAAAGAAACGGGGCGGAGTGATAGAAAAACGATGAAGGCCCCATCGGGGCCGAGTACGATGGTTTTTCTACAGACTCGTCAGACGCACCCGGGGAAAGTACAAGTCATGTACTATTGCTTGATCTACTGTCCGAATTCCGGGGTTGATGTATTCCAGGAGATCCGAAGAAAGTATGATCCGACATTCGAGGTTGTGGGGCCGCATGTAACTGTTGTTTTCCCAGTTCCAGACGCACTCGACGAGTCGAGCCTTCGCAGCCATATCGATAATGTCCTGAGTGAGCGTCATCCCTTCGAAATTCGCTTCGGCGGGTTATGCAAATCTGCTGATCATTGGCTTCTTCTCAAGGTTGCGGAGGGCGGATCAGAGTTCGTTAAGCTTCATCGCGCTCTTTACACCGGGATTCTAAGGGGATACCTGAGAAGCGATGTGGAGTACGTGCCGCATCTAGGTTTGGGGCTCTTCCTGAAGGAAAGCGCCAGATACAACTGGGCCGCCCCTCAGGACATTGATTTTGACCAAGCTGGATACGATCGGGCGGTCCGGGAAGCATCAGCATTGCCCATCGACTCGGACTGTTTTGTGGACAGACTGGAATTGGTGACCCTTCCAGACGAGGTGGTTGATTGGGCCGCTGGTAAATGCGCTAGCATTCCGGGGCAAGCTCGAGTTCTCAAGCGCGCCAGTTTCGTGTTGGAGGACAGAGCGTCTAACACCTGACCAGTCGAGAGTACGAGGCGAAGTCTTGGACCGTCGGGAAGGACTGATATCATGGATCTCATAGAGGATGGCCAGGGCCAGGGCGGTGCCTATGCCGGGCACCGTCTGAAGCATGCCGCAACCGACACTGCCTCAAGTGCCAAGCTACCGCTCGGGCCAACCGGACCTCATCGAAGCCCCTTGCTACATACTTGCCCCTCCGCATCCGGCCATCCCCGCCCGGATCTCATCTCCAAGATCCGGCTCATCCGAGCTCCAAAATCCTTGCCTCAAGCCCCCATCTACCCTTAGAATCCCCATAGGAAAATCGCGGGCGATCTAGTCCAACAGATTGTATCCGTAAATGCTCGCCGACATCACTCGATCCGGACTTCCGTCTTACTCACTCGAGCACGCCGGATACAATCCTATACGTTAGCCGCCGCCACAAATCTTGAAAGAGGTGAAACGTTGGATCGCGAAGAGATCATCTCACTGCTCCGGCAAAATTACCCCCGTCTCGCCGCAGAATACGGCGTCAAGAGGGTAGGTCTTTTCGGTTCTTTTGCCCAGGGAGAGCCGCGGAAAGCGAGTGACATTGATCTCATCGTTGAGTTTGAACGTCCGATCGGGTTTCGGTTTGTGGAGTTGGCCGAGTATTTGGAAAGTCTCCTGGGCCGGGAAGTGGATATATTGACTCCTATGGGCATTCGCGAGATTCGGTTGCCGTGGGTAGCGGAAGAGATTGAGCGGAGCATCATCTATGTCTAAACGGACGGACAGGGAGTTTCTGAGTGACATACTGGAAGCCATCGTCGGATTCAAGCATATACGGCTGAGATGACACTTGAGGCATTTCTGAGGGACACGAAGACACAGGATGCGGTGGTACGAAACCTGGAGATTATCGGTGAGGCAACGAAGAGGCTGTCCGATGAGGCGCGTAAGCCGTATCCTGCCGTTCCCTGGAAAAGTATGGCGGGAGTTCGGGACCGCCTAATTCATCACTATTTTGGGATCAGCCTGGATGTGGTGTGGGAGATCGTGAGCGCTGAGCTAGGCGAGGTGGCGGTGCAGGTGGAAGGGATTCTACGAGAGTTGAGAAAAGATGACCGGCCGGGGAGATAGGGTTGGCGTCTAACACATTTGAGGCCCCACGCCGTCAAGGGGGAAATCTCCCGCTTGGGCGGCCGCCAGCCGCCTGATCTTGCGATGCCGAGGGGGGGCTGGCGTCGTTTTCCGACTTGGTTTCCGTGTGGGTGCAGACCTTGTGCCGTGCACCAAACACATATCGAGGTTTGCGGCCCGTCGCAGACGGACCGAATGAGCTTTTGCTTCGAGACATAGAAACTCATCGGTGCCCTCGTGCCGGCCCATTCAAAGGTATGGCTCAATGATGCAGACGTCATTAGACTCACGAATGAAACGGCACTTGTCGGACATGATTCATGGGGCGACGCTCGCTTGGGAAATGTGTGGGCAACAACGGTGGAATTGAATGACTTTTATCACATTCGGGAGCTCACCAACTTATCGCGCGAAGCACGGATTCGAAAGTTGAATCAGTTGGGTGATGAGGCGGCATCCTCGCTCGCGGAAGCACTCGAGGACGCACTGGCTGTGTACACCAATGTCATTTGTTTGACACATGTGCCCCCCTTCAAGGAAGCGGCAGTGTATGAGGGACGCCCTTCAACGAGTAATTGGCTCCCCTACTTCTCTTGCAAGGCGGTCGGGGATGTCCTAATGGATGCGGCGTCTCAATTCAAGGAGAAGCAGATTCAGGCGCTTTGCGGACACACGCACGGCTCCGGGGTTTACCGTCCTCTGTCGAATCTCACGGTGATGACGGGCGGCGCACAGTATGGGAGCCCTGCGATCCAAAGAGTGCTGGATTGCAAATAGGACCGGCTCATAGGCCTGCCAAACGGTAGTAGGCCAACCAAGCGTGAACCTGGCAGCACTCTCCCTGTCGAGCAGCGGTGGAGGCCGCCCTCCCCAGGCTCTCACAGAACCGGACTTGTGGGCCACACATCCGGCTCTTCAAGATACTGTCCCTAGGAGAACAGCCAAAGCTGTCCCCCCCCCGAGACCGATTTGGTCGGCCACATGGGGTACCGGTATTGCCATCTCCCCCACAACGAAATCAGCCGTTCGGCAAACCATGCGTTGGAAGAGGCGCGATGCATAAGCGCCCATCTTGCTCTTTGCCCAGGCTCCCTTGGGGCTCTATGCGGTCATAGCCGCCGGGCGACCGAAGCTAGGACTGCGCGATGTAGGGAGGGAGATTGACGCGCGACACGGCCGGCCCTGCCCGACGGCGCTGCTGAGCCTACGGCTCGGGCGTTGGGATCTCAACATCCAGAGTGAGGTTCCAGTTGCCGTCGATGTCCTTGCGCCAGATCCGAGCGTAGGTTCCATACTTGACTTCGCCCGTAAAGGTCTCGGTCCTCTCTGTTTCGGTCTCCTCGACATGGGAGACCTCCAACTTGGATGAGCCGTACGTGTATCCCAGTCCGCCGCCGCGCGAGACGCCGGCCGCCGCGGGCTCCCAGGTGTAGAGGCCCGGCATGGCGTTCAGCGTCTTGCGCAGCTCCTTCTTGCCTTTCGCGGGGAAGACGTTCATGCGGTAGAATCTGATGTCTTCGGTAGAGAATGAGACGTAAGCGGCAACCGCCCCGAAGGACTCGGAGTTTTCCGAGAATACCCGGTCCACGGCGAGCAAGCGCTCCCTTTCGGCTTCAACGTCGACGCGGGGCACGGACTCCGGATCATCGGCCGCCCCGGGCCCGAACTCCACTTCGGACGGGACGGACCGCGGCTGGTCATGCGAGACCCCCGTGTCAAGGAGTAGCCGCCATTTCTCTTCCGGGCCCCTTCGCCATATGGAGACATAGTGGCCGTAGGTTACTGAGTCACCTTCACTTCCCTCCCGCCGCAGCTCCCAGGGACCGGTCGTATAGCCGATGTCGTCGGAGCGCGCGACCTCCGCGTAGGTCGGCCTCCAACTGAGGAGGCCCGGAGCGGACTCGTGCTCAGCGAACCACTCCACTCCGTTGACGGGGCCCGGCCTGAAGATCACGCCGTCTTCGGCCAGAAACTCCAGAAACGCGTCGCGGGTGCCTTTCTGCGCGGCGGCCCGGGCGAAGCGGCCTTCGACCTCGACGATCGACACAAGGCTCATCTCGGAATCCTCTTCTCCGGCGGGTCTGGGACCGGCGCACGAGCACAAAACGAGCGCGACGAGTAATGCAATCCCCGTTGAGATCTTCATGATAGCTCCGGTCGGCGGCGACCCGCTCGCTCCCCCACTTCGCCTCTCCAATCGGCCCGTCTCACTTCACACGGCGTTTCCTCAGACGAACCCGTCTCTCCGGCGACGAAGCTCATCGAACCCGTCCGGCGAAGACACCCGCTCGGATAGCACACAAGGAACTCGAGTTTGGCGGCAAGCAAGTCCTTTGCTTTCATTTGGTTAGAGGACGCGTATCAGTCTAGATTCTCGAACAGATCGGCAAGCGGAGGCTCATGCCTCTCCTGGAAGATCTCAAAGACAACCCCGTCTTTCAAGAAATCTCTCACTCCCATCTTGTCAACCGTATCCTGGTAAGTCATGTAGCAGTCAAGCGCCTTGTTGCAGTTCCGGACGTCGATCTCATCGACTTCGATGACGCAGTCGATTTCTTCCGGCTTGGAGGCGTTCAAATGGAATGGCGCCCGCTCGGCCTCCTCTTCCGTGATGGTAAAGAACGCGAGACGCTTGAGATAAGGCGCTTTGTCTCTCAACTCGCAGAACGCCCGCTTGACGACAGCGTGGGCGATGAGGTGGTCGTGGAAACCGCTTATCCCGTGCGCCGCGTATGTTACGACCACCGCGGGTTTAAGACGCTCGATCTCGGCGGTCACGACCCTTTCGATATCCCGGGGATCCATCTCCTTGAGGCCGCTGTCAGGCATATCGAGGACCTTCATCCCGCTCAGGTCCAGCACCTTGGCAACGTTCAGCATTTCCTTGTGGCGCACCTCTCCCATTTCTTCGACGGAGTAGCCGTACTTGCGGCGCTGCTTGGTCGCCCCGCCCTTGGTGAGCGTAAGCAGGTGAACCTCGCGGCCTTCGCGCCGCTGCTTGGATATCGCGAGCGCCGGGCCGAACGACTCATCATCCGGATGTGGAAACACATATAGTATTCTCATTGTCTCCTTCCTACGCGCGGCGAAGCCGGACTCCCTCACCCGAACGGGGCGCTAGCGCAGATCCGGAATCTGTGATCGATCGTTCAGCCGGATGCTCTCACCCTTGACGTGAAGGGCCTCGTCCGACGCCAGGTAAGCCGCGTAGCGACCGATCTCGTCGGCGGTGAGCCACTCTGGTTGGGTCTTCGCCCGCGAGCGGGTCGCCACCGGCGTCCCGATCACTATGGAATTGATCCTCGCGCCGTTCTCCTTGAGCTCCTCCGCCGCCACTTCCATCATCATGATCTGCGCGGCCGCCGCGATGGAAATCGGCCCGGAGTCCGGCACCGGAGAGTCGCACGCGTCCCCGTTTATGAAAATGTAGCTTCCGGCGGCCTGCGTAACGAGAGGTAGAAACGTCCTTACTACTATAAAGTGAGAGGTGAGATTATTGTTGAGAATACGCGTCCATGTCTCAAGGGGCACTTCGGTGAGCGGCGCGCCCTGCCACCATCCGCCCAGCGAGGCCACCGCTATGTCGAGTCTCCCGAACTCCCCCAGGATCAGGTCGCGCACTTCCTCGGCGCCGGCCGGGGTGCCGATCTCCGCGACTTTGGTCGTGAGCCCCTCGGGAGCCTCGGGCCCGAGGCGGTTCACCAACTGGACGAGCTTGTCGTCCTTGCGCGATGGGACGACGACCGACGCTCCGGCCTCCAGAAAAACGCGGACTATGCCCTCTCCTACTTCTCCGGCCCCGCCGGCGACCAGGGCTATCTTCCCATCCAGTGCTCCCATGAATCTCTCTCCTTGCCCGAAGACTGCCTCAGAACCCGACCCCGCCCCCCGACTTATCCCCCGGAAGACTGCTCCTGAGTACCGACCCTCATCGGCTGCGACTTCTTGTAGGTCAGCGAGCGCCAGACCCACTCAAACGGCCCGAACCTGAAGTATCTCAGCCATACCGGAGAGACAACAAACTGAAACGCCCAGACACAGAACACGATGAGAATCTGATCGGCCCGCTCGGCCCGGCCGAACAGCCCGAACCCGTGTCCGTAGAATATGGTCGTGCATATGATCGTCTGCATCAGATAGTTGGTGAAGGCCATCCGGCCGGCGGCCGCCAACGGTCGCAGCAGCTTCTTGAAGAAGCCGGACCGGCAGAGCAACATGACCGCCGCGACATAGCCCAAAGCGACGAAGTAACTGCCCCAATAGTTGAATTGAGATCCCAGGAACTTGGAGTATGTCACATCCCAACCCGTCTCGAAGTTGGAGTTGAGGCCGTGAATGACGAGAGGGAAGCCCACTATGAAACAGACAACCATCATGACGAGATAGAAGGCGCGCGAGCGAGCGCCGGTTATGACGCCCCACTTGTAGAGCGCCATTCCCACGAGCATCAAGCCGCCCGCCCTCCAGAAAGCCCATATTAGAAAGACGAACGTGTGAAGCTTGAGAGACATGGGAACGCGGTGCTCCATTTGGTCCAGCCAGCCGCCCCGGTAAGCCTCGACCTCGCCGGCCACTACGTCTTCCACCGGCCTCCATTCAAGCTCGAGATCCCGCACGGCTTCTTCGGGCCAATAGGGCATTGACAGCCCTCCCGCGAGCATCATGAGAGACGGGAGGGCGATAAAGATCGTTCCTATGATAATGAGCTTCTTCGGAGATATTCGGCGAAACAGGTAGATCAACAAGGCTGAGAGGGCGTACCAGACGAGGATGTCGCCGGACCAGAGCAGGTAGGCATGAGCGATTCCGAAAAGCAGCAGAACGAGCATGCGGCGATAGTGGAGCGGAGCGGAGCGAAGGCCTTTCTCCTCTGCCCTCCTAGTGAAGAGCACTATGCCCGCCCCGAACATCATCGAGAAGACGGCCATGAACTTCATAAGCGCGAAAGTGCAGCTGAGCTGGAAAACCCATTTGTTGAGGCCGGTCAGATCGCCGTAAGCGGTGGGATTGAAGAGCGCGGCCATTATCATGGAGAAGCTCTGGATGTTTATGACGAGAATGCCCATCAAGGCGAAGCCGCGAAGGGCATCCATCTCGAAGATTCGCTCCGATGAGGATACGGGACCGACCGCAGTCGAGGCACTGGTCATTGAACACCTCCCGTTCTCGGACTATCGAAGATCCGCGACGATCGAGCGCCCCGCCTCCTCCCCGCCCGGAGGGAGTGCTTGCCGAAAAGCGCGACGGGTATCGCGGCCGGCCTCACGGGAAAAACTCTCATACCGGTGCCGTGCGCGGCTCGACAACCTCGGCATCCGGCCCGGCGGTAAACGCCCCGCCATCGGCGGCCGTCGCACCGCCCGCTAAGACCGGCGACGCAGCGCCGCGGGCAAACGGCATGCTAGCCGCGGAGCGTCCGTTCGTCAAGCCGATTCGCCACCGTCTTCCCGGCGGTAGCGTTCCATTTACTGGTGCTATGGTGGTACTTAACGGCCTGTGGTATAAGCTGTTAGGTAAAAATAGTATTTTGTACAATTTCTAAGGAGAGTCCCCATGGATAAAAACGTGGTGTTCG
>Ga0180434_10008489_pt1 | contig 11328 bp, 19 predicted proteins | sample SS_ome_7_FD_132453 | JGI IMG/M metagenome (GOLD analysis project Ga0180434, IMG submission 132453) | Hypersaline lake sediment archaeal communities from the Salton Sea, California, USA - SS_1_D_2 metaG | ecosystem: Environmental > Aquatic > Non-marine Saline and Alkaline > Hypersaline >... | reverse complement strand
ATTAGGAATAATACTTGGTAATAAGAGAATAAGAAATAATGATAATAAAAATAGTACCTTTTTCTTGGTCTTGCTCATTCAATATCTCCTCACATACTGTATTAACGTATATAAGATAATGATGAAAATAATTTGAAAGGCAAAAAACTCAACCCAAAATTCAGAAAAAAAGTTAAAATGAAGGATTACATATCCCCCTGTTTTAAATGACCAATATAATGGAAGAATTAATCCAAACCATCCCACTAAGCTAAGGAATAATGATAAAATTAGTAAAAACTCTAGCCTACTCCTTTTCTTTATACTATACTTCTGCTTACTCATTTTTTCGTTTTCCCTATTAAGATTTAAAATAAAAATAAAAAAAAAAAGAGGATTTAATCCTCTCAACCAAATATCCAATTTTCTATTTTAAGAAATTCAACAGATTGGGGATTAGAGAATCTGGAATAATATAACCCATTATATGCTTTAATACGATACGTGTAAACTCCTCCGTCAGATACAACGTCTATATATCTCAGATCGGTAATTCCTTCTTTTACTAAAACAAGACTCTGAACACCTTCAACATGTCTATAAATACAGTAGCTTCTTGCGTCTGGGACTTCTTCCCATCGTAGTTCTATGTGATTATAATATGTTGGATTTGGAATGATCGGTCTCAATTCAGGCACTTGGTCTTCAAATAGAAATTCCTCTTCGCTTAAATCGTGTATTACATACTGTATTTCAATAACTTCAACTGATTGAGTATTAGAGAACTTGGAATAATATAACCCATTATATGCCTTTATTTTATAGGTGTAAACTCCTCTTGAAGGTACATGGTCTAGATATCTTAGATCGGTTATTCCTTGTTTTATCAAGTAAAAACCTGACTTTCCTTCAACGTTTCTATAAATACAGTAGCTTCTTGCATCTTGTACTTCTTCCCATCGTAGTTCTATGCTATTACTTGTTGAAAGATCAATTACTGTTGGATTTGGAATGATCGGTCTCAATTCAGGTATTTGTTCTTCAAATAGAGGGAAAACTTCAATTGGGGGAATATGTTCTTCAGGAAAGGAATCCTCTTCTTGAGGTGGAGGATTTATATCGTTTTGAAATAACGGAAACATCATCAATCCTATTATTATACATCCAATCCCTACTAGTCCAACGACCAATAGTTTCTTATTTTTCATTTTTCATAACACATCCTTATTTCTTCTTTTCCCTTATTTAGAAACTAAATAAAATTGAAAAAAAATAATAGATTAGTTTTTTCGTGTGTTTCGAAACTTAGTAGTCTTCATCAGAATATATGCTCCAAAGAATAGAAGAATCAGATACGCTAAGAGATATCCTCCTGCTAAAAAGTCAAGTGAATTGTATGTTTGGATTACGTTATTAATTCCCAGTCCTGCAATGATAATTATGGCAATTGAACTGATGAATAGTAATAATGCACTTGTCTCCGTTAAGTTATATCCGAATAGTTTTACTTTCGAAATTTTTTATTCACCTCTAGAATATCTTTTTTATTAACTTTGGTATCCCTTTCTTGATTAGTAAGTAAAGAACTACAACTACGAGGATAATAATCCCAACAATCATTAGTATCTGAAAGATAACCCATGACACAATACCCTCAGTATATACTTCTCCTCCTCCAAACCCATCAACTATCGTGTTCCAAATTATTTCATCATAATACTCTTCTGGGTTCTCTAAGTCATCATAATTGTCGGACTCTAAGGCTTCTAATTTGTATGATGTCCATACGTTAAATACAACCTTAAGTTCTGTTTGGACATATCGATTGGTGACATGCAATGCGACAGGTCTAGTCTCGGACATCGCAATATTTTTATCTAAAACGACTCGTGGTTCTATCACTAATGGAAGTAGAGCTATCATCGTGTCTTGCGTGTGTAGTGTTTGTTCATAATAGGTCAATGTCGCAGAATATTCCGAAACTAATGGAGATATGCTTCCTAAATTATACGTAAACTTACAATTAGTCATCGAAGATTCTTTATCTCTCGCATCCCAGATGGGAGAACCAGACTTAGTTGTAGGATTTAAAGAACTGCCAGAGCTTTGAGGTTGAATTCCTGAATCGAAGGTATTTGAGGGAGTAGAGCTTACCTTAAGTTGAGGATCGGGATTCCACTTATAATCAAATCCGTTGGTTGTTCCTTCCGTCTCTCCTCCAGAAACCGTATTACGACTTGTATCATATTCTGCAGGAGTTAACCCGACTATCGTTGGCATATCATTTGAAAGTTTTCCTACTGATTGTGTGCCAACAAAAACGGAACTAATAGCAATATAGTCAAATTCTTTTATCACATCCTTTCCTTCAGCATCTTGAAAAATCTCTGGAAGGGGAGAACTTGCGATATCAAAACTCATTACGATGTCTCCACTAAAATAATTATTTTGATAATTATGATGTCGTATATCTCCAAAATCGTAATGTGTCCATTTGAGATTGCTTTCCCAACCATAAAAAAAATCCCCAAAAAGTCCATAATGGGCATACTTTCCTGCTAAGAACTCCTCAGTACTCGCTCTTAAGGGTTTTTCAGATGCTTGGTCTAACTTCACGTTAGTATAAATATTGATTTTGTTTGACATCGATACTTTATAGTATAGATATACGGTCTCTTCAACTTGATGTGCATATTGTAAGTCTACATCATCTTTAGAGGCTTTCCAAACCGAACCAGACTCAAGCTTTAATCGATCCCCATATTCAGTAGTAGTTCCTCCCTCTGAACACGCAAATCCATCAAAAGATTCAAATCTGAAGTTTTTTATTATGTCTCCTCCGGTGATATAGATATTTTCATCATCAAGATTAAATGGAGCGAAGGGATTTATAAAAAAACCAACTGCTATTAAAAGAAAAGGGATAAAAAGTAAAAAAAAAAAATTTTTGTTTTTTGAGTTCATTATCATCACCAAATAGGATTTATGCTCCAATATCGGAGTATTTGGTGAACGTTCCTAAAGTATCATCATCTCTTGGTACTTCAATTCTTCCAGAATCAACATCATCTAATTCAATATTTAATGCTGTTTGCATTTCGAATGGAACGGTGACTGCTCCAGCTTCGAAAGAGATAGTGTCTGTGAAGATCATGTAAATCAAGTCTCCAGAAACTACAATCTCAGCATTTATATCACTACTCACAGTAAGGTTTACTTGAGCAGTATTCCCGTCAACTGTACTAATTGTGGTATTAAAGTCAAATTTTAACGCAAACGCTTCGGTGATCTTTTCTAAGTCATCATAATAGTCTTTTTCCAAGTCTTCTACAGGATCATAGGTAGGAGCTTGACATCGCCAATTGGCTTCATCATAGAGAACCTCCAATTCAGAGGCACTCATGTCATCTACTTCAGAGGCTTCAATGTCCCAATTTGTACCAGAATGGCTATTGGTTGTAGTCCAATGAGGACAATCCATTGTGATGGTATAGTTTGCAGAGGTTGTTTGGTGAGTGAAGTCAGAGGTTAAGTCAATTTCATCCAAAGTAGCGTCTAAAACATTAAAATTTACATCGCTGGTTAAATGATATATATATAACGTATATTCATAGTTTGTTCCAGAAGGAGTGATAAGATAGAAATCATTTTCAAAAACCGATTCTCCATCAGGATCAATCTCAACCCAAACATAATTATAAGAGCTAAGGTCAATCTCGACATCATCAGCATCCATGCTTGATTTTTCCTCATCAAAGCTAGTTGTCAAAGTATAAATGTCTTCAGTATCATCAAATTCCTCATCGTCTTCAGGAATCCAAATGGAGATCTCTACGAAATCGCTCACATCCTCTCCATCTACATAACTAACTAATTTAAACGTACTGACATCAGCAGTAGTAGAAGGAGCGAAGGGGGAAGCAGGTTCAACCATCCATATATATAATCCGTATCCGACTCCAACGAGTATTAGAATGAGAATGAAGTACTTTAAGAACTTCTTGTTCTTTTTACTCATTTTTTTTGTCAAATTATTTACACCTTTTATTAATGAAAGGTATTTTTGGTAGATCGTTTATAAAATAAATTATTTAATATATAATTGTTCACCTATATATTTAAATAATGTGTAAATGTTCAGCTAAAATTTGTTAATAATGAAACAATTTCAGATTGCGAACTCTCGCCTAAAATGAAAGAAAAACGAATATTATCTGGGTTTATTCTTTTTTCTCTCCTGTAGTAAAACAATTAAAAAGTAAATCATTGCAATCGCAAATACGATCCAAATATATATGGGTATATCTTCCATTCTTTATTTTCACCTTAAACTCTTTGTTTTCTGGAAAACTCTGATAACTTTCTTTTGATATAAGGTTTTTCACAAGTTCGAGTCTCCAATAATTCCGATTTATTTACCGTTTGCACAGGATGTAAATGATGCATCGCATCAAAATTCCGTAAATATCGCTCATATCTCGGATTATTCTCTGGAACATTCACATATTCCCGACATTTGAAACACACCCTTACTCTCCGTTCAATCCTACCTACGTCTCTAACTTCCTTTTTTATTTCGGTCATCTTTTATTTTTTCCTCATATTATAGGCATTATATTTTTTATATTCTTCCAAGAATTTATCCTCAATATCCAATGAAGAGTCATGGTTCTCTTGCTCTTCAATCTTTTGCTCCAAAAACACAACTTCTAATTGGATCTCTCGAATACGAGCTTCATAATATTCAATTCGCTCTTGAGAATATTCAATCTTATCAGCATGGTTGTCGATTAAGTCTCGATATCGAGTTAATTTATCCTCTAACACATCTAAGCGTTTTTTTGGAGCTACAATCCCATAAATCTGATAATCCCCTTCCATTCTATTCACTTCCTTTTAATTTCCAAAATTTATTGCTATACTTCTCGATAATTCCCATCTCCTGAAGATTACAGAGAATCGGAATTAAATAATGGATCAATTGTTTTTTCAATCTCCTGAACTTATCATCATGCGAAAAATCCCTAAAACTAACATTAGGATTATAATACATAATCACTTCCTCAGCTAATTCTTGAATCTTAAAATATTTTTTATGATTCTTGCCAATTATTTCTAAACAAAATTCCATACTCAATTCTTCTATTATACTTGGTTCTTCCATTTTACCTCACTTTGTTAAATAAATATTTTGTTAGTTTGTTTTTATTCATATAATCCTCAATTATGCGAGGATTCGTTTTCCATACATGATAAAAAAGGATCATATATGATGAAAAAGGTACTTTAGTTCCTCTAAATCCATGATGAAGTCCCACTTCGTAATTTAATTCTAAAGCAACACTTAAAGGATTTCTATGATATTTAGTAGCAAAATTATCCATCCAATCCATAAAATTTTGTTTCTCCATCTCACTTTCAAAGATCCATTCAAGTATTTCTTTTAGTTCATGGTTAAGTCTTTTTGTATATGATTGAGCTTTTGCCCATCTTAAGAATAATTCCTTATCTTTATCAAAAATGGATACAAGAGGAGCTTTTTCATGACATTCATGGCAAAGTAGGAACATATTATCAAGAGTATTTTTGCCTCCGAATTGTCTAGCATGAATATGATGTTTTTCGATATTTCTTAGATTGTTCCATTTCTTTTTTGGAGATATTTCCGGTTTATCATATTCTTCTGAAATATGGACATGAATAAAGTCTCCACAAGCAAAACAACAATAACTTCCCTCATGGATTCCTTTGTTTTCTACTAACCAATCTTCCCAATGCTTAAAGATTTCATATTTAGTTGTCATTTTATTTTATCATCTCAGCTAAATTCTTTTTATCAATTTTTTCTACATCATTAAAAAGCTTCTTTTTACTAAGCTTAAGATATTTCAGAGTCGTTTCAATAGATTTATGTCTTAGAAATCCTGAAACTTTATTTAATGGTAAGCCATCATCAAGAAGATGAGTAGCTCGTGATCTTCTAAAACTATGTGTAGTAATCATTTTATCAATTCCTGCAACTTTCACAGCATTTTTGATAATCTTGTAAGCCATTGGATAGCTTAGTCTTGGAGACCTATTTGATTGAAATACATAGTCTTGGGTTTTTATCTTGTTATCATTACAATACCGATTAATATCACCATAAAGTCTAGGAGTAATTGGTTGAGCTTCCCAATTCATTTTATCGGTTTTTTGGTCTCTTAGTAAAAGATATGTATAATCCTCATTTCGATAATCTTCTCGTTTGCTGTTTAAGGCTTCTGAAACCCTTAATGCTCCATAATAACATACCTTCATCAATAATAAATCTCGTGAAGATACTTCAGGAGAATGAAATAGCTTATTGATTTCTGCTTTGGATAACCATTCTTTACTATACTTCATTTTTCACCATCGTAAAATAGAGTCTAATTTTATAATTTTAAATTCAATATTATGTTCATTACAAAAGTTTATTTGCTCTGGAGTAATATCAGGAGCAATATAAAGAAGTCTCTCTTCATTTGGTATATTTTTTTTATAATTGGTTAATTGTCGTTTGAAATCCTTGAATCTAGGAACTCTTACTTTTAGCTCTGTGTTTAGTTTTATATTATGTGAGTCTGAAAATAGGATGTCGCCTCTAAAGTTCGTTTTACCAAGTTTATATTCCTCAGAGATATAATTTAAATTTGATTCGATAATTTGAGGAAATTTTATGAGTAAATTCTGAAGAATGCGTTCTCTAAAAGCATCTATTTTTTCTTGCTCAATCTTTTTGAGTTTTTTATCAATATTTTCAACTTTTTCAATAATTTGTTTATCATGTTGTATTTTCTTCTTGTTTAGATCTCTAATTTCTTCCATAAAATCCCTAAAATCAATCTTATCTTCTTTCTGAAGATCATCCACGCTATAGGCTTTTAGATTCCACCGAAAACTATAACCATCACCATTATCTTTAGTATCATGTACAATATAATCATCTTTAAGGCATAGGCGATCCTCACCATCTAAAACAAACTCAACATAGTAATAAGGATTTATTCTTTCGAGAAATTCCCGAAGAGGCTTAGAAGTAATATGAGAAAAATTAATTGGAACGTGTAGTTCATAAGCAGTAAAATGCCAATTAGGAGAGATATCCATATTTTTAAGGTTTTTATCAAATATTTCAGAGATATGTGTTCTTTTTTTATCTTCTTCCCATTTTATTTTGAATGTTTGTTTGTTTTTTTCATAATATAGGTTGGTCTCAACTATTTTATAAAGTCCTTTAAGATGCAAAAGGTCAGAAAGTGTCAAAGGGATCTTATCTTGAATTTTCTTATAAAGTGGAATATTATCCATTAATTTCATGTCTATTTTTTCTCCAATATTACTTAAAATAGAGTCAATAACAATTTCCCACTCTTCAAGATTTTTTGAAAGATTTTTATATTTGGAATCCATTTTTTTTTACACTTTTGTTTGTTTTGTTATAATTATATATTCGATAGGAAAATCTCTACTTGGAGAATCGTGATCATTTCCCATATATAAAGGGATTTTTTTTCTTCGTTTCATAAGTAAAGATTTTACCTTATTTTCTTTAATTGAAAAGTAGGCATTCGATATTTAAACAATTCTTGTTAATGAGAAGACAGAAGTAGGGAGTTGTTAATGTAGAGCCAAAATTAAGAAAAAAAAAGTTAATAGAGAAGATCGGTATCAATCTCAACACATTGTCTCTCGCCTAACCAAGCAATAATGTTATTGAGATCGAAGGTTTCGGTATTCATATCTCGTTTATATTGCCTAAATAAGATATGAAGGTTTCCTAAGCTACGAGCAATTTTCATTTGTCATAAACTCCGAGCTTTCGCTCTATATAGCTAAAGGAAGAGAGGTTATTTATATCAACTCCGTTGGATTCCGAGTATCATTAGTGAGTTCTAGCGATTCAGTAATATATGTGAAATAATATGATTTAAATCTTTCTTGATAAGATAAAAAAAAGAAAAGTTAGTTAGGTATAAAGACTTGGATCTCCCCTGATGAGATCATCTATTTCGATGATAGGAGTAGAGCCAATATTTTTAAAGAGATCTAAGGCATAGATTATCGTATTGAATACATTTCTGAATGTTTTACGATATTGGTTCATGGAGAGTTCTTTGTTGGATTCCAGATAGATCCTATCAAGAAGAACAAAGAAGTTCGGTTGGAGAATAAAGACAACATTCTTGATTAAACAGATCCTTTTGATCTCTGTGTATATTTTTTCTTGTTTTTCTGGGTTCGATTTAAAGATGTTAAGATGAGGCTCACTTATTGATATCTTACAACCTAACTCAATAAAATCCTCTTTAATAGGTTTAAAAATATAGATGGATGGACTTTTAGAAACCTTTTTTATAGGTTGAACCTTAAAATAAAACTCCATCTTTGGCACGTCTGGTTCTTCTAAAATAGCACTCTCCTTTAGAATCATTTTCCGTACAATCCGTTTAAGGTATATTTTTGGTTCAAGTTTTCTCGATGGAGTAGTAGCTTTTTTTATAACTTTTTTAGCCATTCTATTTACCTCTGAAGCTTTTTAGTATAAAAATGATATTACAACCATTTAAATTACATTATTAACAGAAAAGTAAGAATAAAAAAAATAAGAGTTATTTAGTTTCAAGATTTTTTATGTTTCTTTGGCTAATGACCTGTATAAGGTAATAAATAGAAAATGCGATGGAATGGAGTAAAATGAATACTACAACTAAAAATAGCCAATTGTAGAGAACTAATGCATCTCCTGTAATATTGCTTCCGATGAAAGAAAGTATTTGCATAAATACAAATGTCCAAATAGTAAACCAACTACAGAGTATCAGTTTTGCGATTGAGTTCATGAGGAATTACCATGTTTTTTACATTAATGTTATTTTAAAACTATATAAAGTTATTTTATGTCTAAACAAATCTTCATTTTTATTTATCGATTACTAAACAACGTTCAGAAGATTTATATAAAAGCTGAACGAAGTATTAATTAGCCATTGATCTTTGCCTCCAACTTGGTGAATCCCTATTCTACAGGAGTAGGGATTCCCAAACCCTTATTCATAAGAGGTTGAGAAAAGTATTCCCAAACGCATTAGCCGATGGGATAAAGGATGCTCAGTTGCATCCGATACGGATTAATCTTGATACTAAATCGAGGTCGATCCCTATAAAAAAGCCACAGAATCGGAGGAACTGCTAACGTGAATAAAAAAAAAGTAGAATATATTATTATATGGGTTCTATTGATAATAATCACTATTTTTGTTAAATACCTTGATATGTGGTTAACGAATCTTGCTGTAAATAATTTAGGGTTTACAGAAGCAAATCCCCTATTAATAATGACAGGTTTAGATAGTTGGGTTTGGTTAAATATAATGTCAGTTATCGGATTAATCCTAATTGGAATATATTTGTTAATTAAAGTTTCTGAGGCATTTAAGATATACTTATATGCTCTTTGTGGGTTAAATGCAATTATAACCGTAATTATTTTTTTAAATATTTTCCAAGTTTTCTCTTTATTTATAATATAGGGATTAGGGTATTTTCACCTGTTATTTAGATTTCTAAGTAATAATTCTAATTCTAGCGCTAAGTTAGGATCAGCATCTCCACACGTTCTAACTATGATTTTCGATTGTTCGATATATCGTGAAAAACGTACTGCAGGAAAGTTATTTTGCTCCATGTCTCGCAAATTATCAATTCGGTCTACTAATTTGATTAATCTCGCTTCTTTGGAACAGGAGTCAAAACGTTCTAACCAATCATCTTTTTTTATCCTCTTTGGTTGAGTAAGTTCGGACACGATTTCTCCTACTCGCTCTCCAAAAAGAACCGTAATCTCTTTCAATTTGGTTCGAGACTCTTCCAAAACATCATGCAGTAATGCTGAAATTAAGATTTCTTGGTCATCCTCTTCAGTATATCCAAACTCTTGCAAAATCATTACCACTCGGAAAGGATGAATAATATAAGGGAGATTACTTACCTCTCGTTTTACTCCATTATATTTCTCAAACGCAAAATCAAGAGCAGATATATATTCCTCATTCATGTTTTACTCACTTCCTTTTTTCATTAATTTTCTTATATATGATAATAAATCATTAGCAATAATTACAACCTTTTCAGGTTTAAGAGAGAGAGTAGATTCATCCAAAATTACTTCTACATCATCTATCTCTCGTATCGTGATAGGGTTCTTATGTTGCTTTATTTCTATCATTATTTTATGGTTCTTTTCAATCTCAGGAATAAGAAAAGTTTGAACTATTTGAATTAATAAATATTTATCATTATCGTTAATGAAATCAAATAAATCTTTCTCAATTAAATATATATCTCCATTTTTATGATCAAAGTGATAACAGTTATCAAATAACCAATCTCCTAATTGTTCTCCCTCATGGAATCCGTATTGACTGAGTAGACTTGATGAGGATAATGTAAATTCTCCAATTATCATTTCACTCACTCCTTTTCTTTTCTAAATCTTGTATCTTCCTGTCCAAATATAGAATAATTCGATCTAAGGATTGCATTCCACAAGCTTTTACTCTATTCTCGAAATCATAACGAATGTCATGTAATTTATCTCTGATATACCACAATTCATTCCATAATTCCTCTTCAACCTGTTGGACTTTTTTTGCTCCCATTTTATTCACCTCCTTTATCTTTATTCAGATATTCGATTAACTCTTCATAACTAAAGCGTTCAATCTGCTCTTCATCCTTTTTATAATCGTCTACATGGATTTGTCCAAGAGCTTCTTTAATATCTTCCCTTCCATGTTGAACTTCGGAATTCCAAAAATATTCGATCCTGTAGAAATAGTAATAATTCCCTCGTTTGATGATCTTGATCTTCGGTTCTTTATTCAGTTTAGTATCTAACCAAATTACTTCCCCTTTGACATCTTCAGGACTCTCAATCTTTGCGATTCGAGAAATTTCTTTTTTTACCTTCGAAAACTTCATTCTAATCATTTTATTCCTCTTGTATTATTTATTATATTATTTTCGGTATTCATAAAATTTTACCTCTTTTTGATGCTTCTACCTTCTTTTTTTCATAATTATCAATTAATTCTTTTAGATCCTGCATTGCCTTCTCAAAGTAAATTCCTTTATCCTTATCTGGAGCAATACTCTTATTTACACATGAGAAACTTCCTTTAAGACTCTTCAAATCTATAAGAATCTTATTCACATTGATAAAACAATACTCTGGCACTTTCATTTTTATTACCTCTTATTTATTTAATAATTCTTCAATTTCTTCAGGAGTTTTGATTCCTAATTCCTCATCACTTAGCTTTTTCT
>Ga0180434_10008488_pt1 | contig 11329 bp, 25 predicted proteins | sample SS_ome_7_FD_132453 | JGI IMG/M metagenome (GOLD analysis project Ga0180434, IMG submission 132453) | Hypersaline lake sediment archaeal communities from the Salton Sea, California, USA - SS_1_D_2 metaG | ecosystem: Environmental > Aquatic > Non-marine Saline and Alkaline > Hypersaline >... | reverse complement strand
TCGGCGTGTCTACCTGTTCAGTCCCGGCACGATCGCCGAGATTGATGAAGTCCCTTATCAGCCATCCGCTGGCCCCGACCTTTACGAGTTTGAGGACAGCGAGATGGATGGATGGTGGGAACACGCCGCACCCTATATGAAGGAGGCCGAGTGTTCTTGTGAGCCCTGCACGACAGACCCCGGCGGCAACTGCGTCAACTGCCTGCGACCCGTTGGACCCATGACCAACCTCGACAAACTACTCGACCTTGTGGCGAATCTTATTCGCGCAGACGAGAAGCGAGAGGATACGAGCATCGCCGCCCGCGCCATCCGCGAGTATTTCGTGGATACGCTCAAGCGTCCCGACCCCCTCGGGCTCATACCCTCAGACATGCCGACCCGTGACGAAGTACGCTCGATGGGCGAATGCATCGGCGAATGGCCGTGCGGAGCCGACAACGAAGGCCACGAAGCCGAATACACATACAAAGGCCACAACTACATCATGGGGCATGATGATAGCGGTTCATGGTTCTACCGCAAGGAGGATGAAGAAGAATGAACATCAAAGAAATCCTCGAAGCCCTCGACGGCTACGGCCTTGTCCTGACAGACGACGACCTCATTGACGAGCGACTGGAAGAACTCGGCATCGACAAAACCAAGCCCGTGCGCTAAGCCCCTCGACTGGCGACCCTGCGGAGACTTGGACTACCGGCGGCCATCGTGTCGTCGGTAGTTTTTGCGCCCACAAAAGATGGGTGCTAATCCACATACTACAATCCATCGCGTCCATTCACTGAAAGGAAGCAACAATGCAAGTCAAAGAAGCAACAGACCTAGCCGAGCAGTTCCTACGCAAGTTCGTCGGACCTGGAGTCTTGCACCGAATGGCTCCCGAACAATGCCCCGAAGGGACATTCATCGGGCAGTTCGACAGCAAGGTTCAACTCTACAGTGTGGCTATCAAACCCACACACGACAGCCGTGGCACGCCCTACATCGCCGTCTACATTCAGACGGTGGACGATGCCGAGCCCCGTAGCGGAGACTGGCGGATTTACAGCGAGGCAAGCGATTGGGACATGCCGCGCCGGCCGCTCCACCCCTGACCCACATACGAATACCTGCCCGTTCCGTAGACTGAAAGGAGCAACAAATGCACGAAGGCCACCACTACAACGGGCACCTCATCGACATCTGGGAGGACCGTGAGGACGACAACACCAAACTGTTCCACGATGTTTTCCCGCCCGGTTCATGGACCGGCAAGGGCGAAGTCACGGGCCGCAACTGCCGCGCCTGCAAGACTCTCGACCTATCACCGTACGGCACGAACGACCTCGCGCTCTGCGCCGCGATGATTGACCTCGGATTCCCGACCCGCGAGGACATTCTGCCGAATGGCAGCATCGGGCCGCTTCGCCATGAGGATGTGGAAACCCTCTGGCGAGCCAAGTTTGGCGACAGACCGATGCCGACGATGGCCGACATCACCCGCCTCTAACCACGGAGCCGCCGAAAGGCGGAGGCCATAAAGAAGATGGGTGCATATCCACATAGCGTAGTTGCTTCTCGTCGTGATACGAAAGGAGCAACACATGGCAAAGTTTCAGCGAACCCCACAGCCCCACCACCGCGAAGTCACCGAGGCCGAGATGGACCGTCTCGTGGACTGGATCGCGGAAATGAATCGACGGTATTACGAGGCCAACTTTCCGCGCCTCACGCCGCCGACCTTCCGCTACCAGATGGGTCCGACGAACATCAAGGTGATCGTAGTCGGCGACGACGGCAAGGACCGCAGCGTGTGGTGCTTCGTCGAGAAGGCGAGCGGCGCGATCATGAAGGCCGCCGGGTGGAAAGCCCCCGAGCCCAAGCGGTACGAGCGCGGGAATGTCCACCTGCCCGAGGGTTGGACCAAGTGGCTCACGCCCAACGGTCCCCAGTATCTCAACTGAGACCAGGCACTCCCCATTCGTGGGGAGTTTCTTTCGCACGCACAAAAGATGGGTGCAACACCACATAGCTACCAGCTTCGGCGTCTTCAAGCATGGACACCGATAGCCTCAAGTTTGAAGCCTTCCAGCTTCGGCAGCGAATCGAGCGAATCGTCCGGCGTCGGGGGATTGTCGAGTCGCACATAGCTATCCGCGCGGTCGCCATTCTGAGCGTTCGCGTTCGGCTGCTTGAGGTCGAGATTAGAAAGGGCAACACATGAAAAGCGTACACGGCAAGCTCGGAACCATGCGGAAGGCGGTCGATTGGGTCGTCTACCCCAACAGCTACAACGCGAGCAAGAGCGAGACAGCGGGCGCGCGGACCATCTTCATCCAGAGCGACAAACGGGCGTGCGCCATCAATGTCGAGACCGGCAAGGGGATGCTGAGCAACGGGCGAGGACACCCCGGATTCCATTCGACGATGGCAGCGCTCGGAGCCAAGGAGATCGACGTTCCCCGCGAGTTCATCGACGAATGTTTGGGCGCTGAGCCCAAGAGCGGCGACGTTATCGGCGTCGCGGGTGCCGCAGTCGTTCGCATCGCCTAACAAAAGCCCCGCAAGGGGCAGCCTTTACAAAAGATGGGTGCTAGAACACATACGGTTCGGGCGACAGCCCACGAATTGAAAGGAGCCAACAATGGGCGCATCAAGATTCGGATTTGACATTGGCGAGCCAACGATGACCGTTCAACAGGTCCGCGAGAAGTTGACCGACATGATTTCGGCATCGGCCCACCAAGACGGGCATTCCTACAGCGGCGAGATTGGTTCTCTGTCAATCCATAGTTTCAACATCACGAACACGACCATCAGCGAGGAGGAGTTTGAGCGGCGGCTTGACCGACTTGAGAAGCGAAGCGGATTCGTCTGCAAGGTCGAGAGCAAGGACAGACTCGATGGCGCGGTTCTCAGTATCGGTATGAGCGGCGTGTTCAAGGGAAACTCTGCTTTTGGTTGGCGATGGAACGGCGAAGTCAAGACGCATGAGAAGATGGGGCAGCGCGACCGCGATGCTCTTGTCAAGGCCGCGACCGAGTTTCAAGAGATGATGCGAGGCCACAACGAGATAGTGGCCGAGTATGAAACTCTCATCAAGCGAATCACGGACCCCAACAACTTCGACAAGTTTACCGCGACCGAGGTTCTTAATCTCAAGCGGAAACTCAAGACTTCGCGCGAGAGAATACAGAAGCGATGGGACGCGATGACCGAGCGCGTCGAGAAGGTCCGCGAGAAGTTGAACCCCAAGACGACCACGACACGATGGACGGGCGCAGCGTGTTGCCCGAGTTGATTCCTTTCAGCCCCGAGAGGGGCAAGGCCCACAAAAGATGGGTGCTACTACACATACGGTAGTTGTCGCGCTTCATTAACTGAAAGGAACGAACCATGAGAATCACGATTGATACCGATGAACGATTCGCGCCCGGCTGTTTCATTCTCTGCCAAGTGGACGCAGACGGAAACTACAATACGCGCGACGAGTCACGAACCAAACTCGTCCAGCGAGACACGGACTTTCCCGCGATGGCGCGAAACTTCGGCTGGGAGGGCGACGACTCCGAGATTGAGGACGCGGTGGACTATCTGCACGATACGGCGTGCGGCGAGTTTATCGACGACCCCGGCTATTTCACTGAATGAGGAACACGATGGGCAAACACTACACAACCGAACTACACGACCACTGTGACACAACCCCCAAACAATCCATTAAAGCGAAGGCTGTTCTTGGAGAACTTTGCGCGCTTCTTGGAGCCGAGGGATACGGGACAAAGAATACCATAGGCGATGAACCGATGGTTATGATGGAATTCTGGGAAGGAGAACTCCGCGTTCTAGTTTGGGCAGACATCAACCAAGAAGACCCTACCCACATAATATCCCTTGAGGGAGCCAAGTTGGAAGCGAGGAAAGAAGAATGAAAGAGCCAATTATGTACGTCGATGCGGATAACTACCTCTGTGTAGAATACGAAGATGGAGAAGTCTGCATCGACCTCTCGAAACTCCAGCCGCGCGAGCGTGCTTTGATTGGAGCCGCCGGAAACTTTACCGAAATCATGGACTTGCACGGTCGCGTGGGACTGACTTGGACAGTTGACGACGTACTCGCCGTGCGTAAGGACTTGACGGAAGAACAGGCAGAAGAAGTCCTGCAAGAAGTGGGACGGACAGCCGATGCCGAGCATGGCATTAACTGGGATACGATTCGCAGCGTGGCGGATGACAAGTTTGAGCGGCCCCGAACCAATGAGGAGGAAGAATAAACCCCAAGAGGGGTAGCCGCACGAAAGATGGGTGCATCTCCACATACGCTGTATCGTTGCTTCCATTCACTGAAAGGAACGCAACCATGCAAACTATCCAAGGCAAGTTGAGACTCCACAACGGCAATATCATCGCCTGGGAGCAATTCATCGAGACAGACAACCGCGAAGAGGCCGAAAAGACGGCCATGCAAATCGTCTGCACGCAGCACAAGGAACCAATCGAAAACTGTTGGATTGAGCCCGCGACGGCATTCAAGTTTCGCGCCACCTATCTCATGGCCGACGCGGAAGAGGATGTATACGAAGAAGGATGCCAGCCAGGCACCGGCGTCTGCAAAATCTCCCAGAAAATCAACACGGAAGCCGACACGCTCAAGGGCTTGATCGAGAAACTCGCGCAAGAGTGGGGATTCAATGAGAATCCCAGCGACGGATGGATTCTGATGCGCGACGAAGGCATGGACACGGTTCGCATCATCTACCAGCAAATCGAGAACGCGGACAGTATGCCGCCGACCGACGCGGAAAAAGAACGCTGGAAGAAGGGCGAGATCAGGATGTGGCTTGCGGACTACTCATTCACTGTTGAGAAGGTTCGCGCCGAGTCAATCAGCATCGACAACAACGAGGCCGCCAGCATCGGGCTGGAAGTTAGTTGACACAAACTCCCCGCGAAGGGGAGAGCGTTCATAGAAGATGGGTGCATAGTATCATCTCCACATACGATAGTTTCAGGCACCCGTGGATTGAAAGGAACGCAAACCATGACAATCACACGCGACGACCTGAGCCCATTCGCACGCGGATACATCGCCGCTCTGTTGTTCAGCACGAACGATGAATCGGACCCGTCCGGCGGCGAGCCGATGGATGCCAACTACGATATCGAGGATTTCGCTCAAGAAACCCTCCAGACCATCGTGGATGATTGCGCCAAGTTTGTCGAGGCGAATGAATCCCACTACGCCGATGCCGAGAATCTGTCATGCTCGGACGGTATCTGGACGCCCGCTGAATCCGCTGGGACCGATTTCTGGTACACGCGCAACGGGCACGGCGTTGGATTCTGGGACCCAGACCGCAAGCGTCATTATGGCGAGGCGAACGCGGAAGCCATGCACGAATACAGCAAGGCCGCCGGCGAATGCCACCCCTACATCGGGGACGATGGCAAAGTTTACATCTGAGACACGGCCCCCTTGAGGAAGGGGCCACAGCCCAAAGAAGATGGGTGCATACGCATATCTCCACATAGGTTAGTTTTCTCGCGCCAAGGATTGAAAGGAAAGCAACCCATGAGCAACAATCGACGAATTTCATTCGACCTGCCCACCGACCAAGACGGAACCGTTATCGAGGTCAAAGTCCGATACAGCGACGGAAACGACGGGGCCGACCGTCGCGGATATTGGGTCAATATCAACCCGGTCAAGGTTGAGGGCGTATTCCGCACGGTGGAAGCGTATAGCGGTATCAAGGCGTTCATCGAGTCGGCTAATCGGTTCGGCGCGAAGAAACTGGCAACGCTCGCGTCTAGCGTCAAACACCAGACTCTCACTGGCCATACCGAGGACCGTTGGCCCCGCATCGCCCGCCAAGTCGCAAGCGACAAAGGGTTGAGAATCACGCAATGGGATGGCGCAAAGACTCCGGAAACTTTGACGCTCTAACACAAGACCCCCACAAGGGGGATAACCCAAAGAAGATGGGTGCATGAACACATAGCATAGTTGTGGGCGGCCATCCATCATAAGGAGCAACACAATGGACATCAGCAACATCCAACATCACGCCCAGACTCTTCTCCGCGAATCGGGTTACAATGCCTCGATTCTCAAGGGCGAGGGGCGCAAGGGCGAGGATTACAGCCGCGCCATGGGTCTCTGGAAGGATTCGTGCAAACTCGTCCGCGAAGTGTTTCCCGAGGATGAAGCCGAGCGCATGATCGAAGCCACCTGGAACCCGAACAAGGTTGCGTTTCTCGAATCCGCCTAAGCACATACTACATTTCTTCGCGCACGAGGATGGAAGGGAGCCAACCAATGACCACATTCAGCCTACTTTGTGTCCACGAGACAAACGAAGATGGAACTGTCAACGGCACATGGATGCAGGACCATATCGGAACTCTTGCATCAGCCACCAAAGCAGCGAACGACACGGAAGCAGCAAACAGCAACAAGATTCTGGTCGCTGTCGTCAGCAAGGTCGGCGGCGCATGCCCCGACTACGGACTCAAGAAGAATTTGAAACGACTCGCCTAACACAGGAGCCCCGAAAGGGGAACGCGGCAAGAAAGATGGGTGCATGAACACATAGGTTAGTTGTCCGCGCTCATGCGATGAAAGGACAGCAACCATGAAGACCCTGAAACTGAAAGACTTTCCGACTCTCGCGGCCCAAGTCAAGCGGTGGGCACCCGGCTACCGTAAGCACAGCGTTATGGTGGCGGTGGCCGAGCGGGAGACCCCGTTCGGATGGTGGTGGGACGAGGGCAGCAAGAGCGATTATGCTACGGCCCGCATCGGCGGCAGCGGTACGACTCCCTGGTATCCTCCCCGATACCCCGAGACAGAGGCCCAGCCGATTCCGACCGGCGGCGAGACTGTCGTGGTCGAGACCGGGGTATTCTGCGGCAAGCCCGCGACGATGCAACTCACCATCCACCCCAACGACCTCGCCCGCCTGGGCCTGAGTCCCGAGGACACGAAGCGATAAGCAAGGAGACCCCCGAAAGGGGGATAGCATAGAAAAGATGGGTGCAACACCACATAGCATAGTTTCCTATGCCCGTGAGTTGAAAGGAACACAAACCATGACCGAAATCGCCTACCCCCGCCGAACCCTTCTCACGCTCGATGCCCGTCGAACCGTCGTCGCCGTCGAACCCCACATGACCAAGATTCCCGCCTACGCCATGAAACTCGATATGACGCTCGCCGAAATGCGGGCATGGGCGAAAGAGAACGGCGGAGTAATCATGCAGCAAGATGATGGGATGCTCCCGCCCTTCGTTCTCCACAAGTACAACGAACAGGGCGAGCCCGTTAGCGTTTCGTGACCCACATACGACGGGCACCCGCCTCCATGAGTTGAAAGGAACGCAAGACCATGACCGACACACCCACCAAACCCGTTTACGATGCCCTGAAAGAAGCGGGCTGCAAGATGGACAACCACGAATCCGATCTGTACGTCGAGGATACCGAGACTTCCCGCGACATCATCGCCCGATACGATCTGAAGGCCAAGCCGTTCACCAGTCAGGTTGATCAAGGCCCCTGGCTCGAACTCCCGTTCATGTTCCAACCGTTCTGGGACAGGAAGCCCCGATAAGTTTCCTTTCAGGCCGCTAGACCCGCGTGCTGGGCACACGCTGGGTCGCGGCTTTTAATCGCAGAGAAGATGGGTGCAACAACACATAGCATAGTTTCCGCGCCCCGTGGGATGAAAGGAAACGAACCATGACCATCAAGCCCGTAGCCAAGCGATTCCACGACGACCTCATGCTCGACTCGATGCCGTCGTCGCCTGCCGTCATCGTGGACTTCGGATTCAATCACGCCCGACCGCAACAGCGGCTCTACGAGGCCTATCAGAAGGGAGCCCGCGCGGGCACCTTCACGCTCGAAGAAATGAGCGAAGCCGTTGGCGACGGTCCCGCCCTGACCCGACTCATTCATCGCGTCGATTCATCCCTCGAAGTCGTGACCGACTACGACTTCATGGGCGAGGCGATGTAAACCACCCCAAGCCCCCTCCACCGAGAGGGGAGCAGTCGCAGAGAAGATGGGTGCAACAACACATAGCATAGTTTCCGTGCCCCGTGGGATGAAAGGAAACACAAATGAACGACCCACGCAACACCCCCGAGCAGCCTCACGACGATTTCGAGACCCAGCAGCAAGTCGAGGAAGTCTATCCCGACGACGAACGGGAAGACCAGTTCCGCGACGATGTTGAGGCGGACGCCGATACCCTCGCCTCAGCCGGTTGGGGAACCGATGAGGACTACGGGCACTTCGGCTACGATGACTGCCCGTTCTAACCAAGCCCTCCCCCTTGAGAAAGGGGAGCAGCCTCTACAGAAGATGGGTGCAAACACACATAGGTTAGTTTTCCTCGCCCGAGTAGTGAAAGGAACCCAAGCCATGACCGAAACCCAAGTCATCCCCAACCCCTCAGTCGTCCAACTCAGAGAGGACTTCAGCCGCGAATGGCTGCGCAAGAACCGTGTTGACCGCGTGATGGGGCAGTACGCCTACGATGCCGCAAAGCAGGTCCATTGCTGCGAAATCACGCCGAGTTATGAACTCACCTTCATCCGATACGAGGCCGTCTACGCCGAGGGATACGAGCCCGACGCGCTCGCCCGCGAGCGTATCGAGACCGAACTGACCGAGGCCGGCGCAATCGACCAGGGCGTCACCTATGTTCATTGCCGCTCGGTCGATGCAATCGCCGAGGTCGCCGAACTGTCAGACATCCCAATGGGCGAGCCGTGGCGCATGGCTTGGAACTCGGACGACGAGAGGCACGACCGCGACGATTCGGACGAGCAGGTTGAAGAGGTCCGCGAATACTTCAACTGCAATCACCACTGACCAACCCCTCCCCCTTGAGAAAGGGGAGACATCGCACAGAAGATGGGTGCATGAGTCGCTCATTCCCCTAACACATAGGATTGCTACTTGGTCTCATCCGATGAACCATCAACCTCTCAAAGGAGTTTTATCATGCAGAAGATGCCCGCCGGATTCATTGTCAAGCTGATTGAGGATAAGCCCGAAGATATCCCGATAGGAGCCGCGCCCGATAAGAGCGGTTTCTTGAACAAGCACCCGACCGATACAAGGGTGCAGTGCATCGACGGGAAGATTCGCCGCGTCTATCGTCGGTTCGTGAACTTCATTTCCGTTGGCGAGTTTATCGTCATCGGCAATACGCCCACGGCCATCACGATGAACGATATCCCAGTTAGTGCGCTTGCGTAGTCCACATACGCAAGTTTTCCAAACTCAACCCATGAAAGGAGTCAACAATGACTTGGGAAGAATTCATCAAAGCGTGCGACCGAGCAGTCCTGGCCAAGATCGGCATCGACCGTGCCGACCTCCCCGATACCCACTGTCTCGATGATTACTGGGACGAGGGAATGAGCCGCGAAGAGGCGGAGCGAGCCGCAAAGGAGTTTGCCGACGACCTCGTGGAAGAGCAACTCGCCGAGATGGGCATGTGAGAAGGAACCCCCGCAAGGGGGAATATCTTACAAAAGATGGGTGCTAACGCACATACGCTCTTCGGTCCCACCCGTGGGATGAAAGGAGCATTCAAATGCTTAGCCACCTGACTCGCCTCATCGGAATCATCAACGCCTCGAACGCTGCCCTCGCCCACATGACCGACCCCCGCCTCATCGCTGAGGTCGCCTCGATGCGTGAGACCGCCCAAGTCCTCATGTCCTCGCTCGCCACCGATGACCCCAACCGTGACGCGACGCTCGAACTCGTTTGGAGCAGCCCCCTCAACTTCGCCCTCGCCTGCCAGGTCGTCAACGAGAACCCCACCGAGGATGTCGAAACCGTTCTCTTCCTCATCGCTGAACGCTGCTACGCTGTCCGCGACGCAACCGAGACGGGCACCCGTGAGACCGTGGCGAACGAACCGCACCCGATGGCTCGCAAGGTCTCGCTGTCCGCCAGCATCCACCGTGGAGCGTGGGGGCCGTTCCATCGCCAGCAGAAGCACCCGAGCAAGCCCAAGGGCTCGACGCTCGCCGACAAGCGGAGGGCCGTAGCGTAGTTAGCGCACCACCTCACCGCTTACACGAACTAACTAGCCCCTAACATAGGGGCTTTATTTACTATATAGTTTGCGCAATACCTAACATAACCAGAGCCGTATAGAAGATGGGTGCAAAAGCGCGTTTGGGGTAGCCCCCACCATACTCCCCATTAAACATATAGGGACTCCCACCGCTCCAGGGGATACCTTAGAGGCATCTCCTCGGCGGCTTCTTCAATAGCGACAAGGACGCCGCCAGGTTTTTGATGAACATAGATTTATGGGACTCGATTGGAACGACACACGCTTCGGAGGATGGTTCACGCGATTCTATAACCGCAACAAGCGAACCATCGCGATGCTCGGAGCCTGCTTCTCGGTAGTCGCCGCTATAGTCACGATCATCATGCGGCTCTTCTGAGACCCACAACTCTTCGAGTCTACCGAGAAGCTCACTCTTTCATCGTGAGATGGAAGCCCCACCCCCTCAAAACACATAGGGACTCCTAGGCAAAATAAAACGCGCGAGGCCCGGAAAATTCCGGAAGCAAAAAATCGCGCAGGACAATCGATATCCTGGTGATATTGCGGGGAATGTACGTTTCACTCAAAATAGCGGGCCGATGCCCATAAGATACAGGCCGCTACAGAGGAAACAAGATGAAGCAGATAAAAACAATGCCACGGCATAATGACGACCATACCGGCGAGGATATCAAGTTCAATAAAGAAGTCCGCGAGAAGCTCATCGAACACTTCAGGGTCATGGGCGACACGATACGGCTGGGCAAAGGTCAGGACCACGTAATCACGCGGATTGTTGATGGCAAAGAAGAGAAAATGCTGCTTAAATGCTTGAACGTCCGCTGTAAAGACCTCTATCAGACGCCGGTCGTCGCGATGGAAGTTGCGCTTCTGGAGAAGAACTCGCTGAAGTCAAAGCCGATAGCGCTGTCGCGTAGAAAAATAGACACGGTTGTTCTAGGGCTCAACTTCGAAGATAAGCTGGTGTACTTGTTCTTTACAAAGGAGCAATACATGAAGCTCATCGAAGAACGGTCAAAAAACGCAGAAATAACAAACACGCGGCTCAAGTGCTACAACAACGAGAACCCGGCAACGATTTGCTGTCAAACAGGATGCAACACGCTCAAAAGAGCCACGCGGAACAAAGATGCCAACCGTATATTGTCAAGATTCGAGATCAAAGAGCTTATGCAGGCCTCGCTATGGTATAGAACAGTTGTTTCAAAGCCAGTAAAAGTAAACCGCAGAAGAGAAAAACCG
>Ga0180434_10008486_pt1 | contig 11330 bp, 11 predicted proteins | sample SS_ome_7_FD_132453 | JGI IMG/M metagenome (GOLD analysis project Ga0180434, IMG submission 132453) | Hypersaline lake sediment archaeal communities from the Salton Sea, California, USA - SS_1_D_2 metaG | ecosystem: Environmental > Aquatic > Non-marine Saline and Alkaline > Hypersaline >... | reverse complement strand
TACAATAGGTTTTGTTCAATTCTCTCAGCGTCAAATTACGGAACTAATTAGGATAGAGCAATTCGTGTTTGTTGAGGAGCATGGCAATCCACCAGAAGAGTATGCATCTTACGAGATTTGGCCTGAATCCTTGAATGATCCATCCCAGGAAACCCAGAAAAAACACTCCGAGAACAAAGATAATCACACCCTCGAATAATGTAAATCCGGTTATCACAGCAAGCCCCAATACAAAAACCACGACCAGAATCAATATGAAAACCCTACCCATCGACTCTCCTCCTCTAGATTACAAATCTCCAAGTTCTCCATCGGGATATCAATAGAAAGATTTAAAGCATGGAGAGAGAAATCTATTTGTTTGCGTTCGGCAGGAGCAGTTTTCCGGCCAGGACTTCCGTGAATTCGCCGCTGTCGATGCAAATCTGCCCGTTGACAATCACGTACTTCATCCCGGTGCTGTATTGGCGTGAATCCTGATAGGTGGCATTGTCTCTGAGAGTGTTTGGATCAAATATAGCAACATCGGCTTTGTATCCCTCGAGCAGCAGGCCGCGGTCCTTCATTTGAAGGACTGAGGCCGGCAAAGAGGTCATTTTGCGCACAGCATCCTCCATTGTCAGCAGTTTCTCCTCCCGGACATACTTGCGGAACACTTTGGGAAAGCTTCCGAAGATGCGGGGATGCCCGCGTCTCGGCTTCTCATTCTCTTCTCTCAAAGGGGCCGCGCTGCCATCGCTGGAGACCATGAGCCAATTCTGTTTGAGCGCATGCTGGAGGTCTCTTTCGGACATGGACCCCCCGGCAAAAAGCATGTCCGGTTCGTTGAGGATAAAATCCGTCACAACATCAAAAGGATCCTTCTGGAGCTGACTAAAAATGTCGATAAAGTTTTTTCCTACAAATTGAGGGTATTTATCTGAGACTATAACCGTGTTGTCATGCCAGCCCCAGAGAGCCACAGGGCTGGGCGCATGGGGAAGTCCTTCCACAGTCATTTTTTTGATCTGATTCCGTTGGGTATCATCTAAAAGGGCTTTTTTGAGTTCATCCACATACTGAGCGATGAGCTCTTCGCCCGCCTCCTCTCCGAGATAGATGCGGCTCAACTTTCCCCTGATATCTGACAGAGGTTTCATATCTTGGGGAATCTCGAGAAAGGTGAAGATAGGCCCGAAGGGCGCAGATTGGACGTAGGGATACTGGTCTGCCGTGATATTGACACCTCGAGCCCGAGCGTCATTCACTGCCTGGACCGCCGCCTTCATCAGCCCCCAATTGTTCTTGCCCGTCACCTTGAGATGGCCTATGTTCACCGGAACCCCGGTTTCCTCCCCGATGCGTATCGTCTCTTTAATGGCTTCGACAATCCCTTCATTCTCATTCCGCATGTGCGATGTGTACATGCCGCCAAATTCAGCGACAACTTTGGTCAATTCAATAACCTCCTCAGTCGTACTGTAAAGGCCCGGAATGTACTCCAAACCCGTGCTCACACCCCAGGCTCCCTCCTTCATCGCCTGCCGGAGAACCTCTTTCATTTGTGCAATCTCTTCATCCGTGGCTTGGCGTGGTTCCACACCCATGACAGCTTGTCTGACCGAGCCGAGGCCGACAAGATAGACGGCATTGGTGCCGATGCCCTGTTTTTCCCACCTGGTCTTGGTGTCGGCAACTTTGAGCGACACGCAGCCGCCGCAATTGCCGGTGACAACCGTGGTCACACCCTGGGTCAAATAGTTGAGGTTGGCGTTGGACGAGGCCTGACCCAACGAGTAATCGGAGTGATTGTGCATATCGATAAAGCCGGGGGCCACCACCAAGCCTTGGGCATCGATAGTTTTCTTCGCTGTCTCTTGAGATAAATTGCCAATGGCTGCAATGGTTTCTCCCTTGATGGCTATATCGCCGTAAAACCAGGGATTCCCCGTCCCGTCCATAATCTTGGCTCCTTTGATCAAGATGTCATAAGGTTCAGGATTAAACAGGGAGAAGGCGAATCCTGCAAAATATAAAACCAAACAAAGGAGACCAACTTTTCCCATTATGTCTTTGTGTGTCATTGTTCCTTCCTTTCGAAAAACCTGATGCCTAATATTTTAGGTTACTCAAGGTGTCTGCCCAACTTCTCGAAGCATAAAATATTTCGACCTGCGCGAAAAAAAATTTGAGCTCGGATGTCCAGCGCAACCGGTCAGGATCGCCGTTTTTTCCTTGATCCCTTCCCGAGAATCCCGCCGCTCAAAAAGAGTCCTGCTCCCAGGACAAATCCAAAATTGTACCAAGTGCCGTTGTTGTGGACTTCATAGAAGCGGACGTTCTTGGTAAAAACCGAAATGACAAAGGTGATGGGCGAAATCAAACCTTGCCATAATCCCATCCAAAATCCTGCCACCTTGCCTTCTTCATCCGGTGTCTTCTCCAAATCATTGGGGCCAGCGGCACAGCTAGTCAACACAAACACTATCACAGCAAGGATTAATATGACTTTTGTTTTTTGCATGGATCCTCCTTCCTGATAAATTTTGATAAATGTTCAAGAGATCAGGGGTATAGCTCCATTCTCATGATTTTGTAATCCGCATCAGAAAAGCCTGATTTCCTGTAGGCGGCGATAGCCCGGGCATTCAACTTATGGACATAGAGACGCAAATCAAGCGCATGGTTATCTTTGGCCGCGTCTTTCACTGCGTTCAGCAGTAACTCTATCAGCCCCTTTCCCCTGTAGTCGGGGTGAATATACATGCTCTGAACCCACCAGTAATATCCGGCATGCCAGTCGCTCCACTCTTTGATGACAGAGACATTCCCCACTGCCCGGGAGTCCTCTGTGACCAAAACCCAGTACATTCCGAGCGAATCATTGTCAAGGGCAGCCTTGACTCCAGACCTGATGCTGTCTGGAGCTTCAGCCGTTTTCTCAGCTTCACAGAATTCTGCCGCCGTGAACCCGGACAGAACCTCCAAATCATCAACATTGGCTCTTCTGACATAAAAACCGCGATGCTTCATCGTTGGTCGAGAAGATCCTTGTTTATGGCCCTGGCATCACATTGAAAATTTCCTTCGCCAAAGATTCGGAACTGTGGCAAATCAGACTCGACTTCAGCGAAAATATAAATTTGAGTATCTTTGTCCTGCTCAGATTTTCTTGAGAAAGTCTTTGGCGAGAACACTCCCTTCCTTTACGGTTCCAAGGGAATACTTGGATTTGACTTCGGTCACTTCAATTTCCCCTACTTTCTCCTCTTCGGCTCCAAGAGACTGACCTGTATCCGGATCAATGAGTTCCTCCCCTTTCCGGTAGACATCATAGACATCGCCGACTTTGATTCCCGAGCTTGCACCGAGATTGATCCAGACTTTCCCACCTTCGACCTTTATGACACGTCCTGAATGCGAAGATGGCGCGGCAGTTCCTGTTAACCCCTGTGTCTTATCGACAATCTTGACGACCATTTTTTCTACAGCAGGATGCATCACTTCATGAGCAAGCCCTCGATCGAACCTCTGTTTGAAATTGACTCCCTTGTACCGGGCATCCACCAATCTCTTTTTGTTATCGGCTTCAGCGGCAACAATGATCTCTCCCGTCGTTGTGTTGACCAGCCGGGCCTGGAGAGTGACTTTGCCCGTCGTCACTCCCACCTGCAACCGGCTTATGCCACCACCTGTGCTGCTCACACTGAATTGACTGACAGATCCTGTCAAGATCAGGTCAGCACCCAGTAATTTACCGATCCTAGCGGCTGTCTGGGGCGTCACGCGCCCTGAAGCGCCCAAGTTCTGCTCGGCTAATATGGCCCCCAGCTTCTCCCGCTCGATCATACTGAATTTGCCGGTTTCCATCATATCCGTCACAAACACATCGGCAGCGGCCTCTCCCAGCCTATCCCCCCACCAATGCCACTGGCTTTTGTTCTCAAAATCAACGACCGCAACGCGCAGCTTTCCCTTGGATTGGATGAGAGGGACAAAAACCAGAAGACAAACCACTACCCAAACAAGCTTAGTTTTCTGCATTCGCTCAGGCCTCCTTTCATAAAAATGAGATTATAAAAACTATCTCACGCTTCAGGACTTTGGTCAAGTTTCAATTCCTGTTTTATCGAATTTTTTTACACAGGCACTTTTGAATCCATTGATTTAGCCAAGATATTTTAGTGGCAAGAATAGACAAAAGGCACCCAAGCACCAGCGCAAAATTCATGCCGTTGTGCGACAAGATCCAACCGGGGCAAGAAACCGTACCAAATCTCAGCAGAAAGTCAGATGGGGAAGGCATATCTGTGATAATTTCCTTTCAAAAACAAACAAAGGAGACTAATCTAAATATAGAGCAAGATAAGCGACTGAGAAAATCTATGAGTCAAAAGACAAACATGTCAAAGCCGCAGACAATTATCAGGGCAGTCCTGACAACACTTCTGTTCCTGGCTTTAATCTTTATCCCTGCAGGCACCTTGAACTGGCCTGAGGCATGGATATTTATCCTACTCTATATATCGATAGTCTCCGGAGTTCTGCTGTGGCTGAACAAAACTTCACCGGGATTGCTCAAAGAACGGATGGCTCCCAAGAAAGAATCCAAGAAGTGGGATAAAATCATCATGATGACGTATACTCTGCTCGTTGTGGGGCTGATCGTTGTCTCAGGCCTTGATGCCAAACGTTTTGGGTGGACAGACGCGTCCTTGCTCGCCAAAGTGCTCGGGTTTTTGGGCTATCTGCCTGCCCTAGGTTTCGCTTTCTGGTCTATGCTGGAAAACGCCTACGCGTCAAACGTGGTCCGGATTCAAGAAGACCGGGGGCATAGGGTATGCACGACAGGACCTTACCGTTTTGTGCGGCACCCGATGTACGTGGGAGTCATTCTGGCCGTCATCTGCATTCCCCTCTCCCTGGGTTCATACTATGCGCTGATCCTATCGGCATTGGTCATTATCCTGTTCATTATTAGAACGTCATTGGAGGACAAGGCTTTGCAGGAAGAACTGCCCGGCTACAAAGACTATGCACAAAAGGTGCGATACCGCTTGTTTCCAGGAATTTGGTGATACCGGAAATGACGCTTAGAAGCTTTCTCCTAGGTATCAATACAGGCGGGGCAAACGGCCAGACACCTGTTGCAGACATACTGGCGTAGATTATCCTTGTCCATGAGGCCTCCCAGATAAAGTTATCAATAACGTGAAGGAATCAATCATCAGGGAATTCATCGCGATAAAGATAATTGTAAGCCTTGGATCCAGCCGGATGGACTATTTTCCATTTGCCTGTCTTTTTATCTTTGATGTATCCGGCCGAATGGGACGGATGTTTTTCTTTCCGGTCTTGGGGGCCCTTTTGGGGGCTTGTCGTGTTTTGTTTTGCCGCTTCTTCTTTAGGCGTCCGCTCTGGATTTTTCTCTCTCTTCTTCCCGCGCTTCTTGGTCATCTTTCTATTATCAAGGAAATTAGCCGTGTTTGGCAAATTTCGGATGGCTCGATTTTAATCTAGCAGTATGCTTGCGATGAAGAATGCAAAAATCTCTTAAGCGAGAGTCAAGTTTTGATGGGCAAGAACCAACAGGGTTTGAACAGGAACATTATAGGGACAAGCAGCCTGGCAGCGGCCATCGCAATTCAGGCAGTTGTTGGCCACGTCGGCATTCAATTTCATGTATTTCTCCATCGCATACTTTTCCTTGCCTTGAGCTATGAAGTAGTGATTATATCTCATGATGGTGTTGATCGGGATGCTCTGCGGGCATTCGGACTCGCACTCGCCGCAGGCATGCCGGCAGTAAAACTGCCCGAACGATTGGGCATAGACATCCAGCGCTGTTTGATCCACCGGAGTCAGCCGTTGACCGGAAAGCTTGACATATCTCTCGACATCGTCAAAATTCCGGAAACTCACACAAATGCAGTTGACATCGGGATTGGAGAGGCAGAACTTAATGGCGGCTTCCTTCATTTCTTCCGGATTTTGCAAATTGTGTTTTTTCAGGAATCCTTCCGCTTTTTCATATTTTCCCTTCAAGTTGTCCAAGCCTTTCCTGTAGAATTCCGGTATCTCTTTTTCCTCTTTCTCAAGACGTTCAATGGCTTCTTTCCAACTCAAGTACCTACCTACAGGATTCGTTTTCATCAGAGTCGTGCCGATCTTTTTCTCTTTACACACCCGGAGGACTTCCTCGCTTTGTTCCTGCCTGAGATAGTTGTGGGTCATCAAAAACACGTCGAATCGACCATCCTCAGCCGCAGCCAACAGCACTTTACCCATTGGCTCCTTGATATCCATCCCGGAAAACGACCCATGGTAGGATATACCAGCATGCTTCACCCGTCCATCCGCCTTGAGCTGTTTGACTGCCGCATGGAAGCCTTCGTGACCGAGGTCAGCCACGTTATCTGTACCGTGCAGCATCAGACAATCCGCATATTCCGTTTGCATCCGTTCCAGACTCTTTTGAAACCGCTTGATGATCGCTTCTTTGGTCACATCCTCTTCTTTTATCTGGTACCCCGGCAACGGAGTCACGATTTGTTTTGTGGTGATAAACACAGATTTCCGGTCTCGATTCTTCATGACAGCACCGACGACTTTTTCCGATCGACCGTTTCCATAGCTCTCCGCCGTATCGAGGTAGTTAACACCTGCGTCCAGAAGAGCATTGACCACCCCCTCATCCATGGGAGCTCCGGAGCTGATATCCGAAACTTTGAAACCTGTACGCCCCAAAGTCCGATACTCCCTTATCTTAGCAGTTCCCTCTTTACCCTTTCTCTCGGCTCCGATCAAGGATTTTCCTCCGACCATGCCTATACCAACCATACCGGCCGTGGAATTCTTCAAAAATTTGCGGCGATCCATCGCATCCCTCCTGTTTATCTTCATTTTGACATAGACTTGTTACGCTATCACACGAAAACAGATGGTGTCAAACCAAAAAGTCAGACAATAGGCCTATCATGTCGAGGATGAAACAGAAATAAAAACCGACTCAATTTGAAACTTCGTTTGAAGTCAAGAAATGGAAATAAAAACAGCATCAAGGCAAATTAATTTTTAGGCCAAAGTCAAATTCCGATCAGCAAGGATCAATAGTTTTTGGACAGGAACGTCATAGGGACAACTTGCTTCGCAGGCTCCATCACAATTCAGGCAACTGTTCGCCACGCTCTTGTTCAGCTTCGCATACAATTCCATGGCATATTTTTCTCTGCCTTGGGCTGCAAAGTAGTGATTGTAGCGCATGATCGTATTAACCGGCACCCTCTGGGGACAACTGGATTCACAAATCCCGCAGGCATGGCGACAATAGAATTGCCCGAATGCCTGGGAATACACAGCCAGGGCTGTCTTGTCATCTTCTGTTAAGCGCTTCCCGGAAAGTCCAATATATTTGTCTACGTCTTCGAAATTTCGGAAACTGATACAGACGCTATGGACTTTGGGATTGTTAAGGCAGAACTTTATGGCCGCGTTCCGAATATCTTGCGGATCCTCCAAATTATATTTTTTCAGAAATCCTTGAGCATCCTCGTATTTTTTTTCCATGATCGGCAGCTGTTCTTTCAGGTATTTCGGTATCTCTTTTTCTTCCTTTTGGAATTTTTCCATGGCCTCCTTCATTCCGAGATACCCTCCCACTGGATTTGTCTTCATGAGCGTGATCCCGATCTTTTTCTCATGGCAGGCCTTGAGTGCATCCAGGCTCAAATCCTCCTGGAGATGATTGTAGGTCATCAGCACCACATCAAACCGGCCGTCTTCAGCCGCAGCCATAATGACCTTCCCCATTGTTTCCTCTTGCCCGGGATCCACCGATCCATGGTTGGAGATGCCGGCGTGCTTAAGTTTCCCTTCGGCTTTCAGCTCTTTGACTGCTGCATGAAATCCCTCGTGCTTAAGGACCTTTTCGTCAGGGACGGAATGGATCATCAAGCAGTCGGCATAATCAGTCTGCATCCGCTCTAGGCTTTTGTGAAACCGTTTTTTGATTCCCTCTTTTGTATTTTCTTCCTCTTTATAAGGCATTCCCGGATAGGGGTAGATTACCTGTTTCGTAGTGAGAAAGACTTTTTTCCTGTCACGGTTTTTCATCACTGTCCCGACAATCGATTCGCATTTGCCGTTCCAATAGCTTTCCGCATTGTCGATATAGTTGACACCCGCATCCAAAAGAGCCGAAAGGAGGGCTTCATCAGCTGGACCTCCCGTGCTGATATCGGATACTTTGAAACCTGTCCGGCCGAGAGTCCTGTATTCCTTGATTTTTGCTGTTCTTTCTTTTTTCTCACCTTCAGAAAGCAGAGATTTTCCTCCAAGCGCTCCAGCCCCAACCATTCCCAAAGCCGAATTTTTCAAGAATTTGCGACGATCCATGGATTACCTCCGGTTCATTTTCGATTTTATTAATGACCCGCTACGCTATCACACCAAAACAAACTGTGTCAATAAATTTTATCGGCTTACTTCTCGAGAAATTGACCAGTTTTCTCGTCTCATTGGCAATTATCTCAGATGAGCACTCAGCCGCATATGAGAATGTAAATCCCTGTGTTTGAAACATTCAATGGCCCAACAACCAAACCGATGTTGAAGGATGCGCCAGAATTCACAGACATTCTGGTTTCATGGTATCTGTACTCACTATTTTCTTGTTTTCGATTAAACTCCATATCCGGATGGGGTCCAGTATGGTATCTGTTCTTTAAGGGATAATGATCAGGTCTGATTCTGCTTAAAGGCAAGCCCTCAAGATTTTCCCTCTATCATCGTCTTTCATGTCTGAGCTATCTTTGCACAGGACCCGAATGATTTTGTATTCGAAATTGGGATGGACTTTTCCCAATATGCGCCCGACGGCTCGTTCCTAAGCGAGAACACCGCCGATGAAAGCACCTAGTAGAAGTGGAACGACATTAGACAGGGCGAATATGCTGCCACCCAATCCTGCGACAAGTCCAATTATGGGCAATCCAGTGAAAACCGTAGCCAGGAATGCGAGCAGTCCGCCAAAAATAAGAGCTGGCAAGATAGCAGCAAGCAGGGCATTTCCCAAACTGCCTGATTGCTTTCCGCCCACCAGCCCAGCAATAAAAGGGCCGACAACAGGTAACCAGAACAAAAGAATGGATAACAGAATCATCCAGAAAAGGCCTCTGCCTACACTGCCTTGTTGAACAGCCATTCATGCCTCCCCAAAAAATCCTTCAACGGAACCAATCATCTAACGATAAAGGCAACAAGGAATGCCACAAGTGCAAGATTGATCGACAGGACCCACCAGAAAAACAACGCTCCGGTTTTTCCCGTCTCCTGCTTGGTGATTGCTTTGTACTGGTGAGCATATTTCGGAATCAAAAACCTAATCAGCAAGAAATTGGTTTTCACGCCGCGCCTGTCAAGCGCAGCAAAAATCAGAATTGAGGTAACCGTAAAAACCACGGCACAAAGAAGTCCCAAAACTAACACAATTTCAACTGCGCTCATGATGTCCTCCAATTATAACAACCATTCACTCCTTTAATTATACTCATCCATCAGCCGAAAAATTCATGAGAATGTATGCATTTCTAAAACCGTGATGACTCTAGATCCATCTTACGTTATAAAGTGATCAGAATGTGTGATGGCAAAAACCGTTTGAAGGCCGGAGGCGGGCATGGTTCCTTTCCCCGAAGGGAAAGGAGAGCCGACGCCGGAAACCGAGCAAATTATCATAGAAGAAGGAAAATGTGCGTGTTTTAGCGCCGCACCATTCTGATCATTCCTCACGCCTTTCATCACGGTTTTGGAAATACTTCCCATGAGAATCTTTCGTAAAAAAAGAAAATTCAAACCGGCAATGGAGGATATTTCAGGTGAAAATCCGTCGCATCCTGGAAAGCTTTGGCCACAGCAAGAGTCTCGGTTTCTCCGAATAGCTTGCCAACAAAAACAATGCCTATCGGCCGGCCCTCGACAAAGCCAGAGGGTACGATCACGGCCGGGTGTCCGGTAAGGTTTGTCAGTTGCGTGTTGGAATGAGCGACTTCAACGAAAACATCGACGTCTTTCATAAGTGCATTCAATCGTTCCACGAGAATTGTCCGGTAACGATTGGCCTGTATGTATTCGACAGCCGGAACAAATCTTCGGTGCCGGAAGGTGTCAGGCCAGTGGCTCTTTTCGACCAAATCGTCCTCGGAGCCGCGCGAGAATTCTTCGAAGGCCGCGGCTGCTTCCGTGGTCAGGATAAAACCTGTTCCCAGCGACGGAAGATCGAAGTCCAAGGGTTTGAGTTCGGCACCTAAATTTCTCAGGGTATGTAAAGCCTGGTTACACAATGCCTGTTCTTTTTCCCTGAATGCCCTCCACTTTCCCTTTTTGGGTTTCCCCATCAATTCTCTCTTGAAGTATTTCTCATAGACACCGATTTTCAATTTTCTGATATCCAGGTTTGGTTCCCAGTTGAAGGGAAGGTCGATGATGGTGTTGTCCCTGCCATCCAGGCCGACTATGGCATTGAAAACAAGGGCGCAATCTTCGACTGTCCGGCAGATCGGTCCCACTTTATCCATACTCCAGCTGAGGGCCATGGCTCCATAGCGGCTGACTCGACCAAATGTAGGCCGCAGGCCCGTAACGCCGCATTCATAGCAGGGCGATACGATGGAGCCGTTGGATTCTGTCCCGATGCCGAAACCCACGCATCCTGCCGCCGTAGCCGAAGCAGGCCCCGCGGATGATCCGCTCGAGCCCCTTTTGGGATTCCAGGGATTGTTTGTCCGGCCTTCGTACCACACGTCTCCGGTGGCAAGGGCCCCCATGGACAGCTTGGCAACCAGAACAGCGCCGGCTTCTTCCAGTCTTTCAATAACAGTTGCATCCCGGTCAATGATCTGGTCTTTGAAGGGCTCGGCGCCCCAGGTTGTCTTGTATCCTTTGACCGAAAACAGATCTTTTGCTCCGTAGGGAATTCCATGAAGAGGGCCTCGGTATTTGCCTGCCTTGATCTCTTTATCAGCTCTTCTTGCCTGATCAAGGGCCAATTTCTCTGTCAAATTGACAACAAATTTCAAGGTGGGATCGTATCTTTTCAACCGGGAAAGATACATCTCTGTCAATTCACGTGAGGTAACCTGCCTGGTCTTGATAAGATGTGCCAATTGAAGCACAGAGAAAAAAGCCGCATCCTCCAAGTTGGCAGGTCTCTTCACTCGAATATCAGAAAAAATAACCGGTTTTTTCTCTGCGGCGAAGGTCATACCGGGGGGAACAGGATTGAACACCAAGGCACACTGGACGCTGTTGTCCATGTGCTCGTTTCTAAGATCTTGATATACTTTAAGGTTGTT
>Ga0180434_10008485_pt1 | contig 11330 bp, 10 predicted proteins | sample SS_ome_7_FD_132453 | JGI IMG/M metagenome (GOLD analysis project Ga0180434, IMG submission 132453) | Hypersaline lake sediment archaeal communities from the Salton Sea, California, USA - SS_1_D_2 metaG | ecosystem: Environmental > Aquatic > Non-marine Saline and Alkaline > Hypersaline >... | reverse complement strand
GCATGCCCGGTCATCGCACCGGTATCGCCAAGACAGAGATCTAAGTAACTGTGACCATCAACATCGGTAAAATGTGCTCCCTTTGCTTGATCGACAAAAAGCGGAAAGTCTCCAGCCCATTTAACCATCCAGTTCATTGGTACTCCGCCAAGCAGATTTTTTTGAGCTGCTTGAAACAGCTGGTGTGAATAGGGATGGTTATCAATAAACACTTGTCTTTCGCTTTTCAATAACTCAGGAAGCTTGATGAAGGTCATGCATTCCACGCCCCTTTTTTTATTATGATCCCAGCGAGTTGCTAAATAAATATTGCCAATATTTTACCAGCTTACCTCTGATCATAAAGGATTTAAGATTTTGATGCAACAAATATTTCGACACCGCAGATTGATCAATATAATGATATCCACTGTTAAACCAAGCAGATTGGCAGACCACCAGCTGATAGGGAAAGATAGTGTTCGCCACATAAGTCATAACCGGAAAGATCAAAGGAGGCGGAGGGCAGAAGGATAGAGCTGTAGGAAGCAAGGGCTGAAAAGCTGCCCAATGCTGAACGGTAATCACTGACTACCAGCAGACCGGCACAACAAATGGTTCCTCCGAACCAAAGTGACGGCACTGTCAGGAGATCAAGATTGTCGATCATGCTTGTCTGCAGAGCAATCTGCCACCGCTGTAAAGCCGGAACCGACAGCAACATCAAGGTTTTTCCCTCTGGATCGATCCTTTTCTGAACCCGATCAACCTGGTCCGGATCAAGATCGTAGGCAACAGTGATCCCCGGGCTGACATCCTTCTCTTTCAGGATCAAGGTAGAAAACGATCTTCCTTTCCTGTATAAATCAAGCTTCGGGTTGTCCTTTTCAGTCAGCAGCCTGAAGGCCTCGACCCTGCTGAAAGGTTTCTTATTATTCACCGCCTTGATCAGGTCACCGACCACCAAGCCCGCCTTATCCGCTGGACTACCACTGATTACACCGGAAATCACCGGTTTTAGATCTGTAATTACAGGCGGCTCGATCAATAGCGGAGCGCTTAATCGCTGCTGTAGCTTTTCTGCAGTATTGTAAATAATATTTGTAGTTCCAGTGGAAGGTATTAGTTCAGCCGGCGCTAGCCGGGTAAATCCGGGTAATAGTAAACGGATTGTCCGGGATCCAGCCTGATCCAAGGCAATTAGGGTATTTTCCAAATCATCGAAACCGACAATTTGGGGCAAGGCCACTACACTACCATGAAACTTGATCTTGAATCGTTCAAGCAATTCAAGTGAGGATAAAGCTGTTAATGGGTCTTGATCAGCCATTAGTTTTTTTCTGCCGGCAACCGAGATGCTGTTGATCGATACGATTATTTCCAGTGGTTGTAGAAAAGCCAGTTTGGCAATCATCTCTTCGGTGAGCAGAGAACCATTTGTAGTAATCTGAATTATGGTTTGGGGGTAAAGCTGACGTAGCTTTTCGACAATCGTAAAAAAATGAGGATGCGTAAGCGGTTCCCCCTCTCGCAGACGGGTAGCCGACTCACCAATAATAATTTTTTTCTGCGGATCGAGATATTGAAGTAATCTCTGTATCGAATTTAAAGGCAAGTGGTTAAAACTAGATGCCTTTGTGCCAGAAGGGTTAAAACGATGACTGCAAAAAATACACGAAAGGTTACAACTTCCGGTTAGCGGTAAAACGTTATGCTCACTGATCGCTTCTACAATCAACCTCTGTAATAAAGATCCGCTGATATTCTCAGACAAGGATTTTCCTCCCGGTCAGCGGACAACAATGTTAACTAATCGACCGGGAATCGCTATTTCCCGGACAATCTGTTTGTTTGCCAACAGCTCTTTTATTCTGTCGCTGCTCTTGGCAATTTCCAGCAATTCAGTTTCAGAACAAGCAGTTGGAACTGTAACCCTGCTGCGAACCCGCCCATTAATCTGCACAACTACTTCAACCTGGTCGACAATCAACTTGTCTGGACAAAATTCAGGCCACGGCTGCTGGTGTACCGATCCTGACCAGCCAAGTTGGTGCCAGGCCTCTTCGGCAAGGTGCGGGGCAAAAGGAGCGAGAAGCAAAACCATGCTCTGCAGGGCTTCAAATAAAATATTATTATTTTGTTTTTTTAAGGTAACATTTTGGCGGTAAGCATAGATGGAATTAACCAGCTCCATAATCGCACTGATCGCGGTGTTGAAATTAAAACGCTCCTGAATGTCAATCGTAACTTTCTTAATTGCGGCATGAACGCTTCGTTCAAGTTCCTCTTGATCAGGATCGCTGCTTCCGGTTGTAGAAGAATTAGCAAGCTGTTCCCGGCACTCGTCAATCAAGCGCCATACCCGGCGCAAAAAACGGTGACATCCTTCAACTCCCTGGTCGCTCCAATCCAAATCTTTTTCTGGCGGGGCGGCAAAGAGGATAAAAAGTCTGCCGGTATCGGCACCGTATTTTTCAACTATTTCATCAGGAGTGACCACGTTGCCCTTGGATTTAGACATTTTTGCGCCATCCTTGTAAACCATCCCCTGGGCCAATAAACGGCTAAAAGGTTCTTCAGCCTGAAGCAAGTCGGAATCAAAAAGCACCTTGGTAAAAAAGCGAGCATAAAGCAGATGCAAAACAGCATGCTCAATGCCCCCAATATATTGGTCGACCGGCATCCAGTAATCAACAGCTTCCTTTTCAAATGGAGCTTCTTGGCACTGAGGACTGGTATAACGCATATAATACCACGATGAGCAAATAAAAGTATCCATGGTATCAGTTTCGCGGCGAGCATTACCACCGCAGGTAGGGCATTTGGTACTGATAAATTTTTGATCCTGGGCCAACCCGGGAACTCGATTGCCGGAAAGTTCGACCTCCAGTGGAAGCACAACCGGCAAATCCTCTTCCGGAACCGGCACAATTCCACACTGCTGACAATAAATGATCGGTATCGGGGCACCCCAATAACGTTGCCGGGATATCAACCAGTCCCGAAGGCGATAAGTGATTTGAAATTGCCCCAAACCCCGCTTTTCAAGATAAGCTGTAACCTGTTTAATCCCCTCGGTGTTGTCAAGTCCGTTAAAATCTCCGGAGTTAACCATTTTTCCTGCTCCGGGATAAGCTTCGTTCATGGTGTCACCAGAAAGCTCCTGCCCTTCAGGCTGGATAACAACCCGAATCGGTAGGTGATGCTTACGGGCAAAATCAAAATCTCTCTGATCGTGGGCCGGAACCCCCATGACTGCTCCTGTGCCATAAGCCATCAGCACATAATTGCCAACCAAAATCGGAACCTCTTCGCCGTTGATCGGGTTGATAACATGCCTACCGGTGAATAGTCCAATCTTTGGTGCTTCTTCGGCAGTTCGATCAATTTCGCTGACCCTGCGCATGGAAGAAATAAAAGCGGTCACTTCTTCCTCACGGTCTGTACCCTCGACCAGTTTTCTGACCAGGGGATGTTCCGGCGCAAGAACCATTGATGTTACGCCAAAAAGTGTATCAGGCCGGGTAGTAAAGGTCCGGATCTCTTCGCCGGGAAACTCCTTGATACTAAAAACAATTTCAGCGCCCTCGCTGCGGCCAATCCAATTCTGCTGCATGACCTTAACCCGCTCCGGCCAATCTTCGAGGCAGTCGAGATCATTTAACAATCTTTCAGCATAATCGGTAATGCGTAAAAACCATTGTTCTAAATCCCGGGTTTCCACCACAGACGAGCAGCGCCAGCATAGTCCTTTTTCGACCTGTTCATTAGCCAGCACTGTCTGGCAGCTTTCACACCAGTTAACACTGGCTTTCTTCTTGTAGGCTAAACCTCTCTTATACATCAGCAAAAAGAGCCATTGCGACCAGCGATAATAGTCGGGCGCAGAAGTATTAACTTCGCGGCTCCAGTCATAGCTGACCCCCAGTCGGTTCTGCTGCTTTCTCATATGTTCAATATTCTGGGCTGTCCATTCAGCCGGGTTAACCCGGTGTTCAATTGCAGCATTTTCAGCAGGAAGACCGAAAGCATCCCAACCCATCGGATGGATAACATTATAACCGCGCATCCTAAGAAATCTGGCCAGCACATCACCAATCGAATAAACACGCATGTGACCCATATGCAATTTGCCAGAAGGATAGGGAAACATTTCCAATACATAGTACTTTTCTTTTTCCGGTTGAATTGAAGAATGATAAAAATCTTCAGCTTCCCATTTTTTTTGCCAGCATTGTTCAATCTCTGCCGGGTTGTAGTTATCCATTCTTTTCATACCTCCATCCTGAAACAAAAAGAAAATAAAAAATCCGCCCGGTCAAGGGACGGATCTATACCCGCGGTACCACCCTTATTGGTCAATCGTTTTGGTGGAGCTGGCGGGAGTCGAACCCGCGACCTCTTCCATGCCAAGGAAGCGCGCTCCCACTGCGCCACAGCCCCCCGTTTGAATGCCCTCTTTCAACCGTTAACGCCGGTCAGCCGGCAGTGGCTAATTCTTTTCACCACTGCTTCTCCGGAACGAGTTCAGCAGCTCTGCCTGCCGGTTTGCACTGTGATCCGGCTCTCTAAGAAAGCATCCCTGCTTACTATTTTCCATCATCGAAGGATTTATGGCACCTCGAGTACATTTAACATTATATGCACGCATTATGGCCTTGTCAATAGCATTGACTAAGCATAATCGTTAATTAGCGACTTCTATTTTGTATGCTTCTGCTGTCTGCATATCGATAATCAGAAGAATGTTTTCCGGCAAGACTCCATCCAGACCAACCAGATATTTTACTGCTTCTGAAACCTGCCACGCTGCCAGCATAGCCGGAGTTGTCGCAGGGTTGCCCAGTTGAACTTCCACACCCCGGGTCATCCCACTTTCGGTTATTGATCCATAGATGGATTCGAGTAAAGGTTTCCCTGGCCTGATAACCGCAATCTGACCAAGCATCCCGGCTATTGCCCCGTGAACAAGAACCAAATTTAAGCGGCTGCATACTTTCTCCAGGTCAAAGCGGGATGGCAAATTATCAAGACAATCAATCACCAGGTTGCAATCTTTAAGTAAAGGTGGAAGATTTTTTTCAGTACCGATCAGGTGATAACTATCGACAATAGTTGAACTGTTTACTAGGGTAACTCGTTCTGCGGCAGCTTGTGCTTTTGATTGGCCTAAATTCTTTTCAGTAGCAAGTAATTGACGGTTAAGGTTGCTGTCGGCAAAACAATCGCCGTCAATCGCTATTATTCTACCAACTCCCATTCTAGCCAACATTTCAATTACGAAACCACCGAGCCCGCCGTTACCAACTACTGTTACAGCAGACTGAAGCAATTTTCTCTGGCCGGTAGCACCAATCGTCCCAATGTTACGCTGGTATCGTTCAGGAATAATATCTAACTGCAGGGCTGCCAGTTCAATTTCACTACCGGTAATCTTGAATTCTACAGCCAGCTCAGCAGTAGTCTCCAATGAAAGAAAGCGGTATTCCTTACCAGCAGGATCCTGACCGCTATGAGAAACATCAAGCAGTAAATTATTTAATTTTTGATGATCCATCTTAATCACCAGGCTAAGATAATTTATTGGGGAGCGGCAGGTAAAGTATTGCCCTCGCTATCAATAAAAACCTGTGGAGCTTCATACCAAAGACGTTCTAAATCGTAAAATGATCGGGCTTCGGGCTGAAAAACATGGATCACTAAGAAACCATAATCGATCACTACCCACCATGCTTCTTTGTAACCTTCCACCCTTAATGCATAGTAGTTTTTCTGTTTTAAAGTTTCAAGCAGGTGATCACAGATTGAATGTACCTGTACCGCTGTATTGCCGGTGCAAATTAAGAAAAAATCAGCAACAATCGATACTTTCCCAACTTCCATCAATTTAAGATCATGCCCTTTTTTTCCTAAAACCAGTTGTGCGGCATACAGAGCCAGCTCCCTCGAGCTATCGGCCGGTTCCTGCGCCAAATAGAATCACCTCCATCCCAACTGTTTTTCCTCAGTTTTTACTAAAGTCTGTCTTCATAATTAATCTGTTTCGAAAAGCAATAGAATGCGGGTGTAGAATCAGCCCTCTGGTTAAAACAGAACAGATAGTGTGGTCAACAGCTCTTAGTAGTGCTTTGTCAAGATCGAGATAAGCGACAGCGCGTATTTTGTCAACTCCCTCAAAACATCGGCTCTCCTCAATAAAATCCGCCAGGTAAAGCACCTTGCCCAGCAGGGACATTACTTCATGCCCTGTTGTATGATAAGCGATGGCCTCTAAAATGTCTGGGTCCTCAAACCCGATTTCTGTCCTGAGCAATGCAGATCCCAGGGGGGCATGCAACAGCTTCCCTTCGTGTCTGATAATCGGATCCAGCTTCAACCCAAGCTGGTCAGCCTTACAATACATGACTTCTTTGCTATACTGCTTGGCGTAATCATGAAGCAGTCCTGCAATATAAGCTTTCTCAACATCCGCACCATAGTGAGCAGCTAAAGCAGCGGCTGCCTCTGCTGTCCCAAGACTATGCCTGAACAGCGTTTCACTTAAAGTTCTTTGCATTAGGTCACGATAGTAATCTTTCTTCATCCGCCAGCCTCATTCGCATCCAGAAATGCACCTAAAAACTTACTGCTCACGTGGTTTGGCTTCGTTTACTACCAGTTTTCTGCCGTCCAATTCAATTCCGTTTGCTTTTTCGATGATCTCCTGCAGATCGTCGTCACCTACTTCCACAAAACCATAACCCCGGGAACGCCCAGTAGCTCTTTCGGTGATAATCCTACACTCCAGGACTTCGCCAAACTGGCTGAAAAGTTGCTGCAAATCTTCTTCCTTGGTGCTCCAGGGAATATTACCTACGTACAAAGTTTTTGCCATCAAACCCACCTCCGGATATAATCAGACCCCTTGCCGGGTCAAAAAACCTCACTTCACAGCGAAGACCTATAAAGACCGTGTTTTCTGATATATTGTTCAACAGGTTCAGGAGTTAAATATTTGATTGTTTTGCCCAGGACTGCCCTTTCACGAATAAATGTTGACGATACTGCCAAAGCAGGGATTTCCAAAAGGTGTATTTGCTGTCTCATTTCCGGACAGTTTCGTTCAAGAGTATCATGAAAATGATCAAGCGAATAACCGGGTCGTGAAACGGCAATAAATGTACACAGCCTGAGCAGTTCCTTATAATCTTTCCAGGTAAATATTTCGAGAATAGCATCGGCCCCGGTAATAAAATAGATATTGGGTTCCGGTTTGTGTAAAACGGCAAAGTGCCTAACTGTATCAATAGTGAAAGTAGCATTCTGCTGATCGATTTCAAAGCGTGAAACAACAAATGAAGGGTTTGACATTACGGCAAGATTTGTCATTAGATAGCGATGTTCAGCCAGGGATATTTTATCTTCATCCTTGTGGGGAGGAATACCGGCCGGCACAAAAATAACATAGTCAAGATCGAACTGTTGCCTGGCTTCTTCCGCAGTTACCAGGTGCCCAACATGGATTGGATCGAACGTTCCGCCCATCAGCCCGATATTGGGGCTGCTGTTTTTATTACCCGGGGTATGAGGAAACAAAAATATACACCTTTTCCTTATTCATAATAAGTAAACTCGGTTGCACCAATGCGAACACTGTCGCCTTCTTTAATCCCGATTTTTTTTAACTCTTTCTCCAAACCGCTTCTGCGGCAATAGTTCTGAAAGCGGAGCAGTGCTTCTTCATTATTAAAATCGGTGCGGGCTGCTGCTCTCTCCACCGCGCTGCCGCTTACCAGATAAACACCGTCAACCTTATGAATAGCAAGAGGTTTCTCCAAGGTTTGAAGTGGTCTGATTAATTCTTCCTCATCGGAACCCTTTTTCCCTGCAGAAAGATCATTAACTCTGTTCAATAAATAATTTAATAACTCAGTTATCCCATGCCCCGAAATCGCCGATATACCAAAAACCTTCGTCGCTTGATAATCTTGCTCAGAAATATATTGATTAAGAATCTCCAGTTGTTCACCTGCACCTGATAAATCTAATTTGTTACCAACCACAACTCGCGGGTAGGAGGCAAGTTTTTGGCTATATTGGGAAAGTTCTTTATTCAGAAGAATGTATGCATTTATCGGTTCAGGATCTGCTTGGGGTGAGAGATCGATCAGGAAAAGCAGCAGTAAATTGCGTTCAACATGCCTGAGAAATTGATGACCAAGACCGGCGCCCAAATGAGCACCTTCGATTAGACCGGGAAGATCGGCTACAATAAAGCTGCCCCGATCATCAACCGGCACTACACCGAGATTGGGAGTAAGTGTAGTAAAAGGATAGGCGGCAGTTTTCGGTTTAGCTGCGCTGATCCGGCTTAACAGTGTAGATTTTCCGGCATTGGGAAAACCAACTAAACCTACCTGGGCCATTAATTTTAGCTCCAGGGATATGATTCTTTCAACACCGGGTAAACCCTTTTCAGCCAGGCGCGGAACTCGCCGGCGCGAAGTGGCAAAACGGGCATTCCCCTTGCCGCCTCTGCCTCCTTCCGCCACAAGGGCTTTTTGCCCGGGGCGAATTAGATCAGCGATTAGTCTTTGTTGCTGATCACGTACCACCGTCCCCAGAGGGACAGGAACTAAAAGGTCACTTCCGGTAGCGCCATGACGATTCTTACTCCGACCGTGACCGCCATCATCGGCTTTAAATCGGCGGTTGTAACGTAAATCCAGGAAGCTGTGTTTTGAGGTATCGGCCCAGAGGTAAACATTCCCACCATTACCACCATCGCCACCATCGGGGCCTCCCTTGGCGATATATTTTTCCCGCCGAAAAGACAGAGCGCCATCTCCTCCGCGCCCCCCACATACCGCTAGTTCGAACTCATCAACAAACATTTATCCGGGATCACCTGCAAAGCCTTAGCATAGATAAAAAACAAAAGTCCGGGCTAAGCCCGGACCAGCAAATGGCGAAACTAATTAACCGCCGCTATTTCTTCCGGGTAAACACTGACCTGCTTTTTCGCACGACCGTTTACCTCAAATACAACCCGTCCATCGACAGTCGCAAATAAGGTGTCATCGCTTCCCTTGCCAACATTGAGCCCCGGATGGAAGCGGGTTCCCCGCTGCTTAACTAATATACTGCCCGATTTTACAAGCTGGCCGCCAAAACGTTTGACACCCAGTCTTTTAGCTTTACTATCCCGGCCATTTCTTGAACTGCCTACACCTTTTTTATGAGCCATTTAGAACACCTCGCTTTCATTCCGGATCAAAACATTGACAGCTAACAATTCTTTACGCTTTTATCGCGCTGATTAATACTTCGGTAAAGGGCTGACGATGCCCCTGTTTCCGACGATAATTTTTCTTTCGCTTATATTTAAAAACAACAATTTTTCTTTCGCGTCCATTTCTGACTACTTTTCCTTCAACCCCACACCCTTCAACATAGGGATTACCAATCTTTACTTCGTTTTCCTGGTTTAACATCAAAACTTTATTGAAAGTAACCGTTTCACCTTTTGCTGATGGCAGCTTTTCAACACGAATTATTTTGCCTTCCTCCGCACGATATTGCTTGCCACCTGTTTCAATAATTGCGTACATAAATATACCCCCGTTAAGGACTCGCCGAAGCTGGTAGCCCTATTCAAAGCGGGGCTTTATCAACCTTCTTCGTGCGGTTTAAAGTCTACTCGAGATTTTAACACGCCGGCGAAACCTTTGTCAATCAAAAGCATTCCTGTCAGATAGGTATTTTGCTAAGAATCCTGGTTTTTCGCCTGCGCTCCAGCAGGTTAGGGGGTATAGATAAATGGGCAAAAAGAGGAATAATGGTGTAAAGAGAGAATCATTATATAACTTCAACCAGCAGTTAAGCTGCCCAGACGGACTGAAGCAGCCAGGAACCAATGACTGTCGCCCTCTTCTTATTGATACCAGTTTGTTTAAGTCTTTTTAGAAAGGACAAACTCGTGAACAGGAACACGGATGAATTCTCTTTGTCAATTAAAAATCTACCCTTTGCTTTTGCCTACCACCAGCTGATAACCGATGATCAAAATAATCCGGTGGACTATATATTTTTAGAGGTAAATCCTGCTTTTGAAACAATAACCGGCCTGAAACGCTCTCAAATAATCAACAAAAAGGTTACCGAAGTTTTACCCGGCATTGAAATGAACGACTTTAATTGGATAGTTGAATGTGGGCGAGTAGCTTTAAGCGGGCAGGCAGAACATTTTGTCGGTTATTCCGAGCCATTAAAACGATGGTATGAATTAAGTGTCTACAGTGACAAACCAGGCTACTTTGGCGCATTTTTTAATGACATTAGCGAACGAAAACAGGCTGAAGAAGCATTAATAAATAGCGAAGCAAATTACCGCTTGCTTGCTGAAAACATGGGCGATGTAGTCTGGATCATGGACCTAGAGCTGAATGCAACTTATATCAGCCCATCTTGTCAAAGAGTTTTCGGGTTTACACCGGAAGAAAGGATGCAGCAAACTATTGAACAGAGAATGCCCCCTGCATCCATAGCTTTAATGATTTCTAAATTGCAGGAACAGTTGGCTAAAGGGGATCAAGGCAATTCCGATCACCCGATCTTAGTTCATGCTGAATACTACCACAAGAATGGTCATACAATCTGGATGGAAAGCCTGATAAATGCTTTAAAAGACCGCAGTGGAAAAATTATCGGTATTTACGGATCTTCACGCGACATCTCCGAACGTAAGCTCGCCGAGGAACAAATTAACAAGCTGGCTACTATTGTCGATATCGCCCCAAATTCAATTACTGTCCATGATACAGAGGGAAATTTCTTATACGCTAATGAACGCACTTTTACGATGCATGGTTATGAAAAAGATGAATTCATGCGCATTAATCTGAAGGAACTTGATACTCCGGACAGCGCCAAGCTGATCGCTTCCCGCATGAAAGAAATTAAAGAAAAAGGTGAATCGAGTTTTGAAGTTCGGCACAGGCGAAAAGACGGCTCAACTTTTCCCCTACAGATATTTGTAAAAAAAATTGACTGGTTTGGTAAACCAGCGCTGCTTAGTATAGCCACCGACATTACCGAACGTAAAAAAACTGAAAAAACTCTTGCCGAAAGTGAAAACCGTTTTCAAAAAATGCTAGGCCTAATCCCCGATATGATTTCTATCCATGATACCGAGATGAATATTATCTACAGCAACTGGCAAGGCTTTGCTGCTGTTCCTGAAGATAAGCGCCTCTTAAATACAAAGTGTTACAAGACATACCGCGATCATGATCAAATCTGCCATGATTGCCAGGCAGGCGTGGTGATTAAAAGTAAAAAGCCATTCCAAAAAATAATTAATATTATTGAAG
>Ga0180434_10008484_pt1 | contig 11331 bp, 14 predicted proteins | sample SS_ome_7_FD_132453 | JGI IMG/M metagenome (GOLD analysis project Ga0180434, IMG submission 132453) | Hypersaline lake sediment archaeal communities from the Salton Sea, California, USA - SS_1_D_2 metaG | ecosystem: Environmental > Aquatic > Non-marine Saline and Alkaline > Hypersaline >... | reverse complement strand
TGTGACAGGTGTTTCACGAAACTTTGATTCTGTGCCGATTGATGCTCCAGAAACTCCTTTCTCGCCGTATCGTCTGCAATCTGCTTGCGGTTCAGAAACCACAAAAACATACCGCAGACACTAATCGCGCCTCCTGCCTGTACTGCAATAACGAGCCAATCCATTACGCCACATCCTTTCCAGACAAAGAAACTGAAAGCTATTTTGAGCTTTTCGACTCTGGTTTCTTCTCAGCGCTCTTCTGCGAAGGTTGCTGCGCGAAGGGACCGTTAAGCAGTAGGTCCACTTTCGCCTGCAAATCACGCAATTCGTCAGCGTCCTTCTTTCCGCAGATCTTTTCGATTTTTTCGAACGACATTGTTTTCTCCGATTCGTCTGTTGGTGCTTAAGTTTTTATTCGCTGCAACACTCACTACGCGGCATGTGTCACAACAGCGCTGGTTCCGATAATGCGACCGTTGGGGCCAATGGCCAGCAGGTAACAGCTGCCACCACCTGACAACGTCAGGCTGATGTCCAAGTCTCCGTCAGACTCTGTTGTGCATTCGAGGATTTTGTCCGCAAGGACTTCACCAACAGCACCATCGGTCCCAGCGGCGATTGTGTAGTTGTTCGTGTTCAGCGCTGTCCCAGCCGCGTTGGCGCAGATCAGGATTTTCAAGTGGACAACTTCTGCAACATCGTTACCAAGGACATCCTTCGCCTGACAGGAGACGACAATCGCATCGCCTGCCTCGGCACCCACTGAAAAGGAAACAGACGCCGCCCCACCGAGCACATCGTTAAGGTGTTCTCCAACAATCTTTGCAATGAGCGCGTTCCTGAAAATTGGCTTCAGGAATCGGACCAGGTTGTCACGAATTTGAATGACACTGCGAGCCATGATTACTTTCCTTTGAAACTGTGTTTTTCGATGATGGATTCACGAAGTTCGTTTTGGTTCTTCTTCGCAAGGGACGGATCTTTGGCAAGCATTTCTTGCCGTCTACGCTCCACGATACGAGGGTGGAGAGCGTAGGTTTTTTGTGCCTGTTTCATCTCGCGATTTTTACGACCGTCGACATCAATGATCCCAGTCGTATATTCGCCACGTTCATTAGCGACCTTACGGATCTTGCTAAGGCAGTCGCCATGTCCAATGACAGCAGCAGGGTCTCCTGTGAAGTTGGCCATGCCCTGCTGATAGGTGTCCCACATCGACACTGATCCGCCGTTCTTGACGATTTGTTGGCAGATGAATTCCCGCCGTCCGTCTGGGAGATCCTTGATTCTTCGCATCCCCGACATCACCGTATCGTCAGTCAGCGATCGGGGAGCCTGTTGCGAGGCCAACATGTGAGCCATCGAAACAGACTGTCCCGCATCCACCATGAACTGATAGAAGTCCTGCTTCCACTCGGGCCAACTGGAGACCTCCGCTTGGATCAACGCTCGCCTTGTTTTGCTGATTCTTGCCATCGTTCTTTTCCTCGCTGCTAAACTGACGCTGACTGGTTTTTCAATTCACTGGCCATTCGCATCTGCGCCCCCTTAAACTGGAAGTCAGCAATCGACTTGGCCATGTCCATCTGATGTTTCTGCTGCGCCTGCCGCATGTCGACCGCTTTACTGAGCATGTCAAAGTCAAACTCCTGCTGTCGCATTGCGGAATCGACCTGACCGCCACTTGCGATTTGCTGCGCTTCGGCAGTCTTCTTCATGGCGTCGGCATTTTTGGACGCCGTTTCTGCGCCGGTCTTTTCCATTTCCATCTGCTGCATCGCCTGTTGCAATTGCTGCAGCATCGGGTCAGGTGGTGGTGAAAGCGCGGGCAGTTCCCACTCAGTTGTATCCATGCCCAGGATCTTGCCGAGCGATGAGAGAAACGCATTCAACGGCTCAATGCCTTCGTCGTCTCCTCGAACAGCTGCGACTTGCTGCATTACCGGGAGCAGGAGTTGAGCCATATTGTTCATATTGGCAGCGTCACGTTCACGATTTGGACGCCGCATGTCGCTGGCTTCGCAGGTTGCGTTCATTTCCCGGCAAACCTCCTCTGGGTCTGCACTGGAGACATATTCATCCCAAAGCGTCGAACCGACCGGACCAAGCAGTCCATCAATGTCAGACCCGGAAATCTCAAACGCGGTGAGTGTCTTCAACTGCTGGCAGGCATCCGACATCCAAGCCGCAACATCCAGAGACATCTTCTCGGGACGAACACCGGACTTCTCCTCTTTCGCTGCGGTAGACCTGGCAGAACGATCCTGCGTGCTCGACTGAGCGTACATGAAGTCGATAAGGTTGGTCGCTTTGTTGAACTCATTGGAGCAGTATTCAATGGCACTCCAAATGTCCGTGTTCATTTGTGGTCGATTCAAATACTGAACCATCTTGTTGATATCGTGGTTCATGGATTCTTTGACGCGAACCACTGCAGAGCTTCCAGACGAAAGCGCTTTTTCGACTTGGTCTGCTACAGACTCCAACGCGCCGACGAGTTGCTTGCGGTTTTCGTAAGCGTTTTGGACCGCAGCAGAAACAAGAATGTTCATCGTCACCAGCCAGCCCATTGCTGGGGCCAGTGGTGCGATGGGCCAGGCCGACTTTGAGTCTGTGTAGAAATCAAGGATCGCCACCGGCCAACGCCCATCCATCCAGCAAGGGTAGGGCCATGACAGCATTTCCAGGATTTCGTCGTCGTCTTCTGCTTCCTGGATCTTCTCGGGCGAAGCATTGAGGAAAAATGGACAGTGCGGAGAAACAACAATGTAAGCGTAATCGCCGATCAAATCCTCGAACTCGTCGTGCAATGTTGACTCAACATCGTGCTGTCGAGTTCCCACACCCCCTTTGCTGAAGATTTCATACCAGACCATCCGATCGTGCGTCTGCCCGTTCTCCCTACGGACCTTGTCGTGAGGAGTATTCTTTGAAATCTTCTCGTCGTTCGATTCCGTGGATGCGTACTTTTTCAGTGAGCCAGGCTTGTGACCAAATTTCCTTTCCACTTCGTAGACAGGCGAAACGTGCCTGCGGGCAATCCACTTGGCAGTCTTGAGCCCCGGGTCACAGCAATCCGGGTCAACAAAGAAGTCGTCGATAGATCCGTGGAAAAGTCCCGTGAGAGTTCTTCCAGATGCTGGATAGGAATACTTCTCAGGCCACAAAACGCCACGGCCAGTCAGCATGGCGTCGACAATCGCCCTGTTGCACTCCTTCTCCAATGGGTCTCGCTGTTCGCGCTGGAAGTAATTCAGCGCCCGCTCCATCAAGGCTGCCCTGAGTTTGGAAACAGCCCAGCGCGACTCCTGCATTTCCGTAACCATCTGGTAGCGCTGCGCCACCATGGGGTCAGACTGCGGGTTTCCGAACGTCAGCGGGTCAATTTCAATCGGCTCGTATGGTCGGACATAAACCGTGGGATACTGCCAGAACAGGTACGGGCCGATGATTGAGACAAAATCAAACGCCTTGTTGATCGTCACCTGCACAGAGGGCGGCTCGATCGGGCCGATAAATTCATCGCGAAAGCCGTCCTTCCACATGAACCCGCAGTCCTTCGAGTAGAAGGATCGGCACATTTCCGCGATCTTCGAAAATCCCTCTTTGGCTTTGTGCGCAGCTGCGATCTTCTTCATCCAAGTTGCGGACATCTTGGATTGGAAGTTCTGCAGTTTTGTCTGTTCTTCAGCCATAATTCAGGCAATCAGTCTTCAGTTACAAAATCCCAAGCGCCGTTCTCAACTGCGTGGTTGCGATGCTCGTCGAAGAACGGGTCGTCAATGTGGCGAATCCACATATCCGTTGGTTCCAAAGCAGTGAAGCCTTGGCGAATCAAAGAAAGTTCGGCCATCGACGCATTGTTTGGATTCACCCTTGTTACAATTGCCGCGACGGGTTCACTGCCGCGCTCTCCATGTTGATACCAGTGAACTAAATTCCCGACCTTGATGGACTCAGGGTTGCGAAGTGTTTCAGTGTTCTTTGTTTCAGCCTTTGGCATAAAAATCTTTCCTCGTCAAAATGGTTAAGCGGCTGCTCCGGGGCCAATTCTGATAACACCACCAGACTTTGATCCCGGGGCCTCAGTGGAAGTCATATCTTTCCAGAAGTCGCCGAAGTCGTCCCATGCGTTGCGACCGCCAGACGAACGCGAGGCAGGTGGGACGTAGGTTGGATTTGACGCGATCCAGTATTCAACGCAGACGCGACAATCGTTCTTCTCACGCTCATTGGCACGCTCCAAAACAAAATCGCCCTGCATTGCAAGTTGATTGTTTGCCAACTGGTACGCCGTGTTCGGGCAGTTCTCGTTGACAATCCGCAGGCGCGGATACCCGCTCTTTCCAACCCTCAATGCGTTTTCGACCATTTCCCGGCGAATCGGAAACTCCGGATTCCCGATGTGAAAGCCCGCCGCTGGACCCGGATTCAAACAGCTGACTTCCCACTCTTTGAATCTGGCAGAATAGTTCGTAGCAATTGATTCCCGGTGTCCCTCGGGAATTCTGCGACCAGCCTGATTGTCGATAATCCAACGGTTGAACAGAAACTCAGCGCGTGGGTTCCACTTGAATAACTGCTCGGCAATATCCCACGCGGTTTTTCTCCCAGCGTAGAGTTCGCGGTAAATCACAAGCGTCGGTTCGTTATCTGTCCACAGATCCGTTGGTGGGATTGCCCCCAGCAGTAAGCACGGCTTGGTTGTTCCGGGGTCGAGGATCAGTTCATGTGTCCAATCGACGGGAGGAATGCCGTTGTTCTGCCTCAAGATTTTCGCAATAGGGTCGTCAAGAGCGCTGTCATACGGAACAGCACAGTGAACGTCCTTGTCGAAGAAGGGGTAAATGCGAGAGTTCTCTGTGACAAACTCCCCAAAGTTTCGGGCTCGCCACTCTTCTTCGGACATCCCCTCTTTGCGTTTCCGCTTTTCGTCAGCCGGAATGAACGGGTTGTTTTCGAAAACAAAGACAAACTCTTCGACATCTGCCTTTTCACGCTCGCCACGCTCAAGCTCAATCTTCTGTTCTTGAGCCCTGTCCTTCAGTTCGACAAGTGCAGTATTCCCCTTGCGTGGCCAAGACGACCAGTAAATTCGCCCTCGCTCATCGGAAACACGCATCTGCCATTCTGTGTAATGATCGGGGTACTCGATCGCTTCGTCGATCCAGATCACGTCAACAGGTTCACCCTGTCGAGGCTCCCTGGCTGTCGACGGAAAACACCAGATCTCCGCTTTGCCTGGCAGATGGACGTGTGTGAATTGGCGACTGGACTTTGATTCCCATGTCCAACTCTTGGGGTCAACTTCGCTGGCTGGGATAAACGGCGGTGCAGGTTTGATTTCGTCGATACGCGCGTAGTCATCCGGCTCCCAGGGACGCCAAGCTCTCCATGATCCTGTCTCGCGATCCTTGATCATCTTGTAGACGCCCGCTCGAAACAGGAGTCGGTGAATCGTGGAAAAGTGATCAATCTTCAGCCCGATGATCCATATCTGCAGTTCTCTCCCCTGCTGATGCTTTCGGCGACAGTCGATTTTCTTCCCGTCCCATGTTGTGATTTCCATGTCACGGGCAATGGCGGCTGTCAATGCTGCGGCGTTAATACTCTTTCCGCTACGGTTGCCACCGCGAATAAGACATTCCGAAGACTGGCTGCGGAATAACCCGGTCTGATCAGCAAACGACGGATCAAGCCTTGGGTCAATTGAACGGTACATCAGCAAGCCGTCCATCTGGCGACGGGCAAGTTCCCTGGCTGCTGCGACTGCACTATTCAAATTCGACATCGTCGCCCTCCTGTGAAATCAGTGGAGTGGCGCGTTCGACAACAATCTCCCCAGCCAGTGACCGCACATACTCTGGATTCGAATCAAAAACGTGGCGCAGCAATCGTCGACAGTAATCCTGATCGGAGTTGATCCACTCGACGATCAATGGAGTCACTTCAGATTGCAACTCAGAAAGTTTTTTCTTGTCGAGGCTTTCGGCGTCGAGGTCCAGTTTGTCGCTGTCCCTCAGCATGTTGGCAAAGAATGTCGAAAACCTCAGAACCAACGCCTTGTGTGCAATTCGCTGATTCTTCGGGATGTCTGCAAGATTGACGGTGTCTGTGAACTGCTGACCCATGATGCGACCAAGGGCTGGCCCTCCTCCCATCTCCTTGACAGCAGCAGCGAGCACAGACTTCAGGCTTACATCTTCAGTCGCCTCGTATTCTGTTGTCAGGTCAGTCGATGCCATCGCGTCGTTAAATCCTTTTTGATGAAAACCGCCAAGCCCACAGGAAGCAACGTGACTGCGAGCTTGACGGTTGCGAGGAAAACATTGAGTCGCCAGTGGTCAGTAAGAACCTTTCCCTTTGGTTCCTTCCTGTTTACCGGCCAATTTGTTTTTCGAATCAACGTTCGAAACAGTTCCCTTCGGCAGCTTTCCAGCGTCCGAACCTTTCTTTTCACCCTTCATTCGAAGGCTCCTGTTAAAACTTAAAGTCGGCAATTCCGGCGACCTTGGCATCTGCCACGGCTCCGATTGCTTCAATCATTTTGCCACAGCAGTAGATGTCGTTGGTCCCTGCTGTGTGAGCAGAAACCCGTCCACTTGCTGCAGGCTGGACAAGAGCCCCGGCTGCAACGTCGTTACCACCGTCAGACAAAAACTTGCAGTAGCCCTTTTTGATGAGCCAGAAGTTTGCGTCGTCTGCAATAGTTCCCGTGATGCACCACGGAACAACACCCTCGGCAACAGCCGCGGCGCTGGTGGCGGCTCCGACGCCCTCACCAACACCCTCGGTGCTCGTGCTGTGCAGAACGATCTGCCCGGCACTCAGCGTTCCGCCCGATTCGTTCTTAACTGCCATGGCGACAATCTTTCGACCATGCAATCTGCCGCGATTCGGTCCAACTGCGCTCAGGTCAGTTGCCTCGAACTCTTTGATGGTCCCGAGCAAACTGTCGGGAATTGTCCCGACTTCGTTTAACTCAGAGGCTGTCAAAAAATCATTCATCGTTTCACTCCGCTAATTCATTGGTTTCTGGTTTCAGAGACAGTTGAAGTCGCAGAGCGTTACGCGACCGCTGCGTACTTTCCGAAGAACTTGGGCTGGAATCGGTAGTTCCCGCCGCAAATCGAAATCATCAGGTAAGCCTGATTTGGCGTTGACCACACTGGACCCTCGAAGGAGAACAGCTGGTTCTTCGCAGTGAAGAACTCCATCATCTCAGGGCAGATGTAGTAGCCTGTTCCTGGAGTCACGTCGTAATCGCGTGTCACCCAAGTTCCGTCCATTTTCCAAACGTCAGTCGCGAAGCCCATTTCTTCAGCTTCGACTGGAACTGTCATTTGTTCGCGCGGACGCAAAAACGACTCGAAGTCGTTGAACAGGTCGTTGGCCAGCAAGTGAACGTAAGGCGACTGAGTCGATTTCATCTTCCCGCAGCGATGAGTCTGCGCGTTCTTCATGTACTGCATGATCTCTTCGCAGTTGTCGATCCACTCAGTTCCGTTCTCCCAGGAACTGCTTGACGTATTGAGAACCAACGGAGAGATAAAGTCGTACTGAGGATCACCCTTACCAAAAGGCCAGTCTGTTGCAGCGTTGGCGTTTGGAGAGGTTGAAAGATTGGCTGACCATGTCCCGTTCTGTGCTGCCAGAGCCGTACTCAACCCACCATAGGTGTCGCTTGGCTGTGCAACCTTATCGGCTGTGACAGTCGTGCCGGTTCCCATGAAAGACTCAAGGCCATGGAACCAACTGGTGTTGGTGTAGCCGTCGTTGTAAAACAACGCGCAGAACGCATTCTGCATCGCCATCTTCAGGTCTTCGATCTTTTTGTCAGCGAGCTTGATGATCTGCAGATCACTTGCCGCATTCTGTTCGGCTTCGTGATAAGAGATCGACTCGGTTGACTTGAAGTATCGTGGCTCAATGGTCAACTGGATGCGGTTCTGAGTCGTCGTGAACTGAATGTCCTGGCGATTCGTGAACGGAGTCACACCAGGTTCTTTGTACTTCACGGTCCAAACGGAAACGTAACCGTGATTGGCGTTCAATTCGATGACGCCATACTTTTCCATGAGGGCCATCGCGAGGCGATTCCGGAGGGTAAGATCACTCTCACCTTTCCAGTATTTAGGCGCAGTCGACCGAACGACCTGCAACCCCGCCTCGACAGTTGATGGAAGGACTGTCGTAGACATAGATCAAATCCCTTTTAGCTTTGCCGCGCTCTCTCTTCCATCGCCATTTCGAGGAATCGGTTACGTCGGCCAATCATTTGAGGGACGTGTTCTGAATTGGGAACTTCCCGATCAGGAGTACGATCTGTGTCTCCGGGCTGCGTCCCAACTTTGTGGGAGCCTTCCTCAGCCTTCTTCCGGAGAAACGTTCGCTTGCGTGAACGCCCATTGGTGGTTGCCCCGTTATTATCCGGCGAGGCTCCGGTGTTTCCTTCTTCACTTTTCGTGGCGAGCATTGGCCCGATCGCATCCAGCGTGCGAACAATCTCCTTGTGCATTGCCATGAAATCTGAACGGTCTTGCTCAAGCAGCTTTTCCCACATTGAGGAATAAGCCTGTCCTTGAGCCGTCTTGGTTCCGTCAGCGTTGTACCAGCGATCCTTCTCTTCGGACCACAAACTTGAAACCTGGTTGTACTCTTCCTCGGCGGCTGTCCGCTGGACGACTTTGTCGATTTTCTGCGACTTCTCGGAAAACTTCTCTTCGAGTTCCTTGAGGCGTGCTTGCAGAACTGGCTCGATAATCTTGTTGATGATTCCAACAGGATCTTTCGTAAACGCTCCGGCAAACTTTCGCTGCGACCGCTCGTAAGTGTTCAACTGCTCGGCGTACTTGCCAAGCTCCGGGAGCTTCGACTTGAACATTCCGCTTTCTGGATCGCGGTAGACCTGACCGTTCTGGGCAAGCTCAATCGCAATCTCGTCGGGTTGCTCATACTTCAGCAACGCGGCGATTTCCGGATGCAACTCGGGAGCCGACTTCACCGTCTCAGCAGGAGCCTCGGCTTTCTGCTCAGGCTTCTCAGTTTCTTGTTTTGACTTTTCTTGCGACGACTGCCACTCCAGAAACTCTTGAAACTTCGGCAGGTGCTGTTCGAATTGCTGGTACTGCTGGAGCTTTTCAGCGTCGGGCATCGACTCCAGTTCTTTCTGCAATTCCTCGAAGTCGCTCAAGAATTGGTCGTCATCGTAATCATCGTCGAGCTCGTAACCACGACTGCGAAACACCTCGACAAGATTTGTCGACTTGGAACCTGAATCTGAGTCATCGTCATCATGGTTTTGCGCCTGACCTTCGCCGGTTTCGCCAGCCTTGGCACCGTCACCCAACTGGGGCTGCACCCCGTCTGAGTTTCCGTTGACTGGTGTTTCAGTGGCAGTTTGACCGTTTGCGGAATTGTCAAGAAGCATGGGTTCAAAATCTCGCTGCGAGTAGCAATCGTGTTACGTCTGAACCGATCTTCTGTGTGAATTGAGAATTATGTCAATACGATTCGATCGAATATATTTCGGTTTTCCCATCAAAACGCCACATCTATCCTCCTGACTACTCGTCGACCTGTTTTTTTCCTCCAGACTTCGCGTACTTATGGTTTCCTTGCCGTTGGGGGCCATCGAGTTTTTCAATCGTCCAGAAGTAGCCGCCACACCCGGGAGTGGTGCAGTATCGCTTCCTGCGTTTACCGTTCCTTGAGTCGAACGACTTGACAACATCAAAGCTCGTTCCGTTGCAAAAATGGCAATGCGAGTATTCGTGGCTGATCTTCTTGCTTTTGGCCATTGTTTTCCTCCAGTGACAGACAAGTTTCCTATCGCACGACAGTAGCGAATATGATACTCTCGGCCAAGTTTATTTGTAGACTCGCGAGGAAAGCAACGTGTCTAAAATCAACCAGAAGATCTGCAGTCACTGCGGAGCGCTTCGGTACGAAAAGGCGATTGTCAGGAAGTGGAGCGATCAGAAAGACATTTGCCAGGCTTGTATCGACGAAGCAAAGATCAAAACGAAGAAGCTGAATCCACCGCAATTAACCAATGGGATTCGCCGACTTCTCGACCGCGCTGACGCGGACGCAACCATGATCGCCACATGGGTCCGCCACATCTGGCACCTGCTCGACGGTATGGGAGGCGCAGCCCGGGCGATCGTCGAGGCCGCAAACTACACCCCGGAGGGTCACTTGAAAGAGGGGCGATACAAAACGCTCGTCATTCAAAACAAAGCGCTTCTGGCGATGCACATGGCTCAGTGTCTCTCTGCTCTTGACGAGCGAGCCCTGCGAGAACGCGAGATCGAGATCAATATGAAACGCTCGATCAAAGAGCTTTCCGGGGAAGAGCTCAAACAGATTGTCACCCCGATCGCCGCAGCACTGGTCAAGAACAATCCACAGATTGCCGTCGTCGCGCTCGAACAAGCCGGATTTGAAGTCACGTTGAGAAAGAAGCGAAAGTCAAACCGCAAAACCAAGAAGAGCAAATGAAGATTCGAGATATGATTGCTATCAGCAAGGAAGAGTCCGGGGAGTTCCGGGAGGTGACGGCGGAACTGACTGTGAAGGCGAGTTACACGGTTCCGACCCTTGAGGTCGTTTCTGCTTCGCACGTTGATCCTGTGGAGCGGGTCGAAGAGGATGTTGTCTATCAAATTGATCGCTTTCTGTTTGAAGATGCTCGGCTGGCGTTCGAGGATTTCAAGCGGGCGATGGTGCTGCATCTCGACAAAAATGTGTTCCGGGATGTGGAACTGTACGAGGGACTGCAAGAGAAGGCGGATCGTGTTCGGCGGCTTTTGTCGATTGATGGCGAGCGTGGATATATTTAAGGAGTCAAAGTGAACATTAACGACCTCCCAGAACCTGGATCGCCAGAATTCAAGAAACTGCTCGGCGAGAAATCAACGGGCAAGAAGTCTGTCAGCCAACCGGCGTCGGAGGCTTACAAAAAAAACTTTGACGCCATTTTCGGAAAACAGGATCTGGAGAAGAACGAGAAAAAGCAAGGGGTGATCGAGCCGGATTTGCATACGCACAAGATTTCGCAGCAGATTGAAATTCCACAGAGCATGACCGAGGGGTCGGTAGGTCCGTTTTGTGATGCGGAATCGCTTGGCTCATTTAAGAAGGAATACGAAAAGTATTGGAAGGAAATGGGCGAATGGATGTTCAAAGATCAACTTCAGGGAGATTGGCCGAATGGAGCCGGGAGCTCTGATTACGACGCATATCCGGGACTGACGAAAAACGTTTTCGACAAGTCGAACGATAATCTTTGGAACTCGTCCATCGAAAAGTCTGGTGTTTTTGACAAGATCAAACAGTGGCAAATCA
>Ga0180434_10008483_pt1 | contig 11332 bp, 17 predicted proteins | sample SS_ome_7_FD_132453 | JGI IMG/M metagenome (GOLD analysis project Ga0180434, IMG submission 132453) | Hypersaline lake sediment archaeal communities from the Salton Sea, California, USA - SS_1_D_2 metaG | ecosystem: Environmental > Aquatic > Non-marine Saline and Alkaline > Hypersaline >... | reverse complement strand
TCGACGAAAGGATTCGCAAGTACATCATGGGGAAGAAAAAGAAGGCGTAATTTGTCATGAGAATGGTGGATGAGGCATTTGAAGGTTTGAAAGGAAATGACCATGAAGAAATCCACCATCACCGCAGGGGCGTTGCTCGCCTTTGCGGCGGGATATGCCGCTGCGGCGTTGCTCGCCTTTGCAGCGGGCTATGCCGCTGCGGAAGCCCAGGTCCAGGCCCAGGCCCCCGAACGCAAGCGCAAGCGGCCCTCCAAGCGAAAGCGCCGCCAGCGCAAGAAGCGCCACGCCAACCGGCTGGCGCGCTGGCGCTACGGGGTAAAGGAGAACGTGGGGTGACCAAATCGGAAAGGAGGAGTCATGGAAACGCCAAAGGGAAAGCAGGTGAAGATGACCAAACTCGGGGAGCCGCGATGGCGTCTGAGCGCAGGGGACCACGAGATCTTCATCGAGAAGACGGGCCAGAATGAGACTCGCCTGGAGCACCAGAACGGTGATGAGATCGGCACCTACCCTGCTTGGTCGCCGGCAATGAGGGACGCGTTGAGGATTTTCGACCGATGGGACGATGCCAGCAAACCACTACACGAGACGGTGGACGAGGCCGCGGAAGAAGCCGAGATGCAGATGATGCTCCAGGATATGCTGGAGAAGATGGTGCCCCTAGAGGAGAGGCTGGAGCCCCTGGCGACGCAGGTACTGGACGAGGCCCTGCGGGCGACGATCACAGCCACCGAGTGGAAGATCGTGCGCCAGGCCCTCAACTTCACGAAGAGCATGCTGCGGCACCACGACCTGCAGCAGATTCGTCTCGAAAAGAGACGATGAGGTACGAGGTCGTCTGGTCCGGCAGAACGGCACTCGAGTGCAGCACCTATGTCCTGGACTGCCTCGACAAGAAGAGCTGGGACAACTTCCACTTCATCACGCTCCACGTGGTGGACCGGAGCTCCAGGCGCATCGTCCACGCCATCGACGTGCCGATCGACGAGAAGAGAGGTTGGCCGCGGAACATGGCTCTCGAGCGCATCGGCATCCTCTCCAGAGAGCTCGAGGCAGTCATTCTCGGGATCCAGGATCAGCTGGATGACGGCCGAATGTCCTGGTCGGACATCCGAGTATGAAGGGACGCAAGTCCCTTCTTTTTACCCCAAAAACAGCGCGAGTTTACGTCAAAAGAATAGTGGCGACAGGACTGAAATTCGGGCTTCGGTCACCCGAACGGACGTCCATCTATAGCCCCTCTACGGGGGTTTCCGCGGCCACGACCTGGTCGTGCGGTCAAACTTGGGGGACACATACCGACGCCCCAAGAAAGTTCGGTGTAGGGAAAATAGAGTACAGCCGCGCCTGAAACAAATAGACGGCAGCACCGTAGGTACCGCGATAAGGGCCGACAGGGAAAGGGGGTGCGCGCGAGCTCACCTTCTTTCTTTATTTTTACCTCGAAAGCAAGCGACTTTCTGTCACAAGAACAGTGAAGGATTGGCAGTAAACACTTGAAAGGAGTGGCCATGAAAGTAGGTGTCTCGCTCTCTGGAATCATCCTCGGCACGCTCAGTGGAGAGTTAAATGTCGAGGACCTCGACGCCGCCTACGTCGGGTGTCGAATCGAGTACGCGCTGGGGGATCTGGGCACCCCCATCGAAGCCACCTGGGGAGGCCAAAAGGGTGAACAGGAGTCCCAGTATCACCACCCGGTCGACGAGGAGGCCTTCACGTCCGCACGCCACCGAGAGAACTGGGTTCGGGTGCGGGCCAAGATGCAGAAGCTGCACGAAGAGGGGAAGCTCTACCGGACGAAGAGAGCCTACCAGGACGAGGCCCACCGGCTCCTTCGTGAGGGACACCGGGTGTGGATGAAGAGCCACGGCTGGATTCGCCCGGACAGAAAGTCCGGATCGGGGTCGTTCGGATCGAGCTACGATCTGGACACGTGGGAGCTTCGCGTCTACGAAGGCGACGACATCGCCACGTACGTGAACGTGTCCCCGTTCCACAACGACCGGTTCTACGAGAGGGCCAAGAGAGGAGACATCGATGGAGCAAAGCGGTACCTCGAGGGTCTCCAGAAAGCGACGTAAAAGAAAAGAAGAGGGTTTGTCGCCCTCTTCTTTTTACGCGGCTATACGACGTGTAGCCTACCAGCCCGGACCCCGCAGCTCGCCGTAGAGCTGCGTGATCGTATCGGTCTGGAGCTGGCACAGCGTGGTGAGCTTGAGGAGATGTGTGGTGAGCGTCTGAAGCCAGACATCCTCACCACGCACAGTGATCGGACAGCCCCCCTTAGCTCGCTGGAGGGTAGCGTAATGGGCCCGAGCCAACTGCAGGCTCTTCCCCAACTCGTCTGTGGAGTCGAGCAGCTCCAGGCCGATGTCGCGCATCTCGTGGATCTTCCCCTCCACCGTCTGGGGGTGGAGGGGCGTATCGTCCAGGCTATCCGGTATTTCATCGGTCATCAGAGAGGCCCTCCCTAATCGTGTCCACGACCCCTCGCTTCATCCACTCGTCTCGATCGTGCGTCACGTCCCGAACCTCGCCGGTCACGACATTCTTGAAGGAGATGGTGAACCTACGCCCTTTGCCGTCGAAGGTGTGGAACTCCCACGCATCGATCTTGACCTTCTTGAGAGCCTCGGTGAGCTTAGACAAGGAGATATTGGCCGCATCCATGATCGAACCGAACTGCTTGCTGAAATATTCAGCGATGATTTCCTGGGACATTTCGACGTCTCCTCCAGTCGGGACGAGGGTTTAGTCCCCGTCTTCCTCCTCGTCTTCCTCCTCGTCGGAGATGTCCTCGGAGTCGTCCTGCGATGGCTCACCCGGCAATTCCGGTTCCGGCGCAGTCTCCTCGGACTTCTCCTCGGCGACCTTGGGCTCCTCGCCGCACACGTGCTCCTCGCACCACTTCTCGACGCCCTCGCCCTCACGGACGGGGTCGCTCTTGGCCGAGCACTTCCGGCACTGCACGGTCTGGTCACGGCCGGTCTTGAAGATCACCTGGAACTGTTTCTCATCCATCTCTTTTCCTTTCACGAAGTCCCTTGACTGGAGCCTCCTCTACTCGATGGCGAGGACGTCTTCCTCCTTCACCATGATAAAGTTACCCATGTCGGAGGAAACCTCGTGGCCGGCGTAGTCCGGGTAGTGGACCACGTCACCGACCGACATGGCCATGGGCCGGCGGGGCCACTTCTCGAGGATCTCCTCCTCGCTCTTGTCCTTCTCGTAGCCGTTCTGCTTGCCGAAGAACAGGTCCAGGGCCAGGCCGTCCACCGGCTTGCCTGGGCCCACCGCCTCGACGTTGCCCTTGTTGATCCGCTTCTTGGCCGAGTCCGGGATCTCGATCCCACCCTCCGTCGTGCCCGGGGTGGTGTGGGGCGTGACCAGGACCCAATCGTTCAGGGGAGCCGGAAGGCCGTCTTGCAACTCACTCACGAAAGTAATCCTCCAACTTCTGCAAAGCATCCTCGAGCGTCTCGAAGACGAAAACCTTGGACACCGGCCGCTTCGACTTCGGCAACTGCTGCGCCCTGATCTCGCCCATCGCCGGCAGCTCTCCCGCCTCGACGAGCGACTCGGGGTCGACCGCTTGCTCCTCCATCTGAACGACCTCAACGATGAATCCGTTCTGGGCCCGCTGCAAGTACGCCGCGGACTCCACTTCTGCGTATCTGTTCATGTCCCTCACTCTATCGAGCACGGGGCGACCCACCGACAGTTGGGGCAGATCTCGCCGCATCCGACTTTCATGTGTGTCCCGCAGCAATCGCACGGGCGCAGGTCCTTGAGATCCTCGACGGAGAGAACCTCCGTGGGTGCCTCCTGAGAGGCGCACTCTTTGGGCTTGGGTGTCGACCCCATGTCCGTGTCGGCCGACTCCCTTTCCTCCAGGAGACGCTTCGTGACGTACTTCTCGAACTCGTCCAGGAGAATCAGCGCCTTGCTGCCCCTCCACGTCATCGTGACGTGATCCTTCCTCACGACGATGGTCTGGCACCTCGGGCAAGAAAACACGTCGTTGAAAAGCTGCCTGTACTGAATACCGCAGTCACAATAGCCACCGACCATGAGGGCCCCTCCTCCTTGTAAAAGATGTCCAACATCTCGTGACAGAAGACAAGTTCGGATTGTGGTGCCCAATTATAGCCAGATAGTTATAAAGAAAAATACCTATTTTTGGCATAAGATAACTGAATGAACAGATTTCTTTTTTGGGGAGAGGAGTGATGTCAGAATCCTTTGCAGGACGAGAAATTCCCGAAAAGCTTAGAGAGGTGCTGGACGCAGTTCCGGAGTCCATCAGAGACCTCTTGAAGAAGGCCTTCGAGGAGGGGGCAGGAATCAAAATCGTCGAGGTGGACGAAGCGGCCGAGGAGAAGAAGAGGAGGAAGAAGCCGTTGATGAAGGACGTCATCAAGAGCCTCCTCAACCCACCGAGCACCGGGGAGATGGTCAAGATGGCCGTCTCAAGATTGCTCGCGGAAAACGACATCAGATGCTCCATGTGCATCGCCGAGACACAGGAGAGGGCAGAGAACAGCGCCAGGCCGGTCATCGCCCGCTGTCTGGCCGGAAGAAGCGTGACCGCAGCGCTGCTGCACGTGGGGATCAAGCTCGCGAATGATCTCGACGAGAAGAGCCAGATCGATCTCATCACCAAGACGATCGACATGATCGCCAAATTCGCGAAGAAGCGAAAGGATTGATCTGAGAGGGGCGAAAGCCCTTCTTTTACGGGAAAGGAGTTGGAGATGCTCACAGCAGAAGAAGCCCGGAAAGAACCAGGCGTCTACAAGTACGTGCGACTGTCGAATGACGAATTTCGATTCGTGCCCCTGCTGGCCAAAGTAGACCACAAAGAACTCGTGGCTCCCGGAGAGACCGCAACGGGGGCCGGAACCATCCTGATCGCGCCCGGCCGCTTCAAGTACGTGAACTACGGATCGTTCAGCCTGGACATGGGTCCGTCGGACGATATGGACTTGCTCACAACAACCCTCGGTCTTCCAGGGCAACACCTGGAGAGGTCGTTCAGATGAAAAACAGGAGGTGAGATGGAAGTGACCAGAAGCGACCTCGAGAACGTCGTCTACGGTGTCGATAAGAGAGGCAAGCCCATTCATTCTGGAACGAAGCATGTGAGAGTGGAGCCGGGGCGCCTGGTGGCCACGGACGGCATGGTGCTGATCGTGAGAGAACTCGAGCACAGCGGGAAGAAGTTCGAACCGTTCTGTGTCTCGGTCAAGGACGTCCGTGCCGCGCTCAAGGACAAAACCAACCACAGCGTGTGGGAGAGCGGAGGCACCGTCCAGATCAACTCAGGCAACGAATTCATGGCCAAGATCGGCCATAGAGTCGTAGCCAAGCAGGACACGGGCTACGTCAAATGGGAAAAGATCCTGAAGGGGGTCAGGAAAACACGCAAGGGGGCCGTAATGGCCCGATTCAATCCCGAGGTTCTGATGCGAGCACTGCAAGGAATGAAGGACGCCGACAACGTCGAACTCAGGGTGTGGAAAGACGACGAAGCCGTCCGTCTCGACGGCAGAGCCGAGAACGGCCGTCAGGTCATGTCACTCGTGATGCCGCTCATTCTCAAGACGTAGGGCCTTCGGGCCCTATTTTACTCAGACCGCAGCGGCAGGCTTGGGCACCTTGGGGACCCCTGGACGGATCTTCTTCTTGAGCCAGGACCCGACGTCCGCAAGGATTCGCCGACCAAGCCCGCGCGTGTCGTACTTGGGCGTACGCCCGCCTGCGCGCTCGAAGCGCCCCGCGAGCTCCGTTGCCTTCTCCACCTGCTCCAAGAGAGGTGAGCCACCCAACCAGGAGACCGTGCGCCCCGCAGGCCCACGAATGCCGGCACGAGACTGATCGATGCCCGGGCGCGCCAGATAATTCCCAAGCTCGCTGTGGGCAAGCCCCTGACGTAACAGGTTGGTGCCGGTGTGGGCCAGCCCCTTGGCCAGGATTGGGCCCACGACGGGGACGCCGTGCGCCGCGGCGCCCAGCGCGCCAACACTGAGACCCTTGGCCACGTTCTTGGCCGTTGCCGACCCCTTGGTCCCCTCCTTCACCCCGATAATCTCACCAGAAGCCGGCTTGGTGGCCTTCTCGACCTTAGAGAGGGCGCGCTTCACGTACTTCCTCGGCAAACGTCCGAGAAGTGACGACTCTCCCGTGGCCGATCCCAGAGTGATGGGCCGATCGAGCTTTTCCCTGACCGCAGCCTGTCTGAGAATCTTGTAGAACTCGGGCGGCATGTGCTGGATCTTCGCGATCTCCTTCTGGATGTTGCGAATCTCCTTCGGCCCCACCCCCTTGGTGCCCTTCTCCGGGACCTTGGGCATGTACTGCTCCACAAGACCCTCGAGGCCGCCCAGGGCCATCTGCGGATTGGTCTCCACCATCCGGGCGAGTCGGCTGAGGCGCGTGGCGTGCGGCTTGGCCGCAGGAACCTTCCGGGCCTCCGCCTCGAGACCCTTGACCATCTGGATGCGCTCCTGCGGGGAGGCGTTCATGTACCTCTCGAAGTGCTCCGGAGACTGGCGGCGCATCACCTCAACTTCTCCGGCGCCACGAGCCATGTTGTAGAGTTCGTTCACTTCAGGGCCGAAGAGCGCATTGACGTTGCTCAAGGACGACGAAGGAGCCTGCTGGCCGGCCATGCCGTGGCGATACCCCTGCCGCATGATGTCGGGGAAGAAACGAGGGTCGCTCATCATCTGGCGGAGATAGGTGTTCACGAGGGCGTGTCCCGCGACACCCCCGGCTACCGTCGATGTGATGGGGCCGAACCCCCTCTTCTCGAGCTCGTCGACGAAGCCGCGATAGAAGGATGTTCGGTCCACTACACCGCCCCACCCATGCCCAGGCCGCCCATGAGTCCGGTGGGTCTCTTGGCCTGAGCACCGACGAGCCCCATGCGGGCGGCACGGTCCTGTGCCTTGGCTTGCATCTGGGCCGGGCTCCGGCCCAAGAGCCTCTTCGCGCCGCCCACGGCCGCCCCGCCGATGCCCTTCACGGCCTCCATGCCCGTCTGGGCCACCTGCATCTGCGTGAAGGGGTCGGCGCCCTTGAACCACTTGGCGCCCTTGCCGGCGAGGCCCCTGACCCCACCCTGTGCCTTGAGGGCCTTGGAGCCGGCACCGATCAGCTTGCCGACGAAACCGCGCTTCTCGAGCTCGTCGAGGAAACCTCGGATGAATGCCTGATTCATGGCCGACTCCTTCTTCATTTGCTTCCGGGGCACGAGCGGACTGGGCTTGAGCTTCTGGTCGTACTGCTGGAGGTCGACGTAGTTCCCCCGAGAGTTGACCCCGGTCGCGTTGCTCTGTGCTCTCATCGCTCCCTTTCCGGCAGCTCGAACAGCCTACAGCTAGCGCAAGGTTCATACTTCCTGTCCCCAGGAACACTCTTACCGCAAAACCGGGACGCTGCATGACGGCACTTCGGGTGTTCCTTCGGACTTGCGAACTTGCATTTCATACTCAGAGTCTACGCCCGAAGGGACCAAAATAAAACCGGCCTCCGCCCCGAGGGGTTTCGGCCGGCCCTCCCGAAGGAGACGTCGAGTCTGCACTCGTATAACGATTAAGAGGAGAAAATCTACGAGACGCTGCCAGCAGGCACCAGGCCCTCTGTCTGGAGCATCGCCCAGACGCGCTGCTTCACGTTGTTGTAGACGCTGGTGGTGCCGTCCGTGGTCTCACCGATCTTGGTGATCACGTCCTCCCCTGACAGCTTGGCGCGCTTCTTGCCGACCTCGACGAAGGTGCCTTCGTCCATGTACCCCTCAGCCCACAACACGTCGACAGTCGTCGCCGAAGCATCGTTGGGGTTGATGCGAATCTTGAGCTCGACAACGTGAAGGTGTGTTGCTGTCTTCTCTTCGACAGTCTGAACCTCCCGGGTCTCAGGAGTGGTTGGTTCGAGAGGCATTTCTTTTCTCCTATTCGTAAACGATGGAAGACTCCGCAGACGCCAACTGTTTCGTCACAGTGTTGACGCTCCACATCTTGGGATCGAACACCCCTGGGAATTTGAGAGTGATCAGGTCGATGTTGCTGTGTCCGAAGTGATCTACGAAGTTCTGCACGATGGCCGCTTTTTCGTCTTCGGTGAAGTTCTCATAGACGGCTGCACGACCGACGAGCTCGTACGCTGTCTCCCCCGAAACACCAATGGGCCCGTGCAGTTCGCAGGATGTCGCGCTCAACCACGCCACTGGCATAAATCGCTTGCCGATGAGTTTGATAACGGTAACGTCACTCGACTCGTTATCTCCGAGGGAAAGGTCCGAGATGATCGCGCCATCCACCGAACACGTTCCGGAGCTGAGGACCACTTCTCCTAATCCCTTACCCTGGTGACCAAGGATAGCGCCGTTGCTCGTGTCATAGATCACAGCGGTCCAGTGAGACATCTATCACTCCTATTAGTAAGCGGCTTGACCGGTCGGCTGCCAGTCGGATCGAATAAGATCTCTTCCGGGACCGGCGAGAGATCCACTCATCTTGTTATAGTTGCTTCCAGTCCAGTCCAGAAAGATGTCGTAAGACCCCCCGTTGTTGTAACTGTTCAGTGCTGCGAGGAGGCAGCGATGACAACCAGAGGAGTTCGCTGTGTAGATCCCTGTGCTTCCGTTTGAAACCGTCGTCACTCCGTTGAGGCCGAGATTGTCGCACAGCAGAAGTTGGACTCCATACGTCCCCGCAGAAATCGCGGACACACCGGAGATTTGAGAATAATCCACGTTGTCGAACGTGATGCCCACATACGAGGATGACCCATCGTTGTAGCTTTCCAACGCCGATCCGGTGATGGACGTACAGTCTTCCAGCCAGATGCCTTTGTTACTGTTTTCGGCCGTCTGGATGCCGTTCAGTTTGATCCTATAGCAGTTATTTCCTCCCTGAAGATAGAACCCGTAGATGGTGCTGGACCTGACGTTCACATGAGAAATCTGACAGTGCTGGGTCGAGGTGCCTACGTGCATTCCGGTTCCCGACGTGGTGTGAATCGTTGCATCAGAGAACGTCGAGTACAGCCCTCCATATATCCGGATGCCGTACGTTGTGGAGTCGTGAACAGCGAGATTCGAGAAGGTAGAATAGGCATTCCCGTAGAAGTAGGCCCCATACGAACCAGAGTCGTACGCTGTCAGCGCCGATCCGGCTGAGTAGTTGGAAGATATATAAAGGCCGTAACCGCCTGCGCTATACGTTTTGATTCCCGTGTAGGTGTTGTAGTTTCCGGAGGCAAAGAATCCGTCGCTACCAGGATTCAGGGCAGTGAGCCCGGAGAAGTTGGAGCCCGAGGCCGTGGTATAGAACCCGCGAGATGTAGCCGTGTGCGCCAGCATTCCGGTATAGACGTTGTCGGTGCCGCGTAAATCGAACGCAGTTCCGGCGCAACTGTACGAGGCCATATTGGAGAAAGTGCTCCTCGACGTGCTGAGGTACATTCCGTTCGAAGTGTCGTAGTCAATAACGCCCGTAACCGTGAAGTCGGAACCACCAGAGAGGTAAAGGGAGTAGTAATCGCTCGTCACGCTCGTGAAGTTCGAGATGTTCAGGCGATTGACGTTCGCCGTCGCGGACACCCCCGCGTTGCCATTGTTGCAGTACTGCGTTCTACAACCTACGAGAGAAATCGAGTTGGCGTAGTCGAAGATGAACCCGCCGTAGGATGTGCCCGACGTTTTGTTGCACGTCAGGGCGGCGCAGTTGATCAAGGACATCGTCGAGTGATACGCGATGTAGAATCCACGAGCAGTCACCGACCCCTGCCACCCGTTCGTCACGCAGTTCACGAACTCAAAATTGTAGCAGTAGTACGAACCGTTGGTCGTCACATGGAAGCCGGTGTTTCCCGGGTTGACCACGGTGATGTTGCGATACTTGTGGTTGTACGTATTCGTCGTGGCGACGTGATAAATCCCGTAGTCAGTCGTAGCGGAAGTCGTCCCGTCGATCCACCCGTCCTCGCAGACGAACTCGCTGAAGTTCCCTACTTGAACGCCGTAGGTAGGTGCGTCATAGATGTAGAAGTCCCTGAGATGACCGTCCACTACTGCGGAACCGGCGGGCATCCCCTGGTAACGCACGCCGTCGACCTTCTCTACCTTGATGGACTCGATCCTCGCGAATTTTCCTGTGAAAGCCCACACACTCGCTGCGGTACTGGCGTCAACGACCACGTTTCTCACGTAGTTCGATGCGTTCACCGCGCTGCCCTCGACCACATTCGTCGTATGCGCGACTCCGGAAAGAGATATGTAGACGTTTTCGATGCTCCCATCCGACAACGCAATGTGTCGCGTCCCGGGAGATCCCGAGAAGTCCAAGGCCGCGCAAGTATTGCTCGCGGGATTGCCCAACCCTATCAGCTTCTTCCCGGCCCCGATAGCTAGCGAGGTCGTGCCGCAAGAGTAGGATCCAGGCTTCAGATAGACCACGTCGTAGTTGGTCAAGGCCGTGTTTATCGCGGCCGGAGTTGAACCGGCCGGAAGTACGGTGAAGACTCTCGACTCGGCCTGGTTGACCATAGCCGGGTAGATGTTGTCCCAGGAGTCTGTTCCGTCGTACTGAATCGTCTGCCACTCGGCCGGGCTCGTTATGTCCGTGTCCGTCAAGGACGCTAACGTCGAGCCACCCGCCGGGATGGCCTCGGCCTGCCAGTAGCCTCCCGCAGAGTTCCAAGTTAGAACGTCGTCCTCATTGGGCGACATGCTCCCGCTGACGTCGCTGAGCGTACCGATAGAGCCTAGTGTGAGAGTCGACGCCGTATGAAGGTGCGAGTCGTTATTGACCCCAAGGTTTCCTGCGGCATCGATAGTGCCGTCACCACCGACGGTCTTGTTGTCCCACGAATCCACTCCGTCCCAAATCAGAATCTGACCCGCGGACGGCGTGGCGACATTCACGTCGCTAAGCACGCCGACAGAATCCGTCGTCACGACAGGTGTACTGCCGTCACCCACGGTGCTCACCACGATCTTCCCGGTATTGTCCAGGGAGGCGTCCCCGCTTACCGATTTGTTGTCCCAGGAGTCACTGCCGTCCCACACGAGCATCTGGCCGCTGGAGGGCGTTGCGATGTTGGTATCTGTGGCCTGAGAAATGGCGGAAATGCCGGCCGAGGGATCCACAGTCCAGTTCGTGCCGATGTTCTCATCTGCGGTCGTATTGTTATGGGAGTTGATCCCCGTGACCTTACACGTCGCAGAGGAAGCATTGCCTGTCAGAACTCCAGTGCCGCCGTTTCCTTCAGCATTCACAGCAGACAACAGGGCATAGTCAGCGCCGGTGACCCATTCGAACCCCTG
>Ga0180434_10008481_pt1 | contig 11334 bp, 6 predicted proteins | sample SS_ome_7_FD_132453 | JGI IMG/M metagenome (GOLD analysis project Ga0180434, IMG submission 132453) | Hypersaline lake sediment archaeal communities from the Salton Sea, California, USA - SS_1_D_2 metaG | ecosystem: Environmental > Aquatic > Non-marine Saline and Alkaline > Hypersaline > Sediment... | reverse complement strand
GGTGTTGTCGTGGTCGAGTTCGCACCCACACCCCACTCTGACTCCGCTACACGTCATGAGGACCGTGCTTGTCTTGCCGATTGGATCAAAGGCATAGATCCCCTGGCAGTCCATGTACTGGATGTTCGTATTCCGGGTGCCCATCCGTGGTGTCCGGACCGCGATGTTCAACGTGTTGCACGTGTAAAGAGTGATGTTGAGCCCGCTTGTCGGTTCCACCGAGAGCAGATAGCCCGATGCCATGCTGATCCCCGCTGAAATGATCAAATCCCCATCCTTCGGCTGAGCCGCGGCACCCGAGGTCATTCCCAGACTGACAAGCAAGATGATGAATGCACGCATGATCTTCTCCTGTGCTGTCGTGGTATCCCCGGAACCAAGGTTCAGTGCATACAGGCAAGGATACAGCAGTCTCACCCCGCGTCTTCAAAAAATTTCAGAAATTGATGGCCGGTCAAGATCGGATCCGGGGATTCCCCAGGTGAACGGCAAGGCACCCGAGCCGGCCGGGCCGAAAAATTTCAACCACTCGAATGACAGGAAACAGCCATGAAATTCGCATTCTCTCTCCGCCGACGCCTCTTTGTGTTCAGTCTCCTCACCGCCATCATGGTCCTCGGGTTCACCAGCGCTGGCCAGGCTCAGCGGCAATGCAGGGTCTCCCCGACCAGGGCCCGCCAGCTCATCACGCGATACAACCAGTACAGGGCGGAGAAGATCCGGATCGCAAATCGATACAATGCCCTCAAGCAGTGGTGCAACCGGAACTGGCGCTTCAATCGCACCCGTCAATACAGGCGGTTCAAGGCCGAGATGAAAAAGCTCCATATCCGGTACAACTGGGTCAAGCACTACCAGAATCAGATCAAGGCGACATACTACGGCCGGACGCACGGCTGGGTCATCAGCTACGGCAATCCAGAGAAAAACAAAAAACGAACCGGCAACTCGGGCGGAAACGCCGTCAATCTGCTGAACCAGCGGGCAAACGGCACCAATCGATAATGCTGGCGGATCGCCACCGACCTGCATGGCCGGAGCCTGCGCCGGCCATGCAGTCTCCTGTCCCCCTCCCCTCCCATTGACCGGAATCTCCTGATCTGATACCCTGGAAAACACAAACAGCAGGATGCTATCAGGTACAACCGCCAGTTCATTGGATAGAGAGAGATCCTGACCAGGGACGAGGAAAACAAGAATGAAAACCACGATGTCCATTGCCATGCTCCTGCTTGCAGGACTTGCCAGCGCCCAGTCGTTGATTCCCATTCCCGCATACACGATGACATACAGCTACACCCGCACCCGCGGGTATTTTTTCCAGACCCCGGTGGACTTCACCATCGTACAGCTGAAGGTGCCGGACGAGCAGAATCACGGCACGCAGCACGTGGCGGTCTTCAAACCCACTGCCAGGCCACCGGCTTACACAGCAACGGCGTACACACCCCCCCTGTTCTACGGCACGGGGCCGAGTGCAAGCAAGCTCACCTGCAACATCCCCTTCAAGAAAGGCGACTGGGTCGGCATCCTGGGCGGCTGCGGTGACACGACGGTGATGCACAACTCGTACGGAGCATCGGGGCCGTGGACGAGCAATCTCCTGGGCTCGAACATTTCTCTTGAACGCTTCATCACCCAGACGAACATCGCCTCGAACAAGGGAATCCAGGCCCTGTATTCCTCGAGCACCGGCAGTGTTGGACGCATCGAGGTCTATGTGAGAGCAGGGAGCGGCGCCACCTTGATCGGGTCCGGGTCGGGATCGCCGGGCACGAGCATCGACTTCAATCTGAAGTCTCCGTCCGACGCCGGGCTCCCGTATCAGCTGGGCAGCTCTCTCGGCAGCGGTCCGATCAAGATCGACACGCGCCAGATCGACCTCTCGCCGGACGACCTTCTCGTTCTGAGTGTTTCAGGTCTGGTGCCCTCCATCTTCAGAGGGTACACCGGTCTTCTGGACAGTACCGGTGAAGCCACGGCCAGACTCAATATCCCGAACAACACGGCCCTGAAGGGCACCCGGATCTATACGGCATTCCTGACCCTGCTGCCCAAGGCGCCCTCGGGAGTGGCGAGTATCAGCAGCTCTTTCCTCTTCAGCATCCTGTGAATCGCGATTCGCACCGGAGTCCGCCCCGGGAGGCGATCTCACGGCGGTAATTCCTGAACAATACGGATGAATCTCTTCCAGCCGGCAGGGAGTATTGACACATCCGGCCCCGGGGAATAGGATTCGCCGGGGAGGCTGAGCCCGGGCTTCCTTCTTACACCCTTGACCATCAGCCCGGGCGATTTCCTCCCTTTTTCTCCTCCCCAAGAGGTTGGGTATGTACACCGCGCTGCATGACCTGCTCCTGATTCGACGGGGGATTGCATTCCTCCCGTCCACCGGCGCCCCCCTGCCGGACAACCAGGTCCGGGCCGTGGAGATCGAACTCGCCGAGGTCGGCCACGCCCTGTCCACCCGGCTGCGCACACGCCTTTCGAACTGCCCGGTGAAAGACCTGGCAGCCTTCCGGTCCTGGGCCTGCACCACGCTGCTGGCGCACCTGGGCGGAGATCACAAGCACGAACCTCTCTTTCGCCGCTTTCCGGAAGACGTGCCCGAAGACACCGAAACCCTGTGGTGGACCAAGGTGCTGGCGCACTTCCTGCAAGCGGAAGGGCAGCCGTGCCTCTTTTGCAGGCGGCCGGGCACGACACACGTTCTCAACCCCTGCTGCCACGTGGTCTGCGACCGCTGCTTCGACGGTGCAAACTACAGCGCCTGTCCCGTGTGCGAGCACCACGTTGACCGGTCATCGCCCTTTTTCGAGGAAACGCCCGGGCGAGGCCGGCCCGCGGAGAAAGTGACCCTCGAGCTCCTCGATCTCGGCGACAGCCTGGAGGAAGAGGCGAGAACGTTCTTCAGGAGTCTTTGCGAGCGCAAACAGGCGCTGTCGCAGGATGACCGCGAGGCCCTGCAGGTGATCCTGCGTGACCGGAAGGCGAGCGTGCTGGAGTGGCTGCCGGAGGCCATTCCGGTCCGCGAGAACATCGCCATCGTGTTCGGCACGCTGTTCCGGGAATGCGATCCGGGCGATGTGCTCCCCCTCGCAAGACGGTACATGACCACAGCCACGGATGTGCTGCGGTTCCTATCGGTGTTCTCGGGAACGGACGGATCCCTTCTGCCCGAGACCATCTTCAAGCCCGTGGTTCACCCGGCGGATCCGGACAGGTTCTGGGGGCGGATGAGGAAGGCGTTCGGCCTGTCGCCCACCCGGCTCCCCGGGAAAACAGTGCTTGTCGCCCGGCGCGTTCGCCGCTTCAAGGTCGCGCGCCTTTCACGCCCGCTTCGCCGGACACTGCTCGGCCTGCTGGACAGCATGAGTCCTGACCGGCTCTGTGAGGACATGGTGCGCCACCGCTCGTACTGGGTCTGGATCGGCCAGTTCCTCCACCCGGGAGAATACGAGGCCAGATACCCCAACATGGCGAGGGCTTTCCGCATCGTTCGCAGGAAGGCGGCCGACGGAACACCGGCCCCGGTGTTTCGAGGATGGTACAGCAGGCTCGAGGAGAAGGTTCTCCGGGGAGATTCCCGGGGTATGGTGGATCTCCTCAATGAACGCCCCGGAGAGTTCGCCCGGCGTTTCGACCACGCGTTGCGGGTGGCTGCCGGGGAGGCGGCGGCAATCGAAAACGTCCTGGGGGCCTTTGCAGCGAATGTGCCTGCATTCGCCACTCCGGTGCTCCTCACGCTGCACGGCCTCCTTCCGACCCGCACCCGGAAGGCCGGGATTCGCGTGTACTGGCCCAAAGGGCGCGTGGCAACCGGCGCCCTGAGCTCCGACGAACGCCCCGCGCTGCAGAAGGCCGTGGTGGCGTCGGCGGTTCGCACCATCAAAACCGAAATCCTCCGGCGATTCGCTGCCGGGCCCGCTCATGAAACCTGCATCATCGACGAGGCCCTTGACACTGTCCTCGTCCCCTTCAATGAACGGACGGCAAGCGCCTCGGCTGTGACGCTTCCGCGCGGCTCCCGCATCTCCGTTCCGGCAGGCAAGCTGATCCGGCTGTTCCTGCACTGGTGCCAGCCCGAGAAGAGCGTCGAGGCATCCGACCTGGACCTGTCCGTCGCTTTCTATGATCAGGCGTGGTGTCATCTCGGTGTGTGCTCCTACTACCAGCTGCAGTACGAGGCAACCCGCGGTGTGATCGCCACGAGCGCCGGCGACCTCAGGGATGCCCCCTGGCCGGACGGCGCGACCGAGTTCGTCGACCTTGACCGCGACAGGGCACTCGACGCCGGTATCCGATATGCGGTCATGGTCATCAACAACTACGCGGGATTGCCGTTCAGCCGGCTCAACCGCGGTTTCGCCGGCCTGATGCTTCGGGACGATCCCGGCGGCCGCCACTTCGATGCGCGGACAGTCGAGCTCAAGTTCAACATCCAGGGCGAGAACGGCATCTTCATGCCGCTCGTGCTCGATGTACGGGACTCCGTGGTTCACTGGCTCGATATGCAGGCCAGAGGAGAGCTGCACATGAACAACGCCGAAACATCCCGGGGGGCGATCTTCAGGATCTGCCCGGCGCTGATGGAATATTTTGCCAGCGGGATCCGCCCTTCAATGCTGGATCTCGGCCTTCTCCATGCGGCTGCCCGGTGCAAGCGGGTGTTCATCCGAGGAAGAGGAACCGGCCTCTTCGAGCGGCGGCCGGGGGAGGATGCAGAATCCTTCCACGCCAGGCTGGTGCGCGGCCGGCCCGATGAATCCCGCGCCAATCCACCCGGTGCGGCAGGCCCCCCCCTGATGGCTGTCCTGTACCGGGGAGACCTGGATGTGCCGGAAGGCAGCAGTGTGTACGCCCTCTTCCGCGAAACGGTTTCCCCGACACTGGCAGCGAGTGATCTTCTGTCATGAACCCGCTTCCAGCGCCGACCGTTCAGTCATAGCACGCCGCAGCAGCTCTCAGTCCACTCCACGCGATGCGCAGGTTCACCCGCTCGGCCGCCATCTGCGCCTCGGTCACCACGAAATCATGCTGGGCCTCGTTGAGGCGGACCAGGGTGGCGCTGCCCGCGTCGTACTCCTTTCGCACCAGATTGCGGGTCTGGCGGGTCAGCTGCAGCCGCTCGCGCTGGGCCGCAATCTGTTTCTGGGCCGTCACCACGGCTTCGACCGCCTGGCGCACCTCCGAGACGATCCGGTTCCGCACCTGGGCCAGGGTGGACCCGGCTGCCTTCTGGTTCGCAAGGGCCTCACGGTGTGCCGCAAGGCTGGCGCCTCCGGAGAACAGGTTCCAGGTGGCATCCAGAGAGATGGAAGAGCCCACATCCCTCGGCTCGTAGTGGGCACTGCCGTACCGCTGCCGGCCGATCTCCCCCACCAGGGAGACCGTCGGCCACCAGGAGCCGTCTGCCACGCCGACCTCTGCCTCACCACGTTCCACTGCCACCCGTGCGGCGCCGAGGTCCGGCCTGTTTCTGAGCCCCTCCTTCACCAGCGCCTCGACATCGGGACAGGCGAGCAGAGCCGGCGCCTCCTCCTCGAGGGAGGCAAGCCGTATCGTATCCGGAAACGCCCCCGCCTTCAGGTTCAACAGCTCGGCAAGAACGAACTTGAGGGTCCGGAGCAGGGACTGCGCCGTGGTCAGCCGGGTGATGGCGGTCTGGACACGCACCTCGAAGTTGAGGCGGTCCGAGAGAGACCGGTCGCCCGCGTCATATCGTTTGCTCGTCTCCTCAAGCAGCTCTTTCTCGAAGGTGAGGTCCGCATCGGCGATGCGGACGTTTTCCGCAGCCCCGAGGGCATCGAAAAAAGCCCCCTCCACCGCCTGCCTCAGCAGCCGCCGGGCGTCGTCATTCATGGCGCGGCTCTCCTCGACGCCGAGGCGGGCCGCCTTGACACGATACTCGCGCGACAACCCGTCAAAGAGAATCCACGCCGCCCGGAGCCCGATGGTGTTGAATCCGGTGTTCTCGGCGGTGAATCCGCCAAAGCTCCTGTCCTCGGGCACCTTGAAAGTCCTCAGGTATCCGGCCTGGCCGTCAAGGGTGGGATAATAGAAGCTCTTCGATGCTGCCAGCCGGGCCCGCGCCGCCTCCACCCGCATGAAGGCCGCCTTCAGCCCAGGATTTTCCGACAGGGCGAATTCCACGGCGGTCTGGACATTCAGGACCGCAGGGAGCGCGGCACTCGACTCCGGCGGGGGTGCAGGCTCCCGAGGCGGCGGAGTCCAGAGATCCACAGGTGAATAGTCAGCCGGCCGGCCGTACGAGGATGAGCATCCGAACAGGCTCACAAGGAGAACGATCCAGCATGTGCGCATAGGTGATTCACCTTCCATGGTTTTCAGCAGTTCAACCGATTATTCGGTTTCAAGTTTCGGTTCCGCCTCTTCCGCGGACGGGAATATCCCCGTCCAGAACCAGATCCACCCCCTCCGTAGATCATTGAGAATCCCCAGCAAGGCCGGAAGAGCCAACAAGGTGCTCATGGTGGCAAAGGCGAGGCCGAAGGATACCGACACCGCCATGGGGATGAGAAACTGCGCCTGAAAGCTGGTCTCCAGCATGAGGGGCAACAGGCCGAACACCGTGGTGAGGGAGGTGAGAAACATGGCCCGGAACCGCCTCCCTCCCGTCGTCACCAGCGCCGGGACCAGCTTTTCCCCCTCCCGGATCCGGTTGTTGAAGTAGTCGATGTACACGATGGCATCGTTCACGACCACCCCGGCAAGGGCCACCACACCCAGCAGGCTGAACAGGGTCAACGTCATGCCGAGAACCAGGTGGCCGATGGCCACCCCGGCGAATCCCATGGGGATCATCAGCAGAATGAGAAAGGGCTGCACATAGGAGCGAAAAACCGTGGCCAGGATGATGAAGATGCCGAGCAGAGCGATGGCCAGTCCCACGAACAGGCTGCCCACGGATTCGCGCTGGTCCCTGTCCATGCCCTCGATCTTGAAGACCAGCCCGGGATGACTCCCGGTGAGATCCTGCAGGTACCCGGCCTCCAGATCCCTCAGAATCTCCGTGGAGTTCGTGATCTCGTCGTCCACCTCCGCGAAGACCACGATCCTGCGGAATCCACTCTGGCGGCTGATGGTGGCGTACCCCTGCTCGAGCTGGAGGTCGGCCACCTCACAGAGCGGCACCTCCCTGCCCGTGGGGGTGCGTATCCGGGCCTGGTCCAGGGAAGCCAGGCTGAACCGCTCTGACCGGGGATATCGGATCTTGATACGGATGTCGTCCCGGCCCCGCTGAATGCGCATGGCCTCGTCGCCGTACCACATGGCACGCACCTGCACGGCCAGGTCCCACAGGGTGAGGCCCAGGGTCCGGGCCAGCGGTTTCAGCCGGACGCGAAGCTCCTTCTTCCCGGGGAGGTAGTCGTCGCTGATGTCGTACACGCCGGGATATTCCCGCAGCTTCTTCTTCAAGGCAGTGGACGCCTTGATGAGGGTATCCAGGGTGTGACTCAGAAAGCGGATCTCGATGGGCTTGCCGCGTGGCCCGCCCGTGTGAGCGAGAAACTCGATGCGATTTGCGTCCGGCACCGGCCCCATCCTCTTCCGCCATTCCTTCTTGATGTCCTCGCTGAACACGCCTCTTTCCTCCGAGGGCAGCAGGTCCACGGTAACTTCCCCCAGATTGTCGCCCCGCACAACCACGGCATGCCGCTGCTCCCCGATGGTGGCCCAGCTGCACTGGATGAGCGGTCTGCCGGTCCGGGTCCGGAACCTCGGGTCCTCTCCGATCTCCTCGAATACCCTGGCCATGCGGACCACGACCTCCTGCGTCCGGGACTGCGGTGTGCCGTCCGGAAAATCCACATGGACGACGAGGTAATCGGAGTCCATCTGCGGAAAGAGCACGAACTTGAGGGAGCCTCCGAGAAATACCCCGACAAGGGTCAACAGGACGAACAGGCCGGAAGCCGCCACCACATACCGCCAGCGAACGGCGAGGCGGACATACGGCTCGTACGCCTTCTCCACGAACAGCTCCAGGCCGCGGTTGAAGACGAGGTTGACTCTCTTCACGGCTCTCCAGGCGGCCGGCCTGCGGGGCCTGGCATCGGGATCAGGAAGGTGGTTGAGATGGGCGGGCAGGATGAAAAGACTCTCGACGAGCGATGTGGCAAGGGCGCCGATCACCACCACCGGCATCACCGCCAGGAACTTCCCCATGATGCCGGCGATGAAGAAGAACGGTGTGAAGGCGACGATGGTGGTGGTGACCCCTCCCGTTACCGGCCACCACACTTCCCGCACCCCGTCGATGGCGGCCCGGAGGGGAGGCTTCCCCCCCTTCCGGTGCACATATACGGCCTCCCCCACGACAATGGCGTCATCCACCACGATGCCCAGCACCAGGATCATGCCGAAGAGGGAGAGCATGTTGATGGAGCCGCCCGCCACGCCGGTGACCACAAGGCCGCCCGCCAGGGACACCGGAATGCCGAGGCCCACCCAGAAGGCCAGCCTCAGGTCCAGGAACATCCAGAGCAGGATGAACACGAGCAGGAATCCGATGAGGCCGTTCTTCGTCATGATGTCGATGCGTTCCTGGACGAGGCGTGACAGATCCCGCCAGGGGGTGAGCTTCAGGGTGCCCGGGAGTTCTTGTTTCATCTTCTCGAGAAAGGCGTGCACCGCCTCGGATATGGCAATGACATCCTCGTCCTCGGTGGCCTGGACCACGATGAGGACAGCCCGCTTGCCGTTGAAGGTGCCGAACTGGGCCGTCTCCTCGAAACCGTCGCGGATCTCGGCGATCTGGTCGAGCCGGACAAGGGAACCGTCGGGCCGGGCCAGCACCACCAGATCGGCGAATTCCTCGGCGGTGTACCGCCTGCCCATCGTGCGCACCTTGATCTCTCCCTCACGGGCCCGCACGGTTCCGCTCGGCATGTTGAGGCTGCCGCGGCGCACTGCATCACTCACCTGGATCAGGCTCAGATTGTACTGGCGCAACCGCTCCTCCGACACCTCGATGGAGATCTCGTAGGGACGAATGCCGCCGAGGCTCACCTGGGACACCTCCGGAAGCGCTCTCAGCTCGCTCTTGATGTCCTCCGCCATCTCCTTCAGCACCGACTCCTCCGCGTCCCCCCACAGGGACAGGAAAAGGACATCGCGGCGGAAGAAAAGCTCGGAGATGATGGGGCGCTCGGCATCCACGGGAAAGGTGTTGATGGATTCAACGCGGTCGCGGATGTTGTTCTGCACGGCCTGCTTGTCCTCGACATCCGGGTCGATCTCGATGAAAGCGGAGCCGCCGCTCTCGGAAGCGGTGGTGTAGTACTCCTTCAGGCCGACCACACCCTCGATCACCTCCTCCAGCTTGCGGCAGATGCCCTCCTCAACCTCCTCCGGGCTGGCGCCGGGATAAGGCACCTGGATGGACACCATGTCCAGGGCGAAGGTGGGAAACATCTCCCGGATCATGGTCACGGAGGCGATGCCGCCCGCCACCAGGATGAAGGCGAGGATCAGATTGGCAAACACCTTGTTGCGGGTGGCCAGGTCGAAGATGTTCATGGATGGTCTCCCCCGGTCTTCTCGACCGCGAGCGCCATTCCCGGCACCGGGTTGATGAGGGGGGTCAGGACCAGGGAATCTCCGGGATGCAGCCCCTCATTGACGAGAGCCATGTCTCCCTGAAACCGCCGCACCCGGACCGGCCGGATGTCCAGCTTTCCATCCACCAGAAGCGGCAAGGTCCGGTCCTGGCGCACGAGGCCGCGGGGCACGGAATACACGCCCCGGGCCAGGATGCCGTCCACGGTGACGCGGCAGAACATCCCCTCCTCCAGCTGCAGCCGATCGCGGGAGGGAATGGCCGGAGTGTTCTCCGTCACCTCGATCACGAGGGTGATGGTGCGGGTTGCCGCCTCGAAACGTTCCAGCCGGGCGATGCGGCCCTTCCAGCTGTACCGATCTGGATCCCCGGTCCAGCACAGGGTGACGGCCGCGGCCGGGTCGAAGGTGTATTCCCCCTCTTCCGTCACGTTCGTGATGGGCAGCCACTCGAGGTCGGTGTTATCGAGCGCAACCGGGATCTCGAGGGAACCGAGATCGGTGAGGACAGCCAGCCCGGTACCGCCGCCGGGGGTGGGATTCACAACCTGGCCGACCTGGACATGGGCCGCTTCCACGCGAGCATCGAAGGGAGCGGTGATGCGGGTCCGGGCCAGGTCGAGGCGCGCCCTTGCCTTCTGCGCCCTGGCGCCTGTCAGGGCGGCTTGCAGCTCGGAGACGCGAATGGGCTGTGCGGCAATGCTGTTCTCGAGGGCGATGATCTCGCGTTCCCGGTCCAGGTACAGCCGCTCGGCGGCCTCCACCACGGACTCCGAACCCACCCTGTCCTTTCTGAGGAGATCCCGGACGCGGATATACTCCTTCCTGGCCAGATCCCTGGATTTCCTGGACACCTCGAGGCGTTTCCTGTCGTGCTTCAGGTTCTCCTCCAGCAGCCGCACCTGCGCCTTCAGGCGGGATTCCTCGGCCTCGGCGCGATTCAGCGTGTTTCTGTAGTCGTCCTGCTCGATCTCGAAGAGGGTGGTCCCTTTTGCGACCCGGTGACCGGCCTTGAAGAGGGAGGATACCGAGGTCACCTTGCCGCCGACCTGGGGAATGATCTGGATGGTGTACTTGGCCCGCACCGTTCCGTACCCCGTCACCTTGACGGGAACATCAGCGGCCTTCAGCGCCAGGACTTTCACCTTGCGCACGCCGGGTTTCACCGCGCGCCTTTCCGGCGCCTTCTTGAAGGACTTGTGAAATAGCATCAGGCCCACCCCACCCCCCACGATGAGGATCACCAGAAAGGCCTGGAGAAACCGCCGAAAAAACGGCAGGGGCCTCGAATCCCGCGGCAGGGAAGCAGCGGAGTCGTCGTCAATCATGGTCTTCTTCTCCCACCATCATCCGGCTCACCAGTTCCATGGCCTCGGCCACCCGGCGAGACTCTCTCGCCGGCAGGGTGGCCATCACCTCCATGACCCGGGCGGGCCCGACCATGGGTTCTTTTTTCAACATCCTGCGCGCCCGGGACGTGAGTGTCAGCTCCAGCTTCCTGCGATCCTGCGGGTCGCGGTGCCGCTCCAGCCAGCCGGCGGCCTCGAGGCGGTCCACCTTCTGGCCGAGGGCGGACAGGTGGCCGGCGGTCAGGGTCTGGATGTCGCCCAGGCTGCAGGGGCCGAGGTACTCGATGATGCGGAGGATGCCCATCTGCGGTCCGGAGATATCGTACTGCTTTTTCAGCTCCCGCCCGGCTTCCCACAATCTGCGGATGAACCGGGAGTACGCCTGCAGAAAGCTGATTATGTG